>Ga0007834_1000001_pt1 | contig 372155 bp, 283 predicted proteins | sample CryBogCBE06Nov07_FD_71233 | JGI IMG/M metagenome (GOLD analysis project Ga0007834, IMG submission 71233) | Freshwater microbial communities from Crystal Bog, Wisconsin, USA - CBE06Nov07 | ecosystem: Environmental > Aquatic > Freshwater > Lake | place: Crystal Bog, Wisconsin, USA | collected...
TTAAACCTCACCGCTGGCAACCCGTTCACTCCATTGGTCACCATCACCGGCGCATTATTCGTGTTCGTCTGTGTCACACTAAAGTTCCCGGCCTGATCACTCCACCCTGTCACCACTCCACTCGTATTGGTCACCACTCCTACCCCAGCACTAAACCACCCCTTTAAGCCGCTCGTCGGTACCAACGGGTTGTTGCTCGCAAGCGCTTCATTGGTTGCCAACTGCGCCTGGTAGTTATCCGCCTGCTGCTTGTTGAGCTGGTACTTGGCGATTTCCGTCTGGACCGCAGCACTGTAGGACAGGGGCCAAGTCGCATACTGGTTGTACACCTTGTACTTGTCCCCAATGTACTGGTTCACCTGCGCCCACTCGTTGGTCGTGAGCTTGTGATTGTAGATCATCACCTCCGCTAGGTCTCCCCTCCACGGTGATCCTCCAGCAGACGTACCCAAGTAGAACCCGTCGATTATGTTGGTTAATCCAGAAACGCTTCCCTTCACCGTGGGTAATCCGTTGCGGTAAAATTGCACGCTCGTCAGGTTCGTATCCAACGTGAAGGCCTCCGCCGTCACCGTCCCAGCAATCGCAGGCACATTGGTGCCGTAGGCTGGAGAGCTATAATAACCGACCCCTCCGTCCATCTCCTGCTTGCCATTGAGATACCCCATCGATCTTCCGTAAAATTGCTGCGCGTATCCCCAAGTGGTACCCCCGACACTCACCGCATATTGCTGTACTCCACTATTCGTCGTGCACCCCACCGTGATCACCGTCATGTCCCCATTCAAATCCCGGATGTTCTGCACATTCGGTGTGCTAGGATCCGCAAAATACTGGCTCCCATTAAACCTCACCGCTGGCAACCCGTTCACTCCATTGGTCACCATCACCGGCGCATTATTCGTGTTCGTCTGCGTCACACTAAAGTTCCCGGCCTGGTCACTCCACCCTGTCACCACTCCACTCGTATTGGTCACCACTCCTACCCCAGCACTAAACCACCCCTTTAAGCCATTTGTAGGTACGGTGGCTGGAATCGGTTGGACGATTTCACTAAACGAGAGTGGATCGGCTGTGCCTGCAGTCACAGCGATTGTGTCGTTGCCCGCATTGGTATCCAAAAGATAAACTTGAGCAAGACCGTTGGAGGATGTCCGGAGCGAGATGCGGGAAGATAAAGTTGGTGAACCTGAATTGGTAGTACTTAATAATCCGGACCCAGCACTCACGGTAAAAGTGACTGGAGCATTAGATAGGGCACCTACTCCATTCACCTGAACAGTCAATGGTGATGAAAAGAAAACTCCGGCTGGAGATGTTTGATGGTTCCCGGCTACTATACTCAGCGTAGGAGTGATCGGAGATTTTCCCCGACTGTAATAATCCATGGGATTGGCACCAACCTGGTAGGCCTGTAGTAATGTGAGCCCGTTGCCAGCAGGTGTAACGTTTGTCTCACTAAAGTTGGTAGTACCGAGATAATATTGAAGCCACCAATTGGGAACTTTGTTTGTAGGAGCGCTCAGGTTAAAACTAAATAGATATTTAACCTCACCTATATTTGCCACGGCGTAGTCATCGGCGGGATTCGTACTGGCGCTCCAGGGATAGGGACCATTGGTCCAAGAATTCGGCGTAAGCCCTAGCCCAGCGGTGTAGCTGCTGCTGCCAAGCACGGTGTAAAACTGGCGGGCCAATTCTTTGAGTTGGCCTTGGTTCACAACCGCAAAGCTATCAGCAGATCCGTTTGTAATGGTCTGCCAGTTGCTGATGAGAGCCTGAAGAGCAACGGCGTTTGACTGGACTAGAATTGCCGTCGGGAGTTGCGATTGGAGGTGAGAATTAGCCGCCGTGGCAATATTTTTAAGCTGGCCCTGGTTGATAGCGCTAAAATCGTCACTAGCTGTATAGTCTTAGGCCATGAAGGAGATGCATTCGTCGGATTGGAAGGTGTTATCACTCCCTGCTGGAACCACCATAATGGATAAGATGTCGGTGCGTTACTTGGAATAGGGTTTGTGATAGGTGACGCCTCACCATTCAGAAACCTAAGCATCAGAGAAGCGAAGAGATACACACAAAAGAAAGGGAATAAACGCCCCTTGTTCACTCTTTTACTTCTTCTTTGTAAAAAATTACCCATGTCTATTAGGGAAAATCTAATTCAATAAAAGAGTGATAAATTATACACCTTTGCCGATCTACTTACCATTTGGATATAACAATCCAGAGGATGGAATCATCGTTGAAGGATTGCTCCCATTGGTATAAATTCCCATGCTTAGATCTCCTTGGGGGGCGATTCGAATACCGGCCTTAGATTCAATTTTACCAATAGTTCTAATATTACCATTCTTGAAGATCGTGACTGCATTGCTTGGAGTCACAGCATTCGTGCCATTTCCGATTTCGAGGATGGGATCGCTTGTGATCCACGAGTTGGTTCCGTTATTTGTATTAACTAGGCCGACGTTATATTGGCCAATAGCGATGCTATTGTAAGAATTTGCAACGGTACCTAAACCGAGTGCTGTTGAATTGGAACCTGTTGTCTTGTTATGGATTCCAACAGCCAATCCACTGCCTACAATTCTAACAACTCCATTAGACTCTCTGCTTTCGTAAATATTGGTACTGCCCGCTTGATACAAGACTGAGCTGCGCAGGCTTGCAGAATTACTGATTGCCGTGCCATCTGAAAGAGTTATCGCTGAGTTGCTACCGGTGAGCGATATTTTTGATCCAACACTGCTCAAGATAATACCTGAATTTGAACCAGAAACAGTAATTGACCCATTTGTTGGATTAATCGTTAAACCTGAAGTTCCATTAGTTCCGGAAAATTGCACGCCATTTCCCGTGATTTTTACGATACCATTTGTAGAAATAGTTGCATAGGGATTAGTACTCCCTACTTGGTAAAGTCCAGCTCCCCTGAGACTATATGAGTTACTGATAACTGTACCATCCGAAAGTTTAATTGCTGAGTTGGTTCCAGTAAGACTAATTGTAGAATTATTTCCACTTAAAGTAATACCTGCTGCAGAACCCTTCATTAAAATACCTGCATTGGGACTATTTAGCACAATCCCGGAATTGCTTCCAGATAGAGACAATTGCCCGATGTTTGGGTTTAATACAAATCCAAGCGTTCCATTTGTGCCATTAATTGATAGATTATTGCTACTATCAAGAATCATTTTAACTCTTGTCGAAGTATTAATGTTATCCTGTCAGTAATAACTTGCTGCCTGCGATGCAGCGTTCTGAATAGAATTGTTTGTGAAAATTAGATAGGCTGCTGTATTGACATTAGTCAGCGATCCAAAACTTATGTCGCTGGAAACATCCAAAAAGCCCATTAAAACCAGATTATTATTAGTTGTTGTTGATGCACCTGCTTTTGGAACACCCCCCAACAAGGCTAATGCGATAATACAGAGAAGTAAGAATTTCTTTTTCATCTTTTTAAGTTTTTATATCAGCCTTATAAATTTTGCTTAATCCGTAATTTTAATTTTTTTTGGAACTTCAGGGGGTGTAAGTCTTAAGAAAACGTTCATATGCCATATGTCAAATGTCCTGCAAGGAGTTTTTTGTTACAAAATGATACGCTTGACTGTTGCAAAATTGACCAGTTGCTCTGAAGTCACTTTTTGATTCTTACTCCTGCACCCTTTCTGATTCCTGAAATCACGTAGTGTAGATTCAGTCTGAAAGTTTCTATGTCGTGTCAGCCCAAGGCTTGGAGCTTCAGATGCTGCTCTAGGCGGCCAAGGGAAAGCGTAGTGAACCTACGCCGAGTGAATACCGGGACGTGGGGACGGCCGGGATAGACTACGCTTTAGCGTAGCCCGAAGGGCGCTACTCGCGGGAGCGAGAGCGTCAACAGCAACGGCGCTATCCGCCAACCAAGCCTCTGGGAAGAGGCGCGGAAGACTGCCGCAAGGCAGCCCCGTGAGGGGCGGCACTGCTTTGCGGGAGCAAAGTGCCGTCAAAAGAACAAGCCTCTTACCGCTTGATGCGAAGGATGTGTGCCACCCTCTGAGAAGGATCGAGCGAGATGAAATTCCGTGCCCCATTCCAGGTGAAGACCTCTCCAGTGAGAAGATCCTCAACTTGATACGGGGAATTTGGAGGCAAGCCCAGATCGCCCGTCGGAACATCGATCCAGCCAGCCTGGGCACTACGGAAGTCTGTGGTGATAATCACCAGGATCTGACTGGAGAGATCGGCATTCCACTTGCGGTAACAGAGAATGGAGGTGTTCTCAGAGGGGAAGAAGCCGAGGTTATTGGTCTGCTGGAGCGCCGTATTCTCAAAACGGATGGCGTTGAGCCGGGTAATGAGTGGCTTGATGTTACCGGAGGAGTTCCAGTCGCGCTGCTTGTACTGATACTTCTCGGAATCGAGATACTCTTCGCGGCCAGGCAGAGCCGCATTCTCACAAAGCTCGAAGCCGCTGTAGATTCCGTAGACACCGCTCAGTGTAGCGGCAAGTACGGCACGGATCATGAAGGCGGGTCGTCCCCCCTCCTGAAGGTAGACAGGAAGAATGTCGGGAGTATTCGGGAAGAGATTGGGCCGGAAATATTCCCGCATCGGGGTCTGAGTCAGCTCCGTGAAGTATTCACGGAGCTCTGCGGGTGTATTGCGCCAGGTGAAGTAGGTATAACTCTGGGTGAAGCCGACCTTGGCCAGCACCTGCATCATCTTGGGACGGGTGAAGGCCTCGCTAAGGAAGATGACGTCCGGGAACTTCGCCTGCACTTCGGCAATCGCAAACTCCCAGAACGCAACCGGCTTGGTGTGAGGATTATCAACACGGAAGATCCTCACTCCGCGCTCGGCCCAGAACAGGAGGACATCGCGGAGCTCGTTCCAGAGGGCATTCCACTCCGGATTGTGGTAATCGAGCGGATAGACATCCTCGTATTTCTTAGGAGGGTTCTCCGCATACTTGATCGTGCCATCCGGGCGGTGGAAGAACCATTCGGGATGATCCTTCACATAGGGGTGATCGGGGGAGCAATTCAGCGCAAAGTCGAGGGCAACCTCCATGCCTCGGGCCTTGATCTCGCCGAGTAGCCAATCGAAATCCTCGAGCGTTCCAAGCTCCGGTTCGACGGCGCAATGACCTCCAGAGGGACCGCCGATTGCATAAGGAACACCCGGTTCACCCGGTTGGCATGTGAGTGAGTTATTCGCCCCCTTCCGGGCGGTGATTCCAATCGGATGGATCGGCGGAAAATAGATCACATCGAAACCCATCGCCTTCGCATCATCGACGCGTCCGAGACACTCACGGAATGTGGAGCCGCTTCTCTCCTTACCCTCGGCAGATCGAGGGAAGAACTCATACCATGCAGCGAAGGCGGCACCGGGACGATCGACACGAATGGTTTGATACGGTTCGTGAATGGTCGCAAGGGAGCGATCGGGCCATTCTCTCATGAGGATGGCAAGCTCGGGATCCGAGGCGAGAGCAAGCAAGGTGGCCGGATCATTGGCTTTCTCAAGCAACTCAGCATGTGCCGTGAGTCTCTTGGCATCGGCGTGTTTGCCGGCACGCTTCGCGGCGTGCTGCACGAGGGCAACCCCCTCAAGCGTCTCCGAGGTAAGCGATGTAGCTCCACCCTTAACCTTCTTCCCGATCTCCTCAACCCAGGATCCAAAGGCATCTCCCCAGGACTCGATCGTCCACTCGGTGAGGCCGACAGAGCCTGCAGGGAAACTGCCCTTCCAGCGATCCTGACCAAGATGGGTCATCGGGGACTCCTGCCATTTCTTAGTTCCAGTCGTACGCCACTTCACCATGGCAAGGACGACATCGTGCCCCTCCTTGAAAATATCGGCAAAGACCTCAACAGATTCGCCCGGGATGCGCTTGATGGGATAGAGACCTCCTTCGATTTGAGGCCAGAGATTCTCGATGACGACGGTTTTGAACATGGGAACTGTCTCCATGAAATTTAATATGGAACTCAGGAACTCAGGAAGAGAAAGAATAATGAGTTATTGAATAGGCGAAACATCCCATTCATCCCTGTGAATCTTTAAGTTTGGAAAGTAGCTTTTCCAACTCATCGAGCCGATCTTCGTGGAGGAGATTGGAGAGAGCTTCACGGAGTCGTGATAGCGCCGGGGCCACATGGGAGCGGAAGTGCGGTTTGCCGAGATTGAGGCTCAGGTTGCCATAGGCTCCGAGCGCCTGCATAAGTCGTTGTGCGGCGCATTGCCAGAAAACACGGTCAAAATCCCCGCCTGTGGGAGAGCCCGACTCTTTTAGAATGTTTTTGTAGTATTCCAGGAGATGGGTGCGCTCTTCGGAAGAGATTTCGACATAGGGATCACAGAGTAGGGATGCCAAGTCGTAGGGGGCCAACCCGGGACGCATCCCTTGGAAATCGATAAAGACCGCCTCGCCGTTGCGGATGAGAATGTTCTGTGACTGGAAGTCACGGTGCACGAGTTGACGGGGCATGGAGGCTAATCCCGCAGCCAAGCGACGCATCGGCTCACTACCCAGGAGAGATGCCCGCTCCGGTTCCGGCAGGTCAAAGATTCCGCCCAGACAATGCTCCGTGAAATACTCCTGTTCCCAGCGGTAGAGCCTTTCATCAAAGGCAAGTTGCAGATGAAGATCTTCCACATCCAGGGCATGAGACGGGATCCGATGGAGGAGCGAAATGCCACGAAGTACCGACTCATAGAGAGGACGACGCACTTCCCAGGGATCATTCCTCGTGGCCCAGAGATCCTGCTCGCCGAGATCCTCAAGCCAGAGAAGCCCCTCGGTTTCCGAATGCGCCAACACGCGGGGAACCGGTACGCCATGGGAGGAGAGAAACTCTGCCAAGGAGGCATAGTGTCTGTTCTCTTCTTTCTCCCCGAGATCACGCACGAGGATCACGGAGCGCTCGGGCGAGCTAACACGATAGAAGTGTCTGCTGGAGCCCCCCTTCTCGATCGGGCTTAGGTCGGTCGGTAAAAATTCGGGCAACTCGGCGGCTGTCCGTTCTATCAGGATGGTTTCGTTCATCAGAGCACTCCTCCCGTGTGTTCTCCAGAAACATGGTTTCTGCAGCTCACGATGCAGCGATCGAGACGCGACTCAGATCCAATGATGGCACCTGGCCATACCACGGAATCCTTCACCACGGCTCCTCCGCGCACAATGGCTCCGGGACCTACGGAAGTGACGCCCTCGATTCTGGCGCCTGATTCGACCTGTGCTTCGGGGTGAACCCCGAGCGGCCATACGGGTTCGGAGAGATAGGAGGGACGATGTTGCGGATTCGCGAGGATGCAGTGAGCCTCGAGGTAGGCAGCGGGGGTGCCGATGTCGATCCAGAGTCCGAGTGGGGCAAGAATTCCTGCAACTTTTTCACCAGATCTCATGGCCTCAAGCAACGCTTCGATGATCGAGTAAGGCCCCTCGTTCGGAATCCAGTCGAAAATTCCCGGCTCAAAGACCGCAATTCCTGAGTAGACCATCCGATCGCCCACGTTTCTTCCAAGTACTCCTCGAAGGTCATGCACGCAACCAGAGGTCGTGTCAAAGTTTACATTAGCGATACCTCCTCCCTCGGCTGGCCGGAGCAAGAGTGTTGCCAAGGCTCCGGAGGAGCGGTGAGTGCTTAGTAGTACAGCCAGAGGGAGATCGGCAAGGATGTCGCCGTTATAAAGAAAAAATGTTCCCTCGCCCAAGGCGGGACGTGCATTACGAATTCCTCCCCCGGTATCGAGCAGAAGCGGCTCATGAAAGAGGCGCAATGGTCGATCCCGGTACGATGGGTCGGAGCCAAAGACAGGAGAAAAGGTCTGCGGAAGATGATGGGTGTTGAGCGCCAGTGTTCCCACACCCGCCTCAATCAGGCTGTCCAGGGCAAAGGTCAGAAGCGGTTTGTGAAAGACCGGGACGAGCGGTTTCGGGAGGATGTCAGTCAGCGGCGCGAGGCGCGTGCCGAGTCCCGCTGCAAGAACGAATGCGGCGGGAGCTTTGCTCATCGGGAAGGTGCCTGTTCCGCAACACCTCTCTTTTCGAGAAGTCTCAGGATGGCATCGGCGGCACACGCCGCTCCGAAGCCGTTGTCGATATTCGTCACGGTGACTCCATTGGCGCAGCTGTTGACCATGCCAAGCAGGGCCGTGAGACCCGCAAAGCTTGCACCGTATCCGACGCTTGTGGGTACTGCGATCACGGGGATATCGACAAGCCCCGCAACGGCACTGGGAAGAGCTCCTTCCATTCCCGCTACGACGATCACAACTCCACAGGCGCGTACGCGATCGATTTCTCCTAGCAGACGATGAATTCCGGCGACCCCGACATCATGAATCCTCTCCACGCGTCGTCCGAACGACTGCAACGTGATGGCGGCCTCTTCAGCCACAGGTAGGTCAGAAGTGCCGGCACAAAGGATACCCACCACGACAGTGGAGCTATTCGGTCGCGGTTTTCCGAGCGTCAGGCATCGGGCCCGCTCATGATAGATGGCCGCGGGAAGATGGACTTGAACATCATCGGCTTGATCAGGGGTGACCCGCGTGATCAGGACATGTCCCTCGCGTCCATGGATGGTCGAAGCAATCCGCACGATCTCCAGCGGTGTCTTCCCCTCACCAAAAATCACTTCTGCCCGACCGCAGCGCTCACGCCGTGCGGAATCGACACGCGCAAATCCCAGGTTTACCACTCCATCCAGGGAGGAGTCGCCACTCATGGAGTGCTGACCGAAGAAACCGGCTCCTTCACGTGAGGCGAGAAATAATAACGCATCGTCACCATGTCGCTCTGCTTGAAGCCATGCTGCTCGTAGAAAGAACGGGCACTATTCTCCAACTTATCCGTGAGGAGGGTGATACGGAGGAAATCCTTTACCCTGGCATAGCCCAGCGCATGCTCCAGAAGACGACTCCCATAGCCCTGACCGCGATGATCCTTATGAACGACCAGATCCTCCAGGATGAGAACAAATCCTCCCTCGGCAGTGCTGATCGTGATCAGCAAGTTGATCATTCCGATAATTCGAGCACCGTTACGGAGCACAAAGATCCTCCCTCGGCTGGGTTGCTCGAGGATCAGACGCAATCCGCGCATCTGCTTCTCCCTGTTCGGGATGAAATCAGCCTCTTGGGAAAAAAGATCGAATAGCAGATCTGCCAACTGGGGTAGATCGTCGATCGTGGCCGGTTCTATGAAAAGTTGCTCAGGCATTGCCAGAAATTATGAGGCATGAATTGAGAAGTATGAAGTAGGAATTGGGAAAATCGGGGCAGATACAGACAAAGATCCGGCAACGGCTATGGCAGCTTATTTTTGATGGTGAGCAAGGCGCGCGAGTGAAGCGGTATCAATGAATACCGCAAATTAGCAACAACACTGCTCAACGCAAAAAGAGGCGGCCATCGCCATTACGCGGAGAAACGGCGCGCCAGATCACCCGGGGACAACTGACTCATGGTGGGCCGGCCTTTCGGCGTGGAGTAGGGAAGATTGCAGGCCAGCAGATCCTTGAGAAGGATCCGTGCTCCTTCTTCACCCGAGGGGAGTTTAGCCCCGCCGGCTGCCAGGCGACTGACGGAGGAGGCAAGAGCTTCCCGAGTTCCCTGATCCAAGGAAGAGGAATCACCATGGGTCCTCAGTTCGTCGATCAGTTTGATCACGATTTCCATGACAGGCAGATCAACCGCATCGGCAGGCACGGCATCAATCTTCAGGCTTCCATGCCCGAAGGGTTCAGCCGAGAGGCCGGCCTTCAGAAGAATGTCGGCATGGGCCTCGACCCACGCCACATCAGCAGGAGATAGGGCCAGCACTTCGGGCATCAGGAGTCGCTGACTTTCAAGTTCACCCGTGGACAATCTCGCGAGAAAACGCTCGTAAAGGATTCGTTCACGGGCAGCCCGGATCTCGACCATCATCAGGCTCTCCTGATCCTCAAAGAGAAGGTAGCGGCCGGCCAGTTGGCCCAGGAAGCGGGGAAGATCCGGGGATGGGGCATGGGAAATCGGTACTGGGAATGAGTCAGGGATCTCGGCGACTCTGGCGGAGACGAGTTCCTGAACGGGAAGTTCGTTCTGCGTGGCCACGACGGAGGATCTCCACGACGAGGAGATCGGAGGGAAAAGGGGATCCGATCCGACACCGGGAGTGAATTCCTGCTTCGGAGACGCCTTTTCCCATGCTGATCGGGCCGCCTGCAATGCCGCGGCGCGGATCACCCCAGGATCACGGAAGCGAACTTCCCGTTTTGCGGGATGCACATTGCAGTCGACAGCGGCCGGATCCATGTCGAAGAAAAGTACCGCAGGTGGATGGAGTCCCTTCGTCAGCACTCCGTCACATGCCTCTCGCAAGGGAAGAGAAAGGACCGGGCTACGAATCATGCGTCCGTTCACAAAGGTCATCTGGAGCGTACGGTCACTCCTCCCCTCACCCGGCTTTGCGATCCAACCACGGACACTGACGCCCTGACTTTCAAATGATGGCACTGAAACAAGCTTCCCTAGGAACTCCTCTCCGTGCAGGTCCCGTAAACGAACAGCCAGATCCTCCGTGGCAGCTAAGCGAAAAACCTCTCTCCCATCCCTTAAGCAGGTGAAGGAGATCTCAGGATGGGCCACAGCCAGGATCTCGATCTGCTGGAGAATGTTCGCAGCCTCGGTCTGCTCTCCACGCAGGAATTTACGTCGGGCCGGCACATTAAAAAAAAGATCCGCCACTTCGATTCTGGTGCCGGGAGCCTCTCCACTCTCCTGAACATCGTAAACCTTTCCTCCGGTCACGGTGATAAGGGTTCCAGCCTCATCTTCCCGGCGACGCGTGGATAGTTCAAACCGTGACACGCTGGCAATGCTTGGAAGAGCCTCCCCGCGGAATCCCATCGTGGTGATGGATGCAAGATCAGCACTCTGCCGGATCTTGCTAGTGGCGTGGCGTTCCAGACAGAGAAGCGCATCGGAGCGGTCCATACCTGATCCATCGTCGGTCACGCGCATCAAGCGTATTCCCCCACGCTGAAACTCCACGGTGATCCTCCGGGCCCCGGCATCAATGGAGTTTTCCACCAATTCCTTGATCACTGAAGCGGGTCGCTCCACCACCTCGCCGGCAGCCACCTGGCTAGCCAGAATATCGGGCAGAACATTGATTGATCCCATGGGAGAAAGGATACAGGCGGTTGCCTGATCCCTAAAAGGCAGAAAGGAAAGCAGTCTGGACTGCTTTCCTCCCCTTATTCAGTAGTGAGCAGCAATAACTACTCGATTGGTTTTACCGGCTTATCAACCGAGATGAGGTGATCATTGCCGCGTGAAACCTTGAGATCGGTCTTCCCCGTGGTGGATTTGGTAAATTCCAACCGATCTTTTTGCTCAGGCCACAAAACCGTGACCGCATTTGTTCCATCCCATGCCGTGACGGGAAGAGGATCTCCCTGCCGATACGGATAGAGCAGCACCTTGAAACTTGGTTCCACGCTATGTGCCGGGATGGCAAGACGGCGGACGCGCTGGAGGTAGTGGCCCTTCGGCTTGGCCGGCGGCTCGTCCTCCAGAATCGTTGGCTCCTTGGCCTCGGTAGCCGGCACGACCTTGGGATCATTCTCGATCTGAAGGAACCGGACAAGCAGCATGGGCTGCCCCGCGGGAACCGGACTGTTGGTATCGCGAAGTGACGGAAGCGGGGGTTTTGGATTTTTTCCGGATCCTGGAGCATTTTTCTGTCCGGGATCATTGCCCGTCAGCACAAGATCAAGGCCTCCCGTGGCATTCGTCTCCCGCTTTACGATCTGCACATCGTACTCCGTCGGCAAATACCAGGTGTAGTCGTGCGGGGTATCATCCTTGCGGATGTCATCGAGGACCAAGCCGTAGGGATGGGTGCCGCGAACCACGCCGGCCGTCCTCCATGCATACTGGACGGGATAGTTCGTTCCACGCGATACGGGGGTGATCGATCCCTTGATCTTGAGCCAGTCTGGCTGATGCCCCAGCGGAGCCTTCAGGTAATCGTCATCATGCTTTGAGTAAGCGAAGTCATTGATGCCGTGTTTTTCGAGTTCGAATCCGGGGCGGATTTTCACGCCGTTGGTGGCAAGATCCTGCTCTGTGTAGCGGCCTTTGGCGCCCCAGTTGTCCAGACGGTCCCACTTCCAATCCCACGGATACTTCGCATCCCCCACCGCGAACGTGGCGTTGGTGGCATCGACAAAGTCGACCATGCGACCGGGCGTGTAGTCATATTCAGGCTGGAGATGATCATCGATCACCACCTCCCCGTTATTCACGTTCTGGAATCCCTCGTAGCCCCAGCCGTAGATGGGAGACCAGACCCGTCCTGCGCCGGCCACCATGATCGAGTTGCGGTCGGCAAAGGGATGTCCCCCGTTCGCCTGACGCACATGGAGGTTGAGCATCAGATCATTGGTTCCCCATCCGCTACGGGTCATGAGCAGCGCACGGTCTCCGCAGAAAAACGTATTCCCAAGATCGAGCTTACCAGGATCAGTGTTCGCGAGATCGAAATCACAGGCAAAGACCAGGAAGGGAATCAACGGATCGTGGTAACCGCCTCCGACTGTCGGTTCGTAGCTACCGGATTCGCATCGGTTAGGAAGATTCTCGTAGTGGTCCCCGACCGAAGAGCGATAGGCGAAGTCGATCGCCTTGTCCTCGGGGATGAGATACTTGAAAGCGAGCAAATCCTCGGGGAAAGGCCTGAAGTGACACCCTCCGAGAAGATCGTACTTCACAAAGCCATCCCGTGTCGGAATGACGCTGTGGGGAGTGAAGCGGTTCACGTTAGCCCGAGCGTTGGGATGCGCAGCAAGGTTCTCAAAACCGTAGTCCTTGCTACGCAGCGAAAAGGCGAGGATCCCGTCGCCTCCAAGCTGATTCTTAGCCTCACCCTCGAAGTTGGCCCCCGAGGGGAACCAACCGTAAGTCATGAGATTTTTCCAACCACGGTACATTCCGCGGATTTTGAGATCGTTGAATCCGGGTTCCCCCTCGATGGCAAGGGTCGGTATCAACCAGTAGGAGAAGGTCGCCCAATTACTGCGGCTGATAACAGCGTCATTAAAGCTACCGTAATTATCGTGGTTCCAAGTCCCATTGGCGATCTCGTCATGGACGAGTTTCCGCTGATCGGGCGTTAGAAAATTATAGAGAAAATCATAAGTGTACCCGAGATGGATCCCGGCGATCGGTTGGGCCAGTGGTCCCGTCATCAGCTTCGGATTGGCAGCCCTGTTTGCCTGCTCGATTTTCAGCGCCGTCGTGACTGCTGAAGCGAGATCCTTCGCGGCAGCCTGATCGTTTTCAATCCAGCAACGGAAGGCCTCGAGTGAAAAGACGTGCCAGAATCCCTCGGTCTTCTGCGTCATGTCTCCTTGAATAAGAGCCCTATACCTCTTGGCTGCATCCTCCGTTTTCCTGCCTGACTGAAGACTGGGAAGCCAGACCCGATCTAATTTGCCTTGAGCTTTCAACACCGGATTGGGCTGCGCATAGTCGGCCTTGGGGTCGTAGGTCCCCTTCATAAAGTTGACGTAGCAGAGGAGGTTCTTCCACATCTCGCGGCCGCATTCGGTCTGCTTGAGGCGGCGGGCGATCTCGTCGTGATCGGCCGGCGTGCAGTAGATGCGCGGATGAATCCCTGGAGCAGGAATCTGGTTGGGCGTCTTGACCCCCGTCATGTCGAAAACAACCTTTCTTGGACCGAAATCCCAGGGATTTTCATCACCCCAGAGCGGATTGAACTCGTTCGTGCCAGACTTATAACCCGCATAGGAGGTGCAGGGCATCTTTGCAAAGGGAGAGTCCTTAGCATCATGAGGAGGAGGCCATGGAACTGCTCTCTGGGAAACGTCGGGAACCCCATTCGGGAGAAGACTATTCGACGCGGTTTCCGCAAAAAGCGGAAGCGACAGAGAAAAAAACAGTAGCGACTTGAAGATTAAGGGGCGGGTTATGTTCATGGGAGTGGAGTGATGATTGCGATTACTTGATTTGGACGGAACCTTTGAGGAAAAGATCTACCGAGGAAGAGCCGACCAGTACTTTGAGTTCACCCGGTTCGAAAATCCATGTGCCATCTTTCCAGAATTTGTAGTCTTCATAGGAGAGCGGAAAACTCAACTCCCGTGACTCACCCGATTTTAACGATACACGCTGGAACCCCCGGAGTGACAAGACAGGCCTGACCCTTGAGGTCAGATCTTGGCGGACATAGAGCTGAACGATTTCATCGCCCTGACGATCGCCCGTATTGGTCACCTTGCAGGAGACTGTAATCGGTCGATCCTTGGAAATCTCCTGAGCGGAGAACTTCAAGTCACTGAAACTAAAAGTCGTATAACTAAGACCAAAACCAAAGGGATAGAGGACTCCCAATTTCGAGAGATAATACTCGTCGGGGCCCGTGAGGGGGTAGTGGTTGTAATAGCAGGGGATCTGACCAATGTTTTTGGGGAAGGTCACCGGCAACTTGCCACCGGGATTAATCTCTCCGAACAGGGCCTTTGCCACTGCGGTTCCGGCTGCCTGTCCTCCATACCACGACTCCAAGATCGCAGGGACATGAAAGGCAATCCAGTTGATCGTGAGCGGAGCACCGTTGGCGAGCACAACCACCACAGGCTTACCCGTATCCTGCATTGCCTCGACCAGTTTCTCCTGCCCTCCGATGAGATCGAGACTATCTCGATCCTTGTTTTCACCGACCTGCCCGCGGGTGTGACCCGCGACTACCACGATCACATCGGCAGAGGATGCCGCTGCCACGGCCTTGGCGAGCAACGCAGGATCCTCACCCTTGAGATCATAACCCGGTTCATAAGCAAGCACACCCTCGGGCAGGGAGGCCTTGAGGGCGTCATGGATCGTCACGGAGGATCTGGGAGAGCCATTGGAGTAGCCCCCGAAATTTCTGTCCTTGGCAAGCGAACCCACGAGCAGCAGGTGCTTGATGTTCTCTTTTTTCAGAGGAAGCGTCCCGTGCTCATTCTTTAGAAGCACAAGGGCTTTTTCAGCTGCTTCGAGCGCCAGAGCATCGTGAGCGGGATCACCGAGCACCGCCTGCCAATCAGGACGCCGCTCATTTTCTGGAGTATTGAATTTTCCAGCCTCGATCAGCTTGGCCCAGACGTCGTCGGTTCCTTTGTATCCATTGATTGTTTCTTTGGTATCATTCATCTCACCCCCACGCTTCACAACGGGTTTAGTTTGAGGAGCGGCTAATCCGAGCAACTCGATCTTCTCGGCAAGAACCCGTTTGGCAGCCTGATCAATGGCTTTCTCGGAAATCACGCCATCAGTAACGGCTTTTTTCAAATCCTTCATGTAAAGGCTGCCAACCAGCTCCATATCCACCCCGGCCAGCAGACACTTCACAGCGGCATCCTGGGAGTCCTTCGCGAACTTATGGCGCCCGGAAACTTTCGGGATATCACCCATGTCTGAGGTGATGAACCCTTGGAATCCCCACTCCCTGCGGAGGACGGTGTCGAGGAGCCAAGCATTTGCATGGCAAGGGACACCGTTGAGTGCATGGTGCGCAGGCATGATCGATCCGGTCATTGCCTCCTTAACAGCCGTCTCAAACGGTTGCATGAAGACTTCTCTGAGGACGCGCTCGGAAACCTCAAAGTCTTCCCCGTTAGCTCCGGCCCACGGTTCGCCGTCAGCCACGAAATGCTTCGGCGTCGCGATCATCTTTGTCTTTCCGAAACGTTCCGCCCCGAGGCCCTGAAGATTCGAGATATAGGCCACAGCCATCCTGCTAACATGGTAGGGATCCTCACCGTAGGATTCCTCGATACGACCCCAGCGGGGATCGCGGGCCAATCCTAGCATCGGCGCGAAGGCCTGACTCAATCCAACCGCTCGTCCCTCTTTGGCAATGACCGTCGCCATCCGGGAAATCAGGTCGTTATCCCAAGTCGCCCCAAGTGCAATGGATGCTGGAAAAACCGTGCATCCCTTGCTGACCACACCATGCAACGCCTCTCCAGCCTCGAGATTCGGGATACCCAATCTCGGCACGCCATTGGGCTTGTAAGAAAGAAGCTGCAGAAGCTTTTCCTCCAGTGTCATCTTGGGTAGAAGTGCCGCGGCTTGGATAGCGGACTGCTCAGCACGGGGATCCGTCCGTTGACTCCATCCCTGGCCGATACCGAGGTGAAAAAAGACGAGGGCGAGTAGAATTCGATTCATCGCTGGTGAATCAACAATCACTTCGTTCCGAAGACCTTTCCGTAATCAAGGTAGCCGGGCTTCATATCGTCATCCTTACTGCTGTTGACAATCAAGACATGGGCGTAGGCCGGGATTGAGATCTTGGGAATCGTGACCATTCCACCCACAGAAGTCAGTGGGTGAAGATCACCCTCGTCCCAGCTCGCCAGGATACGGGTCTGTGAAAGGGGGGCCTTCATGGTGTCTCCATACATAACCGGGCTTCCGGTGACGTTATGAATCATCCGGACTTTACGAGTCGGTTCGGAGAACTCGAATCCTCGTAGCCCCGCCGGCAACTGCAGGACAGATACGTCGGTCGCAAACTCCTTCCCCTTTTTCGTCGTCTCAATCAGGGCATGTTTCTCTGTCCCGCCGGGATAGGTTACCGGTTTGTCGGCTTGTACCGACGGATCGTTCAGGGTCAGAAGGGCTGTGCCTCCATCATCCACAGCCTTGGCCCCACCGTAGCCGTTCATGATACCGTAGTAAAATGAGTTGGTCTGACCGCCGTAATCGTTCCAATGGGACTTGAGCCGGAGATCCCCATAGCTCCAGGTATCTTGACCCTCAGGAATCAATAACTGGGCCTTCCCATCCCCTGGTTTGCAGACACCACGGTAGGAGAAAAGAACGAGACGCTGGGCAAGGCCAAATGCTGTCTGCTGACGATCGCAAGTGATTGCGGAGAGGCCGATCACACGGTCGGGAGTGAAGACCCATTCCTGAAGACCCTCCCATCCGGTCGATCCCTTGGAGCTCTCCCCTCCGGAGTGTTTGTTGATAGGATATCGCGTGGAGAGACCGAAGACTGAGGTGCTTTTGCTCACCGCATTGTGGCATCCGGGGCCCGTCAGGTAGGCCCACTTGTCACCCCGAGCAAAATCAGTCTCTTCACCGGGTGCAATTTTTACCTCGGGACAAGCACCGTGAAGTGCTGCATTAAGTTCCCCTTGTTTGGACGCATTCTCCTTGAGCATGTATGCTCCCACAAAGGTGCTGATTCCCACCGTTCCCGACTCGAAGATCTCATGAAGCTCCGGAGCTCCGGTTGAAGGATCACGAGTCGTACCAACCTCTCCCCATGTTCCGAATCGGGCCCGAGGGCCGATGATATTGCGGTCATAGAGCAGAAAATTGTCCGGCGACTCCTTCCCTTGCAGGCCCGACTTATAAAGAAAGGAGAGCAGAAGATTGCTTGCCTCCTTGGGATTGGAGAGGCCGGACTTACCGAGTTGGTAGTTGAAAGGATCTCCCGTCAGATAAGCCATTATCAGTGGCGTTTCGGGACCGAGATTCACATAGAAAGGCTTCCAAGGAGGGGCTGTGCTGTATTCGCCATATCCGCGATGATCGGTCAGCGGCATGTAATGGACGAGCGAATCCAGGAAGGCCTTCATCTTGGTTGATCCCGAGAAGAGGTAGTACCAAGCAGCTCCCCACACGATCGATCGATGGTACGTGTAGGTCTCGTTGGAATAGTTGGAGTAATGGGTTGCCCCATCGGGCATCTGGCACTTGGTCATGCAATCCTCAATCGCGGACTTGCCGATGGCTGCACTGGTGGCATCCCCTGTCGCCAGTGCACCGAAGTAGACGGACATCGTCCGGAAAATATCCATATTCACAACCAACGGGCCGACAAGGTGATCACGGTAAATGTCGGGATTCTTCGTAATCAGGTTACGGGTATGAGCGTCGATCGCCTTTTCCCATCGCTCTTTTTTATCCGCTGGAATCTTATCCGGCGCGTAAGTCTTAAGCGCAAGATATGCATAAGTGGCCTCAAAGGTGGCCGGGTGGGCATCCAGATCCTTGCCCTGCCCCCAAATCGAAAAACGGCCATCTAATAACACGAGCAGGCGCTCCAACACAGCCTGATCACCTTTGTGAGGGCTGGCCGGATGCAGGTAAGCCATGGCTGCGAGGAACGTCTCGTCCTGATCTTTCCAAAGATTGTTGAAGTCTTTGCTTCCAACCTTCACTCCATCAAAAGCGTGGGCAATATGGGGATTGGAACCAGGTTCGGAGAGGGGCGGCAGGAGATTAAGTTGGTCGGTGGCAAAGGATGTCGCCGCGGCGGCCAGTAGAAGTATTGCTAAATAGGGGTTCATGAATTGGGATGGCTATTTGAATGATGAACCTCCGGGAATGGTCGTCGAGACCTGATGTCCGCTGTAAGTCAGTTCGACGGCATGGAGACTCTCCCCGAATCCTACTCCGTATCCGGGCGAAACGTGAACGATCCGGAAGATGTGCTTTTCTATCATTCCTTGGAAGGAACCTTTTCTCTGGCCGATTGTCAGGGTTCGCAGTTTTTCATTCCAGGTGATGGGAATCGTCGCAAACGCGCCCTTTTCATAGTCGTATCCATCGCCGGCATCCTCGTAGAGAGTGAATGCCCCGTCGGCACCCGGATAAATCCTAAGTTCGATTGGATCGCACGGCTTCTGGTCATTCCATTCCATCTCTGGACCAAGCGGGAGGATCGCCCCTGCCTTCACGAAAAGCGGGATTTGATCCGCCGGTGAGGCGGAGCGAACTGTCGAGCCTCCCTGTATCTTCTTACCGGTCCAGAAATCAATCCAATCAGTGCCACCCCCGTTCTTCGGAAGGTAGACATCGCGATGATCAGTTTTGGGGGTCGTGACAGGAGCCACAAGGATGGAGGGCCCGAAGAGGTACTCGTCGTCGATTGAGAGGGCCTTTTCATCATTACGGAAATCAAACGGGAGCGCTCTCATAATCGTCGATCCGGCCGTGGTTACCTGCCATGCCTCCGAGTAATTGTAGGGCAGCATGCGGTATCGGAAGGTGTCGTAATCGGCGAGAATTTTCTGTGTTGCGGGCAGCCAGTTCCAGAATTCCGTGTGCGTCTTGTAGCCATGGATCCTGAGGATGGGGCAGAAGGTGCTCCACTGAAACCATCGGGCCAGACGTTCATTCATATCGGGATCATCCTGATTTCCACGCCGAAAGAAACCGCCCGTGTCAGTTGTCCAGTATGGAAGCCCCGCCATACAGAAGTTAAGTCCCGCCGGGATTTGCCGACGAAAGGCAGTCCAGTCGCCGGCTATGTCTCCTGACCAAGTCACCGTCCCATAACGCTGCTGTCCCAGAAAAGCCGAGCGAGTCAGATTGCAGACACGTTTGCCGGGATCCGTTTTACGTTGCCCTTCGTAGAGACACTCACTATGAAAAAGAGGATAGGCATTACGCCAAAGATTTCCCGCGCCAAGGAAAGTTTTGGAACCTTCCATCGCCATTCCGTCGTCACCCGGCTCAGCCGCATCCTGCCACCAGGCATCGGTGCCGATGGAAAAAAATCCATCGTTAAGAAACTTCCATCGTAATGCCCGAATGTCGGGGTTCGTTGGGTCGTAGTATCCGCCGTTAATGAAACCCTTGGCCTCCTTGATCGCGTCTCCAGCCTTGCCATGCGGATTGGGCCAGACCGAGATCATGAACTTCGTATGGCGATCATGTAGTCCCTGAATAAGGGCTTTGGGATCAGGGTAGAAATTCTCATCCCATTGGTAGGCACCCCAGCCGTATTTTCCCCAATATTGCCAATCCTGAACGATCAGATCCATCGGGATGTGGCGGCTACGGTAACCATCCACCGCGTCAAGGATCTCCTGCGAGCTGGAATACCGCTCGCGGCACTGCCAAAAGCCATAGGCCCAGCGGGGAAGCATTGGAGCAGCCCCGGTGGATTCACGATAACCAGCGATTACTTTCTCGAAATCGGGGCCATAAAACACGGTGTAGTCGATGAGATCTCCTTGGGTGGATCGAAAGACCGTGGTGTCACCGCGGGGTCTCACACCTAGACTAACCTTTCCACTCTTGCTTCTGACCGCCAGATGCACGGGAATTCCCACCTTGAGGTCCGCGACACCTGAAATCGCATAGGGTGTCCACATGTTGGTGATCCCCATGAGTGTCTGCCCCTCAAGTCTCAGTGAAAGCTCCTGGGAACGGTCGCCGCCAAGGACATGAAAAACATATTGGCCGGAAACCTTGGGCGTGAATGCGCCATCGTGATCAACAAGCGCGACAGGAGTCGGTTTGGGCTTGGGTTTCACGGAGCCATTGGCAGAAGCCGAGGAAACCGCTCCCTGTAGTTCCTCGGTGGCCTTGGGACCCGAGGAGTTGTTGTTTGTTTGGCCGGATAGAGTAATCTGTTCGTCGCAGGGATTGAGATACGACCACGAAGCATTATTCCAAAGAACGCCGTAACCGCGACTGGACAGAAGCAGTGGAACGACGACCTGGGTGTTCTGCTGGATGAGTTCCAGAGGCATCCCGCGCCAGTTCCATACACCTTCTTGATACTGTCCCATGCCGTAAAGAAACTCGTCGGATGCGGCACTGAACGTCTGCTGAATCTTCCATGGAGGCATCCCCTCTCTTTTATCTCGAACAATACGAGCTCCCGAGGCAGGCTCCGTGAGGAACACCTTACCGTTTGTATCAGAGAAAGAAAGATTGCCATCCGATTTTGAAATTTTAGCTTTCATCGCTGACGTAGAAATCACCACCCCCGCCTCGTCCTCCGTAACCTTGAAATCAACGGGAGCCCATTCTTTGGGCTGTATTATGTCAGGAATCGGCTTAATCGCGGCATCCTTGGCATATTGGACCCGAATGATCCGGTCATTGCAGATCAGAAGTCGGAGGGTCCCTGCGGCGAGTGTGACCGTGATCCCGGACTTATCACTTGTCCAGGTTGCAGAGGGTTGTGCATCGGAGATGCAGATCAGCAACGTGCATGCGAATAAAGGAAGAAGCAGATTCTTTTTCATGGTGTGTTTCTCGGGGTGATTGTTAGGGGGAGATTGCTCCAGATATTAGATGAGGAAGCAGCGGTATGCACCTCGTAGAGACCAAGAGTGATCTTGAAGGTCTTGCAAGAAGTGTATTCCAATGGCTGAAATATACGGAAATATCGCATTCTTTTGAACTCAGGGTAATTGCGCGTGATGCGAATGATCTGTTTCGATCTTCATGACATAGCTGCATGTGTGGTCATCTCCATCCAGATTCACCCCTGATGGCCCGTAGAAATAGGACGGCTTTCCCTGAAGCATCAGGATGCCGGGTCGCTCAAACTTAAAAGTTGATCCATAAAGTGTACGCGCTTTAGAGATATCCGCCGTGCAGTAATCCTTAGTTGTCAGGAATCCAATCTCCGCATTGGTAAGTTTAAAATCGGTGGGAGTAGTTGATTTCCAAAGAATCCCGCGTCCGGTAACCCCGGTGTGTGATCCCATGTTGTCATTGGTCAGCAAGTAGATCATACCGTTCCATACAAAGGCGGTAGCATCCTCAATGTAGTTGATATTGTCGGTGCAGGGACTTTCGGATAACCGATAAGGTCCTTCCAGAGAATCGGCAATAGCGTATCCATAGCGGCTTTTGAGCTGCTGCTGAGCTGCTTTGAAATAGATGTAGTACTTCCCTCCGTAGTCCAAAAAGGTCGGGTTATCCATCGCCCATGTGTGATAGGTCCAGTGCGAGGGATCCGAGGATGGGGTAAAAACCATGCCCTCATCACCGATTTTTCTCCAAGGGCCATAAAGACTATCGGAGATCGCCATGCCGGTGAACATCGTGTGCTTGTTATCCACCAAATAAGGACGGTCCTTGCGCTTGTCGAAGGAGATGTAGAGCAGCACATAATGATTCCCAACACGCTTGATGGCCGGATTGTGCATGGAGTTGTTCCACAGTGCCTCTGGGTTGGATGGCAGCGCGATGTCCGAGAACCGGAAAGGCCCCTCAGGCGAGGCACCGACATAGTGGGCTATTTCACTATGCGTCGACCATCCGCCCATCCCGAATTTTTTCGGCCATCGAGAGCAAAATAAATGGATATCGTGATCCGCCCCTTCGATCGGGGAAGTGCACCAGACATAATAATCGGGATCATCCACAGCCTTGCCAACCCATTGCATACCTGCTGCAAGGGATGAGAGCTTGGTCACCGGAGGATTAGCGTAAAGAGTAGCGAAGCTCACGATAGAGAATGCAAGAAAGGAAAGGAATAGGCTCTTTTTCACGGAGTATTTGTTGAATTGATCGTCAGGGGTAGAGTGCACCGGATATCGGAGGAGGAGCCCCCGACCTGCACCTCGTAGCTCCCCGGGGTGATCTTAAATGTCTGGCCCTGGGTGTCCCAATGGCCGAAATTGGAGCTGTCGAGCGTGATCGAGACTCTCTTGTTTTCTCCCTTAGGAACCATAACGCGTCGAAATCCCCAGAGCTGACGGATGGGCATTGGGACTCCGGCCTCGGGAGCATGGACATAGCACTGAACCACCTCCTCCCCGTCACGGGACCCAGTGTTGGCGACATCCAGGGTAACCTTCACCTTCTCACCAGGTTTGATGTTTTTTGAGGAAAGCCGCGCCTTCGAGTAGGCGAACGTGGTGTAACTGAGGCCGTGTCCGAAGGGATACTCAGGCTTCTCCCTGAGATACATATAGGTTCGGCCCTTGGTAAGATCATACTCATCCATCGGTCGCAACTGTGCATCGGAGGCATAGAAAGTCAGGGAGAGTCTCCCCGAGGGATTGACGTCTCCAAAGAGAATGTCCGCTATGGCCCGTCCGCCCTCCTGTCCCGGATACCAGGCCTGAACAATCGCGGGAACATTCGAAGCGGCCCAAGGCATCACAAGCGGGCTTCCACTCTCGGTCACCGTAACTAGGCGAGGATTCACCTCGAGGGCTTTCCGCAGAAACTCCAGCTGCTCCGGGGGAAGTTCCAATGTCTTGCGATCCTTTCCCTCGATCTCATCGTCGGTGCTGAGTCCCATAAGCGCAACAACAAGGTTGGCATTCTTGAGGGATGATAGATCGTCGTGTGCGGGTGCCGGCACCCAGCGGAAGACCAATCCCGTCTCACCACCTTCATGACGGTATTCAATCCGGATAGGATATTCCCCCGCACTGTCAAAGCGGGTTTTCTTGGTCACGCTCCGACGCGTCTTGGAATCCTCTTTCTGGGGAGCGATCAGGTTTTGCTCGTTGAGCTTTAGTGAAAAGATGCCATCTCCATCCAAGGTGAAGGTGTACTCGCCGGGATACGGGCAACGGATCTTTCCCTCCCAGACCACGGAAAATTTGTCGCCGCTTGCTAGGGCATCTGGCTCGATGTGTGCCCAGTCAAAATTGATTCTCCTATCGGTGCGGGTCGCTACAGGCACTGCTGCGGTGTTGGTGGAATCGTAATACCGGCCTATCAATCCGGCGGCAGACACTTCGTGATTCCCGTCCATGGCCAGAGAAAGAAGCGCGGTTTCGGGCACAAGCTCTTCGTTGGTCGCCTGCCAAGGCAAATAGGTCACGCGGATTCCTTCCCTCGCGGCCCTGTCGCGGATTCCGGCAAGCGGGGAAATGCTGCTTCTCGGTTTGCCGGAGTAATCGCCGAGATTCACGATGTCGGCGTTGGGACCAACCACCATGATGTTGGTGACCCTGCCGCAGTCGATCGGAAGAATAGCATCAGCCCCCACGGGTTGGTTCTTCAGCAACACCATCGACTCGTCGGCGAGTTTTCTGGCCAATGCATCATGCTCCGGAGAGCAGATCACGGAGGCAGGGATCTTTGAGTAGGGGATTCGGTCCTTTGGATCATAGAGACCAAGCCGGAAACGGACGGTCAGGACGCGCCGCAGAGCCTCATTAACGGTTTCCCAGGAAACCAACCCCTGCTTCAGGGCACCCGGCAGATAGACATTCACAATATCCCTGTATTTGCAAAACCATCCCCCCTCCTCGTCGAGCCCCGCGTTCAGGGAAGCAGCTATCGCCTCCTCGGGGGTCCTGACGTATTTGTGCTGGTCGACCTGATTGGAAATCGCCCCGCAGTCGCTGACGACGAAACCACGAAATCCCCAGCGTTTGCGCAGCACATCCTTGAGAAGCAACGGATTGGAGACGGATGGAATGCCATTGATCGAGGTATAAGAGGCCATGATGGAGGCGGCCTTGGCCTCCTCCACGCAAGCGCGGAAAGGATACAGTTCGAACTCGAACAGGAACCGTTCATCGCAGCTGATATTGCAACCAAAACGCCCGGACTCCTTGTTATTTGAAGCGAAGTGCTTCGGCGTGGCGACCACCTTGATGTACTTCGGATCATCCCCTTGGAGTCCTTTAACAAAGGCGACGCCCAGTCGACTGGTCAGCCAAGGATCCTCACCGTAAGTCTCCTGGGTACGCCCCCATCGTGGATCGCGGGCCATATTCACTACTGGGGACCAGAGCGTGAGCGGATAGTTGAGTTGTTCAAAAACACCGCCCGTCTGGTTCCAGCGCGCACGAGCCTCGTCCGAGATGGCGGTGCTCATGGCATGGATTCCCTCGGGGTCGAAGGTGGCCCCCAACCCGATCGCCTGGGGAAAGATGGTGTTCTCACCGGGTCGCACGAGCCCGTGAAGACATTCGTTACCAAGGCCGTAGGGAGCGATACCGAGCCTGGCAATACCCGGGGTAAGCCAATTGAGAAAGGAGATCCTCTCCGAGGTCGTGAGACACGTCATCAGATCCTGCACGCGTTCCTCAATCGCCTTCTCGGGGTCACGCCAAACAGATACAGCGGAAGAAGCGCTTTTTGGGAATGCATCGGCGCACCATACGGACGCGGAACCGGCGACTAGGACTAATCCCGCAACAGAGAAAAACCTGAAATCACAAGGACGCGGCACCCGTGCAAAGAGGCTGATAAAGAAAGCAAAAAAGGTCATAGGTGGGGCGCGGTTTGGAAACAGAGGGAGACTGCATGTGCATACTTGAGGAATGCCTGAAAAAGTAACAAGCTCCCAATTGCGTCAACAGTGACGCTACACGGATCATGAAACGGGCAACCTTGAAACAAGTCGCATCTGAAGCCGGTATCAGCATCAGTTGCACGTCACGTGCCCTGAGAGGTCGAGCCGGAGTCTCCGATGCAACCAGGAAACGGATCAGGCTGATCGCAGGAAAACTGGGATACCACCCCGATCCTATGCTTTCCGCCCTGGCCAGTTACAGGGGATCATTGAGGAGGAAATCATTCCAGGGGATTATCGCTTACCTCGCCAATCACGCTTCCTCGTTGGAATGCCTCTCCTCTCCACAGTCAGGAGATCTATTCCGAGGGGCCAGCGGGCGGGCTAATGAACTCGGGTATCAACTCCGCTATTTTTCCATGAACGATCTGCTGGACTGCCCGGATCGTTTTTGGAGGAGGATTCGCAGCCAGGGAATACAGGGCGTGCTTCTGCGCTCCTTTCCCGTCGAGACGGCGATTCACCCACAACCACCGCCTGGATTTCACTGCGTTGACCTTTTCAGTCAGCCTCATTCCGCCTTGGTATCCACCGTTTCCAGCAATCACCCCCAGGCCTTGGAACTGGTACTTGCAAATTTGAAACGGGCCGGAATCGAAAAGCCAGCCCTTATCGTCAACGCATCCATCAGCACCATTCTACATCACGGATGGAGGGCCACTTTTTCAGTCGCGAACCATCAGTTCAAGAAAATGCTACTTTACGAGCACCATGGATTTCCACTACGAGAATCATCCTTGGAACAATGGATCCGAAAGAATTGCCCAGATTCCCTCCTTTTCTGTTACAGCGAGGACCATATGCCGGATGCAAAACTCCTGTTACAATGGAAACGCCATGGCATTGCCTCCCTCAGCATGGATCTTCTCGATCCGAAATGTGGAATCGGAGGCATTTATCAGAATAGAAAGCTAGCAGGGGGAGAGGCTCTTTCCCTGCTTCACGGAATCTTGACTACCGAAAGGTTTGGCGCCGTCAGACCTCCCACGGCAACCTTGATTCCGGGAGCCTGGATCGAAGGAGAAAAATATTTCACGTTGTAGGGAGAAGATTATTTCCGATCATCCACCATCCGGATTTTGGTCCAACCGGGCTGCTCTTGGGTGAACGAGATCCGGTCCGTTGATCCATTGCCATGCTCGACCATCAGGACATCTCCGTCCCATGTTGTTTTTGGGAGAGGGGTGCCCGTCCGGAAAGGATAGAGAAGCACCCTGAATCCGGGAGCAACGGCATCAGTGGTGATGTCCAGCCAGGGCCATTTCACGAATTGATCGCGGCTATCTGTGACAAACTTCGCGGGGGAGGCGGAAGCGAGCAAGCGGACCAAAAGTCCTGATTTTCCATCGGGTGAGTTGTACACAACCTCATTGTCGCCAACCTTGGTATGATCCTTCAGATCCTCTGCCACCATCATCCGCCATTTGTAGTCGTGGACCTTGTCATCCATCCGGATGTCATCGGCGATCAGTGCGTAAGCAGCGGGTGAACAGGGACTTTCTAATTTCGGACGGACGAATGCCGCAGTACGGAACGCTTTTGCCTCGGGATAAAGGATGCCCCACTCCCTGTTCTGTTTCTGTGAGAAGTACCAGTCGGGCAGGTTGCCGTGTTTCATGTCCGCCCAACCGATCCCAAGACGAAACGGATGTTTCTGGTTGAAGGTGTAGGGAATGACCTCGCTCGGGAGATTTTTGGCCAACCCGGTCGTACGGTAGGCGTCGCTGGCATCACCTGTGGCGGCCGTCAGGCGTTCACTGTCAAAGAAGTCCACCCCTGCGGAGGGTGCGTCACCAGACCCCTTGTCGTCCACTCGGACGATCGAGGTGGGAATTGAACTGTCTCCCTCGATATGGCCCGAACCCGACTGATGGATCACCATGGGGACCCAGTTTCTGCCCAGGGCATGGAAAACGAAACAATTGCGGTCCGGATTGGTATGTCCGCCGGGATTGCTTCTGGGTTGGAAGTAGAGCCTCGTGGCCTCGGGCGACCAACCGCTTCGGGTCACGAGCAATCCCTTGTAGGGGAACCAACATGTTTTCGGCGTGACGGGGCGAATCTGTTTTTCCAAGGCCTCCGACCACGAAATCTGGCTTTGAAAATTCTCCGCGCAGATTGCCGCGAGAAGGTTACCGCCGACAAACGGCGCACGGTAGGACTCCGGGTCCTCACCTTTGGCGCTGTAAGCATTGCGAAACACAAAATCGATCAGAGGATCGTTCGGATAGAGGTATTTTGCCACGAAATAATCGTCTGTGAATTGCCCTTTAATGGCCGTTCCTCCGTTCATTTCGTCCATCGTGAAGCCGTAACCCACGGGCACCAGGCACTGGAGGAAAAATTGTCGGAAAAAGTTCCTGAAAGTATCCGAGGCCGCGAACTGATAGCCGCGTTTTGCCAGAGCAAGGTACTGCTGGCTGCCAAGCCAACCTTTCCCTCCCCCCTCGCTCAGTGTTCCGTCGGGCCACCCCAAGGAGCGCGTCTGCCTACAGACCGCCGCGGCATAGGAACGGATGGCGGCCGGATCGGAACCCTCCTCCCCTTCGATGGCGAGGATCGTGAAGAGAAAATTCTGACTGGTCAGGGGCAGCCAGTTGGAATTGTTCGCATCGGGCCCCGGCAGTACGTGGAGGCCCATGACCGGAAGTTTGTCAGTCGTGCGGACAAGGAGCCGCCTGATCGATGCACGCTGCGCTTGCGTCATGACCGGGGCAAGAAAGTCATAGCACCAGGCGATGTTCGTGGCATGAAGGCCGTAGAGGACCCGCCAGTCTTTCGTATCAAAGGTTTTGAGCTTCTCGCGGGCATTCGGAGCGACAACCTGTCCGAGATACTCGGCGATCGTCGCGACGGCGGCGGCCGCTTTTTTCGATGCTGGAGCATCCTCGTCGATAAGGGCTCTGAAAGACTCCGCGACCAGGGCCCCCATCAACTCAGTGACGGGAGCGCGAGGCGTCATGAAGGGCCTGATATCGCCTGCGGCGACGGCCTCGTAAAGTTTGCAAAGCTCATCTTTTTTCAGACGGTCGGCATCATCGCGGATTTTTCCCATCACGATGGGGCCTATGACCGTGCCGTCCTTCAGACGCCTGCGAAGGTCGGGCAGGTCTTCGGGATTAAAGAGGATCCTGGGATGTACGCCCGGCGCCGGAGGCGGCTTGATGCGCGACCAGTCGATCCCGCTCGGATCATAGTTCATGTCCAAATCGGACGAGTAATCGGCAAGTTCCTTTTTGGAATAGCCCCCGAATGTTTCGGATACGGGATAAACTTCGACAACGATGCGGTCCTGACCGCGCTTCTTTCCGTCGGAGACATCAAGCTGAAGTTCGTAGGTTCCGGGATCACTGAATTTAGCCGTGGTGGCTAGCATGGCAGGGTTGCCGAAGGCGACGCTTCCCGGGCCTCCGGCAACGGACCATCGCACGTTGGATGGTGAAGGAATGTTGCATTTTCCCTGAAGCGAAAGCGTGGCCTCGGGCAACCAGGTCAGCCGGCTGCTTCCGGCGTTCACGTAGAGGGAACCGGGTTGCCACGCGTTGACCCAGGTGATGGCCGACTTGGTGCCGTCGGTCGTGCCGATGTCGACCTGGAAAAGGTATTGTCCCAGCGCGTCCAGAGTCACCTCCGTCGAGAGGGTATCCTGGGAGGAGAGAATGGCATTCGAGGGACCGCCGACCTGTTTCCACCGGCATGACGAGACCTTTGTTCCAGGATCAACGGTAGCAGTGAGCGTTGTCCGATCATTGGTGCTAAGATCTAGGGTATGGGTTCCGGCGTCGGCACGGAGATTGATTGCTGAAGCACCTCCCACATTGAGGGTGATTTCCGAGTTGCCCTCGGCGATACCGTCATTGGCCGTGAGCCGTATTTTGTATTCTCCGGGTTTTCCGGGGATAACGGCTTCGGTGGATGAGTCCCAGGGACGGGAGAAGGTGATACCTGCGGGGCCGCTGACTTGTTGCCATGTGGTTTTGGTGAAGGCGGGCGGGGCGGGCAATCCGTCATCATTCACCATAGCCCTGAGGATAACGGTTTTCGGAACTCCGGCCGGAAAGGTCGTTTCGCTGCATTCGATCGCACCGACCGCCGGCGGGATGTTCTTCACAACCCTGAATGATGCAAAGTCCGAGTCTGTCTGCCTGTTTGTATTGGATACCCTGCATTCGATCCCGAAATCACCAAATCCCCGGAGCGTCACGGTGGCCTCGGGTGACTTGGGGTTTTCGATCGTCATCATCTCCTTTGAGACGTGATAACCATTTACCCAATTGTAGCTGAGGTTCCCTTTTGTATCGGCAGCCAGGGTCCGGACTTTTAAGGTGACCTGATTTGTTCCCTCCGGGATTAAAACAACCGGAGGCTTGATGATCCGGATATAGGGATTCGGGGTGGCAAGAGGTGATTTTTTCATATAGGCCGGCCCACCCCGGAAAAGTTCCCCGGCCTCGCTGTCGGAGAGAGCCTTTCTGAAAATCATGAAATCAGCCAAGCCACCCTTCCATGGCTTTTTCCCATTCCCGTCGGCACCCAGATGCAGGGATTCGTCGACAGCCGAACTGGCCGCACCAAACTTAGAAGTCACCGCTCGGTCATAATCATCCTTGCCGAATTTCCCGATTTTCTGACGGATGCCATCAACATATTCCCAGATCAATCCGGATCGGAAATCGGTGACAAAGGTGACCTGATGCCAATTTCCGTCCGTAAGCGACTTGGTCCTGAAGGAAGCGTAGGGTGCGTAATAGTCGGGGGCAAACTGGCAGTAGATACCCCCGTCGGCCGTTGGAACCATGTAGAGGAATTTGTTCATTCCCGCGATCGCCTGATCGCTCTGGATCTGTTGGCCGAGCTTACCTGACTTTGAAACCAACTTTGGCATCCGAACCCAGAAAGCCAACGAAAGGCCGCTACCCTGCATGGCATCCCCAAGTCCGTTCAGAACCGAGCCCGATTTGATGACCGGATGGAGTGTGGCTGCGGCAAAATCCCATCCCGACTCGAATGGTTGCCCTGAAGCGGAGACCGGTGAGGGCGAAATACCGTTGGACTGGGAAAAGATAGCCGCAGTTTTGCCTGTCGAGTCCACCGGCACACCGTTGGCTGGCGATTGTTCAAGACGGTAACGAAGGGCCAGTTGATCATCCCAGACCGGCTTGACCTCGAAGTGCACAGGCCTGCTGATCGTGCGTCCTTTTTCCCCGCTTGCCTCGACGTCATAATCCCCTGTGTTCTGGAACTGATTGTGCAGCGTCAGTGTGGCATTCGTTGCGCCCGTGATCGGCACCCCGTTCCAGCGCCATTGAAATGCGGAATTCACGGATGGATTAACGGCTGCCGTGAACGTGGTCTCCCCACCCGGTGCAACCAGCGCATGATCGGGCGTCACGATGACTTCAATCTGCGCCCAACTAGGCAGCGCACACAGACACATCACAAAACAGACACAAAACAGACACTGGATTATTTTATTCATCGGGGGCTTCATGATAGCCTAATCAGGATGCGGAGTGAGTGTTGTCAGGCCGTAAAAAAAGGGCCTACCCTTGACCCTTGGTGATCAAGAAAGTTTGGAAAACCGTCTTCGCCGCCTTCACCTTGGGATCCGTTCCCTTGCCCCACTGAAATGCGGCGATTGTGACGGAAACAGGAAACTTTGCTTTCGGAGGGATTTCGGTCTGGATTAGTTTCCCGTTCCGGAGTTCCACAGGACCGTCGATAACGCAGAAATCCACAGGAAGGCCCGAGCTGGCATTGGCCTTGAGTTCGAAGGGTTTGAAACCCTCTTTACGATCCCCGATCTGCGGAAAATCGATTGTCTGGATGGAACCCTCCTTGATTTCAAGGGGATATTTGATCCCTGCCGGTTGTTCGTGGTAACAAAACTCCTGATCCCCGGGGTGAAAGGCCATGACCATCATCCCGTCCCCGCCGAACTTATTGAAACAAAAACGATCTGGCTTGATACGGAATGTGTCGGGGCCGGTCTGTTCTCCTCCCCCGCACCAACCTCCGATGAGTCGAAATTGAATCGGGGTTGCGGCATGACCGAGAGCCTGCTTTTTGGGGAAGGAGAGTTCGGGCGGCGTCTCCTGTGCAAAATTCGCACTCACTTTGTAGGTCTTCCCATCGGGCTGAGGCTGAAGTTTCAACTCCTGGATCCACGTCGAGGCAAGCGGTTTTCCGTCCTGAAGAAAGGTGACCACCTGGGGTTTCTTTCCGCGATCCTTGGCCATGTAAGCTTCCGTAGCCTTGGCCATCTCCTCGTCAAAGTGCCAGAAAGCCATGGTCGGATCTCCCGTGTACTGATCATAGGGAGCAGCGGGATAGCGTGGTTGTTGTAGCAACGTGCAATCAGTGAGCCACCCCTTACGCATATCAATATCTTTCAAGCTCGGTTCGGATCCGCTCTCGGAGGGATGGTCAGGGAGGCGGGCCTCCGCTGCTTTTTTGATAAAGAGAGCCAGATAGTCGGCCAGCCCATCAGTCCAACCGAAGTGACCGATGCCGGGTTCCACAAGTTCACTGACGAGTGACTTTTTATTGATCGCGCGGAATTCCAGTAACGTTCCCCTCACCCAACGCCAGTGATGCTCGGCGGATGTGTCGGGACCGACCCAGCTTTCATACTGTCCCGAGACATCGACAACAGGCACACCGTCCAAGGAGGCCTTTTCCAGATAGGAAGGTGGATGCATTGGCGCGCAATGGAGGCCGATAACACCGAAACAACGCTTTGGTTTCCAATAGGCGGCATTATAGGCGAAGATACCCCCTCCGCTATGACCTACTGTGAGGAAAGGGGCCGTGGCGATTTCCTCGTAACCTGATACGGAGGCAAGATCGGCAAGGATTCGGTTGAATTTGGCTTCACCACCCCCCTTTGGATCAAACTCATCATACCCGATGCAGATGGGAACGATGAAGACCAAGGCGAGATTCTCTTTGGCTGCCACTTCCCGGATCTTGGGATCCTCCATGAAGTTTTTCTCAAGGATCACCTGCTGACCCACAATGACTCCCCTCACATGCTCACACTTCGGAGGGATCCAGAGATAGGCGCGACCGTTTTTACCGAACGTAGGAACCGACCATTGCCAGACGGCTCCCTGAGCCTGAATCGCTATCAGGAAAAGGATCCCGCATGCGAATCTTTGCAGTTTTTTGTTCAAGGGGGGAGTGGTTACTTGGCCCCGAGAGTCGATGTAACGACCACCTTTCCTTCACGGGAAATGGTGACATCGGTCTTTCCATTGCTGCCTTGCGCAAACACAAGGGTTTCACATTGATCACCCCACCGAAGAGTCGCCGTGCAACTCTTGGCATCATACGTCACGCTGGGCATGGGCTCTCCCATACGGAAGGGAATCAGGAGCACCTTGAAGTGAGACTCTTGCGAACGAGTGCTGATGACAAGACGATCATACGGTTGGGGAACTCCTTTCTTGTCCAAGGGGCCCTTGGCCTTTTCTACTGAAATTAGAGGAGCGACCTTGTCATTGCTTGCGTCAGGGGTAAGTGGAAGCACCAAAAGCAGCGGATCACCAGAAACCGGTTTCGAAGCACCAAACGCGCCATCCCCCTTGCCATAAGGCGGCAAGGTTGTCATTGCGGGATTGGAGACATCCTTGGAGCGATCGTAACCTAGAACCAATGATCCTTTGGGCGCTCCGGTCACTGTGGCCTCCCAGACACCGCCACTGAGCATACCACACCACTGGTAGAGGTGTTCAGCACCATCCTTGCGCAGATCATCGATCACCAAACCATAGGGATGATTTCCACGGGAGAGCCCCGTGGTCCTGTACACATACTTCATCGGATTGAAGGGGGCGCGGGACGTGGCGATGTAGTTGGAGGTATTGTAGGTCAACCACCACGGACGCATCTTGTTGCGTGCGGTGCCTGCAAAGATCTCACGGATCCTCTCGGTCGGCTCAAAGCTCCATCCCAATCCCTGCACGGTGGCATTCCAGATTCCGGGAGGTTGGGTCATCCAACGCCAACTGTACGCATAGGTGAGGTCTGCCGAAGCAACAGCTCCCGACTCCCCGTTGGTGGATCCAATCCACTTGGCGGCTCCGTTATAAGCCGTGATTCCCTGCGGTCCAGGCTCGGCCTCGGAATGACCATCAACCTGAACGAGGTTGAAATACCGGCCGTCGAAAACCTGATTGTAGGCGGTTTGGGTAAACCAATCGACCCCTTCTCCCGAGAAGTGGAACATCCCGGCATCCGCATGATGGTGCCCTGCACCATAGTAATGATCCGGGCGGACCATCATGTTGATCCAGGCTGCATTGGACGTGCGATCGCTGTAACTTGAAAAGACCCCGTGAACGGGATCGGAAAAGTCGAGAGGCAGGCCGATATCCTCACGGGATGTGACCTTATAATCGTTATTATAGAGCACCCCGCTGACAAACCCAGGGTAGCTGATGCTCGGGAGGCGAAGGCGCTTCATGGAAGCAACCTCTTTGCGATAAGTCTCCGGATCAAAGGCATTGGTCTGGGGAAGCCAGGTGCGATAATACTCATCCTCAGGTCCCACCTTCACCAGAGATTGGGAGAGAAGGTAATCGGCACATTTGTTTTCAGGGAAGAACGCCCGCTGCTCATTGATGAACATCATCGAGAGTTCCTGCCTGCTGTACGGGGCATATTGGGTACCGCTGTTGACGGTGACCTTACCGGTCGGCGAGGTCATCTGCACCTGTCCCTCGAGGAATTTGCGCCAATGGGGATGAGCAAAGAGGTTTTCACCGCGGCGTGCCATGATGATCATCGAGAGCGTCTGAAATTGAAGGCTACCCGGCGTCTTACCGTTGCTCTCATAGACGACTCCTTTCTCATCGACCCCCCAGTCACAGAAAGCCCGCACCGTCTCGAGATCGGACTGCACTCCCTCGGGATCGACTCCGGGCAGGCCCTCGATGGCCGCCAATGCGAGATAGTGGGGAAGATCCCAAGCAACCCAGTTGACATCGCGGAATCGGACCGTTGAATCCTGTCCGTAAGGACGGCGGCCGTAGGTGGCCTTCACGATGACCCGGTGCATGATCTCCTTCTGCTCTTCATTCATCCACTTGCCTCCGAAATCAAGGGCTAGCCCCAGATTCATCTGCGCTGCCAGTCCATGCATTCCTCGCCAGCAGGTGACGGCTCCTGACCCGTTGTAGGGAGTGCTTCCGAATTCGGAATCGCTCAACTGGTTCCACTGATCGATAAGCGGTTCGCGTAGTTTGAAATAATTGGCGATCGCTGCGGCGACCGCCTTGCCATGCTCCTCGTCTCCAGTCAGAAGGCAGTAAAGCGCCATTGAAGTGAGACATTCGGGAACGTAAGCCACATGGGAATTATGGATGCCCGGTTTCTGCCCCTTGAACTGCTGGGGGACATTGCCCAAGGACATGCCGGGCGTCATATCCCACTCAAGTCCGGCAAGATCGCCGGTCGAAAGCTTTTTGAAAACCTGACCATCGCTTGTCGAGGGATCCCACCAACTCTTCTTGAAAAGCTCCTCCATCTGAATCAGCGACTGCTGCCCAAGCACGCTTTTTTTGACTCGTTCGACCATGGATGGAAGATCCTCGGGGCTGAAAAGGAGACGGGGATAGATCCCTGGCGCAGGGACTTTCGAGCCGAGGAGAGCCGCGTTGAACCCGTTGGTATCATAGCTGGCGACTGGGGCCGTGGGCCACTTGGTCTCCGGTCCGTTAAGGAGTTCATGATCCTTTGAAGAAACCTTGATATGATCCGTCCAGACTCCCTGCTGCTTGAGTGTGGGAACGATTGCAGGTGCGATGGAGGGATCGACAAAGCGGTCGGGCGTGTCGAAGAGAGATACCACGCAATCAAGAAGCGACTTCTCCTTTCCGGTGAACGTGATTTTCTTTTTTCCAATAAACAGCAAACCCCTTTCATTGTTGGAAACAGTGAATCTTTTTTCCTTGGCCAACTGAGCCAATGCCACATAGGGCTTCCCATCGACATCGCGGGTCTTCAGCGAGGAAGGGATCGGGGGGAGCGCGAGCGTGTAAACCCATCGGTCGGCAAGGTTGTAGAGCGACTTGTCGGCGGCACCAGCGGGATCCTTGAGATCAAGGACAGCGGCAAAACCGGCCGGCACAAATAACTCCCCATCGATCATCACAGCCTCACCCCCGTGAAGGGCCTCCTGTTGATCCAACCGAACACGCAACCCATTCACATAACCGTATCGGCTACCACTGCAGACCGCTATGGTTCCCTTGATTTTAGCGAGAGCAGAGGCTTGGGCGGAACGGGTGTAAGGTAATCCCTGATCCTGGGCTGGAGTGGCAAGAATCTGGTCTTTGTTGGGAACCGAATCGGCGCCTTGAAGAAGGGATGCGCCGGCAAGCACGGAAAGAATGACTATGTATGGTTTCATGGGGGGGATTTTATTTGGTTAGTGAGTTTCCAAAATTGGCTCGGGATCTTTTGTGACAGAGATAAGTGGCGTCGTGATACCGGCACGCTTGAGGATCAGGTTGTTTTTTCCTGACCTTCCGGCGGAGATGAAGGCGGTGTCCTGCTGGCCGTTCCATGCAATGGAAAGCTGCGTGTGGGCGGGATTCCATGCGGTTTCAGGCAACACATCTCCCTGTCGATGAGGGAAGAAAAGCACTTTGAATCCGGGAGCAACCGAGTCACTTGGGATCACAAGACGACGCATGGAGCCATATCTTTTGGCATCGGTTTGGTTTGGAAGGATCTCAACCCGGGGATCGCCCATCCCTGCGGCCTCAAGGACGCGCACCAGCAAGACAGGTTGATTGGAGGGAATAATGGACCCCGGCGCCATGCTGCCGGGAATCGGTTCCTTCGGAGGCGTGGCCGACTGGTTTGGATCCGCTCCGGTAAGCAGGATGTCAGTTGTTCCATCCTTGTTTTTTGACACCGAGGCAATCTGGATGTCCCTTTCAAGGGTCATCACCCAGTCGTAATGGTGCTTGTCATCATCCTTGCGGATGTCATCCAAAGCGAGCATGTAAGGGTGGACGCCGCGAACAAGGCCCGCCGTGCGAAAAGCGGTCTGAACTGGATAATTAGGTTTCCTGACAATGGGTGTGAGCGCACCAGCCGGAAGGATCCAACTCGGCAGTTCGAAGAAGGGTGCCTTCACGTAGGCATACGGAAGCTTCGTGTAGGAAAAGTCGTTGATGGAATGCATCTCAGGTTCCGTGCCGGGAGGAACAATGACCTTTTTGCCATCCACATCCTCCTTGGTGTAATATCCCCCTTTTTTCTCAAGACGATCCCACTGCCAGTCCCAGCAGTACTTGGCATCTCCGACGGCAAAGGTGGCGAGCGGTGCATCGACTAAGTCGACGAGACGCCCCGGGGTATTCACCGTTTGGGTTTTCCCGTCGATGTCGACCACGCTATTCTCCGAGGTCTTGAAGCTTGAATATCCATTGGGAGACCAGATTCGCCCTGCGCCCGCGATCATCAGGGCGTTGCGGTCGGCGAAGGGGTGTCCCCCGTTTGCCTGCCGGACGTGAAGGTTTAATTGCGCGGCATTCGTGTCCCAGCCGCTGCGGGTCATCATGAGCGCCCTCTCACCGCAGAAAAACGTGTTGCCGAGGGCAAGCTTGGTGACATCGCCGTTACCAGCGTCGAAATCGGTGCAGAATGAGGCAAAGAATAGGAGGGCGTTGAAGTAGCCGTCGGGCCGCGTCGGGACATTCTCGTAGTTCTCCCCGATTGACTGCCTGTAGACCCAGTCAATCACCTTGTCATTCGGGAACATGTATTTCAGACCAAGCATGTCGCAGGGGGTGAATCCGCCATTACCCGCTCGACTGCCGCCCAGAAGATCGTATTTGTGAAAACCGGTAAGCATCGCATTGATGCTGTGCGGAAGAAACTTTCTGGCGTAAGCCTGCAGGTAGGGATGACCGCAGAGATTGGTGAACCCGTATTTCTTCTCCCTGGCGGCGAAGAGCATCACGCCGTCCATTCCGAGCTGGTTCTTGGCCTCCCCCTCGAATGTTGCCCCGGAGAGGAACCAACCGTAGGTCAGTAGATCGCGCCAACCGCGGTACATGCCTCGTACTTTGAGTTCGTTGAATCCATCTTCCCCCTCGATCCCAAGCACCTCATAGAGCCAGTAACTGAAGGTGGCCCAATTACTGCGGGAAGTGGTGGCCTCGTTGAAGGTTCCGTAGTTGTCATGGGACCAGGTGCCTAAGGCAAGTTCATCATGGATTGACTTCTTCTGCGCATCCGTCAACCAGTTGAAGAGGAAGTCATAGCAGAAAGACAATTGGAAGGCCCCGACCGGCTGATCGGGGGGAAGATCCACCCAAGACTTGTGTTTGGCCTCGGCCTCCGCCTTGGCGGCGGCCTGTTTGGCATCCCGCTGGGCCTGTCCGATCCGAAGATTAGTGATGACTGCGGCCGCAGCTTCCTTGGCTCCTTTCTCGTCATTGTCAATGAGGCACCGGAAGGCCTCCAGTGAAAGTGTGTTCCAATAATATTCGGGCACTGTCGTCGCCGTTCCATCAATCATCGATTTCCAAAGGGTCGCGGCATTATCGCTTTTGTTCCACTTGCTGCCATTGACCGCAGATCTCCCAAGCGGTGCGCCGAGACGACACAATGGCACCCTGGCATGAAGACCCTGCCAGCCGCCCAGAGTCAGGTCTGGTTTGGCATAGTCCGAATGATCATCATAGAGTCCCTTCATCACCTCGGTCCAGGAGAGGATGTTTTTCCATGCTTCCTGTCCGCAACGGGTCTGCTTAAGGCGACGACGCACGTCAGGCAGATCATCAGGTGTGAAGAAAATCCTGGGATGGACTCCCGGTGCGGCAGCCTGATTCAGGGGGCGTACGCCTGACTGGTCAAACGTCACTTCACGGGAGCCAAAGTCGAGCGGTTTCAGACTTCCCCAGAGAGGAAAGACAGTTTGACCCTTGTCGTTCTTGTAATTGCTGTAGGAATTGCAGGACTTGGGGGCGAAGGGAGAGTTCGCAACCTGTTGATCAAGGGATCCCGTATCTAGGTACTGCTGGCTGCCATGCGCGCGAGTATCGCAAAAGAGGAAGGCTACGCAGACGCCCATGATGGCGGTCATTCTCAATCGGGGGGTGAATTTCATGCCGGATAAAGTAGCTGATCAAACTGCTTCAGGATTTGTAGATAAGTTCCCCTCTTTCTTAAATAAAGAACCCGAAAGTTAACGAATTCAAACTGAGGATTAATTTCACAGCATCGAACGTACAAGAGGCGGAAAGGTACGCGGAGAAGAGAAGAAACTTTTTCATGATCTGGGGAGTGCTATGCTTCCATAATTGAAGTTCCCAGCAAGCCTTTTCAATGAACTTCAATATTGATTGAAACTTATTGAATAGATTCGGATCATACATTTTTCTCCTACCCGATGCTCTCCGAGTCAAAAAAAAACAAACATTCCAATCCGACGCTTGCTGATATCGCCCAGCAGGCAGGATGTTCCGTAGGCACTGTCTCCGGAATCCTTAACCGCAAGGGTTCCCACGCACCGGCCATGATCGCAAGAGTCATGGAAGCTGTCAGGCAAACCGGATTCATCCCGAGAAAACAAATCAGCATCGAAACCACTCAGGCTGGCAGCCAGTTCGCATTGTTTTTTCCGGAGGATGATGCTCCGGGAGCCGCCCGCTCCACATTTTTGGGAATCTCCATGACGCGTGGGGCTGAGGAGGTGCTGGCCGCATCCCGGCACCATCTTCTCACAGCGGAATCACGATCAGATGGTTCGGTGCCTGCGCTTATCACCAAGGGGCAGGTGGAAGGCGTCATCCTCCGATCTGCAATCTATCCTAAGACATTCTTGGATTCTCTCAAAGGTCTCCCAGTTGTCTGGGCTTTCGGCATCCACACGCCCCCCCTGCACATGGACATCGTTTCCGTGGACAACGTGCGTCTCGGAATTCTGGCGGCGGATCGTTTTGCAGAGGCTGGAATGGAAAAGGTGTCTCTTATTCATCGACAGACCGAAAACAACCTAGAAGTCCTTATCAGGATTGTCTCCTGCGAGCATGCATTGCAACAACGCGGCATCCACACTGCACGAACTACGTTGGAAACATTGAAAAAAAGCCCCGTTGTCAAAAAAAACGAGGGCTTGTTCATCCCCGGGCATGATGCGGATTTTCTGAAATTATGTGATTTTCTGAAATCGAAAGAGTTATTCGAAAAAACAATGCATCTGGGAACGGTTGCGGATCATAAGACGGTACTCACCACCCACCCAACTGCTCGCTTGATAAGAATCGATCCCGAGGCCGTAGGCAGGGCCGCCGCCAACCAACTTTTATGGAGATTACAAAATCTTCACTCTCCTCCGCAGACTGTTTTGGTCCGAGCGGTGGGTTGAATCTGATTTCTCGATATGGTTCATTCGGACAATCTCGATGGCACCTTCACTAATCCCCTGATCTGGTCGGACTATCCTGATCCCGATATCATCCGTGTCGGTGAGGACTTTTACATGGTTAGTTCCTCGTTCACGGATGCACCGGGCATCCCGATCTGTAATTCGCGCGATTTAGTAAACTGGCAGGTGATCGGTCATGTTTATGATCGCCTCCCCGTATCCAATCCCGCCTACTCCATGCAGGAGGGTCGAGTCGCCTACCGTGGCGGGAGTTGGGCGCCATCCATCCGTCATTATCAAGGGAAGTTTTATGTCTGCTTTTGCACACCAGCCGAGGGATTCTTTATGGCGATCGCGAATCAGCCCCAGGGTCCCTACGAACTGATACCCTTTGGCGTTGAGTTCTACGATCCGGGCCTCTTTTTTGATGACGATGGACGCGTCTTTGTGGCCCATGGCGCCAATACGATTCTGATAACGGAACTTACGCAGGATGGCAGGGCCATCAAGGTGCCTGCACGCACTGTCTACCAGACAGCCTTCGGGACGCCGCTGGAGGGATCCCATCTCCACAAACGCGACGGATGGTACTATCTCTGTTGTACCTGCCGAGCTTACAACGGCATCGAGGTCTGCCTCCGCTCTCGCGACTTTTATGGCCCCTACGAGGCCCGACTCATCTCCGCGGATGATGCCAACTACGAGGGTGCCGGCGTCCATCAGGGCGGCTTTGTTGACCTTGAGAATGGCGAGAGCTGGTTCTTCATGTTCCAAGACCGTGACTTCCTCGGACGCGTTCCCGTCCTCTATCAGGTTCACTGGCGGGACGGATGGCCCCTGATTGGAGATCCCGAGAATCACTGGCGCCTGCCCGTCACACAGCAGAAGCCAGAACTTCCCTCATGCACGGCCCAAGTTCCCTCTGGAAGCGATGACTTCGATGAAGAAAAACTCGGCCTTCAGTGGCACTGGAATCACAATCCCGACGACTCCCGCTGGTCGTTGACCGCACGTCCCGGTCACCTACGACTGATCAGTTCGCCGGCATCGGATCTCCTCCATGCCCGAAATACACTGACCCAGAAAATCGTCGGTCCCTCGTCCATCGCGACCACCTTACTTGACTGGTCGGCCCTGCAAGAGGGTGACATCGCCGGGATCTGCATCCAAAATATTCCATGCGCCCACCTTGGTTTGGAGATCAGGAATGGAAAACCGTACCTCGTTATGGATCGGAATGGGGAGGAATGCAAGGTGCAGCCGTTAGACTCTGCTTCTCCGTCACTCCAGCTACGCGTCGAGGCAGCTCCCTCGGGAGAAGCCCTTTTCTCATGGAGTGCGAATGGTTCTGCATTTCATTCGATCGGCAAACCCTTCGTCATGGAGTTCACGGTGAAGACATTCCTTGGCAACAAGTTCGGCCTCTTCTGCTTTAACAAACAAGGCACTGGGGGTGGCCACGCCGACTTTGATTGGATTCGGATTCCTGCAGCCACTCCCTCGAATCACTTCCATGCCAACGATTGGATCCCGGCCTGCCGCTATGATCTCGAACGCGGCGTGGATACCAGTCGCATCGAAGCCAAGCGACCCGACCAACTCCTGATACGACTCTCCGAGGGAGACTTCGTGCGTTTCAATAACGTGAGTTTCTTCGAGGGCATCTCACGGATAGAAGCCAGAGTCCGAGGGCCGGGGTGCGGCGGCACCATCACCTTCCATCAGGGCAGTGAAGAGCGACTAATCGGTATGATGGAGATTCCACCTGAAACTTCTTGGGATCAGGAGCATCTCCTCACCTGCCCTGCCACCAGCGCCTCAGGCACACATCCCCTCACCCTTCGCTTCCATTGCGTGAAGGAAGGACTGATCCGACTAAAGGAATTTCGCCTTGTTTAGGAATTTGAATTCAGCCCGCGGTTGAAGTTCAGACCATTCAATACTCGCATGCTATAGATCACGGCACTGATGGCCTGCGAGGCGCATCTTTTACAGGAAGAGACAAAACGGCTGGTCGAAGTCCCTGGCCCGAAGCAATGAGCTCAATCGTACCTGCCCCCCCGGTTGACTGGACAATGACGAGTGCCTTGCCGTTGAAAAGATGTCGGGTCGGTTCAATATCCGACTCGTGGGAACTCGGGTCGCCATTGCCCACCCCAAGGATCTTTCCCGGTCCCTTGATTGCAAATGAGATGCCGTTGGTTGCGGTGGGAACGAAACGCCCTTTTTCATCCAGAGAGTCAACAGCGATGAGGCTCGTCTCCTCACCGTCTCCCTTCAATTCCTGACAATTGGCATGAAGGCGGATCTGCAAGGGTTCGCCGGTGGTCTCAATCTTCTCGCTTACAAGGAACTTCCCGTTTTTGTAGCCCTTGGCCTCGATTGATCCCGGCACGTAGGGAATGTGATCCCATTCAGCATGGGAATTTTGTTGCACTTTTACTCTACCATGGGAGACCCCATTGACAAAGAGCTCCACTTCATCGCAATTACTCTCTACCCAAAGATCAATCGGAGCTTCTGAGACCGAAACTGTCACGGAGTCTTTCGGGGCGACGACTGCATTGGTTGAAGCAGCTGAGGTCAGGGCCGAATCAGGATGCGTGGGATCATATTGAGGAACTGCCGCAGTTCCGCTGAGCTCCGGTTTTACGGTTACCGGATCCAGATCCACCGTGATGGAATTCGTTCCGTTGACAGCAATGGTTTTTGAAGCCACCAGTGTGTTGCCCTGATAAGCCTTCACGATCAATTCCCCTGATTGGTACAGAAAGGGGGGCCACTCCGTTCCCTCCGGCGAGAGCGTGCTCTTTCCCTTGTTCCTCACGCCGTTAAAAGTCACTTCTGCCTTTTCAGAGTTGCCCGAGACCTTGACTCGGATTGTCCGGTGTTCAACGCGGTCCCAATTCCAATGAGGGTAAAGATGGAGCAGGGGTTCGGGCGTCCACCATGCCTTGTAGTAATAATAAATATCCTTGGGAAATACGCAGGTGTCGACGATACCGAAATGAGAGCTGACATTGGGCCATTTGTAAGGAGTCGGTTCCCCGCGATAATCGAAACCGGTCCAAGCAAAGGCTCCGCCGACCCAAGGTCGGGTCTGGTAAAACCTCCACCATTCCTCGGCCGAGGCGCCCCACCCCGGGGTGTTTGCATGGGAATCGTAGGATGATTTGTAGGCGCGGGCAAAGTCGTCGAAATACTCGCCGCGAGTCGTCACCGTGCTTGCCTCCTCGGAACCGATGAAGCGTCTCTCGGGATGCTCGGCGTGGAACTTGTCCATCGCTCCCCAAAGGCCGAGGTAGTTCATGCCGACGACATCGACCACGGTCACAAAACCCTTTTTGTCCTCGGCGTGATTCTGGGCGATGGTGCAGAGGCGGGAGGGGTCGAGTTTGTGTGCCAGATCCTGCGTCACCTTGATGATATCCGCCCCAGTTTGGGTTCCCTGGATCTTCATCTCTTCGTTGCCGAGCGACCAGATCACGATGCTTGGATGGTTCCTGTCGCGACGGATCATCGTCTCCAGATCGGAGAGTGGTTCGGGGTACTTGCCAAAGCGCCGTGTCTCATCCATGACCATCATTCCCTGACGGTCACACTCGTCGAGCAGCTCGGTATTAGGGGGGTTATGAGACATCCTCCACCCGTCGGCCCCCATCTCACGCATGATCGCGACACGATCTTTCTCGATGCTATCGGGAACTGCTACCCCAACCCCGGCGAAATCCTGGTGATTGCAAACCCCCTTGATGAATCGGTGCTGGCCGTTAAGGCTGAATCCTTTCTGGGGATCAAAGGTCACGGTCCGGATCCCGAAGGGAGTCTCGTAGAGATCTGAGACCACCCCATTCGTCTCGATACGTGAGATCGCCTTGTAGAGCGTTGGAGACTCGGGTGACCAGAGCTTGGAATCTGCGACCTGAAGGTTCTGGGTGACTACCAGATGCTGGCCCGATGCTGTCTGGAAGGGCGCGGCCGTCTTGGCGACTTCGTTGCCTGTGTCATCCAGGATCTTCGTGACCAAGGTTCCCGAGGCTTCCTTGTCTCCGTTATTCTCCAAGGTGGTCTCGACCGTCAACGTTGCATCCTTGCCTGAGAGAACACTGGTCACATAGGTCCCCCACTGGGCCACATGAAGGGGTGATGTCTTTTGGAGCCAGACGTGCCGGTAGATTCCGGCTCCCTCGTAGAACCATCCCTCGTTCGCAGAGGCATCGGTGCGAACGACCAGTGTGTTCTTTCCACCGAAACGTGCATACGGAGTGAGGTCGTAGACGAAGCTGGTGTAGCCGCTTGGCTTACGACCCAGACAATGTCCGTTGAACCAGACAATGGAGTTGCGGTAGGCACCGTCAAACTGCACCGTGATTTTTTTTCCCTGATCGGCGGATGGAAGTTCGAAGGTTCTCCGGTACCAACCGATAGCGGATCCATCCTTGGCATCGAGATGGCGGCTTCCCTTTCCATTGTTATCCTTCTCCCCGAAAGATTGCTCAATTGCGTAGTCGTGAGGCAGATTCAATATCCGCCAAGCGCTGTCATCAAATTCGGGTTTTACAAAAGCCAGTCCGGCACCAGTGTTTTCCTTCATCACATCCGGCAAGTTCTTACGCATTGAAGTGTCCTTGGCCTCGGAATCTTCGCCTTGCTTCATAAGATCGCTCTCCTTGCCAAGAAAGTCGAGAGTCTGACCGACATCAACAGGATCGCCCTGATAGAAGCGCCAATCCGAATCCATCAGTAGTTTTTGACGGGGAGACTCGGCTGGATCCGCAACCAGTATACCGATGACCATTGATGAAAAGATTGTAAAAAGAAGATTCTGTTTGTTCATGGTTAGTTTGAAAAAATCATGCATGGACACCTGTCGTGTGGATTCGCTCTATTTGGCGGTGAAGATAACGCTGAAAGGTGCCGGTTCCGGGTTGCGTGAGTATTCCGCATGCGCTTTGGGATCGTATGGGGGAATGGGGATTCCCTTACGGAACTGCACCAGAGGGAGGCGTGGAACTTGCGGCGTCTCGGTTCTCACGGGATAGGGCTGTTTGGGGAATCGCTCCTGAACCAAAAGAATCTGGTGGTAAAGGCCTCCGGTATCCCCGATCAGGATATCGATGGGATAACTCTTACCTCGTTCCACCCGAAACCAAGAGCCTTTGGCACCCATGTATCCCGGCATGAATTGCATGTCGTCAGTCTTCTTATCGGTTGGAGAAGCGCCCAAAGGTTTCATCTCAGGGCGCACGAATTTTTGTACATCCGGCGGGGCGCCTCTGATGATTCCGTCGGAAGCTAGAACCGGCTTACCATCAAATCGGACAGCCATATAATCGTCGCAACTGGCCCAGAAGCGGTATTCGCCATCATCGGGGGCCACAACCTGTCCGGTGTAGTGGATGACCCAGTGAGGGTTCTTTGTTTCCTTTTCCACCCCGAAGGCTTTCGCAGCACCCGAACTACCGCTACACGGCATATACATCTGCACAGCCAGCATGGAATCGGGGGCACAATAATAACGCTTCAATACTTCATCGTCCCAATTCTTTGCGAGGAATTCCCCAATCACCTTGTAATAACTCTGTGAAGCTAAGCCTTCATTGGCAGCAGGCGCAGGCTTGTGATCCGCCATCTGCTTGAGGTCATAAAAACGCCCCACCAGTCCTCCGTGACTAACTCCCTTGAAGCCGAAAGCGGTCAGCCCTGCCAAGGGCATCGAGGCCATCCCCCCTGCTCCAGCACCCCCAGCCCCGCCACCAAGTCCAGCCGATCCCAAGCCACTCATGACTGAAGCCATGACATCGGGGCCCGTGGAAGCATTCATATCCATGGCTGGAAGAGCGATTGAGGCATTGGCCGCCGTGGAAGCGATCCTCTTGGAAATGGCGGGTGCAGCGGCTGTAGTTTTCTTTGATGGCTTGACCTTATGCTCGGTGGCACCAGCGGCACTCGGCGGCGGAGCGGTAAATTTCATCTTCTCCTTGCGACTCTGGACCACCTGCACGACCAGCACGGTGGCTCCGCCCAGCAGAATCACATGGGCCAAAATACTCAGAACGAGGAAACTCCCGCTCCATGCCATCCAGCGCTGCCAGAGATTCTTCTTAATTGGTTGCGGTTCCTCAGGAGCACGATGAGGCTGATGGACGGATTGAGGTGTCTCGGGATATTGTTCCTCGATCACTAGATCACTCCTCCTCGACGTTAAAAGTTACGTTGGTGATTTTGGCAGCTGCCAGCGCATTGAGGACATCGATCGTCCTGCTGTATTTGGCATGGGCGTCACTGACGATCGTGACAATGGCTGGTTGGTGAGCGTTGTCGGCGTTTTCCTTGAGGCGCATCAATGTGGCACGAAGTTGAGGCAGATCAGCGCTCTCGGGAGAGTCAAACGGCTCATCATTAAGAGAGACTTCCCCCTCGTCGGAGATCGAGATGATTGTCTCATCATTGAACTCGGTGGCTGATGAGGACTCAGCCGATCCCGGAAGTTTGGTCGAGAGTTCGTTTTCAACCTTCACGGCGCCAGCCATGACCATGAAAAAGAGCATGATCACGAACACGACATCGACCATCGGGGCGATCTGGAACCCCATTGTCCCATCATCCTCGTTAACAAAAGATTTCATGATCCAGGATTAGTCGTGGTTGACCGCGGAAAAGGAGATGTCGGAAATACCTGCCTCGGCGGCCGCATTCATTGCCTGAGAAACAAAAAGCGCCGGCACTTCTCGGTCACCGCGTATGACAATCCGAAATTCGGGGTTCTGGCCTGGTTTGGAAGCCGCAACCTTGTCACCGTATGCCTTGGCGGCCTTGAAGGGTTCCACCAGATCCGCTCCCTTGGTGTAGATACGATCCTGAAAATTAAAAACGCTCCTGTTAGCTGAGGGATCCCATCGGACGTTGACGATCGCCTCGGAGCGGGAATCGTCTTTCTTTGCAGCCTCGGCAGCAATCGGGAGTTTGATGGTCTTATCGATATTGAGGACCTGGGCCGAGGTGATGACCATGAAGAAGATCAGGATGACCAGTAGCACATCAACCATCGGGGCGATCTGAAAATCAGGCTCGCCCTTTTCTAGTCCTCCTCCTCCGCCGGCCATCGTCTTTTACCGGTTTGGGTTAAGCTTCGGTCACTTGACCCTGCTCATGGGAAGCGATCCCCTCCGCAACAACCTCTTCGTGATGATGTACCAACCAGTTTGGAACGTTGGCATAAATTTCCTCGCCACTGATGTGAACCCCTTCGAGTGCCTCGTAGGGCATCTTACGGAAAAGCACGTTGATGATGTCCTGGATATGGTGCATGGCCGTGGTGGAACGACTGCGGAGAAAATAGAACATTCCAAAAGCCGGAATGGCGATGACGAGACCGCTGGCCGTGGCGACCAGCACCTCGCCGATGGCCCCCGAGAGGCTGGAGGGATCACCGATTCCGGAACTCCCCAGAGTGCTGAAAGCCTTGATCATACCCGTAACGGTTCCAAGCAACCCGATCATCGGGGTAACGACACCTATCACCGAGAGGTAATTGATCTGGGTACTCATGGAGGCGCTCTCCTTGTGCATTTCGGAAATCATCCCTTCCTCAACCATGGTCTTTCCATCGCCCAGGAGTGAGATGCCGACCCTGAGGACATTGGTCATCGGGGATTTATTGTCGCGGCAGAATGTGTAGGCGCCGACATAGTCGCCCTGCTGGAACAGGCGCTTCACTTCGGCCTCGTAAGCGGGGGGGGAGGTTTTTTTGATCGAGGTATTCCTAACTCCGTCGGTTGATAGATAGACGGTCAGCACTGACATGATGCCGATGGGGAACATTACCCAACCACCCTCGACAAGCGTCTCGAGTAATGACTTGGAATGGGGCTTGGCATCTTTTTTAGCCTCTTCGGCGGAGGCAGAAGCGATGCCCAGACAGAGGAGTGCGGCAAGGATAAGCAGGAGGTGTGGGTGGCGTTTGTTCATGAGGTGGGAGGAATGTCGTTAATTTAGGGTTGAGGAGGTTGAAATCAAGGATGGGCTAGGATCTCGGTTTTCTTTTTTGCCATCGGAACTTGCGGGGAATCAGGCCAGCCACTGACAATGTCAGCATAACTCTGCGCCGCACGTTTCTCGTCCTTGAGTCCCATGTAAGCATCAGCGGCTCCTGCAAGGGCAGGAGGCTGCAGTAATGTCACCGAGGGATAAAACACCTTGATGGTGAGGAAGGCACGCAGAGCAGCGGGATAATCTTTTTTCTGAAGAAGTGCTTTTCCAAGCGCGAGTTGAGCAAGCGGAGAGCCTTGATCCCCACCCAGTCTCGGCAATGCTTTGGCCTCAAGCGCTACAGCATTTAGATCAGATGTGGCCAGTGGGGAAAAGAGTGTGCCGGCCTTGGAGAGGGATTCCGCAGAAGGACTCTTGATGGCGCCGATTTGGCGAGCCAAGTCGGCGCACTCGCTATCCTTGCCGATAGAGGCGAGCGCCAAAAGACGCAACCGGGCCATTTCAAGCCACCAGGATCCCGGCACATCCTTGAGATCACCCTGCTTGGAGACATAGTCATCTGTCAGGCTCAGGACTTCGGTGGCATTCCCCTTTAAAGCGGCAGTAATGGCTTTTGCTAGTTCCGGAGGCTCAGCGAAATTGACCTTGGCAATTCGCGCCAAAGGCAGCCCCATTTCCACGGCACTGGTACCACCCTCCATGCTCACCTTGACCATGATCATATCACGGGAGCGTCTGATGGTGGAGCTATTGTAGACCTGGCCGTCGGTGGTCGTGATCTCCTCTGCAGATGCGATCGCTGCCAGCGCAAGTGCCAGCGTCGTCAGAGCCATTCTTGAGAATCGGAAGCTCATGGTTTAGCAGGTGTTTTGGTGTCACTGGGGGACGCCGTGGTGGGTGAAGACGTTGCCGTTGGAGTAGCAGAGGCTGCCGGTTCCTGTGGAAGCGACTCGAGTTTTTTACGCGCCTGATCTGCGAGTGGTGAGGCGGCGAGACGAGGTTTGGAAAGCATGTCTTTGAGATTCTTTGCAGCGTCGCCGGGCTTGCCGATTTTCACAAAGGCGTCGGCAGCTTTCAAATAGGCAGGGATGACGACCGAGGGGTAGCGCTGGTAAGCGACATAGACCCGCTGGTAATACTGCAGGGCGGCGTCAGGCTTGCCTCGTTTTTCCTCCAACTCTCCAAGCGACATGAGTGCCTTGGCAGTAATCTCGCCTCGCCAATCCTTGGTGGCCGCCACCTGCTCGAAGATCTTCTTGGCATCATCAAGCTTGCCCAGAGCAAGTAAGGCAGATCCCTTTCCATAGGTAATGTCGGCGAGTTTGGCGTCGGCGTTTGCTTTTTCGACTGCATCGTCAAACCACTTGATAGCCTCGGTTGGTTGGTTGCGAGCCAACGCAGTCTCCCCCATCCCGCAGTAGGCGTATTCGAGCAAGTCGCTTTTGGGGAAGGACTCCATCAACTCCTTGAAGAATGCCTCTGCCTTGTCGGCCTCACCCCGCTGAAGGGCGATTTGACCGCACTCCGAAAGAAGCATGGCGCTGAGTTGATCGGCCGGAAAGTCCTTGTAGATGGAAGCCATCAGTTCTTTCTGCCGATCAGGCCTCTTGGTGAAGCCGGCAAGCTGGCCAAGGGCAAATCTCAATCGTGCTTTGTCAAGAGGCATGGCTCCGGCATTGGATTCGTTCAGATACTTCGCAAAGTCACCGTCGGCATCATAGGGTGGAAGCGGCGTCGGAGAGGGGCGGGGCGCAGGAGTTGCTCCCGAGTCGGCCGCCGGTGCATTCGTGACTCCTTGCACGGAGACAGGCGCGTTTTCTTTGGGAATCAGGGGTGGACGGGGTCTCTTGGAGCATGACTGGGCTAGCTGGGTCAGAAGCATTTCGACGGCATCCTGACGACGGTCGTTGATGTTTTTGAGGATGTTCTCGGCAAGATACTTTTTTGCCTCCTCGGGCTTACCCTGTTTAATTTTCGCCTTGGATACCCAGTAAACGGCAGCCACTGCGGCGGGGTGCTTGGGATGTTGATCTGCAAAACGACCGAACATTTCAGCAATATTATCCCAGTCGTTGAGCTTCTGATACTGCTTGTTGGCCTCAAAAAGAGAGTATTTAAGCAGTTCATCACTCTCGGCGTATTTAAGCGAATCACGATAGGCGGCCGCAGACTCGGTGGTCATCTCCTTTGCCGCATAGGCATCTCCCTTCAATGAAAGAATCTCGCCCTGCACCGCCTCTCCTTGGTGCTTCTTTAGCCACTCGTCGCAGAGTCTGATCACATCGTCGTATTTGTTGGCGGCTTGATAGCAGAGAGCAATGCGGTAGCCGGCATCACCTGCGAAGATTCCTTCTGGAAATTTCTTCACATAATCCTGAAATCCTTCCAAAGCCTTGCCGTAGTCACCCAACTGGAAGGAGCAGAGCGGAATCCGATAAGTGCACTCCTCGGCAAACTTTCCCGTGGGAAACTTGGTGAGGTACTTCTTGTAATCCTCGATCGCCTCCTTGTATTTCCCAGGATTGGGAGCTTTTGCATCGGCGGCTTGCGCGAATTCCGCATTGGCCAATAGGAACTGCATGTCGGCGGCCAAAACAGAATTATCTCCCTTTTCCATGAGGGTTCCGAAGACAGTCTCGGCTTTTGGAAAGTCACCGGCCTCCAGGGCTACCGCGCCCTTAAGATATCCGGCCTGGGAGGCATATTTACCAGTGGGATACTCCGATAAATATCGATCCAGAACAGGCACGGCTTCGTCAGGTCTGCCAAGCGAGCAGAATGCGGAACCAATGCTGAAAAGACCGTCCTCCCGCACTTTCGGATCCTTGGAGGAGTCAAGGAGGCTCTCCCAAATCAGGATAGTCTCCCATTTCTGGTCGAGCTCGTCATAGGCCTTGGCTTGGCGCAGGCGAACAGGCACCACGGTGTCGGGCATTTTTTCGAACTGATCGAGGACAGTCTGAAGTTGCTTTTGATCTTCCTTGAGACGGGCATTGGTTGCGTTGATCTCCATGAAGGACTTGGGGTTCTGCTGAAGACTGGCCGTGTTATCGCTTATAGTTTTCCCGAGTGCTTCTATCCTCTTTTTCTGGAGATCGATGACCACTTGTTTTGGACGAACGATCGCATACATCCGCAGAGCCTTCTGCCGATCTCCCTTGCCCAGAAGACCATCGCCGATCCGCACCGCCAGAATGTCTAGCTGGAGAGGATTGTCGATCCGGTCACTCGCAGCCTGAAGCTGATCAAGAAGTTTGAGCGCATCATCGAGATGCCCTTGCTTGGACTCGATTTCAACCATCGCCATGGCAGCCTGGACAGTGAGGTCATCCTTGATCCCTCCGTCAATCATGGGACGGAGGGCTGTAAGAGCCTCCTCAGGTTTTCCGGACTCGGCAAGCATCGACGCTTGGGCAAGCCGGGCCCTGGCAGCCAGGTCACCCGTTCCCTCCGAAGCCTTCTTGAGTGTTTGCTCTGCTTCCGCCTTGCGACCTGTCTGAGTCTGGATCTGGGATAAAGCAATCAAGGCCTTGGTCTTGTTTTTTCCATCCGGGAATTCCTTGAGGCAGCGATTGTAATACTCCTCGGCCTTCGGGAGATTCTTCTGATTGAAGTACGTGGAGGCGAGTGTGAAGAGGATCGTCTCAAGAGCCTCGCCGGTCGGTCCTTCCCCGAGAACCGCCTCAAAACTTTTTGCCGCACTAGCATAGTCACCGGCTTGGAAGGCGCTGGCACCCGCTTTAAAAAGATCCTCGGGCGAGGTTGAAGCATCCGCTGCCACAGAAAAACGCATGAAGCCTGAGAGGCTTACCACCAATATACAAAATATGGGCAGTCGGGGGCTACTCATGTGGCTAAAATATGTACTACACCTCTTTTTACACTGCATTAATAAACTAAAAATAATCCACGGCAGAATTAGCCTCCTGATCTTTTGAAATCGACCCGGGTGCGGTGGTCGGGATTGGAGGAGTTGAAAGTGATGGTGTCCTTCACCCCATTCTTGAGATCGATGGTCACCTGGGTGTGATCCTTATTCCAGATCGTTTCTGGAAGCTGCTCTCCCGTACGGAAGGGGAAAAGGAGTACCTTATACTTGGGCTCCATCACCTGATTGCGGGTTATAAAGAGGCGACGGATGTCACCGTTGGTGGTGTCACTGCTCCCCGATTGTTTATGAACCTCAATTACAGGGTCCTTCTTCGGATCAGCCGTTTCGGAAAGATCCCGGACCAGGAGCCTGGGAAGACCGGCCTTATTGGGATCGTCGGCCGGCGCACTGTCCAATGGCGCGTGAAGCAAAATCGCCTCCGAAACAGTGGCTCCGGGCTCCGCATCAAGATCGGAAGGGATCTTTTTTCCCTCGCTATCAGTGAAGAGACTCGGCGGCCCGAACATCGTTGAACAATTCATCTGCCAGCGATAGTTCCGCGGCGTACCGTCCTTGTTGATATCGTCAACAATGAGTGCGTAGGGACGCTTTCCGCGGACAAAGAGAACCGTGCGGTAGGCATACTCGACGGGATTGTAATTCGTCGTGAGTTTCATCGGGGAATTCAGGTCGAACACGGCATCCGGATTCTTGGCGATGGTTGCCTCGTAGAAGCCGGGATACATGAAATCTCTGCGGCGCAGGGTGGTCTCCACCTGATTGTCGCCGTAACAGTAGGAATAGGCCGCCGCATTGTCCCCGGCCATGACCACGCAGGACTTGTCGGGGGTTTCGGTAACCTTGAAGAGTTTTCCGGGAGGCGTGGGGAAGCAATGCTTGTAATCGGATCCCTGAGGGATTGCATTCGGCCCCTCACCCATGAATCCCTGGGTTAGCACGTCATTCGTGTACCGAGGATCCTGAATCAGCACCTCGGATTGCCAGGTACTGTCGGTCACATGGTAGCCGGGAGCAAAACTCCAGGGACGCCCTAGCGCAAAGAAGGAGAAGTTGCCCTTCTCGGCATGCATGTGTCCGGCACCATACCACCCCTCGTCGAAGTCGAGTTTCATGGCCTCCTCATCCCAACCCGTGCGGCAGACAACCACTCCCATCTGTGGATCCACCTTGGTGAGGACCGGGTTTTTCAGTCGAGCGACATCCTCCAGCGTGGTCGGTTTACCATTAATCCCCGGATCGAGGCCAAACAGCGTCTGAATAAACGGATTGAAGCCGAGGCCCGGGGCATTCCCCGCATAGATGTAATCCACGGCCGGATCATCGGGGTACATGTATTTCATCATCACGACATGGTTCTGGCGGTAATCGCCGCCGCCGTCGTGGTGGTCGTAGAGAAAGTAATGGGAGCTGTAATTCTCCGATTTATTCTCCGCCGGAGCCTGATAGCAGGAGTAGAGGAGTTGGAGGACCGTGTTGTAAAAGAGTGAGGTGACAAATTGGTTCTCAGCACCATGACGGGCATAGGCGACCGGGGTCGGCCAGAGGCCCCAGGCGCTGAATCCGTAATAGGCTTCCCTGTTCGCCGTGAACCCCCATGGAGATACATAACCGTCGTCATTGAACCAAATGGCCCGCTGCAGATTATCGATTGCCACCTTACGGGCAAAGGGCCACGAGCAAGCTACCGAGTAGGGATGACTCTCAAGGCATCCCCCTTGGGTATCCGCGCCGGCGGGATGCACCCAATCGTATGCTTTGTAGTCCGAGGAAGTGAGGTGGTCATCCGGAACAGGAAGATCAGTGAACGCTTTGACCACCTCTGGCGAGACCCCGCCCTCCTCACCTTCAAGAACCATGGCGTTAAGCACCTTTTCCTCCTCAATGTTCATGAAGTCTCCGTTTTGCTCATAGCCTCGCAGGAGTCGTCCGTGGATTCCGGAAGCGAAAAAGACCACACGGGCTCCGGTGGTCCGGCCGACGCTTTGGGCATAGAGGAAATCGCGGATCGCCCGCTTCTCAGGTGACGTCATCCACGATGCCGTGAAATCGTAGGCAAGCCCGAGCGAACTCATGTTCCAGTAAACGCCCCCGGGTTCGTTTAAGCCGTCCGGAAAAATCGGGTAATCCTTGTGAAAGGCCCCTGTTTTGGAGTCCCAGCATCCGTGCAGGAGGGTATAGCCAATGGAGGCGGTGATCTTGCCCAATCGGCGAAGGCGATCCTTATTCGCAGCGGGTACCTGATCATGGGGGATCCTGGGATCTTGATCAATCCAGGCCACCAGCGTGGCATCCCGGAGTTGGTTGCAATATTCGTTGAAATGGTTTCTCGCATCGCTCCAATCGGGCCCCTTGTCTCCCGGTTTGGATGGAATCCCCATGGTCAGGTCTGGCGCCGCGCCTTGGAATCCGGAATCCGCGAATTTGACAAGCTGATCACTCAGCTTCAGGAAATCCGATCCCGGCTTGTCAAAGCGCTCCTCCGTCTCTTTGCGAAGTTTGGCAAGGCACATGGAGGCAATTTTCCCGTGCTGGGTGCGCTCGCTCAGTTCCGGCCAGTCTTGGGCAGTGGTATAGAGCCTTGGATGACAATATGGCCCGGGATCCGGCGAAAGCGTCCTGACCGAGGGTGGTGGCAGAATGCCGGGGGATGGGCAAAGGGGATCCTCCTTGCCCTCGCTCACAATGGGGGAGCGGAAGTTCCAGACATTGATCCAGCAGTTGCGCGAGAGCGAGATCCCGTGGACAGAGTCCGCGACCGTCAAACGAACCTCAAAGATTCCCGCACCTATGATCGAAACCTTGGTGAAAGCGGCGTCGTTGGGACTAAAAGAAACGGGATTCGCCCTTCCCATGGTGGCTGCAAACGGACTGAGTCGCTCCTGAACCTCTTCCCAGGAATAATGCAGCACCGCATCCTTGGGAAATCCACGCGTGATGGCGGAAATGGAGGTCTGAACGGGAAGGTCGCCGTGATCAGGAAAAAGGATAGGATGTTCGATCGAGAATACCAGCGATGGCTCGGAGTCAGGACTCAGATCGTGTGCGATTTCACGCAAATCCACACCCGGGATCGGCTTGATATCGGAAAAGGAGAGATGAAAGGGACTCCCCGCACCATGTTTGGCCAGGAATCCCTCACCGTCCCGTTGCAGCAGGCTGACTTTGGTGCCAGAGGATAGGGTCACAGACCCAATCTGCACGCCGTCCCGAAGGAGAGGGGCCTTGATGGAGGCAGCAAGTTCACACTCCACAGAGGCCCCCAACGAGATGCCCATGAGTGCAATCAGGATGAGGAACGATGCGATCGGGAGACGTGGCCGAGGGCGCAAAACGTAAGTCATGAGGGAGTTTGTTGGATTTAGCATAGTGAAAAATTGGGATAGGGTGGAAGGGGATTAGCAGCACCTTGAGAACTCTCTTTAGGGATCGTTGTGCTGGATAAATCCCCAACAGAATTATTGAAAATAACTCAACAAATGCCGAGGAAGCATTGCCAGCAGTTTGGTGCGGCAAGGAGTTTTCAAATTGGAATTTCTCACATCGTTAATTGATCAGCGGATTCAAAGATTAACCTCTCGAGAAGGAAATCATTCCAAGACCGGCGGCAAGTTCCCAAACTATCAGGGCGTTCTTTTTGAGAGAACAACTTCTTCATAGGAACGCACTTCTTTCATCCAATCTATAGCGACTTCGTTGCGACGGCAGAATTCATCCCAGACAGCGCCCGTAGGCATTGTCTTGGATTCCTCCAACAATGCGAGTCGCTCCCAAAGAGCCCCCTCATCCTCGGCTTTGCGGATTTTCTCCAAGGGCTGGAGCATTGCTACAAGGAGTGCTTTCTGGGCGCTCCGTGTACCGATCACCCAGGCAGCGATCCGGTTGATCGAGGCATCGAAGAAATCAAGGCCGATATGCGTCCTTCCGAGAAAGTCACCTCGCACCAGTTCTTCCATGATGGCGATCGTAGGATCATCGAGGAGCACCACATGGTCGCTGTCCCAACGCACACCGCGGCTGACATGGAGCAGGAGCTCGGGAACGAACTGGAGGACCGAGGAGATCTTGTCGGCCAACTGCTCGGTCGGATGGAAGTGACCGGCGTCGAGGCAGAGGAGCTTTTGGTTCTTCACGGCATACCCCAAGTAGAACTCATGGGATCCGACCACATAGCTCTCGCTGCCAATCCCAAAGAGCTTGCTCTCCACGGCGTCGAGATTGTGAGCGGGGTCGATCTTCTCCGAGAACATCTCGTCGAGTGCGGCTTCCAAGCGGATGCGCGGGGACTTGCGGTCGGCTGGGAGATCCTTGGAGCCGTCGGGAATCCAGACGTTGGTCACGCAGGTGGATCCGAGTTGGCGACCAATCTCGGCTCCGATTCGGCGGCAGGCCTTGCCGTGCTCAATCCAGTAATCGCGGATTCCCTTGTCGGCACTCGAGAGCGTGAAGCCGGAGGCGGCCTTGGGATGCGCGAAGAAGCTGGGATTGAAATCCACACCCAGTCCACGGGACTTCGCCCAGTCGATCCATCCCTGAAACTCCTCGACGCCATAGTCACTCCTCTCCTTCTTTCTACCGCCCAGTTCCGCGTAGCAGGCATGGAGATTGAGACGGTGCTTTCCCGGAATCAGCGAAAGGGCTTTTTCCAAATCTTGGCGGAGTTCCGCAGGAGTCCTGGCCTTACCGGGATAGTTTCCCGTCGCAGCGAGACCGCTTCCAGCGAGATCCGTGCCGGCGTTTTCGAATCCCCCGACATCATCCCCCTGCCAGCAGTGGAGCGAGATCGGAGTAGCGGTGAGGCGCTTGATCACCTCTTCGGTGTCGACTCCGTGGGAAGCGTAGGTTTCCTTGGCGAGGATGTAGGCATTCATGGCAGTAAGGTTTGCGGTGGAGGTATCTCAGGAGTGACCCTTGTACCAAGTGCCGATGCCGATGATGATCGTCGACAAAATCAGCGTAGCGATACCAAGGGCGATGAGCGTATGGGTCTTTTTGCTGGAGCCTTTCCACTCATGGAAGATCCATCCCCACATCGTGCTGAAGATGATGATGCTCGCCATATGGAGGGTCCAGCTGGCGAACCCGAACTTGCCCATCTGGGTCTCGCCCATGGTGTAGAAGAAGAACTGCAGATACCAAATCGTCCCGGCTATCGCGGAGAAGACGTAGTTGTTGAACATCGGCACCTTCAAATCCCCATCAGCCTCGGTGACAAGAGAAGCCGCGCCATGCTCCCCTCCACCGGCTCCACCGAGCGCGGCATGCTCTTCGCAAATCGTGCCACTGAAATACTGATAGGCTGTGCCGTTCTTGAAATGGAGGTAGGCACACCAGAGGAAGTTCGTGGTGAACCCTCCGAGAAGCACGACCACAAGCTTGGGAAGTCCCGTCCAGATCTGATCGGTGCCCGCGAGGAGCGAGGCATCCCCGATCGGCTTGCCAGCGGTCAGCGCAAAGGCAAAGCAGGCGCTCATCACACCGGAGAACGTGGCGACGGCGATTCCTTTGGGAAAGTTGAACTCCTTGATCGTCTCGGTTTTCTGGGATGCATCCATCTCCCGTTCCTTGTTCAGCCCCGCCAGCGCCGCAAGGGCGATGCCGACGAGGCAGGCAAGAACGCCGATAAGGGTAATCTGGCCAGGGAGATTGGAGGCGATCTGGAGGATCGTCTCGTCGCAAGGAATCGATGGAATGAAAAGCTTGGCGATCGGCGGCAGCAGAGTTCCGAATGCCGCGCAATATCCGAGTGCCACCCCCATGCCGAGTGACATTCCGAGATAGCGCATGGTGAGCCCGAAGGTCAGACCACCCAAGCCCCAGAGACAGCCGAAGAAGTAAGTCCACCAGAGCGTGTTACCGCTCTGACGCAACAAAACCCCGTGGAGATCATGGGTCATCAGGAGCGCCAGAAGTGATGGCATGATGATCCAGGAGAAGAATCCACCGACCATCCAGGCGGTCTCCCACGCCCACTTCTTTACGAAGCGGTAAGGGACATAAAAACTTCCGGAGGCAAAGCCGCCGAGCCAGTGGAAGAAGACGCCGAGAAATGGGTTCATGGCTAAGTGGGCTATTTGAGAATCCGGAAGGCATCAAAGGCTACATTGCCATCTCCTTTGACGATGATCTTCACCTCGTGGTCTCCAGGAGTGAGATTCTCAATGCGGAACACGGGAACTTGAACAAAGCCCGAATACTGGAAATTACGGAGTTTGGTATCGATGGTTCCGGCAGGCTTCCCGTCGATGAGGACATCAAAGGATCCGTTACCCTGGTTTTTTCCAGTCCAAATCTCCAAGCCCGATCCGCTGAAGCGGTACTCCGCGGTCGCACCCGGTGATCGTGTCAGGTGATAGTCCTTTTGATAATCCCTGGACGATGCCTGCGCGACGGCCTGCCAACCCTTTGAGTAACGGATCGCCGGATCGGTGTCATTGATCATCGATCCTTCGGGAAGCGGATTTTTACGGAGAAGGAGGGGAAAGCGCCAGATTTTGTAGATGGAGCCGGGAACATCCTTAAAGATAGTTCCCGAACTGAAGAGCTGGATCCGAACCCCGTCCGGGGTCTGCTCCTGGTACTTCGCGCAAAGATTCGGGCCATACATTCGCGAGTTGGCAAGGAAACTGTCATCCATCGAACCGACCTGATTCCACGGGCCCCAAGGATGGGGAGCCTCAAAGAAGTCGTAGACCAGCCGCTCAGGGTTAAACCATCCCTTGAGCGTCGGGGTGATATACCAAGAGACAAGAAGATATCGGTTCAGGCATGGAATGAAGACGGGAGCCGTCCAACCGAGTTTGGCGGGCCGGCTGAGGATCGGGGCGGCCTTGCCGATATCATGGCTCCATGAGGAATCCAGAAGCCCCTCCCCGCCTGTGAAGTATTCCCAATCCGAAACATTCAGTTTCGGCAGGTCGGTCCGAAGGACGCGAGCCAGGATGAGGTCGTCACCACCATTCCAGAATCCGTTGTTGGAAACGGCGTAGACGTATTTGTCCGCACCGTCGCGGGCAACCTGACCGCCGTTTCGTCCATAATGAATGAAGGCAGGGGCGCCGAAACGACTCCCGGGCCACATGGGATGATCGTAGTTCTCTTGGGCGGAACGGGTCCATGTCAGCCCGTGGTCGGTGGACTTGATCAGGCTAGCGTTCAGCGATGTCTGGCGGAGAAGCGGGTCCTTGGAGTGGTTGCCGTAGTGGTTTCTGGCGACAAAGCAGTAGAAGACTCCGTCGACGCATTCCTGGCCGACCGCCTTCCAATTCCCCCCGTCATTCGTGGAAGTCCCGTTCATCGAGGCACCATTGCCGCCGTATTCATCCATGGAATTGACTAATGATCCCTTTAGGGAGAACAGATCGCTGCCCGAAAGTTTGTTGAAACAAAGATTGCGTTCCTGGGTTCCGAATCCGCGGCCATCGCAAGCGAAGTGATAGAGTTGGTCGTCATCGGCCCAAAACGGATCGGCAGTATCTCCCTTGGAATCATCCCATTTGAAGGCTTTGTCGATTTCCGGAATCACTTGGGTAATTGGAACGGTGGGTTCCTCCGCAAAGGATGGAACAATCGCCGACCACGCCACGAAAATGGTCATTAGCGACGGCATGATGATCGAAGCTAGGAGGCCACCGAGCCTCGAGGAGGTCTTGAAGGCCCATGTCTTCGGGAAGCGGCAAGGGACCCCTGAAGCAAACACGCCAAGGAATAGATTCATAGTGATGGAGGAATGGGGGGGGTTACAGGACGTCGCCAATTAGTAGATATGACATGCTATAGTAAGCGATTAGTCCGAAGCCAGTCGCAGGCTTTGTCGAGCCATCCCGGGGGACTCTTGTCGGGATTCTTTCCGTAACCGAAACCATGGCCGCCCACAGGGTATTCCTGTAAAGTTGAGGGAACTCCCATCGCCTGAAGGGCCTGATAATAGAGTTCGCTATTCTGAGAGGGAACGCCCTTGTCATCAAGGGCATGAACGAGAACAGTCGGCGGCGTATTCGCCGAGACTTGGGTTTCATTCGAAAGGGAATGCAACAGGGCTGGATCGGGATTCGGGCCCAGAAGGTTCGCAAAACTTCCGTGATGGGCGATATCAGGTCGTGAACTGATGACAGGATAGACGAGCATGGCAAAATCCGGGCGGCAACCCATCCGGTCAACCGGATCACTTGCCTTGGGGTTTCCGGAATCAAAGTGCGTCGAAAGAGTGGAGGCGAGATGTCCCCCTGCCGAGAAGCCAATGACGCCTATTTTACGTGGGTCGACGTGCCATTCTTGGGCGTGACTGCGGACCAGTCGCATGGCGCGCTGAACATCCATGAGCGGAACCGGGTGCAGATACCCGTTCTTGGGAAGGCGATATCTCAGCACGAAGGCGGCAACCCCGTGTGACTGGAAGTATTGGGCAACATTCGTGCCCTCATGTGTGATAGCCAGCCCTCCGTAGCCTCCTCCGGGACAAATCACAATTGCCGGCGCGGGAGATTTTGCTTCCGCTGGAAAATAGATAGTGAGGTCTGGAAGATCGGTGGTGTTCGTGCCTTTAGCTTCGGGAACAAGCCCTGGCCAAAGTGGAATGACCTGCTTAGGAGATTGTAAAAGTAACGTAGGCGGTGTTGGCACAGGGGTATTAAACACTGCTTTGATATTGGTGAGAGTGGAAGTGAAGGAGTAACTTCCCGTAAGAGCTTCAAAAACTGATCTTCCATTCATGATGCCAAGTGATTTTGGAACCGAGGATTCACTCCTCTTTTCGATCATGCATGCTTCCTTTCCGGGCATCTCGATCCGCGCGGCTGTGCCCGCGGGAATGGTCACATTGAGGGTGAACTTTCCTCCCTCGACTTTCCAAGAGACATCGATCGTCCCGTGAGGTGTCGGGACAGAGCCCTTGGCCCAATTCAAACCGCAGGTTTCGGGCTTGATCAGAATCGTTCCAAAACCGGGCGAGGTGGGTCTCACCCCGAGGATTTTGCTCGGCATCTGATAGGCGGGTGTGGCGATCCATCCATGGCTGTAATCACCTTTCTCAGGTCCCATCTCCCGGACGGTCTGTGTCTCGGGGATCACCTTGTACTCATGCATCTTCTGCACGCCGTATGTGCCAAAAAGCTGGGCCTCCTCAAGGGCATTGAAGACGAAGTGCATGAAGTAGGGAGTCACATCCCAGTTCGTGTTCGTCATGGTGGCCCCCATCACTGAGGTGCGACGATCCTGCGGAACAAGTCCGGCGATCGTGGCCAGTGCATTGTTCTGCACGCTGAAGCTCTCCATCTGAACATCGGCAGGCATCCACCTATTAGTGCTGACGGAGGTCACGAATGGCTTCCCGTCGCGGTAGAGTCCGCGTTCGGAGTTCCAGAGCTCCTTCTCGAAGGCTTCTCCGACCTGCTTGCGCAGCTTCTCATATTTCTCCGCATGGACGTGATCTCCGTTGATTTGCGAGATGCGAATGGCGTCGCCCAAGGCCTGATAAAAGAGTGCCGTCATGTACCCCTGACCGATCACTGCGGGAGGGTGATGGCAGGCAAAGGCAATCTTTGGGTTTTTATCGTCATGAACATTGACCCAATCCATGAACATGTAGTTCGGGGCCTCCGAAATGATGCCGTTCTTTCCGATGTAGGAGGAGAATTGGTCGATAACCGCATGAACATTTGGGGCAAGTTCATCGATCAGACTACGGTCCCCAGTGTAGTCGTAGTAATTCAGCAGGGACTGCAACCAATAGAAAATGTAGCTGGTGTGAAAGGTCTGGTACTTGGCGTTCACCATCACCCAGGACCACTTTCGAAGATCCTGTTTGGCGAGCCATGGGTTGTTACCCATCGTGTAGTAGTTGACCAGGTCCGCGATCAGGTAATCACCGTAGTCGCTGATCGGCTCCTGATGCTGCGGCGAGTCGAGATGGTGGGTAATCATGCAGATCTGGGTCGACCAGCGCCCGCTCTTATAGAGTTTGTTCAACTCCTCGTCACTGCAACTGAACGACCCGCGGTACTCGACTGGCTGTGAGAGAAAATCAGCCGTCACATCAAGGATCTCCACCGGCGAGGAGGCGTTCCTAACCACTACGGTGACCGTTCCCAGGGCGTAGTAATCGCGCGACTCAAAGGTCTGCACTCCATCGCGCAAGGCGATCTGATAGGCGCGACTGCCCCCAATGGCGCCGGTCTCATTCGAGAGGAGCAGGATCCGAGCCCCCTTGCATCCATTGACCTTGATGCCGCAACGACCCGACATGATCTTGTCAAAGTGGACAGAGAACTGACCGTCTCCCTTCACGACGATGGGATGACCGGGTGTGAGTGGTTCGTGGGGAACCATCACGTTTCCCTGAACATTCATGATCTCAAAGTAGGGGTACCTCACCTCCATAAGCGGAGGAAGTTCACTCATCACCAACTGTTCCTTGGGAGCCTCGGTCACACTGCAAAAAGGCCAATTCGAGTCATCGTATCCTGCCTGCAGCCATCCTTGAGGCTCCGCTTCGGCATCAAAGAAAGGAAGGGGTCGCGGCTTTACCCCTAGCGCCTTGAGATCTTCCTCGGCAGGATTTTTCTTCAACAGATATCGAGAGGACACTCCTCTCCACGTCTCATCCGTGCCAAAGGTCACTTTCTTTCCATCGGGAAACTCCACCAGAAGTTCGAGAACCAGCTTGTTCGAGCCTGAACACTCTACGCACACCGCATTTTTCCTCTTGTGAAAGAGCGGAGTGAGATTGCGAATCTCATAGAATCTGCGTCCGCTGGAAGCCCCGACAAAGTCCCTACCCGGATCCGCGGAACCGCGACCCGCGGGAGTACCGTTCACATAAAGCAGGTAGTTGTCACCCGAGATCCAAGCAGTCACTTTTTTCGGGGCCTGATCCAACGTGATTTCCTTACGAATGCAGGTTGCGACCGAATCAGAAACCGCTTTGTCAGTTGAAGAAATCCACCGGGCCTGCCAATCGCCCTTCGGTTCTGGTTTTTCCCATTTGTATCCAGGCGCCTGAACCCCATCATGATCCACCTGTACGTTCATTCCCGTGTTTTGGACGGGACCACGGGTATCGGTGGACTGGGCATAGGCCGAGCTCATGAGAAGCAGCAATAATGCGAAAGTAATCGTTATGGGTTTCTTTTTCATGAGAGATGGCATTTGTGAGTTATGAACGCTTGGGAAGTTGATGCGTTGGTTGCGCTGATTTTTCCGGGAGTTCCGTCAAAATGACACGTCAGTTCAAGAGACAATCATTGGGAGGCCTTGAGCCCGGGATTGTCGCATGACTCCACCAAACCGAGATCTCCACAATTGTTGGTTTGTACTGTGGCATCGACCTCACAGATCCAGGGACGTGCATCGGGCCTGTGGTACCCGAAAAACACATGATCGAGAGTGATTCCCTCCGCGTGACGGATAAAGATCCCATAAGCAGGGGTGTTGCCGACCATGTTTGATTGGGGATAATCACCTTCCCGTTCTGGCGGCAGTGCCGGTAAATTGATATTTGTCATTCCGCCGGGCATCTCAAAATAGCAGTCCTTAAGAGTGACATTGCGTACCTTGGCTCCGGGAATACCGGTAATGGAGCAGGGACCTTTGGTGGCATCGGCAGTCCCGAATGCACGGATTCCCTGAAGCAAGACGCCGTCAATCGAACCGGTGGGTCGATTGCTCTGTTGAAGATCGCCTATTGATCCATGCACGTCCCTGTGTCCGAGACGAATGAAAACAGGCTGAGAAACCTTGTAGAGGTCGAGTCCCTTAACCTCGATATCTTTGACAACCGATCCGTCGACCGACTCGATACAGAGACCGCCATACCTCGCTCCCGTGACCAGGTTGTTGTTGAAGATAAGATGAGAAATGGGACCCACAGTCGCAGTTCCGAGTTTGATCGCATTCGCATGCCAGGAAAGAACCCTGTTGTTTTCAACAACGATGTTTTGCAAACCCGCCTGCCCGTGTGACTTCAGGCAGATCGAGTCATCCTCGGAAGCCACGTCGCAGTTCCGAATGATAACATCATGAGAATCGCAAATATCCATTCCGTCGAGATTCGGACAATAGGGAGGAGCAATAACCGTGAGGTGATCCAGGAGCAGGTGCGAGCACTCGCAGTAAACCTGGGTCCACATCCTTGGATTCCTAAGCGTGATATTGCGGATGGTCACATCCTTGCTGCTGAAAATCCTAATTAAGGATGGCCTCTCAGACTCCTTGCCAAACATCTGGACAGACTGGCCCCTCCCGTCAATCTCCCCCTCCCCCTCGATGACCAGTCCATCGGCCTTGTCAGCGAAGAGAAGGCTTCGCCGGATGGCGGTGGCGGACGTTTTATCAGGCATCAGCACGGGATAATCCACTGCGTTTGTTCCGCCCAAAAGAACCGCTCCCTTATCCAGATGCAGCGTCATCCCCGCTCGCAGCGTGAGTTGAGCAGAGAGATAACTGCCAGGCTTCAGAACCACGCGGCCTCCCGTCCCGCCGCACGCATCAATGGCTTTCTGCAATGATACGGTATCATAGGTGACCCCATCACCCTTGGCACCGTAAGAGCGGGGATCGATCGTACGTGAAGAAGGGAGCACTGCGACTGCAGAAGAAGGAACGGCGCTCTGCGCAGACTGCGAATGAACAGTACTCTGGAGAGATGTAAGCAGAAATAATTCACCGATCAGTGCAAGGCATCGTTGTTTCATGGGATTAATGGGGAGGGGGTGAACAGTTTAATAGATCCCTAGGAAAAAGACTCCATTCGGATCAATTTACGCGTATCGGAAATTTACAACTAAAGAATGTTTGATCGGGCCAAGGTGAATGTATGTTTGCAGACTCAAGATGAGAGAGTTTCATCAATTCGTGATCTTTTTAGCTCAATAGTTAACGGTGTGATTTCCGGAACTAATCGAGGTGCACAGGCGATTCCCTTTAAACGTTACTTTCACTTGTTTGCCATCGATCATAATGCTTTGCAACTGCTGCTGTGCGCCGATCTGGATGGGCAATGCAAGCGTGGTGGTAAGACCCTCTGGAAGTGTTATATCCCCGAGAAACTTCGTGGCATCCTTACTCCAAGAGACTCTTACCGGGCCGAACTCGGTGACCACCGTTCCCTTGGCCCGGTTCAGGTTTCCAAGATGGGGTTCGATAAGAAGTTTTTTCATGGCCACCGGAGCATCCCTCCTGACACCCAAGACATAGGCGCTGAGAAAATAACCCGGATACATACCGTAGATGTGTGCTTTTGAGCCACCCCCATAGCTCTCCCAGGAACACTCCAATGGTGAATCGGCCATCGCTCGGAATTTCTTGCGCATCAACTCAAGCATGAGCAGGTCCAGATCGGCTTGATCGAGCGAGTAGAGCTGCTTGAAAAGATAATACGCCGTCATAATGCCCCCGCCGACATTTCCCCTGTTCACTTCCGAAATCACGGCATCCATGACCCTTTTTCCGCGCTCCGGAGGAACCACTCCCCGATCAAGCGCAAAGAGGTTAGCCTCCAGCGTGGGAGGGAAAAAGCCATCCTTCAACCTGTTCTGCAAGAGATCCCTGGATTTGAAGGGAGTTTTTTCGGTAGCACTGGCCGCGATCTCGGAATCACTGAAATAACCTCCGAAATAGGAACCGCTTCGTTCATCCCAAAGTTCCCGGTTGATGGATTCCTTCAGCTCCTCTGCGGCTTTTTTATAGCGTAGCGCCGCATGACTGTCACCAGCAATGACTGCAAGCCTCGAAGAGTCCTCTAAGGCCCTGCAGACAAAGCAGTTCAATGGGGTTGTCTGACCGGTCAGATAACCGGTCGGGTTCTTCCAAACCACCCAATCGCGTGCAGAAACAAGACCTTTTGGCGTTCTTCGCGAGAGGAAGTACTCCATCTGCAATTTCACGGCAGGCCATACTTCCTTCACTGCGGATTCATCACCCGTTGCTTCATGGAAAAGACGTATACCCTCCACCCAGTCACAGGCCCGATCCTCCATTTTGGCATGAACATCGAATCGATCCGAGCAGGTGTGGGCCTTCACCCACCCTTCCGGTTGGAGCGTGAGTGCCGTTCTGCGCACTAACTCACCCAGGAGTCTTGGGTCGGAGTAAACTGTATTTCCGCACCCGTTCACGGCCATGGCGGTACGGGTCACATCGTACGCGGGCGGGGTGTCATCCATCCACTCGACACGCTCCCGATCGGCGCAATCGACATAGGAATCCTCGCTGAGCACCTCGCAGGATCGAGCGCACATTTCCCAGAGTTTGTTGAGGAAAGGGTCGTTGCAATGAAACGACCCGAGGCGATCGAAGGGATAGAGTCGCTCCATAAGTTTGAGACCAGTGACGGTGACCATGCCCTTAGTAACGGCGATCATACCATTCGTGATGCCACGCGTATCCAGAGTGAAGTGAGTCTGGGGTCCGGGCTTGGCAATGTAATGGACATCGTAGGGCTCGATGGTGAGTTCGGAACCAGCATCGGCGGTCAGGTTAATGACCGGATAGGCCTGGACAATTCTGCCTGTGTTGAATTCCAGCTTCTGTCCCTCCTTCAAGGTAACGGGGAGGTTAACGCCGCCCTGAAGAGCGAAAGGGACCTCCTTTTCCCCCAGCATTGGGATCCTTCGGGCGGTCAACGGCCCCCAATCCGACCCAGGCACATCGATTGCCGACTTCCAGGAGGAATCATCATATTCTGCAACTGTCCAGTCCCCGTCCTCCATGGTGGCATCGACCTCGGATTCCCAAAGATTGGGCCATGTGGCTTTCACGGTTCGATAGCGCGTTCGGTTGCTCCAGCGCCATGTCCCGTCCGTCTTCGAAACGCATTTACCATCCACCTCCAGGCACCCCGTTACGCCGGGACTATGCCTCATCACCTTGCCGCCGGAGAGGTTGCCCGCGACGAGCAAGGCCATAGCATTCTTTCCCGGCTTGAGATATCGGGAGATGTCGATCGTGTCATACTCGGGGCCGTTGGGTTGAAACCTGGCAGGACCACGGTCGACATAGCTTCCATTGACCCAGAGAATGTAACGGGCATCGGCAAAGAGATGGAGGAAAGCCTTGGAGGGCTTGGAGGCGAGGTCGAACGTTTTTCGAAAACAGACAGCCACACCCTTTGCTTCCCGTGGAAGGTCCGTCCAAACAAACGCGTCCTGCAGAGCTTTGCCAATCGGGTCCTGCACAATCTTCAGACAGTGAGTGAGAGGCGGTGGCTGCGACGCCTTAGGACCGGCTATCGACTGAGCCTCATTGGTTTGGGCCATGAGAACGGAAAGCGGTTGGGCGAGTAGCACAGCCAAGGTCAGTCCGAGGAAGCTGGCACTATTCAGTGATCGCAAACATTGGAGTTGGCTCTTGATGGGATGACTCATGGTTGTTGCTAAAAACTTACTGAAAACAATTTTACCCCTCTGTAGAACCGGGAGAAAAACCATGGGATGAACTGAACTCTGTTTCATACGCATTTCAGTTCGAAAGAATCATGGCGCGTATGTAGACGGCCGCATTCCTTTTGTCGGCTTTCAAGGTGACTTTCGAACCGGCAGGCACGTGAGCGCTGATCTCAGCCACTTGAAAGGTTGGAATCTGGCCGACTCCGGGTACCAAGGTTTCTTTGGCACTTAACACTCCGACCTTCTCATCGTTTACAAGGAATGTGAGTTCATTCTTTGGAGTTGAAGCGTAGATAACTCTGATCATCTTTGCGTCTTGAGTGGCCTCAAATGCAAGAGACGACTCCATGTCGAAAGGACCCGCAACTTTGTAGGGAAAAGCGGGATCTCCGTTGATCGGGACTTTCCCACTGGCAATTCCACGCTCTCCATCCATCCACTGCTGGGGAAAATCGATCGCGAAGGGAATATCCGTTTTTTCACCATTGGCCAGTGTTGCCGACAACACATGACTTCCGTTTTTGATCACTGTGAATTCCGTGCCGACGGAGGATTCATCACCATCTAGGATCGCGGATCCCTCCGCGTGAATCGTCACGGGATGCTCGTAGGTCTTTCCGGCCTCAACACCCTTCACCGAAGGTGGAGTGTGCCTTACAACCAGAGTTCCCCTGGAAGGGTGAAAGACACCCGATGGATCAATTGCGGCGACCTTGTAACTGCCATCGATCGCGGGTGCGGTCAGGAATGCTGACATTGGCTGGATTGATTGAACGATATCGGATGATGAGGGGGAAACCACATCTCGGATCAAAACGGCTTTTTTTCCCAATGTCGTCACAGGTGCGATCGGAACCTCCGTCAAAGGTCTCACCATGACACTCGCCGGAAAAACCCGGTCCTGAACTCCGACTTCAGATTCCGGTACGATGTCCTGATAGGTCGGTTCGATTCCCGAGTTCAGGATGATTTCGTAGGCTGCAAGAGGCCAGACATTATCTGGATTAAAGTGGTAACCGGAGAGTTTGTTGCTGCCACCGCCTTGCGCGGAGCGCAGGCTGGTCGTGTAGACGTCGGTAACGATGACATCATGCTCTGAACCCCACCGGAAGGCATGAACAGACCAAATATCCGGGCCGACATCCAAGACATTCCCCGTGGTCGTGATGAACGCGCTACCCGCGTCGTGGTGAATGCCATACCTTTTTAGGGTTGGAAATTCAACGCTGCCCACTCCCTTGACATAATTTCCACGGACGACGGTTCCAGGTTGGGCCCCCAGGGTATAAATGGCCCCCGAATCGTTGAGTCGTAGCATCACATCGAAAAAACGGTTGCAGGAAATGCTGTTATTACTGGCAGTCGCGGTTGCCTTACCCCCGACATTCCTCATGTTATCCCATCCCCAACCTAGACTCACTCCGTTGAAGCTAACGTGGTCAATGATGTTGTGGTCGACATGGAGCCCCGAGACAAAAAAAGCGCTCACAGCTGCCTCTCCGAAAAACTCCTGCGTGCAATCCTTGATGTAATTGTTGTCGATCGAGTTGGAACGGCAGACCCGCTCCAACCCGGGTGGATATTTCTCTTTTGCAACGCCCGCTCCATCCTTGATGGTCAAATCCGGCGTATCGGCCTCAAAAACATGCTGGGGATGTCCCACAAGGACAGCGCTCCCGGCTACATCCCTGATCACATTACCCGTGATGTGCACATGATTGGCATCGTTGGGAAGGGCAACCGCCTCTGCTGCAAGATGCTCGAGACTATTGCGGACAAGCTGAATGTGATCACAGTGCGCGCATTCGATTGCACCGGGTGGCACATCCAAATTCCTGTACATGTCGTTATGCCAATTGGGTGCCAGGGTGAAGGCGTTGAAATAGCAGGCCCCTTGGCATGAGGCTTTACCGTGTGATCCGTCAACCTCGGCCAGATTCCAGTCGCTGTGGGCAAAATGGAACCCCTTGAAGGCAAGATTGCGGACCGGATGACCCGGGTCTCTTCCCTTGATTGACATCAAATGCACCAAGCGAGGTGCGACAACCAGGGCGCTTGTCATGTCCTCACCCGCCCTAGGAATGTAGTAAAGAGTCTTGGCGGAGCGATCAAAGTAGAATTGGCCCGGTTCTTTCAGGAACTCGTATGCGTTGGAGACCCAATGATGTCCTGCCGCGTCGAAATTATCCCAATAACAGGTTTGGGAAATGGCACCATAGGGCTCCTGATGCTTGAGGATCACCTTGTTGCCATCCTGAACGACATCGCGGACACAGACCGTATTGCAGTTCCAGAGTTGGAAATTGGTGATTTCGACATCCTCGGGATTGCGATGGATCATCGGCAAATCGGTGTAGATGCTGCGGTCGGCTTTGGAACCTGTACTCCAGGCCCATGGGGCCTGACCCGCCGTGACATGGAATCCCCCCCCTCGGGAGGCAAGTCCCATCATTCCAGCCATACAGGCACGAACTCCGTTCACGTAAAGGGATCTCAATTTGACACCACGATCCAGAGGGGCTTTCCAAAGATTGTTTTCTGCACGTTGCCAACCGGTGACACGAACACCACCGCTGAATACGACCTCTGTCCCCGGAAGTGCCTGATAAGTGACGGTTCCGGCCCCCTGCCCTCCATCCCTTTCATCAAAGTCGATCTGCCTGGTAAGAAAATATTCACCCTGGCCGATCCAAACGTTCACGTTCTGGTCCAGCCTAGGCATCTGTCGGAGCACATCCCTCGCTCTCTCAAGATGTTGAAAGGGCTTGGATTGTGTCCCCGGGTTGGTGTCATTTCCGTTCATCGACACGAAAAATTCCGTTTGGGCTGACGCTGCCTTGAGTGTCCCAAGGCCGAGAATGATCAATGCGAGAATACCCGTTCGAAATGGGCGATTATCCCGACATGAGATCCTATCGGCTTGATCATCATGTGACAGGAAAGCGGGTGTGCTCGGCTCGGGGAAAGTGAATGCTCTCATGAGACGGGGATCAGAACGGTGTTGAGAAACAATAGGTTCCGCTACCCACATCCAGGAGCAATGAACCCGACTCGAATCCCTTGATCTTCACACCCTTCACCTGGGCGACGGGTAAACCTGACTCGAGAACATGACCCGGCAAGGCTGTCGGCATGCTGATCGTCGCCGTCGTGTTCGCAGGAATTGTGACGGCCAGTTTCAGCTCCTTTCCGTTGCGATCCCATCGGCAGTGAATCGTTCCGTGCAACGACTCATAACTGGCATCAACCCATGTCAGATCGCCCACGACTGCAGGCTTGATCAGAATATGCGAAAAACCCGGATGATCAGGATCCGTTTGGATACCGGCAAGATCATGGAAAAGCCATTCGTTGATCTGACCCAGCATAAAATGGTTCTGTGATGACCCTCCGGCGTCCCATGCCTCCGTGAGGGCGGTAGTACCCCGCTTGAGCTGCATTCCATAACCCGGTTTCTCGGATTGATTGTTCAACTCATAGATCACGTCGGAGCGACCCCCGTCGGCAAGGGCTCGGAGAAGATAGCGATACCCCACATCACCAGCGGTAAGACCTTTTTTCCTGACATCGGAGACAACATGGTCAAGCACGGCGGAGCGGTCGGCGGGAGGCACCAGATCCATGACAAGCGGAATGGAATTCGCACATTGCGATCCGGTGGCATACTGGTGCGTGGAAGGGTCGTAGAATCTTTTGTTAAAGGACTCCCGGATTTGCGTTGAGAGTGTGTCATATTTCAGGGTGTCTTCTTTTTTTCCGAGCATCCGCGCTGCGCGCCGGAGAATCTCGAGATCCTGATAATAGAAAGCCGTTGCAGTGAGGGCTGCAGGCGTCAACTGCGCCTTGCCCGGGGGCTTCGGACCGATGTCATACCAATCACCCAAACCGTAATCGAGAATTCCATCCTTTGCCTTGCTTCCCAAATAGGCCACATAGCGCCGGATCGATTCATAGGCGGATGCAAGCAGGGAAGAGTCACCCGTGAACTCATACTGCTGCCACGGGACCAAGGCGACGGCACTGCCCCACTCGGGTGAATCCCGGAAACCACCTTCGAACCATGTATACTCAGGCGCGATGTCAGGCACCAGACCATCTTTGGTCTGGGCATCCATCATGTCGTGCGTGATTTTTCCAAAGAGCGGATTGAGATCAAAATTATAACGAAGCGCGGGTCCGTTGAGGTGGTCCTGTTCGAGCCAGCCCAGTTTTTCTCGCGTCGGACAGTCAGTGAGCACACTCATCATGTTCGATCGCTGCGCCCACCTGACAAGTTGGTGGATGCGGTTGAAGAGTTCGTTGGAGCAGGAAAACGAGCCCACGCAGGGAGCTGAACTGTGCTGCACCACTCCTTCGACGCCCTCGACGACAGGTAACTCGCCTCCCGGGGAAACAGGAATCACCTCGACCCTAAGGTAACGGGCACCGCGGTAATAGAATTCAGGACGCCACGTCTCGGTTCCCTTTCCGGAAAGCGTGTAGATGCAGAACGATTTTCCCCCGCATGCCGGATCACTGATGCCGCCTTGGGCATTGACCAACTCGGCGGGTGTGATTTTGACCATCGAACCAGCAGGACCTCGAACGTGAAGGCGCGGAACGATCGAGGCGTTTTGTCCAAGATCATAGACCCTGACATCCGGCGATAATGACTTGAAGGCGCCAGCCTTCAGGACCTCGATCTCACGCACCGGCCATGCGGATCCGGAAACGCCGCTCAATTCTCCGCCGGGTTCTTTCAACTTGTCCGCAGGATGCCAAGAACCATCGGTATGGAATCCCGAACGACTCCATCCTTCCTGCTCTTTCCGTGCATCGTAATCCTCACCGCCATAGATGGTGTTGAAGAGAATCGGACTGGGTCCCTGCTGCCACGATTCATCGGTGACAATCGTTTCGCTGCTTCCATCGCTGTATTCCAAAACCAGTTGACCGATGGCTTGCAGGGATCCGAAGGTACCGTTGAATTTGGAATACCGGTCGGTCTTGGGCACCCGGTACATTCCGCCAGCCAGCGTCATGCCCAAGGTATTCTCCCCATCCTTGAGAAAGGCAGTGATGTCGCGGGTGTCATAAAGAACAGTCCTGCGATAATTCGTCCATCCCGGCGTGAGGCGATCCGGTGTGACTGGTTGCCCGTTGACCTGAAGTTCGGCATGACCCAACCCGCAGCCATGCCAAACGGCACGACGAAGGCCCGGTTTGACAAAGAATTCCCGCCTCAGGCGGATGGAGTAGAAATCCAGTTTTCGTTCCCTCTCAAGGGCCTCAACGTATTCAGGGGTGTGCACGCCCCGAGTCAGGGCCTGTCGCCCCCACCCGTAATGCTCGACGCTGTCTGATGCAGTGACCTCCTGACCAAGCGCCACATTTTTTTCACCGGCAAGAACCTGGAGTTCATCGAGTGCAAAGCCAAAGTTTTCACCCTGTTTGGCACCTGGCAACTCAGGCAGACGCGTGACCGTGAGGCGGAGTGCCTTGACTCCCGAACCCTGCACCTCAAACTGCTGATTCCTAGACCCGGGATTCGCCACGTCCGCGTTCGTCCGATCGACAAGCGTCTTGGGATTGGCGAATGCACCAGAGTCAGAGACCTCGATCCTGAATCTCACGGGGAAACCAAACCCCTCGACCTTCCGATTCGTCAGGGGAAGGAGGCGGAGATGATCGAAGTCCACGGCTTCCTTGAAGTTGATCTGGACCCAGTGTTCGCCTTCCGGGCTGGAAACCGGTTTGGAATGGAAGCCATGAAGAGAATAACCGGCCGTTTCCTTGACCATTTTTTCAGCTTCTTTCCTGCCGATCCACTGTGCGCATTTCCAATCATCGGGAGACATGACACCCATGGTCCAAGAGGCCACATCGCTCCATGGCGAGGGAGTACCATCCTGATCCCATGCCTTGACCTTCCAGAAAACCCGCTCGGATGAAGTGAGCTTTTTGCCCTGATAGGCAATCTGGTCCGAATCATCCGACTTTACCTTGCCTGAGTCCCACAAGTCTCCTTGATCACGCGAAAGCAACAAAGGATCTGATGCAACCAGAACCCTATAAGCCTCCTGTCTTATATTCCGATAATCGGACCGGATCCTCCACGACAGGAGGGGATTGGGGCGGTCAATACCCGCGGGATTTGGACGCTGCTCGCATCGCAGGTCTGCGACTGAAATCTCATCCGCGGACTGACCCGCGACGGCGATCCCCGTAAGGAAGAGAGAGAGCGCGAGAAATGCGCACGGGGCGATTCCCTTGCCGGCCTTGAGTCTATGGCTTGATGAGGACACGTTTGGCAGGAATTAGGGTGACCGGGCCGAGGAGACCCGAAGGTAGTAACGGGGAGTCCGCCTTGTACTGAGATACGGAAGCCCAGGTAACGCGGTCTTTTTCAGCCAATTTCTGATCCCCGATGAGGCGATTGGGCCAGAGATTGGTGACCTTGATCGAGAGCGTGTTTTCACCCTCAGTCATTGCATCCGTGATCTCCACCCGGAAAGGTTCCTTCCAAAGAATTCCCAGCGTTCTTCCATTGAGACTCACCTCGGCGAGGTTCTTCACCGATCCCAGATCCAGGAAGAGACGAATCCCTTTCCCACGATACTCTCGTGGAATGCTAAACTTCTCGCTGTAGGTAGCGGTTCCGGAAAAATACTTCACACCATCCTCGGGGCAATCCGTCCATGAAATTAACCGGTCAAGGAGGACATGCTCGGGTGCCCCCGATTTTGGTGGGAAAGAAAGCTTCCAAGGACCTGTCAGTCCTTGGGAAGCAGGTAGCAATGAGACCTTTGCGGTAATCGATTTTCCGGAATCAAAAAGGCAATCGTATACGCCATTTTTAGAGGCAAGGAGTTCTACCCTGTCCCCTTTCCATACAGGGATGCCAATCAATGCATCAGGCCCGCCCGTGAACTGCTTCACTCCGTCATAAGTCACGGAAGACAAGGCGTTGGAAGACGATGGTTTCCGGAACACCACAAAAACCGACCCCACCGGATCGAAATGGATCGGAAGCGTCGTTATGCCATTGGCTTGGGTGTAGAGGGCAACGCTTTCTTTTTTTTCCGTATCCGGATGCCAAAGTTCGGGAATTCTTCCCGCCGCCCGGAAAGAGCAGTCGGTCGTGAAAGCATTGGTTCCTTGATTCGAGAGAAAATAGAGATCGGACGATTTGTCGACACGATGGATAAAGAGAAGGTCTCCCGATTGCGCCGAAAAATCAGGGGGAACGCCAAGTGCTTTCTCCAGTGGCATTCCCCAGAGAATCCTCCCCTTCCCAAATGCGTGCTCCTGAACGGTTTTCCCGTCGCAATCTCCCCAGAGTTTTCCTGCAAGTTCCGTCAATTCCCTTTCCTCTTGAGGATAACCGCTGAGACTGGGTGAGTGAATCGGCTTGGGTCCGTAAACCGAGCCTCCCTCCTCCACAAGTCGGGCGATTTTTTTCAAGACGGGAAGAGTCATTCTGTCCGTCTGCGGCAAGACCAGTAGCCGGTAGCTCATGCCGCTCGGGGTGGTGATTTTGCCATCGTTCACCTGCATCATGTTGAGCAACACGTCGGCATTGCACACATCGTAGTCATACCCTTTGGGCACGGCTGGAGTCAGCGAGGCATGACGGACGCAAACAGGAACGCCCTCCCCGTAAAAGTAACAGAGATCGGCGACGAAACGTCCCCTTTGCAGGAGTTCCTGACACCGGCTTAGGTAAGAAATCCATGCCGATCCCGGTTTCCACCATGTGTTCGTCCTCTCGAAATTGATTCCCCAGGGCCCCATGCTCATCCCGGGTTTACGGTCCAACCACGGCTGGTGTGCGTAGCGGTGGAAGACAAACCGATTCACTCCGAGACAAAACTCCTCATCCCCGAGCGCCTTGAGCGAGTAGGGATCATTCTTCCAGGCAGCTGTCTTGGGGATGGAGGTGAATGATTCGGCCGATGCGATGTTCTGACCGTAAAGATGCGCCGCCGAGGCGGCTTCCTTGGGATCGTCAATGTTCCCCTCCCTGCTGCTGTTCACCCAGAATTCAGCCATCGGAACATCACAGAATTTCTTGCAAAGAAGCTGATCTGCAACGGTCGGCAAGCCGATTCCGGAGGCCTCGGAGGTGAGAAGCATGCCATGCTCACGGGCAAATTGCTGCGTGCCGCCGTAATGTACCTCGGCGAGAAGATCCGCGAGAGTGCGGCGATAGTCCCAGAGGAATCGCTGTGTCTGCTCGGGGGAAGCGACGATCTTCCTGGTCAACGCGGGAAGCCACGGCGTGAGGTCATACCCCCTTCTTTTTTTGAACTCGGCAGGCAGATCCTCCGTCCAGTTTTCGCATCCGCATTCCCAGCTATCGAGCAGGATCTCCCGGAACGTGGTCCCGACGGCTTTTGGGGAGTCGGCGATCAGCGGACCGAACATGTTGCCGAGATGGTTTTGTACGGCCGAGGCGCTCAACTTGTTGCACTCGAGTCCCGGTGTTGTGGAAGGATGGGTCGTGGCTCCGGTGCTCGTATGGCCGATGCGAAGGATTGTCCAGTTCCCCGTTGGAGCATTCCACTCTTTTTGACCGCTGAGGTTGATGATGTCTTTGGGATCGATGAGTTGGCTTTGTTTCAGCGGGATTTCCTCAAAGGTGTTGAGATAAGGACTCTTGGACTGCATGCCCGCCTTCGCCTCGAATCCGTGAAGGCATCCATCTCCAAGGCTTATTTCAAGGATGGGTATGCGGTTTCCGTTTTCCTCAAGAACCTCATTGATACCGTCATTGCCTTTTAGAGCATCTCTCCAGAGGCGGAACTTTTTCGAAGTTACAGGTGGAAAATTCTCGCTCAGACCATTGGTGAGATTGCAGACCTTGCTGAAGTTTCCCTTCTCATCGGCCGCTTGGAATTCGTTGAAAAGCTTTTTGCGCTCCCAAGGATCGAGGCTCGTATTGAGAAGCACCGATTGCGGAGAAACCGGTTTTTCATACTCGAATTCAATCCAATTGGGATCCTTGGTGGCCTTGAAAACCACGGGCCTCTCCGCATCATAAAAGAGTTTTTCGCCGTCAAATGTGGGATCGCTTGAAGTGATTCTGACTGGCGGGGGGATCAAGGTCCTCTCGGGAGTCGGAAAGGCAAACAGGCCTATATCACGGTAGTAGTTCCTAATCGTTTCAGGCTGGGGAAGATCGAGTGGAATCATTGTTCCTCCGCGGACATCCCTTTGACTCCAAACCACCTTTTGCATCGACTCGGCAGGCGTCACCCAAGGACCGCCCGACTCGCTCCACCCGTCACACCCCTCGACTGCAAGTTCGAGATTCAATCGTGCCGCCTCCTCCATGGCGAAATGCATGAGATTCCGCCACTCGGGACTCATGAACCGGACAGGCCCCTTCACGCTGCTTTGGTCAACCGTGAAAATCTGGGCTCCGGCAAGACCGATTTCCTTCATCGCCTCAAGATCGGCCGTAATACCCTCCTTCGTGACGTTCCCGCTCACCCAATGCCACCAGGTGCGTGGCTTGGCTGCCGCAGAGGGATGATCAAACCCCTCCTCGAGGCTCTCGGATGGCTTGGTGGCATAAGCCACATTCAGGAGAGCCATCAGCAGGATGGCGCATGAGGATCGAGTCAGGAGGGTGGGATACTTCATAAGCGATAGAAAACCTTGTCGATCAGCAGACCCGATGCACCCCGATGCCGAGCAGAAGGCTGATCTTTTCGATCCTGCCGGCGAGATGACCCACGCCCACGGCGCAATGATGGGCGGGCCCTTGGGCATTCCAGTCGTGCATGAACCGGCGAGCACCGATGGGAAAGCGGTAGCGGCTGTTGGTGTTGCCAATTTCCAGAATTGGACCGGGAACAGATTGCCCTTCGGCAACCAGAAGCTTGATGCGGTTATCAGCAGTCTCGACGACGCTGAGCAGGGTGACAGGCCCGTGTTTCACCGACATCTCCACGGAGAGGCCGCTACCCACCTTGCCGTGATAAACCCCAAGGGGGCGGACGCGGGTCTTGCCCTGGGCGATCGCGATGTGCCCCGGCCCGTCGTGACCCATCAGGATCACGTCGTCGTTCCAATCGACCGCGTAGTACTCTGTGAAAGATCCCCCTGCTCCAAGAAGATCCATGATCTTCATCGCCTGGACATTCTTGATCTCCAATTCCCCGGCAACAGGTATCCCGCGTGCGGTGAGCAGCGAATTACCCAAGATGATCGAGCTGATCGCATCCTCGTTCTCGGGAATGCCGCTTCCCATGTGGTAATAGGCGAGCGATCCGAGTTGCTTTTGGTTCACCAAACGGTCGAGAGCCACGGAGGTGCGCGCGGCGCGGAGCAGTTCCTGCTCCGAACAGTCCTCCCTGACATCAAACTCGCGGCGGAACTCGGCCACGCGATCCGCCGCCTCGGCATCACTTACCTGACGTCGCAAAGCACTCAATTCCTCCACCTCGAGGATCTCCATATGGGTTCCGAAGACCGTACTCTGAAGCGTGAGATCGGAGTAAATGTCGAGCATCCCGTTGTAATAGTGCCCCATGACACCGAGGCGATTGTGCTCCATGCCTTGCACGACACGCGCCGCGGCGATCCAGTCACCGATTTCACCCCAGCACTCCGGGTCATCATCCAGACGACCCGTGACCAGATGAAACGGGATGCGCGCGCGGGTAAGGACATTGGCGATCTCGGGAACGGGACAGGCGCCGCAATGGGCAAGCCATTCCCCCGTCATCTTGGTGCGATCCCCCATCGCGTTGAATGACGCATAGTCGATGGCTGCTTCGGGCGAGAGATTGAGGATCAGGACGGGCACCTTGGCCCGTCTCACCATCGGCAGAACCGTGGAGGAAAGTGCGTAAGTGGCTGCGTGGATCAACAGGAGATCGATATCGGCGCGGCGCAACGCATGTCCGGCCTCTTGGGCTCGCTCCGGAGAATCGATGAGGCCGAGATTCACAATCTGCACCTTACTCTCCCCCAATTCGGAGACCTTGGATTCGATGCGTGCCAAGGAGCCCTCAAGGCGCTCCTTGAGTCCGATAAACTGCGGCCAATAGGCTTCGAGCCCTATGCTGACTAGTCCAATCCGGAGACCGGGGGGTGGTTCCATTCCCGAAAAGTAGCAACTGGTGACTTTTTGGGAATCGAGTTAATGATCAATATCATACAGAATATGATCAACCCCCATAAAGACTATGCCCGCTACTACCCGGACGCCCCGTCGTTGAGAAAATGGGGATTGTGGATTTCCGCATCGGGTATCGCGACCATTTCTCCCGGACACCCGTATCCACCCGGAGGCCATCCTCCGGATCATGATTTTGACTGGGAAAAAGGCCGCACACTCGACGCCCTTCAGATCATCCTGATCACAGGGGGAAAAGGATGGTTGGAAACCGGTGAGTCGGGGAGGAAGTTGATCGGGGTCGGCACGGCCTTCTTGCTGCTCCCCGGTGTCTGGCATCGTTACCGACCCGATCCTTCGACCGGATGGCGCGAAAGTTGGATTGAAATCCGAGGTCCCTTGGCAGAGGAACTGATCACCGGGGAGTCGCTCCTCGTCAGGAAAACCATCCTCTCTCCCGCGGAATCCTCTCCTCTCGGAGAAGTCATGCATCGCATCCATTCCCTGGCAGAGGATCCCGGGAGCACGAGACCGGAACTCTCGGCCGAGGCGTTGCGTTGCATGGCTTTCCTTGCCAAAGGGTGTCAGGAAAACAATCCCGGAGAATCCTCCGGACGTCACATCCCACGGGCGGAGCGCTACCTGTCGGAGCATCATTCCGAGGCGCTTGATATGGAGGAAGTGGCACGCAAACTCGGTCTCTCCTATTCCAGTTTTCGCAGATCCTTTCAGAGACAGACCGGTCTTTCGCCTTGGCAGTATGTCCTGAGACTTCGGTTAGAAAGGGCGTGCCGGATTCTGCGAACAAGCGATGGCACGCTGGATGAGATTGCATCCCGACTCGGTTTCAGTTCCGCATTTCATCTGTCCTCCGCCTTCAAGAAGGCCTACGGACAATCTCCCTCGATCTGGAGAAGGAATCCCCAATCCCTTATGGAAGAATCGCCTGCCTGGGTTGCTGATCGCGGATGATTCCCAATGCCATGGGATGAGTGAGGGCGGCATTTTCCAAATCCGTGCACTTTTTGACGGATCGACCGTTAAGACTCTGAATCAGGTCGCCCTTTTGCAGAGCGGCATTGCCACCGCCCACGATCTCCACTCCTCCCGATTCCTTGGTGACACCATAGGCGGAATACTCCTCACCCTCCATATCCTTGATCTGGAAACCCATCCACGTCCGGACAGATGTCGGGGACTTCGCCGCAGCGTTTGCTCCGGATAGCGGCTTGGGAAACTCAGGTGTCTTGGCTTTGGCCTTCAATTCCGGCTTTTGCACGCCGAATTGATCCATCGGGAAGTTCTTGAAGCCGATTTTGAGAGCAGGCGATCCCTCACCCACCGAGTAATCCCCCTTTGCGGGATTGCGGAACATCGGATTGCCGACCAAGGAGTTGGAGTCACATCCATACCGGGCAAACTTGCCGCGATCCGATTCCCATGTGGAGAAGAGATTGCGGTCCAGTTCCTCACCCCATTTGCCCTGTGGCATGCTTCCGGCCGGGTGGTAAGGCGCCATCCAGATGTTGCCGGTGACGAGATCGCCGTTCTTTGGAAACCAACAATGCGGGTGCAGCGAATTATTGACCGCGATGTTGTTGGAAACCTTGCGGCAATACCCCTCGCGAAGTTTGAGTCCCCCGTTCAGGAAAAGGTTGTCGTGGATCTCGTAGTTGGAGGACCCGTCATCCAGATCGACATCCCAGCCGTGATCGCAACGCCAGCGGTTGAAACGCAGGGTGATCGGCTTTACCGCATCCAACAGGGCGAAGGCAGGGAACTTTTCATCAGGCACCCCCTTGGCTCCCCAGTAGCGGTCGCGGCCCCAGGAATTGAAGGATCCGTGGTCCCCAGTCTCTTTCACGGTGTCAAAGACATCGCACCACTCGATCACATGGCCACCCCAGCAACCGTCGCCGATATTGATGCCGGCCCTCGAGACGTCGTAGATCGAGCAGTGGCGCACGGTGATGTCCTGCGCGAGATCAATCTCGATGCCGGCGGTCTGCTTCTCGATGCAACCGGTCCCATGGATCAGGCAGTCGTCGACGAGGCAATCCTTGGGGTAGTTGTCGTTTTTGGGGCCGGGCGTCGGATCAATTTCCTGATAATTCTGCCTGGATTCATAGCCGGTCAGTGCGCTGCGCGCCGCTGCGGGATCTCCAACAAAGGCGATCCCGTTCCCACCGGCATTCACGATTTCCGATCCCTTGATGGAGATCCGGCGGTTGTACTTGCTGACGAAAATGGCATTCCCCCCCACCTGATCGAGTAGCGAGTCCTCCAGCGAGCAATCCTCGGCACCATTGAAGAAGACTGCACCCCCGCGATAGACGGTCCAGTCGGTACGGAGCAGCTTCTCGCTGTTCTCCATGAAGGTACGGAGGGTGTGCCGGAAGGTGACACCCTTCAGGGAGAGGAAGCGTGCAGGAGCCTGCTGGCTGCCCCGGAACTCCACCAGACTCTTGAGAACCGGCATCTCCACGACGGCTTTTTGCAGATCAACACCTGCGCTCGGGTAGTAGTAGAGCGTATGGGTCTTTGTGCTCAGGAACCATTCCCCGGGAGCGTCGAGTTCCTCGAAAATATTCTCGACCATGCGGAACTGGCGGTGAATGGCCTTCGGCTCCCCGACGAACTTTCCGGCGGCGCCACCGGGCCTATTGTTCTGCCATCCCCCCTCGAGCAGCAGATTCCCTTGGGAATCCTTCCCCGTGATAAGATAAGAAAAGCCCCCCCAGAGGGCAGGATGCATCGCGTGGAAATATCCACCCGACGGATCGGACCACTTGGCCACGTGTTCCGGACTGATCGCGTCTGCTGCACTCCCGCGAAAGATCAGTTGCTTGGGATCCACATTGGGATAGCGCGCCAGTATCTGCCGCTCCCCGTTCACAAAAAGCTGATCGGTCTGTAGATCAGCCGGCACCGAGGCCTGCATGATGCCGTTCCTATAGGGCTTCCAATCAAGATTGGTCAGGAGCAGGCCACCGCTGAGGACTGGCTTCTCCGTGTCGTAGGCCTGATAGGAAACCGGGGCTTGGGCCGTTCCCGAATCAGAATCAGTGAAAACCAGGGGTTCCTTGAGATAATGCGTTCCTCCACGGAGAAACACCGTGACCGGTCCCGACGATTTGGCCACCCGAGCGAGACTCTGGGCATGACTCAGCGAAGCCACGGGGCTTTCGATTGTTCCCGGATTGTCATCGCGACCTTGTGGTGAGACATAAATCTCAGCGGCATGCACAGGGAGGATGCCGAGGATCAGGAATCCTCGGAAGAGTCGGTTCAGAAGCTTGGACTTGATCATGGGATCTTCTTGCCCCCCCAGGCATTGGCTACGCCGGATTGGTTGCTAAGTGGTTGGATTCTAAAGGGAACAGCGACTCCCTTGGTGTGGAGCACGACTTGCTCTCCTTTTTCGAGATCGATTTCTAGTAGCCCGTTAACCCTTCGAAGGGCATTGGGTGGAATTCCCTCGGCTACGATCGGTTCCACCAGATCGGTTTTTAACCGACAGGGTTCGCCAGCCAGACTCTTGATGGCGACAAAGAGAGTCTTGCCACCTAAGCGTTTTGCGCTCACGAGGAACGCCCCCTCAGTTCTCAGATCATAGAAAGCGGCATCATTCCACGTATCGGGGACTGCGGGAAAGACCCGGATCTTGTCACCCCAGCTTTGGATCAGCATGTCGAGAATGGCACGCTGGGCCGAGATGGGGGACTCGAAGGTGGGCCATCCGTTCTCGCTGTACAGGGTATTGGCGCCGACCGTGGGGCCCTTGGCCTGGGGCTCAAGGGCGCGATTGAGACTCTTGAGTGCATCATTTCCATCCCCTAGCGCCGCGTAGAGCGAGGCCGCCCCCGTGAATTTGAACATGCACTCGTCTCCGTTAAAGCTAAGGAAATGAGCGATTGATTTCTCCATGAGAGGCTTTTGATCAGTCTGATCTTCGACATTCAGGACATGGAGAGGAAAAATAGAGAAGAGGTGGCTTGAGTGACGGTGTGGCTTTGCGAACGGGGTATCCTTTCCGATCATCAGTCCGGTATCGTCAACCGGATAGTCGGTCAGCTTTCCCAGTACTTCATTCCATTTGGCAGCATCTGGATCATTGAGTTTAAGGCGTTCATTGGTAGCGATCAGGGTTTGTAGACCCCATCGTAAAAGGGCCAGATTCAGGTTCGTGTCGGGGGCATTTCCATACTCATCGGAAAAGCTGAGTGGGATGTGATAGCGACCATCCGATCCAAGATCGATCAGGTGGAGGTAGGTATTGATCGTTCGTTTCAGCAAAGGATAAATCTCCGCACGCAGCCTATCGTCATCCATGGTAAATCGATACTGCAGGTAATACTGCTGCATCAGCCAGGGAAGTGCGATGAAGTGGTAGACGGAGGACCCCTGCTTTTCCTTCACAGGACCGGGAGCCGATGCGACTAGATTGCCGAAGCCCGTGGGATTTCCGAGCGCGGCCGAGTCAGAGCGATACTCGACGGGAACATTGTTGATCAGATCCTGACGTCGATCCCAGAGCAGATGGCAGAGCGGTTCCCCGAGCTCGGGGTGGTTGGAGGGAAGGACAGAATAGTAGGCAAGCTGGGTATTGAGATTCTGCCAGTAAGCAGCCCAGACAGAGTTCTTGTACCATGGCCCCATGAGATCGACGACCGGCCGGTCTTCCCGGGTGGCACTCGCCAACTTGTACAATTGGATCCAATAAAAACTCTCCAACCGGGCATCGGGTAGCGTGACGAAGCTGGCCTTGTAAAAGGAGTGCCACCACTCACGGTTCGTTTTCGCAAAGGACTGCACGCCTTCCTTGATAGCGGCTTCCACAACTGCAACGGCATCCTCCGCCGATCCCGTCTCGGTCTGGCGGTTGGCAACCGACAGCCAGATCGTACGAGTCGTCCCTTCGACAATCTCTTTCCAAACAGTCGCATAGTCGCTTCCAGCCAGCAAGGGTTGCACGGAGACATCAATTCCTCTGACTTTATTTGTCTCGAACAAGGGATTCGGAACATAGGTGAAATTTTTGTCTCGGGCGGGTTGGGCGATGAACCTCGAACTGTTTCCCTGTTCAGGAACAAACGAAACAGAAGCGCCTTTCTCTCCCTCATCGGGTGAAAGCTGAGTAATGATCACTTCCGAGTTTCCGGGGGCAAAACAGCGCAACCCGATCCTGCCTTTGTCCGTGGTGATTTCCCCTTTGACTTCCGCATTCCAGAGATCGGTTCGAAATGTCGAGGCGAGGACTTTGCCCGCTGGGCGCAGAAGCAGATGCCCTATCGGCAAGCGACCCGCATAATGCATCGGATTACCAGGGCGATGGTCATAGACATCGGTGCGCCCGATTTCGACGCGTAAGCAGTTGGTCTCCTTGTCATCCCGAAAGATGATTGCGCCTACCAAACCATTCCCTACAAACGGCCCCTCAAAATAATTGGTCGGCAGGCGATCCCAGACGGGGTCCTGCTTGGCGAGAAAGGAGGGCCAGTCGACGTTCAATCCCACCGTGGGAGCTGCCTGTAGGTGCAGTCCGGAAAGCATGATCAAGGCACCGATGATGGATTTCTTGGAAAACATAAGGGGGGCGGAATGGGGTGTTCGCGGTATTCTGAACTGACGAGATCTGATGGTAAGAACAAAAAGCTGCAATTCAGCCTATTTTCAGCCTTTTCCAAAAAATCAAAGCGGACATGATTTTAGTCCCCATGAAACACCATCATTCAAGTTCCCTACTCCTTTTTCCAGTCATAGCGGTTACCATGGCTCTTTACGCATTCACCGCTCAAGGAGCCGTGGACTGGAAGACCTTTACTCCTGACGTCAAGCCGATTGAGATACTGGACTCTGGCTTCGCCAAAGAGTTCTTTGTTTCCCCCTCGGGAAACGATGCCAATAACGGCCTCTCGCCAGAAAAGTCGGGGGTATCGGGTCCTTTTGCTTCGATTGGGCGCGCAAGAGACGAAATTCGGAAACTCAAACAGGCCGGAGGAATCCCAAAGGGCGGGATCGCCGTGAATCTAAGCGGGGGAGTTTACCAATTGGCCGAGAGTCTGACTTTAACCCATGAGGACTCTGGCGCCGAGGGTTCCCCCGTGGTCTACCGTGCATATAGGGACGAGAAACCACGACTGGCGGGTGGCAAGGTGCTCAAGGCCGAGGACTTCAAACCGGTGACCGATAGCGACCAACAGAAGCGCCTCGCCCCCGAGGCGATCGGCAAAGTGGTCATTGCCGACCTCAAGGCACTGGGACTCAAGCACACCGGCCCTTTCCCAGACATGTTCAAGGATGGCGGCGGGATCTTCGAACTCTTCTTCAACGGCAAGCGCATGAAACTCTCCCGCTGGCCATACGATGATTATACCACGATGAAAGAGGTGACGGTCATCGGAGACAAAAAGATCCCCGGCACCTTTATTTACAATGAGGAGGAGCCCGCCCGTTGGAATCCGACCAATGGCGTCTGGCTCAAGGGCCAATGGCGCGTCGGATGGGAGGATCCGGCGATCAAGGTTGGTTCGATCGAGTCTACCAACCATTCGATCAGCTTTGCCGTGGGGTTGGTGAACGGAATCGGTAGCAAGTACAACAGGACCAAGGTACCGTTCGGATCCGGCAAGGAGAAGTGGTGTGCGATTAATCTTCCCGAGGAGATCCGCCATCCGGGCCAATGGGCCATCGATTTCAACTCACAGAAACTTTATTTCTGGCCGCCGGCACCGCTCAAGGACGCCGACATCGTCGTCTCCCAACTCGACCAACCGCTGGTCTTCCTTAGCGGAGCGAGTGACCTTGCGTTTACCGGACTCACCTTTGAGGGGTCGCTTGGAGAAGGCATGGTCATCTCCGAAGGGCTCCGCGATCTAGTGGCGGGCTGTACCTTCCTGAATCTTGGAGGAAACGGTATACAACTGCAGGGTCGTGGTTGCGGCATCCAGAGCTGCGACTTGCACGATCTGGGCAAAGGATGCGTTATCGTGAGCGGCAACCCCGGTGATCGGAAGAACCTCACCCAATCCGGTAACTACATCGTCAACAATCACCTGCACCACTACGGCGTGCTGAAGTCCCAGTACTCGGCGGCGATCAATACGGCACGCCTTGTCGACAATGCCAAGCGGGATGAAGGGGTGGTCGGCTGCTACGTGGCCCACAATTCAATCCACCACGCCCCGCGTGATGCATTTCTCTATGGAGGCAACGACAACGTCTTCGAATACAACGAGGTTTACCGCTGCGCTTATGACACGGCGGACACGGGCGCCTTCTACGCCTGGCTTGACTGGACCCTGCGTGGGGTCGTCATCCGATACAACTTCATCCATGACACCGTGGGTGGTTTCAATCCTGACGACGGCGCAGGCGGATCTTTGGTCTTCGGGAACATCTTCACCGGCGATCGCTCGGGCGTCTGGATCGCCAGCGGCCCCGACAACAGCATTGTGAACAATGTCTTCGTTAAGGACAAAGGCCCTGTCTTCGCGATCGACGACCGCGGCATCTCGCGCGGCTACGCGACGAACAGCAAGCTCATCACCGCCGTCCAGGAAATCAATCCGACCCAACCGCCCTGGAGCGAGCGTTATCCGGAGATCGTTCATCTGCTGGAGGAACAGCACGAACTGCCCCTCCGGACCCTCTTCAAGGATAACCTCGTCTACATCAAGGAGGGGGAACCGTACAAAATGGCGATGAAGAAGGAAAACAGCACCAATCCCGGGATCATTAGCTTCGTCGACAACCTTGTGACCAACACGGATCCCGGTTTCGTCGATCTGGCCGCCGGCAACTATGCGCTGAAAAAGGATTCCGAGGTCTTCACAAAGATTCCGGGTTTCCAGAACATCCCCTTCGACAAGATGGGTCTCCAGACCGACAAGTACCGCAAAAAGTTGCCGACCGATGAGGAAGCGGGTCGTCTCCCCTCCCAGGATCCTTGGAAGCCTGCCGACACAAATCACAATTTCGGCACCTGATGGATTCAGTAGCCCTCTCCATGAACACACGAATTCCCCTGCTTGCGCTTTGCGCCATGCAATGCCTTTTTTGCGTTTCCCCACTCCAAGCATCCCCCTTGTCGATCACTCCCGAGGCGATGCGGTCGCCGGTGAATGCCGTCTTCCAATTCCATCAGGACGGCGAATTTTCGGGGTGGCCCGACGGATCGACCACCAAGGCCCGTTCCTACCTCTGGATCCCTGAGAACTGCCACAAACTCAAGGGGCTAGTCATCCTCTGCGCCAACGTCCCCGAACAGATGCTCGCTGCCCATCCGGCGTTGAGAAAAGCCTGCGCCGCAAACGACCTGGGCATCGTCTGGTGCCCCGGCTCCTTCTTCAACTTCAAGCGCTTCGGACCTGAAAAAAAACTGGCGAATGCCGAATCCGTGGCCTTCCTCCAGCAACTGCTCGAGGGTTTGGCAAAGACCTCGGGTTATCCCGAGGTAGCGACCGTCCCTTGGATCCCCATCGGTGAGTCCGGTCACCTTCTGATGTCGGATGCCCTGGTCGAAGCGGCTCCGGGACGTTGTATCGCGGGAATCTGGCTGAAGAACAATCATCTGCCACCTCATGATCGCAAGACGCCGGCCCTCGTGATTTTCGGATCCGCCCAGGAGTGGGCTCAGGACAAGCCCGATGCCAAGAACCATACCGATCTCCGCAATCGCTGGAGCACGAATGCCCAGGAGGGATATGCAGCGCCCTTGAACGAAAGAAAAACCAATCCCAACTGGCCACTCACCTACTTCGTGGATGGCGGGAGCGGTCACTTCGACTGCTCGGAGAAGATCGCGGCTTTCGTCGCCGACTACATCGACCAGGTCTCCAAGGCGCGACTGCCTCTCGACGGCAGCACCAATCTTCGTGGCGTCGAGATCACCAAGGGATGGCTTGCCGACATGCCGCTTCCCGGACATGAGAACCATCCGGTCGTTCCCTACACAAACGCCCCTGTGGAATCGAGAAACTGGCCCTGGTTCTTTGACAAGGCAAGCGCCGAGAAGGCTCAAGACATTGCCCGCATCAACTGGAAAGCCGAGTACCAACTGCCTGCTGTCGCCACAACGAACGGAGAGGTCTTTCCCTACACCTTCAACGGGATCCAATGGGTGACCTTCAACTCCAAGCCGGCTCCCTACACCAACGGGGCAACCTCCAACACGGTCACTCCTCCGATGTTGGAATCGGAACCGGATGGCATCAGCTTTCAGCTCAAGGGTGTCCTGCTTGAGAAGGTGCCCGATAACTTCGTCGGGGCAGGAGCGGGTGAAAAGCTGGGCTCCACTCCCGGTGAGCCGACCATCGAGTGGATGAGCGGTTGCGTGGAACCGCTCGGAGGAAATCGTTTCCGGATCGCCCCGGACCGCAACTGGCCTTCCCCCATCTACATCGCCGTGCGGCAACCTGAGAGCGCCTCGGTCAAGGCGAGTGTCCAACCCATCCAGGTCAGTCGTGATTTCAACACCGAGGGCAAAGACCAGAAGATCACCTTCGAGCCGATCCCCGACGTGAAGGCGGGAGCGGAATCGATCCTGCTAAAAGCCACCTCCGATTCCGGACTTCCTGTGCACTTCTTCGTCGATGCGGGGCCGGCGATCATCCAGGGAGACCGGCTTCTCTTCACCATGATTCCGCCAAACGCGACACTACCCATCACGGTGACGGTTGCGGCATGGCAGTTCGGACGCTATGCCGATCCCAAAATCAAGAGGGCGGATATCGTAAGGCAGAACTTCAGGATCCTGCCGGCCAAGTAAAACTTGTCCGTTTATGAACCCGCGTCTTCCGAGAAGGCGTTCCACATGCCTTGGAATCGTACTCTTCTCGATGGGTATGGGTTTACCAAATGCCTGCATTGCTGGCAGCGAGATGCCTCCTCTCTGGGAGGGACAACCAAGCCTTGTCGAATTATCCCGGGGAGCGTGCATTGAGGGGGAGCTGCAGGCGATGGATGCCCAACCTGACTTCGGGGCTTTTCCTACGGGTCATGCGATGGTGATCAGTAGCCTGGGTATGAGAACTACTCTTTGGGGGACTCCGGACCGAGTCACATTCAGTCTGATGAAGAACGATGTGTTCGACAGACGACTCCACCGCGTTGCGGCACCGACGCTCTCTGAAATTCAAGAGGGAGCCTTTGCCCCCATCAATGCCTCGCTGCCAAACGGGTCGCCAGTGAACAAAAGACCCTCTTCCCTCGGATATCTCAGTCCGAAAGGGGGGTATCTCGACCCGTTGAGAAAGCCGGTTCACTATCCCTTTCCCTGCCCCAAACCCGTGGGTCAGGTCATTCTCGGTCTGGATGATTTTGCCGGGGCAAAGACCACGCCACTCAGGCAACGTTGCGAGGATGGAGAGGTTTCGTTCTCGCTCTCCAAGGAGGGACGAACGGCCGATCTCCATGCCGTGCTGGGAATGACCAACAACCTCTATGCTTTCCGCATCAATCTCTCCCAGAGCACCAATCCGGTAACACTCAGACTCTTTCGTCACCGCGATACGTCCCATCAGTCTTATATGGATGAGGAAGGTCTCATTTACACCAACCCCGAGGCACAGGCTGACAGTAGCTTCAACGGGCCGATGTCTCCACCAACGTCAGGAGTCACTCATGGCGATTTCTGGATCCGTCAGGATTTTCCCGCGGAGGAGACCTTTCCCAAGGGGGAGTTTCATTACTATGTGGTGGGTCGCATGATTCAGGGAGACGTTCAAGAGATCCGATGCGCGGAGAACAAACGTCATCTCGGGACACCCTCTCCCGATCGCTTGATCGCGGAAGCCAAGGGATCCGCGGTTACCGCCACGGTACTGCCAGGCGCAAACGGTACGATTCAGGCCCTTGTGGTGACGGTGAGCTCCCTGGATGCGGAACATCCGCTTGAGGAGGCAAAAAGGCGATTGGATGAAGCTGAACGCGCAAGCGGTTTTCCCGCCGTCGAATCGGAGAATCGGTCTTGGTTTCATAACTTCTATCAGCAAAGAGAGGAGGGACGCGTCTTTGGCTCGGGTTCCTCGCATCCATGGCCCGGAGAATCGATCCAGGATCTCTATCGGAGTTGGTACTGCATCCACGGTGGCAACACCAAGCCGGACATGGGGCGTCTGCAGGCGAGCGCCCATTATGCCAACCCTGAGAACGATACCCAGCACTGGAATGGCCTTCCCTGCTACAACGAGATTTTCTACACAGGGCGTTTTGTCCACCACTGGGAGGACAGCGTCGATCTCTGGAAGAAAATCGTCCTCCATTGGAGAAAAGGAGGCGAGGAGAACGCCCGTGACACCTACGGCCTGCCCGGCATGTACCTGCCCCACGGTTATCAGCCTCCGATCAAGGCGGAGCGCTATTATCACACGACTCCATCCCTAGAACTCTGTCTCGGAACGGCGGCGCAACTGCTTCATCCGCTTTGGGATGAGTGGGACTATGGAGGGGATTACCGAGCTCTTCAGCGTGCCTATGGCCCCATGAGGGATACTGCGCTCTTCTATGATGCCTATCTGAGGAAAGGGAATGATGGCCTCTTCCATGCCATCCCCTCGATGCCGGAGGAAAATTACGGGATCTGGCCGGGGTTTGCTCGCAACAAGGATGTGACGAGTGCCGTGACCATGATGCGCTGGGAGTTGGAACGGACAACCCAGGCGGCAGAACTTCTTGGAGTCGATGCCCGTGAGAGAGTTTCCTGGCTTGAAAAAGCTTCCCATCTCCCCTCCCCATGGATCTGGAATTCGCCCTCAGGTCCTATTTTTTCCGATCTAGCGGACCTGAAACAGGTACGCTTCAAGGGGGATCACCCTTGGGAGTCGTGCCTCTACCCGGTCACCCTTTCCGATGCGGTGACACTCGACTCCCCGGTGGAGTTAAGAAAGATCGCCCTGCGCACCGCAACCAATCTTCCCAATGCAAGCACCCTGGAAACCCACATCCTCACGGGTGATCTCAGGCTTGATCCCGAACACAACGCAAATCCCTCAAAAATGGCTCCTGGATCCACCGCCGAAGCCCTTCTCAACAGTCGCGGAGGTATCATCCATCTCTTCCCCGGGATTTCTCCTCAAGCGGATGTTGCATTCCGTCATTTTCAGGCGCGCGGAGGATTTCTGGTTTCGGCATCTCACCGCATGGGGAGAGTCACGCATTTGAGGATCGATTCGCGGAGAACACTTCCTTGCTCGTTCGTCTCTCCTTGGGGAAACAAGGAACCGATAATCGTTTCAGGGCATCATGATCGCGTGAGACCTCATCGGGGTGAGAGCCCCGAAGTTTGGAGCTTTGACGCGCGGGCAGGCGAAACTTACAACGTTTCACCTGCCCACACCGCCTCGGATCCGGTTCGCGCGAATTAGAGGGACTTGATTTCCTGGGGCGTCAGGATCCGGTTGTAGAGGGAGATTCTGGAGAGATCTCCGGTGAACTCCTTGAGCAGTTCCAGGTTGTCCGTCAGGCAGGGAGCCTTGCTGCGTCCCTCGCCCTGCAGTTCCCCGTCCAAGTAGACCTTGATCTCCCGGACCGGGCTTCCTCCGAACGTGAAGACCGCGGTATGCCACTTCCCGTCACGCAGCTTCTCACCCTTGCTCGAGGCGACCGTAAATTGGCCACCGCCAGCCGAGGAGACATTCCCTCCTCCGATATTGGCGAAGATGCCGAAATGAGCGTATCCATACCGGAAGAGCGAGGCATCCTTATCGCTTTTGAAACGGATGACGACCGTCAGTTCATTCGCCAGGATACCCGTCGGATCGAGCTTGATGATTGGCGAGTGGTCGAGGCGCAGCACCTTACCCTCCGCAGGATCCTGGATCACCTGCACGCCGTCAGGTAACGGTAGTGCTCCGGCAACCGACTCAGCCTTGTTGGGCAGCTTTCCATCCTTGAATGCAGAGGCACGCCAATCGCCGAGCAGATCCCCCTTCCAGACAGTCTTGACGACTCCCGATTTACGAACGAGATCTCCGGATGGCAGAGGCTGCCAGTCCATACCGGGACCTTTCCAGAGGAGTGGGTCGGGTAACTTGCCCGCCTTCAAGCGGAAGGCAACCAATCCTTCCGGAAGTTCCACAGCCCTGGAGAAGTCACTTCCCTCAAGTCCGATCCTGGAAACCGGCTGGCCGCCGATTTCCAACTCCACGAGCCCCGCAACCGGCAGCCTGAATTCGTAGGTGCCGGCATGACGGACACGAAGGTATCCCTCGTAAACGTTGAGCAAACCGGGATCCGAATCGGGTGCCGTGACGGCCGCAACCGAAGTCGCCAAGCGACGCTTTCCGGGAGGGGTTTCGAAATAGGAGGGAAGCCCTTTTTCCGCGGAGCGGTCATAGGTCGAGTAGAGCAAACCTGGCTCAGTGTCGATTTTCGCGACGACTGGCACGGAGAGGGGCTTGGGGGCATTGAAGGTCAGTCCCGTTTCGCGGAAGAGCATATCAGCAGGCAGCGGGGAGAGGGAGACTCCCGGGGGAGCCCAGAGGACATCAAAGGCCCACGAACCGTCGCCCTTGGAGGTGCCCAAGGCAAGGGCCATGTCACAATTTGCCACCTTGATCCGGTGGAGACCGGCCTTGAGGGCGACTTCCCCTGTCCTGGTCCGGACAACGTGGGCGCCGTCGTTGTCGACGACCACCTGATCGTCAATCCAGAGTTTGGAAGCATCGTCATTACGAAGGCCGAACGTGTAGACACCATCGGCTGGAATCTTGATATAGCCGTCGAAGAGCACGCCGAAACCTTTTCCAGGAGTTGCCGGTGGGAATGCGAACCCGCCGACACCATCCGTGAATTCTTCCTTAAGCTTCGAGAAATCGGGAAGGAGATTCCAGAAGCCCCGGTAGACGCTCGCCTTGAGGCCGGGTTCCAACGACGGGGTCTTCACTGCATCGGAGGGTTCGGCGCGGACGAATTTTGCCACGGTGGCGGGACTTGTTCCCTGCGGTCCGAATTTCCAATCCCGAGCGACGGTGACAGCCTTGACAGTGGCCGATTGTTCCAACTGGAAGGGACCGGTGTAGAAGGTCGAGTCGGGACCGGGTTCGCTTCCATCGACGGTGTACCGGATCTCCTGCCCGGATCCGGGCAGGGCGAAGGCCACCTTGATGCGGTCGGTGAAGATCCGTCCGGGTTGCATGATTTCGGGTGACGGAGGAGTTGCCTTCACGGAGGCAATGGTCCTCCCGTCGCGCTCCAGGGTCATTGCCGTGCGTCCCTCGGCAACTGAACCGAAGGACCAAATGTCCGCCTGATCCGGGGTCTTGATCGTGACCGAGTCATGGCGCTGATTCCAGAGGACATCTGGCATCGGCTCCCCCTCCATGTGGGGATAGAGCAGAATCTTGAAGCGAGGTTCCTTGGAACGGGAGGAAATCAGGAGACGCTTGTGCAGATTACCCTGCTCGAAGGCCTTGTTCCCGATCGAGGACTGATCGATCCGGATCGCCATCCCGTCCGAGGGGGAATCGACGTCGGAATCGATCACCTGAACCAAAAGGCGCCTCTTGTCGGCCTTCGCCTGGTCCCCCTTGATCTTGGGATTGGCCGGGATCTCCTTAGCACCGAGATCGACCCACGTGCCACCGCTCTTGATGATCTCAAGATCGGGCGGCAGTTGCATGGCCCACTCGTAAAGATGCGAGGCATCATCCTTGCGGATGTCGTCGACCATCAGGACATAGGGGTGTTTTCCACGAACCAAGGCCGCGCTGCGGAAGGCCTTGCGGACGGGATTCCATTCGCCTCTGAGCACAGGACCGTAATGCTCGAAAATCGCTTGCCTTCCCTTGCCCGAAGCCGCCTGTTCACGGATGAATTCCAAAACATCCGGCTGGGTTTCCTGCTCCCACTTCTCGGTAATGTCGTCAGGCGGTCGATTGTCTGTACCATAGCCCGAATCGCTCCACCTCCAGGTGTAGGCATGCTCGGCATCGCTGACGCCGATGGTTACCTCGGGAGTGTCGACGAGATCCACCCAGCGTCCTTCGGGTGCCGGCCAGGGTGACTCGGATCGACCATCGATCAGGACATTGTTGTGAAGGTGTCCGGCGGCGGCATGGTAACCGACCTCGGTGGCCCATTCCCGGCCAAGTGCGGCCAAGGTGAAGTTGTTGGCGTCCGCATGATTGTGACCGACGACCGGGTAGTCGGTCTTGGCCTCGAAATCGAGCTTGAGAGCGTTGGTGTCCCAACCCGATCGAGCGATCAGGTAGCTGCGCTTCGGGCAGAAATAGGTCGTGGGAAGATTCATTTCAGAGGGGGGAACTGCTTTGGGGAGGTTTTCGGTGTTGAAGAGCACCATCAACCAGGCGCGCGTTCCTGCATCGTTGCCCATGCCCCCATTGCCGTAGTCCTCCCCGACCCGCTGACGCCATGCCCAGTCGATCATGGGATCGGTGGGGTACATGTATTTCAGGATCGTCCAGGTCGCATAGAATCCGTTGCCTGAACCGTCGGCATGGCTCATGAAATCAGTGCCCCAGGGTTCCAACTGGTTGACCAGATGGTATTTGAGTTTGCTGATATTGCTTCCGTCGGCCCAGACTTCACCTCCACCTCTTTTGGCATCGGCCATCATGACGAGACCTGATCCCTGAAATCCGAGTGAAAAATAGGTCAGATCCTCGGTGAGGGCACCGGAGGGATGGATGTTGTAGGTGCAGAAATCGCGGGCAACCTCTTTCGCCTGGTTCCAGAGCTTGGGATTCCATCCCTCCTCACCTTCGATCGCCAGTGTACCCCATCCCTGATAAACATGGAGACCGGCCCAATTCCACATCCGCATGTGGCGCGGCCAGTCATGGGTGAAGATGTCGATCCCATCCATCATCTTGGCGATGAATTTGCGCACGGGAACCCGTTGGTCCTCGCTCATCCACGGGGCGAGGAAATCGTAGGCAAGGCACAGGTAACTGTCCCAACCGTTGTGCAGGCCGGCAGGATCCTTGGGACGATGCCAGTTCCTGAGCAGGTATCCCCCCTCGGCGGAGAGCACCTTGCCGAGCAGTTTACCCCGCTCGCCGTCGTCGGCAACCTGCGCGGCGATCGCGGCGAGCGCCAGTTGGTGCGAGAGATCGGAGGCAGCGGCGAATTGGGCGTCGGAGGGCATCTTGCCGGCAGCGATCATGGCAAGCACCCTTCCTTCGGGAGTGACCGGATTGTCGAGGGTGTCATGAACCGTCTTTTTCAAGGCCTCATAGGCTTTCTTTCTCGCCGGGGAGGAGGTGGCGAGACGACGGAGTTCCGGGAGATCTTCCGGTGACAGGAAAATCCTGGGATGCACTCCGGGAGCAGGAGGGGGGGAAAGCCTGCGTACCACCGTCCCGTCATCATAACGAATCACGGGTGGGTTTTCGGGCACCGGAGGCGTCGCGGTGGCATTGGTTTCCGCAGCAGCATGGAGGGGCAGGACGGAGAGGCCGAGGCACAGCGATGCGAGGATAGTTCTAGATCTCATGAAGGAATGGGGAGTAGGGGGTGAAAAAAGCGCCTCTGTCTTCTGTCTCTTAGCGCGGGTGGGTCTGAGGGGTGGTCTGTTTCATCACACTTCGGAGAATCTCGTCGGCGGACAAGGCCCGGTTGTAAACCCTCAGATCCTGATAGGCGCCGCTGAAGCCGCCGTAGCCACCGCCTGCAAGATCGATCTTGGTGCCGAGGTTCAGTGGTTTGGCCAGAGCATTCGTGAGCAGTGGTTGGCCGTTCACATAGAGTGTCTCCGACTGACCATCCGTGGTGACAGCATAGTGCGTCCAACCGAACAGGGCGGCCGAGGGAAGCATGTCGTTGTTGCCCGCGGATTGGAAGCTGAGCCCTCCCTGCACAAGACTCAGCGCAAAACCGCTTCCTCCGTTCACGGAGATGACGCTCCCCATCCAGGGACCGTCGGCTGATTTTTCTTTGGGAGATGCAGCCGGGGTCTTGAGCCATTTCACACAGAACGAGACGGTGGCTTGCTTGGGACATTGATCCTTGAAGGCGAAGGGAACCGTGATCCCCTTGTTGCTGATGCCAAGCGCCGTGCCGGAAAGTCCCGGAAGCGTCCATGTGTTGGTTGACGGGATCGGGGCCACATTGGTTTGAAACGCGGAATAACCCTCCGGCGTCGGGTTGGAGAGATTCCAACTGGCAACCAGACCCGAAAGGGAATCGGGATTAAAGTTGGCCAGGTTGGAAGCAACCGATGCCGTTGCGAGTTGACGGCTTGTCAGGAGGTCGGAATCGGGATCATTTAACTTGGGAACGGCATTCCTGATGGCGACGATTTCCTTGCCTTCACGACTGATACTCAGATCCGTCTTTCCAGAAGACCCTTCGGCAAAGTTCAGGACATCCTTCTGATCCGGAAAGTTGACCTCGATCTTGCCATCCCGCAAGGGCGTGGTCTGGGGTATGGGATCGCCGGCCCGCAAGGCATGAATCAGGACTTTGAACGAAGGGGAAACAGCCCGGGTGCCGAGGGTGAGCACCTGTGGGTTCCCCTCGATAATACGGGGAGGTTCCGGTGTCCCTTGCTGATCGAGTACCCGGACCAGGAGGAGGGGCGATCCGGCGAGCAACCCGCCTTTGTCATCGAGCGACTCCTTGGCAGAGAAGAACAGATCCCCCGGTTGAGCGCCGTCAGGCTGTTTTTCGATCCTGATCAGGTCCCCGGGGAGACTCAGATGCCATTCGTAGAGCGCCGGCAGGGCATCGTGCTGGATGTCGTCCAGCAAAAGAACATAGGGATGACGCCCCCTCACCAGTCCGGCCGTACGGAACGACTTGATGACGGGATTGTTGACCATCTTGTAATAGGAGCGCAGGGTCCCGTCGGGCCCGAGCCAGTTGCCCGAGTACTTCATGGGCTGGGTGTAATCGAGCACGTCGACCTTGGTGTAGGCAAAGTCGTTGAAGCTCAGTTCAACGGGTTTGCGAGTCTGGCCAAGTTCGATGTTCCCCTCGTCTACATCCTTGCGGGTGACGGCCTGGCCCTGCTTGTTCTTGTCGGAACCGCCCCAGACCCAGTCCCAGCAGTACTTACTGTCCCCGACCATGAAGGTGGCTTCGGGGTTGTCTATAAAGTCGACCACGCGACCGGGAGTAGTGACACTCTGCTCGCATCCATTGAACGTCACCGTGCTGCACTGCCAGGACTTGCCGTCCTTGCCCGGGATCGTCACCCACGGACGTCCCTGGGCGGAAAGCATAATACCATTGCGGTCGGCAAAGGGATGGCCACCGCTCGCACCGCGCACATGCATGGTCAGAAAGGTGGCGTTCGTGTCCCAAGAAGAGCGCGTCATCATCATCGCGCGCTGGCCGCAGAAAAACGTAAGTGGCAGGCCGAGCTTCTCGGGTGTGTTCTCGGGATGATAGGTCGTGGCGAAGATCGCATCGGTGATGAGGTTGTTCCAGCTGTGGCCCGGAGTCGGCAATTTCCTGAAATCATCCCCGACCATGGAGCGGTAAACAAAATCGATCGTCTTGTCGTTGGGGAAGAGATAGTGAGCGACGACAAGATCCTGCGGAGTGCAAAGACCGCCTCCCATGCTCCCCAGAATGTCAAAGATCACATAGCGGTTGTCCTGTGTGGGAAGCATCGAGAGGGAGGTGAACTTCGCGTAGTGATTGCGGATCAAGGGATGCTGGGAGAGAAGCGGCAATCCGTACTTGGGGGCGATCCGGTCGAAAGCCACCACCGCATCGAGGCCGAAAAGCAGTTTGCCCTCGGCCTCGTAGGCGCATCCGCTGTTGAAGAACGAGTAGGTGAAAAAGTCGCGCCATCCGCGGTAAAGGCCTAGGAACTTCAGGTCGTTGAATCCCGGCTCCCCCTCGATCGCCACCGTGTCCCAGACCTCGTAGCTGAAGGTCGCCCAGTTGCTCCGGCTTGTCTCGGCGTGACTGAACGTGCCGTAACCATCCACCCAGGAGGAGAGAAGGACCAACTCGTCATGCACCAACTTCTTCTGCTCGGGCGTCATCCAGTTATAAATGAAGTCGTAGACTAGCCCGAGTTGACAGGCGTCATAGCGAGGGGTGGATGGATGAGGTGGCTGACCAGGCTTGACGGGTTTGTCCTCCTTGGCGCGACGTTCCTGCTCGAACTTGACCGAGGTCTCGATGGCAGCGGCAAGTTTTTTGGCGCCGACTGCATCGTCATCGATTAGGCAACGGAAGGCCTCGATGGCCGCGGGAAAGAAGAAGCCAGAGGGGCGCGGTTTACCTCCGTTTTTGGGATTCTCATAAGTGTCGGTCGGCTTGCCGGCGGCAAGGATCCCGTAGTAATCCTCCCTGTTGGTACCGTACCCCCCGATCCTCATGACTTGATCGGTCCTTCCATGAACACGGAACGATCCGTTGGCCCAGTCGGGTTGCGCGTAATCGGCCTTCTCGTCATAGGTGAGATTGAGAGCATGGGAATAGGCCAAGATGAGCTTCCATGAGGCCTGCGCCGCGGGATCCTCCTTCAAGCGTTTGCGGACGGCAGGCAGATCCTCCGGCGAGAAAAAGATGCGGGGGTGCACCCCGGGAGCCGGCACAGTACCAACGGGGGTGACTCCCTCGGCGTTGAAGGCAATCTTGGCGGATCCGAAATCCTTGGGATGAAAAAGCGTCCAGGGAAGCGGATCCGAACCGGAATACGACCAGACGCTCTTGTCGCCGTATGCCGAGGCCTTGACGAGGGGGTCCAGCGAGGAGGGTGATGTGTTCGTGCTGATGCCGTCAGCGAGAACCGTCGAGCAGAACAGAACGCTTGTGAGTAGAGTTACGGAGTTCAGAGCTTTCATGGGAATAGGTTTGCCACCCGACAAGCGACACCTTCAATTCCTGTGAATTGAGAACCGAAACGGGGGGTAGGCTCTTATCTCTGAAACACCGGCAAGAGAAAAGGGAAAACATGCGCTAACCACCCAATCAGAAGGAAATCAGAAGGATGAACTTTACTGTCAAGCAACCTATGCCTTGAGTGACCTTTTGGAATCTATCAGTCTGTGCGGGCAGCTTGATCTCTACATAAGAATACCAGCAACCAACCCAGAACGATGAACCTTCAATTCGGAGCGGCCTATTACCCGGAACATGTCACTCCCGAACGCGTCGAGGAGGATGCGCGCCTCATGCAGGCGGCCGGAATCAACCTCGTCCGCATGGCCGAGTTTTCCTGGATCAGGATGGAGCGTGAGGAGGGTACGTTCGATTTCTCATGGCTCGACCATGCGGTGGAGACCCTTGCGCATCATGGCGTCCGTTCCCTGCTCTGCACCCCCACGGCAACCCCGCCCAAGTGGGTCATGGACAACTATCCCGATGTCTACCAGTACCACGCCGACGGCCGCAGGCGTGAGTTCGGTTCCCGCCGCCACTACTGCGTCAACAGCCCGAGCTACCATGAATTAAGCCGCAAGATCGCCAGGGCAATCGGCGCCCACTACCGGGACAATCCCCATGTCGTCGGCTACCAGATCGACAACGAGCTGATGGCGGAGGATCCCTACTGCTACTGCCCGACCTGCGTGACTAAGTTCCGGTCATGGGCTCGGGAAAAGTTTGGCACCATCGACGAACTGAATCGGCGCTGGGGCCTCGATTTCTGGAGCCAGTGCTACCGCTCCTTCGAAGAGGTGGTGCTTCCGAAGATCAAAGCCCACCAGAATCCCTCCTCGACGCTCGACGTGCAGCGTTTCTTCTCCGAGTGCTTCCTGGAATACGCCTCCCTGCAGGTTGACGAACTCCACGCCTACTCTCCGGGCAAGCCCGTCACGCACAATATCTGCTCGTGCGGCTTTCTCTACAAACTCGACCTCTACAAGCTCGGCAAGCGGCTCGACTTCGTCTCCGTCGACAACTACCCGGTGAGCTTCACCTTCGAGGGGGAGTACGGCAACACGGGAGACTTCACTTATCATCCCTCCTATTCCTCGATGGCCATGGCCATCACCCGCTCTGCCGGGAAAGCCCCGTTCTGGGTCACCGAAGCGCAATCCGGTCGCACCTTCCGTCCGCGCCAGCTTGTGGAGCCAGGCTTTCTCGGAGCCATCACGCGTCAGGAAGTCGCGCATGGCGGCCGTGCAGTCCTCTACTTCTCGTGGAGGATCTTCCCCTCGGGCGTTGAGCATATGCTGGCGGGCGTTCTGCACTCGGATTCAAAACCGCGTCGGACTTATGACGAAATTCGCGACATTATCCGCGAGAGTGCAATGCTCGACACGGAACTTTTCTCACTGATGCCTCGCGCTGAGGTGGCCCTTCTCCGTGACTTTGACTGTGACTGGGCGCTCGATGACGGTCATCCGCATCCCGATTTCCGCTACCTCCGCCACCTGCACCGCTACTACCAGGCACTCTTTGAAAATCACGTCAACACCGACATTGTCTCCCCCGACGACGACTGGTCCGGCTACAGGGTCCTCGTTGCCCCCTCCTGGCTGCTCATCGACCCTGCACGCGCCGAAAAACTGCGGAGCTTCGCCGAGAATGGCGGCACACTCGTACTGACCTGCCTCTCGGCCATGCGTGACCTCGACAACATCAACCGCCCCGAAACCCTCCCCTCGCTCCTCACCGGTCTCTGCGGTGTCGAGGTTGAGGAATTCCAGGCGCTGAAATTCCAGGACAAGGTCCGCTTCCTCGATAAAGACGGATCAGCCCACGAGGGATCCTACTGGTTCGACCTCCTTAGCCTTCACGGTGCCGAACCGCTGGCCACTTACGACGACCGTTGGTTTGCCGGAACACCTGCCGTCACACTCAACTCCTCTGGTAAGGGACGGGTCTGCTATGTCGGCACGGTCCCCGAAGTCCCTTATCTGCGCAACCTCCTCGGCACACTCTGCTCTGAGGGCGGGATCAAACCCAATGTCACCGAGGCCTCCACGCCGCTTCTGGAATCGCTGAAGGTCTTCGGAGTGGATGACTCCCTCGAAGAGCATCTTCATCTCATCAACTTCAGCCGTGAGGAGCAGTCGGTGACCATTCCCTCCCCCCACGTGGTGCTTCCTGAGAATCGCCCGGTCTCGGGCCGCTTCACCTTGCGCCCATTTCAAGCCGTTCTTCTCCGAAAGGCCTGAGGCTCCATGAATTCACTCCATAGCATAAAATCAGACTTCATCCGTGTCATAAACCTCCGGTACGCATCCCTGCTGATGTTCCTCCTCTTGGTAGGACGCCTCGCCGCCGTAGAAATCTATGTTTCGCCTGTCGGTTCCGATTCAGGTGATGGTTCGCTAGCAAGGCCTTTCCAGACGTTGGAGCGTGCCCGTGACGCGGCGCGCGCTGCGCGATCCGGAAACACCGAGATTTCCCTGACCGTGTGGCTGCAAGGCGGAGACTACCGCATCACGCACCCCTTCGTCCTGACCAAAGAAGACGGTGGAACCCCCAAGGCCCCCGTGGTCTACCGCAGCATGGAGGGACAGAACGTGCGCCTGCACGGAGCCATGGGGGTCACCCCCCGCAACTTCAGACCCGTGACGGATGCAGCAACTCTTGCGAGAATCTCTGAACCGGTACGCGGGAAGGTGCTGGAACTCGACCTTGCCAATCTGGGGCTCACTCATGCCAACCGCTACCCCGATGTTTTTCCAGACAACGGGGGCCTGTTGGACCTTTTCTTCAACGGTAAGCGCATGCCCCTCGCACGCTATCCCGACAAGGGATACATGACCATTAAGCGCGTTCTCTACAATGCCGGAGGAATTCAGGATCGCAACTGGGGCGCCGCCACTTTCATCGACAAACCCAAGGACGGCAAGGGAGGGATCTTCGAGTACCGCGAGGAGGCGTACGACCGGTTTGCCATCTGGAAAGAACAGCTCGGACGTGGCGTCTGGCTGAAGGGATTCTGGCGTATTCCCTGGCAGAACGAAGCCATTCGCATCGATTCCATCGACACCAAGAACCACACCGTTACCTTTGCCAAACCCATCGGAGGAGGTATTGGCAGCAAATATAAGCGTCCCGAGGGTAACGGGAAGGAACCCTTTTGGCTGCTGAACCTGCTCGAGGAGGTCAACCAACCCGGTGAGTGGTGCATCGATTTTCAGGACAAGAAACTCTACTTCTACCCGCCTGCCCCGATCGGTCAGGCGGACATCGCCCTTGCTGATTCGACCGAGCCGGTCATCTCCCTTGAGGAGGCCTCGCACATCACCCTGCAAGGCATCACCGTTGAGGAGTCGATGGGACCCGGCATAAGGATCCGTGGGGGCAAGGAGTGCCTTGTCGCGGGGTGCACCATCAGAAACGTGGACAAATACGCGGTTATCGTCGACGGCGGGCGTAACCACACCGTGCTCAGTTGCGACCTCTACAACCTGGGCGAGGGAGGAGTATCCCTTGCGGGCGGTGATGACAAGGCCAGCCCCAGGGTGCCGGCCGGACACCGCGTGATCAACAATCACATTCATCATTTCTCACTGATCACGAGAATCTACACCCCTGCCGTGAAGGCTGGATATGTGGATGGCGGATGGGCCGGGCATTATCCGGCGGTCGGGATGCTTGTGGCCCACAACCTCATTCACGACACGCCTCATGCGGGTGTGCTGAGCAACGGTTACGACAGTGTGTTCGAGTACAACGAAATCTTTCGCTTCGCGACGGTCTCGAACGACATCGGCGGTTTCTATAGCTTCGAGAAGTGGGATTTGGACGGCAACAGGACCTTTCGGTTCAACCTCATCCATCACTCCGACGAGGGGGACGGGATCTACTTCGACAATGGCCATAACGGGATGAAGATCTACGGGAACATCGTTTGTCTGGCGGGAAGCGGGAAACGCGGTGCCGGCCTGATCTTCAAGGACGGAGGCCAAGATAAATCCCCGGCACAGCACAGCGAGGTCACCAACAATATCTTCATGCGATGCCGCGTGGGCGGGCTCGTCTTCAGTCCCACCGCTGACAGCAACCTCATCAAGGACAATATCGTGGTCCAGTGCGGCACTCCCTGGGACTGGATGGAACTCAACGGCGCAAAATGGAAACGCGTGCCCGGCTTCCAACCTCCGGGCAACATGGTCTACACTGAGGACCCTGGTTTTGCAGATGCAGCGCACCTTGATTTCCGGATCAAACCGAATTCCGTGATTTTCAAGGATCTTCCAAACTTCAAGCAGATCCCGGTGGAGAAGATCGGCCTCTATGTCGACGAGTACCGCAGGAGTCTCCCTGCCGACCAGGAAATCAACCGTTACAGCGTTAAATCCGAGGAGACCGGCCTGGAGCAGGAAATCCTCGACCGCAAGTGATTGTGCTTCGTCTCCCCCCCTTTTTTCAATGCTCTCGCGATCAATTGAAGACTAAAAAAGGCACATCATTTCAAAAACGATTTATGAAAACCCACCTGCAACTCCTCCTGCTTGGAACAGCACTGGTCCTCGGCCTCGATCCCGCTCGCGCCAACGTCACGATGCCTGCGATTTTCGGCGACCACATGGTGCTTCAGCAATCGGCCACACTGCCCGTCTGGGGAAAAGCCAGTCCCGGAGAAAAGGTGACGGTCACCGTCGGCACGAGTGCCGGGAGTGCAACCACCGGTGCCGACGGTAAGTGGAGAGTTGATCTCCAGCCGCTGAAGGCTTCCAAGGATCCGGTGACCATGACTGTCACGGGAAGCAACACCCTCACCTTCTCCGACGTCCTTGTCGGTGATGTCTGGGTCTGCTCCGGGCAGAGCAACATGGAATACGGCATCAACAGCACCACGAAAGCCAAGGAGGACATCCCCAAGGCTAACCGACCGATGCTTCGCCTGTTCATGGTTCAGAAGACCTTCTCCTTCACCCCGCTCGAAGGCATTGCGACGGGCAACAATACCAACACTACAAACGACACCCTGGTCGGGCATTGGCAGGTCTGCACGCCTCAGATCCTGGTAGGTCATGGCGGGTGGCCCGACAGTTTCTCGGCCGTCGCCTATTACTTCGGCTCGGAGATCCAGGAACGCACCGGTCTCCCTGTCGGTCTCATCCAGACTCCCTGGGGCGGCAAGCCCATCCAGGCGTTCATGAGCCTCGAGTCCTTGAAGAAGGATCCCGACTTTGCCGTCTATGTCGCGAAACATGAGAAGGAGATGGCAGACTCCCCCGCGTTGAAGGCCGCTGCCGCTTCAAAAAGAGCGGAATACAATGCCCAGATGAAGGCTTGGAACGACCAGTATGGTGCTGCCTTCAAGCAGTCCATGGAGGAATTCACCAAAGCGGAGAACGCCGCCAAGGCCGCTCACGCACCGCTCCCAACCCGCCCCAAGCCTCCGGGGGCGATGCCGACACCTCTCCCTGATGGCAATCCGAAACCGGACACGCCAACCCACCTCTTCAATGGGATGATCAACACCATCATCCCCTACGCCATGAAGGGAGTGATCTGGTATCAGGGAGAAAACAACCGGGATATGCCCTGGGATTACGACAAACTCTTCGCGGCCATGATCTCCGACTGGCGCGGTCGCTGGGGTCAGGGTGACTTCCCCTTCCTCTTCGTGCAGTTGGCCTCCTTCCAGGCACCCGCCACTCAACCCGTTGAAAAGAGCGCGTGGGCGGTGATCCGCGACATGCAGCTACGTACCCTGAAAGTCCCCAATACGGCAATGGCTGTCGCCATCGACATCGGTGAGGCCACCAACATCCATCCCGGCGACAAGGTGGACGTGGCTCACCGGTTGGCTCTGGCCGCTAGGAAGAATGTCTACGGGGAGCAACTCGAGTGCTCCGGCCCCCTCTATGATGGGATGACAGTGGAGGGTGACAAAGTCCGCATCCGTTTTCAGCACGCCAAGGGGCTCAAGATTGCCGCCCATCCGCAGATGTATCCCGACCTCGTACCCACAGCCCCGGCAGAACTGGGTGCCTTTGCCATTGCCGGTGCGGACAAAAACTGGGTGCCGGCCAAGGCCGTGATCGACGGAGAAACAATCGTGGTCTCGAGCGATCAGGTGAAGCTACCTGTGGCCGTGCGCTATGGTTGGGCCAATAACCCGGCCTGCAATCTTTACAACGGGGCCGATCTCCCAGCCTCACCCTTCCGCACGGATGACTGGCAGGATGCACCTTATCCCTCATCGTCAGCCAATCCGGTAATGGACACCCCTCCGCAGAAATCAGAATTCTCCACAAATACCAATCAGGACATTCAGACTGTCGTTCCCATTCCCGTTGATCAGAATGCCGTGAAAAAGTGGCAGGATGACCGCTTCGGGATGTTCATTCACTGGGGTCCGGTCAGCCTCACGGGGCAGGAGATCAGCTGGACCAGAGGAAAGACCAACGGAATCCCCGTGGGGGTCTACGACAACCTCTACAAGCAATTCAATCCCGAGAAATTCAATGCCGACGAGTGGGTCGCCGCAGCCAAGGCAGCGGGGATGAAGTATATCGTTCTGACCTGCAAACATCATGACGGCTTCTGTCTCTGGAACACCAAGCTGACCGATTACAACATCATGAGTTCCCCCCTCAAAAGGGATGTGGTGAAGGAACTCGCCGAGGCCTGCAAAAAACAAGGAATCAAGTTCGGATGCTACTATTCCGTCCCCGACGTCCATCATCCCGACTACCCCTACAACCTCACGGGACGAGGACATCCCAAGCGGGAAAAATACGATGTGGATGCCTACAACAGGTTCCTGATGGGTCAGACCGCCGAGTTGCTTCAACACTACGGACCTTTGGTGACCGTGTGGTATGACACCGACGGGACGGTGGGTGAAACATATGACAAAAACCGGGGACAGACTGTCATCAACAATGCCCGGAAAATCCAACCCGACATCCTGATCAATGAGCGCACCGGCGCGAAGGGTGACTACAGTACCCCCGAGCAGAAACTCGGAGGATTTGATATGGTACGGCCCTGGGAATCGTGCATGACGATTTCAGGCCACAACCGCTGGGCTTGGGCAGGTGAAAAGGACGGAGCCAAGCCTCCGGGTCAGGTCATCACGATGCTTGCCCAGTGCGCCGGAGGGGATGGCAACATGCTTCTCAACGTCGGCCCCCGTCCCGACGGAATGATCGATCCGGTCCAAGTCGAGGCCATCCGACAGGTCGGTGACTGGCTCAAAGTCAACGGCGAGAGCATTTACGGGACACGGGGAGGTCCTTACATGCCGACTCCCCGGTACACGGCCACCCGCAAGGGCAATACCGTCTACCTCCACATCCTTAAGTGGGAGGGAGACACGGCGATACTTCCCCCATTGGGCGCGGAGATTGTCTCCTCCGGCTTACTGAGCGGAGGCAAGGTTGCCGTCGAAAATACCCCGTCCGGACTGATCGTGAAAGTCGCCTCCGCCGATCAGAAGTCGCCAGACACCGTGGTAAAGCTCGATCTGAAATCCGATGCCATGGCATTGGAACCGATCAAACCGCAGGCAACCTGTACCGCCAAAGCATCCAACTTCTACAAAAACAATTCAGAGTACGGCGCAGACAAGGCGATCGATGGCATTCCATCCACCCGGTGGGCAGCCGATGCCAACGTGACCAATGCCTGGTTGCAGATGGACTTTCCCAAACCCCGCACCATCGACAGCGTCTTCATCTCCGAGGCTCAAGGGAATCGCGTTGGAAAATTTACCCTTGAGTGCCGGGAGGGTGATTCCTGGAAGGAAATCCTCAGCGGGACCAGCATCGGGGCCAATTTCAGAAAAAAATTCCACCCTGTGACCACTGCTTCCGTTCGTCTCAATTTCCTTGAGTCAAGCAGCGGCCCATCGATTTCCGAAATCTCATTCGAAAACCAATGATCAAGAATATCACCACGCGCGATGCGCGATTCCCCATCGGCTCCGGACATGGCAGCGATGCCATCCACAAGGATCCGATCTACTCCTACGCCGTCACGCTGCTCTCCGATGATTCCGGTCACACCGGAACCGGTCTTGCCTTCACCCTTGGTGAGGGAAATGACCTCGCCTGCCGCGCGGCCGAGTTCTATGCGGCCCGTCTGCGCGGTCACGACATCGAGGAGGTTATGGCGAATTTCGGAAAGCTTCAGCACGAGATGGCCGACGAGCAGCAGTTCCGCTGGCTCGGCCCCCACAAGGGAGTCGTCCATCTGGCCCTCTCCTCGGTCACCAACGCCTGCTGGGATCTCTGGGCCAAGAAGCGCGGGGTGCCTCTCTGGAAGCTCCTGCTCGATCTGACCCCCGAGCAACTTGTCGCCACGCTCGATCTTTCCTATCTCGAGGATGAGCTGACCTCCGCCCAGGCAGTCGCCCTGCTCCGAGGCGAGGAAGCTACCCGTGAATCGCGGATGCAGGTCCTCAAAGACGGATACCCGGGGTATGACACCTCGGTGGGATGGTTCAACTACTCCGATGAGCAGGTGCGCGAAAACTGCAAAAAGGCCATCGACGCCGGCTTCACCGCAATGAAGCTGAAGGTTGGAGCAAAAGATGCCGAGCGTGACATCCGCCGCGCCATGATCGTCCGAGAGGCTGCCGGTCCCGACGCCCGCGTGATGGTGGATGCCAACCAGCAATGGACCCTACCGCAGGCCCTCGATGTCTGCGCAAGACTCTCGGCCATCAATCCCTTCTGGATCGAGGAACCGACCCATCCCGACGACGTGCTCGCCCACAAGACCCTGGCCGATGCGATCGCACCGGTGAAGTTGGCCCTCGGGGAACACGTTCCCAACCGGGTGATTTTCAAGAACTACCTGCAGACCGGTAGCGCGGGATTCATTCAGGTCGATGCCGTGCGCGTCGCCGGAGTCTCGGAGTTCCTGGCTGTCAGCCTTCTCTCCAGGAAGTTCGGTATTCCCGTCGTCCCCCACGTCGGCGATATGGGACAACTTCACCAGCATCTGGTTCTCTTCAACCACATCGGCATGGGTCACCAGGCTCTCTTTCTCGAGCATATCCCCCATCTCAGGCCCCATTTCGTGCATCCTGTTCATGTCGAGGGCGGCGTCTATCGCACGCCCCAGGAGCCGGGAAGCGGCTGTGATCTGAAATAACGAGCCCTCTCCGATCGCCGAGGAATCCCCTGCCGATTGACTGACCTGGAATCGCCCTGAACTCCATGAAACTTCCCGAAGGCATCGTCGACGCCCATATCCATTACTGGGATCCCTCTCTCCTGCCTTACGATTGGCTGAAGGGGCTCCCCCCGCTGGACAGGTCGTTCTTGCCTGAGGATTTTTCCATGGCGAGCACCGGAGCGGCTATCTCAAAGATTGTGTTCGTCGAGAGCGGGTGCGATGCCTCCCGGGCGCTCGACGAGGTTGACTGGGTCACCTCGCTGGCGCATCACGAATCCCGAATCCGCGCCATCGTGGCGAATGCTCCGCTTGAACTCGGCATCGGGGTCAGGGAACACCTGACACATCTCGCCGAGCGCCCCATGGTCAAGGGTATCCGGCGCCTGCTGCAGGGAGAACCGGAGGCGGATTATTGCCTCAAGCCCGGATTCCTTGAGGGAACGGGACTTCTGGAAGGGTTCGGATTCTCCATGGATCTCTGCATTCGCCACGACCAACTCGTTGCGGTGACGGAACTCGTCCGAAAATTTCCCGATGTCCGCTTCATTCTGGACCACTTTGGGAAGCCCCTTGTAAAGCAGGGGGGCATGGAACCATGGCTCTCTCAACTACGGGAACTCGCAGTTCTTCCCAATGTCAGCTGCAAGGTTTCCGGACTGACGACTGAAGCCGACTGGCAGAACTGGACCGAGACCGATCTCAAACCCTATTTCGACACCGTGTTGGAGTCCTTCGGGGCTGACCGGGTGATCTTTGCCGGCGACTGGCCGGTCTGCACCCTGGCCACGGAGTATCAGCGATGGGTTGAGACGGTCGTCGAATTGACCTCTTCGCTTTCCATGGAGGATTCAGCAAAACTATTCCGGTCCAATGCCGAGCGGATGTACCGGATCTAGGAACCAGCCCGCTTATTAAAACCCAATCTTAGAATGACCACACCGTCGACCCGCCGTTTTGAAAACCGTCACGCCCTCGTCACTGGGGGAGGTTCCGGTATCGGTCAGGCCATCGCCCTGCGACTTGCAGCGGAAGGGGCCTCTGTCTCGATTCTGGAACTCCGACCCGAGGCAGGAGAGGAAACAGCGCGACTCATTCGCGAGGCAGGTGGGAATGCTTTCGTGATTGCCGCGGATGTCTCGGACACGGAATCGGTCCGCGCCGCGTTTTCCGGACTCGGTCATCTCGATATCCTCGTCAACAACGCCGGGATCGCCCATGTCGGCAACGTGCTCACGACCACAGCTGCGGATCTTGACCGTCTCTATGCGGTGAACGTCCGTGGTGTCTATCATTGTCTCCATTTCGGCGTGGAGAAAATGACTGCCACGGGAGGAGGAGTGATCCTCAACATGGCCTCGATTGCCTCCAAGGTCGGTATCGCCGACCGCTTCGCCTACAGCATGACCAAGGGAGCCGTGCTCACCATGACGCTTTCCGTGGCACGTGACTTCGTGGAAAAGAAGATCCGTTGCAACTGCATCTGCCCTGCCCGCGTCCACACTCCTTTCGTCGACGGTTTCCTGGCCAATAACTATCCGGGCAAAGAGGCGGAGATGTTCGCCAAGCTCGCCGCGGGTCAACCGATCGGCCGCATGGGTGAACCGGCGGAAGTGGCATCGCTTGCAGCCTTCCTCTGCTCCGACGAGGCCGCTTTCATCACGGGCTCCGCCTACGATCTTGACGGCGGATTCACACTCCTGCGCTGAACAATCACTCATCATTCTAACAACTCCAACCCTCAACCATCCTATCCATGAAACTCATCCGATTCGGCCAACCCGGCAGCGAACAATGCGGCGTCCTCCTCCCCGATGGCCGCCAGATCAACGCCTCCTCCGCTTTTTCCCGTTATGACGAGGAGTTCTTTGCCTCGGATGGAATCAACCGTCTAAGCAAATGGCTCGAGACGAATGCGGCATCGGCACCTGTTGTGCCCGAGGGAACACGTCTCGGATCGTCCATCGGACGTCCCAGTAAGATCATCTGCATCGGCCTGAACTACCGCGATCACGCCGAGGAGTCGGGTATGCAGATCCCGACGGAGCCGGTGGTTTTCTTCAAGGCAACGACCGCACTAACAGGGCCCAACGACGACCTGGTGATTCCCCGTGATTCCGAGAAAACCGACTGGGAGGTGGAACTCGCCGTCGTCATCGGCAAGAAGGCCTCCTACGTTTCCGAAGAAAATGCCGCGGCACACATCGCCGGATACATCCTCCATAACGACTACAGCGAGCGGGCCTGGCAACTCGAACGCGGTGGCCAGTGGGTGAAGGGGAAGAGCGCCGATACCTTTGCTCCGCTCGGACCCTGGCTGACGACGGCTGACGAGATCGCCGATCCCCACAATCTCCGCCTCTGGCTCAAGGTCAACGGGGAGACCAAACAGGATGGCAACAGCAGCAACCTGATCTTCAAGATCCCCTTCCTGATCTCTTACCTGAGCAATTTCATGACCCTCCTTCCCGGAGATGTCATCTCGACGGGTACCCCAGCCGGCGTGGGACTCGGGTTCAAACCTCCCCAGTACCTGAAGGACGGCGATGTCGTGGAACTCGGCATCGATGGTCTCGGCACCCAGAAGCAGACGGCCCGGTCATTCGCCTGAACTTTACGAATCAGTTCAGGGTTTGTTCAGTCCCAAAGTGACTGAACCACCTTCACTGCCTTTGTGTAGAGGGGATGACGTCCGCCTCGAGAAAGCTCGGACAGGAGAATTTCCCTGGTCTCTTCGCGAGGTGCACGAACCATCCTGCTGGTGGTGGCAATATCTGATCCCGTTGCCGTGGTGACATAGAGATCCGATCCCGATTCACGAAGAAGATGAAACTCCGCTTTCTCGGATGCAAGTCTCATGCGGGAGATGCTGGCCCCCTCGGCCTCTGTAAGGTTCACATGGATCGTATTACCCTGTGCATCCCGGAACTCTGGATTGAGAGACGGATTGGATAGACTCCATCCAAGGCGATCTGCCAACCATCCTACCAAGAGCAGAGCCGTGGTGCGTGATCCGTGAGCATAATCGAGCTCGAGTGTTCTCAAAAGCTGAAGCTCGGCCAACGTGCCGGGGATATCGAAGATGGCCGCCAGCGCCTGACGTACGGGAAGCGAACGAGCCCAGTTCAGATCACAGAGCACGGTGCGCGCTTCGGAGAGTCCGGCGATCTGACGGATCAAATCGAACTGTTCCTTGGGATTTTTCCAATGCCTGCTATCAAAAAGCAATCTGTCAACCCAGCGCCAGAGTTTGCCATCGATCGGAGGACGGAAATCGGCCTGCCACCAGAGGCAGAGAGGGAGGTCAGAGTCGAGATGCGAGAAAACGACACTTTGAAGCGATCGTGCTGCCATGCCGGCTAACTCAAAGGAGATCTGCTCGCTGCAGACGGAGCCGCCCTTGGACCCTCGTAGGTAGCAGTGCATGGTGATCCATGCGTCGGCACTGGATCCCTCGGCCTTTGGGTCGGCCTGGACAAGGATCGCGCGCATCGCATGTTCTCCCGCGATGCCGCGGATGATCTCCGTGTTCCTCTCGAGGGAGCCGGGCTTCTCGTTGTAAATAGCCAGATTGATGAGCGAGGCGCGGGTCTTGGTATCGCCGCTCTCCTCCCAGAGCTTGCCCAGTTCTTTTTCGATGCCGCCGATCGGCACCGGGATGCCGGGGATGAAGCTCACATTCTCCTCCAGGTGACGCCGTGACGAGCGGCCAGGTCGGCTGCCTCGGCCGGTCCCCAGGAGCCGGCTGTGTGGAAGGCAAGATCATCGGAGCGGGTCTTCCATGCTTCCTCGATCCCATCGACGAAGGCCCATGCCTCCTCCACCTCGTCGCGTCGTGCAAAGAGAGTTGCATCACCGGACATCGCATCCAGCAGGAGGCGTTCGTAGGCTTCGGGAGTCGCTTTGCCGAAGGAGGTGCCGTAATGGAAATCCATCTTCACCGGTTCGATCCTGAGGCTGGACCCGGGCATCTTGGCGCTCATGCGGAGAGAGACTCCCTCGTCGGGTTGAATGCGAATGACAAGGACGTTCTCGTCGAGCCCCTCACCGGTCTGGTTGAAGAGGACACGAGGTACGCTCTTGAAGGTGATGGCGATCTCGGTGCCTCCCTTGGGCATGCGTTTGGCTGTCCTGATGAAGAAAGGGACACCGGCCCAGCGCCAGTTATCAATGTTCACCTGAAGTGCCACATAGGTTTCGGTGGTCGAATCCTTGGGAACACCATCGGCTTCGCGATAGCCCGGGACAGGTTGGCCGTTGATGAGGCCGGCCGTATATTGGGCGCGGACGACATGCTTGAAGACATCATCACCACGGAGAGGGCGTAAGGAACGGAGTACCTTTACTTTTTCGTCGCGGATCGCGTCGGCGCTCAGGCTGGTGGGGGGCTCCATGGCCGTGAGGGTGAGGAGCTGAAGTAAGTGATTCTGGATCATGTCACGCATGGCTCCCGAGGTATCGTAGTAGCCTGCGCGCCCCTCGACACCGAGAGGTTCGACAGCCGTGATCTGCACGTGGCTGATGTGATTGGAATCCCAGAGTGATTCGAAGATCGAATTGGCAAAGCGCATCACCATGATGTTCTGCGCGGTCTCCTTGCCTAGGTAATGATCGATACGATAGGTGTCGCATTCAGGGAAGACCTCACTGACAAGGGTGTTAAGAAGCTGTGCGCTCTTGAGGTCCTTGCCGAAGGGTTTCTCGACGATCACGCGAGCCCAGCTTCCCGGAGTAGCGGTGCTCAGTCCGCTCTCCCTCAGGTGGCTCAAGATCACGGGGAACTGGTCGGGTGCGACGGCCAGGTAATAGAGGCGGTTGCCACCCGTACCGTGTTTCTCATCAGCCTCTTTCATCTGCTTCGAGAGCGAGGTGTAACCCTCGGCCTCATCGAAGGGGCTCTGATGGTAGATAATTGAAGAGGCGAACTGTGCCCAGAGCTCCTCGTTGAGCGGGGTCCGGGAGAACTTGCGAGTCGACTCCTCAAGCTCCTTGCGGAACTGTTCGGAGGTCTTTTCTCGTCGGGCAAATCCGATGATCGTGAGTGCCGGAGGAAGCGCTCCCTCGGCTGCAAGATTGTAGAGTGCCGGGATCAGTTTGCGGTGGGTGAGGTCACCGGTCGCCCCGAAGATCACGAGTGTGCAAGGCTCGGGTGAGAGGCGGTTGGCAATCCCTTCACGAAGTGGATTCACAAGTGGTGTGGGCATGGAGTAAGTGGTGAAAAGTTAAAAAGTTAAAAAGCGTGAAACGTAAAAGGTGATGGTAGGGCAGGGGGGCGGTTGCTCCCCTCGTTTTAACAATTCACGGTTTTTACGCTTCAACTTGGTTGCCTGCCCTATCAGGGCAGAGGAAACCTCGCAGTGAAAGACGTGACCTCTTTGCGGAGTTTGGCGAGGGCAGCTTCATCATGGCGCGCCTTGAGACCAGTATCAATGAAGTCGGCTACCTGCATCATCTCCTCCTCCTTGAAGCCACGGGTAGTCATTGCTGGAGTTCCAAGGCGGATTCCTCCGGTCTTGCTAATGGGTTCCGTATCAAAGGGGATGGCGTTCTTGTTGACGGTGATGGCGGCCTTATCGAGCGCCTCCTGAGCCTCAAGACCATTGATGCCTTTAGAGCGCAGATCGACGAGAAGCACATGATTGTCAGTGCCTCCTGAGCTGATCGTGTAGCTAAGCATGGTAAGACGCGCGGCCAGTGCCTTGGCGTTGTTGACGATCTGTCGGGCGTATTCCTTGAAAGATGGTTGGAGCGCTTCATGGAAGCAGACCGCCTTGGCCGCTACGACCTGCATGAGTGGTCCGCCCTGGACACCCGGGAACACCTGCCCATCGATCTTCTTCGCATACTGCTCCTTGCAGAGGATGAGTCCTGAGCGTGGGCCTCGTAGGCTCTTATGCGTAGTAGTGGTGACGAAGTCGGCGTAAGGAACGGGATTTGGATGCGCGCCTCCGGCAACGAGTCCTGCGATATGGGCCATATCGACGAAGAGGTAGGCTTCCACGGAATCAGCGATCTGGCGCAGTCTTGGGAAGTCGATCTCACGAGGGTAGGCGGAAGCACCGGCGGTGATCATTTTCGGGCGCACCTCTTCGGCCTGCTTCGCAAGGGCCTCATAGTCGATGCGACCATCGGCTTGCGAGACTCCGTAATGGGTGACCTCGTAGAGCTTGCCGGAGAAGTTGGCCTTGTGTCCGTGGGTGAGGTGACCGCCATGGGCAAGATCCATGGTGAGGATGCGATCACCGGGTTGGAGCACGCTGAAGTAGACGGCCATGTTTGCCTGGCTGCCACTGTGTGGTTGCACATTCGCATGCTCTGCGCCGAAGAGTTTTTTCGCGCGTTCGATTGCGAGGCTCTCGACGACATCAACATGCTCACATCCACCGTACCAGCGGCGACCTGGATAACCCTCCGCATACTTGTTGGTGAGGCACGACCCCTGTGCCTCCATCACCGCTTGGCTGGTGAAGTTCTCCGAGGCAATGAGCTCAATATGCTCAAGTTGGCGATGGTGTTCGGCGGCAATGGCTGCAGCGATCTCTGGATCTGTCTTGGAGAGTGCGCTGAGGGTATCGGATGCGGAGTAGGTATCGGTTGGCTTGGACATGGTGATTGATGATTGATCCACAAAATCGCGGATTTGTACCAGCGCGCTTTTAATGACATCGCGGCAGCGCTTGTAGGTCGGGAGTCCCTGACCGATCGGGTCGGGTACGTCGCCGCCGTTTTTTGTGAATTCGCCGAGGAGACGTGCCTTCTCGATATGCTCCGGAAAGAGGAGGTCGATCAGGTGGTAATGATCCCGCGTCATGGTGAAGACATGAGTGCAACGTTCTAGCAACTCCTCGGTCACAGGCTGGCTTCGGAAGTGACGTAGACTGATCCCAAGTTCTGAAAGAGCCGCTACGGCAGGTTGGCTTGCTGGGGAACCCTTTGGGGCATTCATTCCTGCGGAGAGGACCGTGATATCCTTCCGATTCGCGAGAAAATGTTTCATGAGCCCTTCCGCCATGGGGCTTCGACAGATATTTCCCGTGCAGACGAAGAGAATCGTTTTCATAATCAGCCGTTAGCCTTTTGGGAGTGGGACAAACGCGACATCCTTTCTAATTTATGAGCCCTAAAATTTGAAGTCAACCCGGCCATGGGACATTTTTTGGATAAATAACATTCCGGCTTTCAATTGATGGAGAAAGACATGGAGGATAGAAAGGTGCTTTTTTAGTGACAACGGGCGAGAACAGGTGATACATTTCCGCCCTATTCATTATGCAACGTAAAAGTGCCTTCTCCCGCAGACTCCCCGATCTGGTCACTGAGGAACTGGTAGCAGTTCTTTCCAAGAAGGGGGCTTCCTTTGAGTTCAAGCAACTGTTCGATGTCGTTCACGACCGTCTGAAGAAGCGTAATGCCGCGAGTGGTGGAGAGGAAATGCTCCGCCTGCGCGCCTACGAGAAGCTTCAGCATCTTGTTTCCCGTAACATGGTGAAGAAAAGTGGTAAGAAGTACAAAGGCCTTGCCTCCTTGGCCAATGCAATCGCTCCCGAGGAACCTCTTCCTGCCCCTCAGGTACCAGGAGTTGTCTCCATTAAGCCTGCAACCGTTTCTGCAATCAAGAAACCCGCTGACAAGACTTCCACTAAAAAAGTTGCCGTTAAACAATTCGCTAAAGCTGACAAAGCAGTTAAAGCTCCTAAGACCTCGGCAAAAGCTGCCGCCAAAAAGGCCGCTCCTGCACCCAAGCCTGTCGCCAAGAAAACCCCTCTGAAGAAAGTCGTCGTTAAGAAGGCTATAGTAAAGGTTGTGAAGACAAACAAGGCGGCAAAAAAAGTCACCAAACGTTAATCTTTAACGATTAAAGCTTAGCACAAAAGCCTTCTTGATCCCATGGATAGCGCTCTGAGTAGTTACGGTTCCCTTCTCATTCACATCGGCGTCTGCGTGGCGTTGGCTTTGACCACATGGATCGCTAGTTTACTCCTTGGTCGTGTCGGAACCCGCACAGGTGTAAAAGATGTCGCGTACGAGTGCGGTATGCTTCCGGAAAAGGGTGCCCAACCACGCTTCAGCGTTAAATTCTACTTGGTGGCGATGTTGTTCATTCTGTTCGATATCGAAATCGTTTTCCTCTATCCTTGGTCGATCGTTTATCGTGAGTATTTGTTGCAGTATGGTATCGGCATCCTTTGGACCCTTGTCACCTTTTCGGTTATTCTTTTTGTTGGGTATATTTACGCCATCAAGAAGGGTGCGCTGAATTGGTCAAAGTAAGTCGTCTTAAGTGATTTCCCTTTTGGGTGAGGGGAGGTCCTGGCCCCCTCAGTATGCAATTATTATGCATGTCCCAGTTTTTAGGAAGGGTGGCTGAGCCCAGTTTAAGGCACTCGACTCAAAATCGAACGTGGGGTAATTCCCACCGCGGGTTCGACCGGTAAGCCATAATCAATGGCATATGAGACGAGCGAAGCGAAACTCCAGAACCTCGCACAGCGAGGATTATCACGTCCCGCAGGGGAGGGTGAGAACCCAAGTAACAGGCAAAACTTGACCTCCTTCAGTATGCAGTTATTGTGCAATTCCCAGTTTTTAGGAAGGGTGGCTGAGCCCGGTTTAAGGCACTCGACTCGAAATCGAACGTGGGGTAATTCCCACCGCGGGTTCGACTGGCATGCCATGTTCAATGGCATTTGAGATAAGCGAAGCCAAACTCCAGAGCCTCGCACAGCGAGGATCATCCCGTCCCGCAGTGGAGGGTGAGAACCCAAATAACAGGCAAAACTTGACCTCCTTCAGTATGCAGTTATTGTGCACGTCCCAGTTTTTAGGAAGGGTGGCTGAGCCCGGTTTAAGGCACTCGACTCGAAATCGAACGTGGGGTAATTCCCACCGCGGGTTCGAATCCCGCCCCTTCCGCCAAATCTCTCATATCTTACCCATTGCTCAGCCGACTCCTGTCGGCCAGGCCCCGCGGTCTCCGCGTTGCATAGGCTCCATCGCGGTTCCAACCGCTCGATGTTCCGCCGTATTCCATGTGCGCCGTTTTTCAATTTAAGAAGAGGACGTTCAAGCCGGGATGTGACGTCATCGGTCGCTCGGAACGGGGGATTGAGAGGCATGTCTGGGCCGGTTTTGCCCGTAATGAATCTCTGGAATGGTGGCTTAGCAATGGGGGACGACTTCTGGAACTTCCCGTTGATCGCTTCGCGGAACGATCGGATTTCTCCCGAAAGCTGGCCTGGGATGATGTGACAGAGGGACTTTTTTTACGGGGGGTGATCCACGGACAAGATTCGGAAGACTCATCGCATCCACTGGAAAAACCGGCTCGCCCGCTTTTGAAAATCATCACACGGGCAGCCACGAATGAGGAGATGCAGCGCTTTCAGCATTCCAGAATGCCGCTGATCGGAGCACCGATTTTCGGATCGGCAACTGATTCTAGGATCGATCAAATCTTTGCTGATTTCTCATTACAGGAGTCTTCACAGGTAGAACTTTTTTAATCCGATCCATACTTGGCATCCGGGTTCCCCCTTTTTACTCTTCGGCACATGAAGTTTTTCCAACGCCCCCTTGCTCTTGCCTTTGTATTATTCTGCGTCGCCGCTTCTTCCTGCAATAAAAAGCAGGAGGTTGGCATCCCCGTTGGTCAGTTCGCCTCGCTGACAGGCGGGCAGGCGACCTTCGGTCAGAGCACTGACAAGGGCGTTCAGCTTGCTCTTGATGAAATCAACGGCTCTGGCGGAGTGCTGGGCCAGCCTATTCGAATGATCACCAAGGATAATCAGTCGAAGCCAGGTGAGACTTCAACGGCCGTGCGGGAGTTGATCACCCGGGACAAGGTGGTTGCCCTCATTGGTGAAGTCGCTTCGGGGCGTTCCCTGGAGGCTGCCCCGATTGCGCAGCGAAGCGGAATCCCCATGATTTCCCCAGCTTCAACCAACGAAAAGGTAACTGAGACCGGAGACCATATCTTCAGGGTCTGCTTCATCGATCCTTTCCAAGGAACGGTCTGTGCAAAATTTGCGAGTAAACTTGGGGCAAAGAAGGCGGCAATCATCACCGATGTCTCCAAGGATTACAGTCTCGGACTTGCCAAAAGCTTCAAGCAGGAGCTCCTCAAGGAGGGGGGCGTGATCACGGGAGAGCAGAGTTACAGCGGCGGGGACAAGGATTTCAGCGCCCAGTTGACTGCGATCAAGTCGGCGAATCCCGATGTTGTCTTCCTGCCCGCCTACTACACCGAGGCGCCTCTGATTATTCGACAGGCTCGTCAGTTGGGAATCACCGTTCCTTTCATCGGTGGCGATGGTTGGGATTCTTCAGAACTTGTGGGTGTCGGCGGAGCGGCCGTGGAGGGGTGCTATTTCTCCAACCACTTTTCCAATCAGAGCACAGATCCTCAGGTCGTGGCTTTCGTGGATGCCTACCGCAAGAAATACAATCAGGATCCCGACGCCATGGTGGCTCTCGGTTACGATGCCTTGCGCCTCTTGGCCGATGCCATGAAGCGTGCCGGCACGACTGATCCGGCAAAGGTCAATGCAGCCATCGCGGCGACGAAGGATTTCCCGGGCGTTACGGGCAAGATCACCCTTGATGAGCATCGCAACCCGACCAAGCCCGCAGTGATGCTTCAGGTGAAGAACGGCAAGTTCACCTACGTCGAAACGATCGCTCCCTGATTTGATTTACGGAATCCCAAGAAATTCTTAGGGGGCGTTCCTAAGGGGCCGCATTTTCAGGTTTGTAGGATTTTCCGATCGAAAGAAAAAGCGGGCTTCTCGTACCAGGTATCAAGACAGGGTATTGTGTGGAAAACTCGGAGAAGAGATCCTGAGAGCAGTTATAGATGCGAGGCCATGCTGAGAGCAGGGCTGTCTTTCCAGCCCATTCCCTATCACTGATCCAGGGAAAGCGTGAGCGGCCATGATCCGGCAGCCAGAGGAGGGGCTCCAGCGACGGGGCGTAGAATGCCATCACTCCAGTGAGTTGGTAGGTGGAGAGGCAGATAAAGTCGGCTCCCGAGATGCGGAAGTTTTCCTCGATGGTCTTTGCCGCAGCCTCGGGTCCCAGGAACTCTTCAATGCGGGTTTGAAAATCGGATAATCCCTGTTTCGCCGGAGCCTCAAGCAGGGACAGACCCGGAACCTTCCCCATAAAGGAGAGTTCTGGAGAGAAGTTCCTGATGGAGAGCGGTGAGTTCTTGGGGAGCAGCAGGTTGGAGACGCCGAGAACGGCTCCCAAGTCGGCAATCAATAGCACAATGATGGCTGTCTTCCTCCATCCCGCTCCGTAATTCTCCCAGTCTCCCGCGACCATGACCAGGGCCGTGACAAACGCCGCCATCGGCCAGTTTGCCTCGATGTGAGCCTTGGCGGCCGAGTATCCGAAGAAGACCACGACGATCCAGAAAAAGACTCCCAAGAAAAGGTAGCGCGAATCCTTCATGCGAGTTGCGGCTGTCCGGAAGCAGAGAAGCCCTAGAATCGGAGAGACCAAGACAATCAGGAAGGCGCTGTAGTCGCTCAGGTTCTGAAAATTGATCAGCGTCCGATGCTCGTTTCTAAATCCATGATGGAGTTGATGGGTGAACGAGACCCAGTCGTGCTGGCTGTTCCACCAAAGCACGGGAAGGAAGATCACCGAGGTCAGTACTCCTGCGATCATGATACCAGGCCGGAGTGTGCGGCGTCTGCCGGGACTCAAGACCCAGAGCATCAGGAGAGCCCCATAGAAGAGAACCATCGTATACTTGGAGAGCATTCCGATGCCTGCTGCCGTGCCGGCCGCAGCCCACCATGCCAAGCTACCTCCATCACGATATCCCTTCCAGGCAGACAGCACTGCACAAGCCCATGCCGGAATGAGGAAGGTGTCTGGAGTCATCAGTAGGGCATTACCGGCGAAGATCGGGGCCAGAAGTAGCAGGATGCCAGCTCGGTTTCCCGCCTCCTGACCAAAGAGATCTTTTCCGAGTTCCCTACCTGCCAAGGCTAGAATTATCCCCCCAACAATGGCCCAGATCCTGACGGCGAGAGTCGTGTGTCCCAGAAGCACCCGCGCCGAAGCAATCAACCAGGCGGTGAGGGGAGGATGGTCGAAATAGCAGGCTTGGGGGTGGAGTGACCATTCCCAGTAGTAGCACTCATCGAAAATCAGGCCCAACTTCCAGGCCGCGAGGACCTTCCAGAGGGTGACGAGAGCGAGGATCCCCCAAAACCACCGGGTAGAGTTCATCCAAGAGAGGAATGGGGTGGAGTTGGATGTTAGAGGGGATCTCGACATGAAAACCTCGTGACGTGGATGCGGAGGATGGATTTACGATCCCGTGAGGTCAAAGAGAATGTTGAGAAAGTCTTCACCCTAATAACCTTTTCCCTGTTCTTTCAGTTGACCCGATGGAAGCGATCCTGCATAGTCATCAACCCCGACATACTGTCTTGGAATACTTCCTGACCAGTGCGTCGGGAATTTCTATTGCCATGAACTCTGAATTTATTGCCATGCTCGATTACCTCGAGCGTGAAAAAGGTATCAAGCGCGAGATCCTCATCGAGGCGATCTCCTCGGCCCTTGTGGCCGCATCCAAGAAGAGCTTTTCCTATTCCCGCGATGTGCGCATCGACATCAACCCCAAGAATGGAGCGATTCGTGCCTTTGCAAAGCCTCTGGTTGTCGAGACTGTCACCAACCCTCAGGAAGAGATCACTCTTGCCAAGGCTCAATTGGTCAATAAGGAAGCTCAGGTCGGAGACTCTGTAGAAATCGAAGTTACCCCCCGCGACTTCGGACGCATTGCAGCTCAGACTGCCCGTCAAGCGATTGCCCAGCGTATCCGCCAGATCGAGAAGGAGATGATCTACGAGGAGTTCAAAGACAGGGCCGGTGAGATCGTCAGTGGCACGGTACGCCGCTTCGACCGCAGTGATGTGGTCATGGATCTCGGCAAATTCGAGGGGATCATGCCTTCGCGTGAACGTGTAAGCACCGAGGAGTACAATATTGGAGATCGAATCCGTGCCTATGTTGTCGCTGTGGAGAATGGTGCCCGTGGTCCTGAGATCATCCTCTCCCGTAGTCATCCGAATTTCATCCGCCGCCTCTTTGAGATCGAGGTCAGTGAGATCGCAGATCACACGGTCGAACTCCGTGCCATTGCCCGCGAAGCCGGCTTCCGTACCAAGATTGCGGTGCATAGCTCCAATGACAAGGTCGACCCGGTTGGTGCTTGTGTCGGTATGCGTGGTGCACGCGTGAAGAACATCGTCCGCGAGCTCAACAATGAGAAGGTTGACATCATCCGTTGGTACGAGGATCCGAAGGAGTTTGCCCGTGAGGCGCTCAAGCCAGCCCGTATCCGGAGCATCGAGGTGGATGAAGCAGCCCACACCCTGCGGATTGCTGTTGAGAAGGAGGATCTTGCCCTTGCGATTGGCAAGCGTGGTCAGAATGCCCGTCTCACCTCTCGTCTCACAGGCTGGGAAATCGATATCCAGGAGGATCGCTCTGCCGCAGAGGCTTTCGAGCAACAGATGGGTGGAGCTGCACATCAGCTAGCCGCCATGCTTGGGGTCTCCGAGGATGAAGCCAAGGCACTCGCGGCTGGTGGCATGAATTCCGTCGATGTGGTCGTGACCGCAGAGGCTTCGGATATCGATGGGATCCTCGGTTGCGGCATTGAGAAGGCGGAAGCCATCCTGTCGGCCGCCAAGAATCAAGACCCAGCGAAAGGGCAACCGGCGGCTTAACTGCTGCAGCTACGGCTCTATCCCTCGATATCCTCGAGGGAGCCGTTGTCAGAAATTTTATAATGGTCTCCAAAGTCAACAATTCCAAATCCACCGCTTCCAAGGGAGCCCCATCGAAAAGCTCCAAGTCGACTGGCTCGAAGGCACCATCCCGCGCCTCCAGGGCAGGCACGGTCTCCGGAGCACGTGGAGCTTCCTCGGCTTCACGAGGCAAAGCTGCCTCTCAAACACCTTCCGCCGAACCGAGCGAGCCGAAGAAGGTCGTTATCAAGACCGCGGATCTACCAACGCTCTCTCTGATTGACGGACCAGCTCCGAAGAAAAGGGTTACCACCATTGGGAAAGCCCTTCCCCGTATCGGTGAGGAGGAGCATGCTGCTTCGACTCCGGCTCCTCTTCTTGTCAGCGAAACTCCCTCCGAGGAGGAGGTTGCCAGTGAAGTCATCGCAAGTGAGGATGATAATCGCCGGGTGATTCATATCAAGCCGCCGATCCTAATCAAGGAACTGGCTGCACAGATGGAGGTGCCCGCCTTCAAGATCATCAAGGATCTGATGGGTATGCAGATTTTTGCGAACATCAACCAGTCGGTTGAGCCAGAGATCGCCTCAAAGCTTTGTGATATGTACGGACTGCTCTTCGAGCGCGAAAAGCGTGTCTCCGGAGCGGGCGTCCACAAAGAGGAGAAGGTTGTTGTCGAACCACCCAAGCCTATCGAGGAGAAGCCTGAGGCCAAGAAACTCCGTGGTCCTATCATCACGTTCATGGGGCATGTCGATCACGGCAAGACCTCCCTCCTCGATGCGATAAGGCGCGCCAAGGTAGCCTCCGGTGAGGCGGGTGGTATCACCCAGCGCATCGGAGCCTATTCCATCGACTGGAAGGGTCATCCCATCACCTTCATCGACACTCCCGGTCACGCGGCCTTCTCAGCCATGCGTGCACGTGGCGCTAATGTCACGGATATCGTGGTTCTCGTGGTGGCTGCTGATGACGGACTTATGCCTCAGACTCTAGAGGCGCTCAGTCATGCTCAGGCCGCCAAGGTCACCATCATGGTGGCGATCAACAAGTGTGATCTCAAGACCGCCAACATCGACCGAGTGAAGCAGCAGCTTCAGGAGAAGGGATTGGTGCCCGAGGATTGGGGCGGCGAGACTGTGGTTTGCGAAGTTTCAGCCCACACAGGCAATGGAATCGACAATCTGTTGGAAATGATGTCGCTTCAGGCCGAAGTTCTGGAGCTGAAGGCAAACCCTGACCAGGCCGCCCGCGCCAGCGTGATCGAGGCCCAAGTTGAGGCAGGCCGAGGCCCCACCGCCACCGTCATTGTCAATACCGGCACGCTCCATGTGGGTGATGCCTTTATCTGTGGCAACTACTGGGGCAAGGTGAAGCAGTTGATCAACGAGGATGGAGAAGCCTTCAAGAGCGCCGGTCCTGCTGTTCCCGCAAAGGTACTTGGTCTGAGCGGGCTTCCCAATGCCGGTGACGAACTTGTCGTCATGGAGAATGAGCGTTCGGCCCGCCAACTGAGTGAGGAGCGTCTTGGCGCTCAGCGTCAGGAGAAGCTTGCCGCTCCCAAACGCGCTACGCTCGAGAATCTCTTTGCGAATCTGGAAGCAGAACAGAAGAAGGTTCTTCAGATCGTTCTCAAAGCGGACATGCAGGGATCGCTTGAGGCGATCATTGGAATGCTGGCCGACATCCCCCAGGAGAAGATCGATCTCAAGCTGATCCATTCGGCCGTGGGTCCGATCACCGAGAGCGACGTCCTGCTGGCCAGTGCCTCGGATGCCATCATTATTGGCTTCGGCGTCAAGGTTGAAAACAGTGCCAACACTGCCGCTCGCAAGGAGGGTGTTCAGATCAAACTCTTCAGTATCATTTACGAACTTGCCGACCAGATGCGTGAGGCCATGACAGGTCTCCTCGATCCGGAAGTCCGCGAAGCCATCATCGGTCACGCCGAGGTGAAGCAGATCTTCGATCTCTCCCGTGGCATGGTCGCCGGCAGCATGGTCACCGATGGGCGTATCTCCCGCACGGCCCGCGCCCGTGTGCTTCGACGCCGTCAGGCGGTTTACGATGGTGGTCTCTCGACACTTCGTCGTTTCACTGAGGATGTGAAGGAAGTCCGTGCAGGTCTCGAGTGCGGTATTCGTTTGGGAGATTTTTCGGAATACGAAGTCGGCGACATCATCGAGTGTTACACACTTGAGAAGGTAGCCCAGGCGCTCTGATTCTTACCTTGAGCGGGCAACAGCCCATGTCACTCCAAACACTATGAGTCTTCGAATGCTGCGGGTCTGCGAACTGCTCAAGCGTGAGCTCGGGACTATCATTGGTCGAGAGATGAAATTTGAGGCTCCTTTGGTTTCGGTCCGAGCCGTGGATGTCACGCCCGATCTTAAGCAAGCCCATGTTGCTATTAGTGCCATTGGGACGAAGTGGCAGAAAGAACAGGCTATTCTACAACTCACCGAGAAGCGTCAGCATCTCCAGCATGAGCTTGCGCGACGTGTGATCCTGAAGTATACGCCGCACCTGCACTTTGATTTGGATGAGTCGATCGAGCGTGGCACTCGCGTGCTGAGTCTGCTGGAAGAAATCGAGGCGACCCTCCCTCCCGATGAACCGAGTGAAGGCGAGGATCCAGTGGATCGTAAAGGATGAGGAACGTCGCCTTCCCTGAAATCAGAGAGGCTCTCCGCGGTCGGAAGCGCATTCTAGTGGCCAGTCACTTAAGCCCGGATCCTGATGCCTACGGATCGGCAATTGCGGCGGCCCTCTGGCTTCGCACCGAGGGGCACGAAGTTTCCGTATGGAATGAGGACGGAATGTTGGAGAAGTATGCCTTTTTGCCCTCTTCGGAGCTCGTGATCGCCCCTCCCTCGGAGCCCTCCACCTTCGACGCAGTTCTAGCTCTCGATACCTCTGTAAAAAACCGCCTCGGGACGGTCATTGATGCCGTTGCCGGGGCTCCTCTCTGGATCTGCATTGATCACCACAAGAGCAATGAAGGCTATGCGGATCTCAACCTCATCGATCCGTCACGACCGGCAACGGGACAGATCCTTGCGGAGGCTTTCCTGAATGAAGGAATTACAATTACGCCCGAGATGGCGACCAATCTCTTTGCGGCAATTTCCACGGATACGGGATCTTTCCAGTACCAAGGAACAAGCGATCGCACTTACGAGGTCGGAGCTGAGTTGATCAGGCGCGGTGTGAATGTGGCCGAACTTTCCCGCTCGCTGTACGAGAATCAGCCGCGTCGTCGTCTGGAACTCCTTAAGCATGCGCTTGTGAACGCACGCTTCACCAGCCACGACAGAGTGGCCAGTTTTGCACTTTCCCTTGCCGATGTGGAGAAGCTTGGAGTGATTCCCGAGGATAATGAGGGGATTATCGATAACCTTCGTTCTGTCGAAGGAGTCAAGGCAGCGGCCTTCTTTGAAGAAATGCCCGAAGGCATGGTCAGGCTGAGCCTTCGCTCCAAGGATGCGAGCTTTGATGCCTGCAATCTTTGCCGACAATTTGGTGGTGGAGGTCATCCCATGGCCTCGGGTGCCCGTATCAAGGGCTCGTTTGAGGATGTGCAGAAGACTGTACTCTCCGCCATTGATACAGCGCTCGGGTCCCCCTCACCCATTCGCTGATTCATCCTACTATCCTGCTCAACCTGATTTTCCATGCGAACTGACTCCCTGATCGACGGCGTGCTACCGATTGACAAAGCCTCCGGCATGACCTCCCACGATGTCGTCGCGATCGCCCGCAGGGTGCTTGGCACGAAAAAGATCGGTCATTGCGGCACTTTGGATCCCATGGCGACAGGACTTCTTCTCCTAACCCTTGGCAGGGGAACCAAGATCCAGGATCTTCTCATGAGCGAGGACAAGGAGTATGAGGGGACGATGAAGCTTGGAGAGATGACGGATTCCCAAGACGCGGACGGTGAGATCACTGAGACACGGATCGTGCCGGATTTCACACCCGAGCAACTCGAGATCTCCTTTGCCAAGTACGACGGTGATTTTTATCAGACCCCACCGATGGTCTCGGCGATCAAGAAAGATGGAGTCGCCCTCTACAAACTCGCCCGACAGGGAAAGACGGTCGAGAGGGAGCCTCGCTTCGTGCATATCTACGCGCATCACATCCTCGGAGTGAGGTTGCCGGAGATTGATTTCCGAGTGGTTTGCAGCAAGGGATTCTATGTCAGGACCTATGCCTTCGATATCGGCAACGATCTCGGATGCGGTGCTCATCTCAATGCCCTGCGCCGCACCAAGTCAGGGCGCTTCGATGTGAACATGGCCTTCCCTGCCGCTGATCTCAAAACGGCTTCTAAGGAACAGATCCTCGAAAAACTCCTGACGCTTCCGCAAGTCTCACGCCTACGCGGAGCATAGAGGGTTATTTTCCCGCAGAGTTTTTTAATATGGAACTCAGGAACTCAGGAAAAAACTGAGAACTGAAATGAAATTGATGGAGACTTAATCTGAAATGCCTCGCTTAGCTTTTCATTGGGATTCTTGATTCTGTTTCCTTCTGGCAATCACTTCCTGATTTCCTGATTTCCATATTTATTCTCCATGAAGATGCTTCACTCCGTCGGCGAACTTTCATTATTGAAAGGGCCGATCGTCCTTGCAGCGGGGACGTTCGACGGGGTGCATCTCGGTCATCAGGCGCTCATTAGCCGCGCTATGCGTGAAGCAACGGCTTGCGGTGGAACGGCTGTGGTCATGACTTTTGACCGCCATCCGGCTGCTCTTCTCCGTCCTGAGAACACTCCAAAGCTGCTGACCCGTAACGACGCAAAGATCGCCCTGCTCGAGGGAATGGGAGTACAGGCCCTGCTGATGCTTCCTTTTACGGGCGAATTGGCATCTGTCACTGCCCGTGATTTCATCGCATCACTCGTCTCCTCTGCCTCGCCTCTTCAGGCGCTCTGTGTGGGACGCGAGTGGTTCTTTGGTAAGGGAGGGGAGGGGAATGTCGCGCTTTTGAGGGAATTAGGAGAAGAGCACAACTTTAGCGTGATCCAGATAGATCCTGTGTTGGCCGAGGGTTCCTCGATCAGTAGTACACGGATAAGGGCCACAATTGCTTCGGGAAATCTGATGGAAGCCACGGTCTGTCTAGGGCGTCCTTTTCTGCTTTCGGGAACCGTTGTCTCAGGGGCTGGCCTCGGTTCCAAGATCGGTTTCCCGACTGCGAATCTCGAGGTGTCGGGAATGCTGTTGCCACCTTATGGCGTCTATGCCGTAAAAGTCCTCCGAGGAGGATCTATCCTGACCGGAGTCTGCAACATCGGCCTGCGACCCACGGTTGACGCCTCGGCCACGACACCCGTCGTGGAGGTTCACCTCTTTGATGTCTCCTCTGATCTGGTCGGCGAAAACCTCTCGCTGGAGTTTGTGAAATTCTTACGCCCGGAACAGAAGTTTTTCGGAATCGAAGAGTTGAAGGAACAGATCGCCCGCGACTGCATGGCGGCGAGGGAAGTTCTCTGAGTGATCTCCTTCTAAAATCTTAAAAGGCGCATTGGACCGATTGTCCTCTTGATTGAGAGGATTGATGTGGCATTGTTCCATTTCATGAAGAAGACACTAGCGGTCTCCAATCGTTCGGTTCCAGTTGCCGAGCGAACAGGAATGCCTGTCTGGCGAAAGTCACAGGCAGACTTGCCTGTTGGACGGAAATTAGAGGTGATTTCCCGATTGATCCTCCAAACTCGGGAGCTGGAGTTAATCAAACGCCATGCAGCTCGTCTGTGATGTCCTTGAGGAGCTAACTACGGAGGGGATTCTCCGTAATTATGCAATCGGGGGAGCCACGGCTGCCGGCTTCCACGGGGAGCCTTTGGCAACGCTGGATGTTGATGTTTTCGTCTTCCTTGCTGGGGGAGACTCTCCCTTGGTTTCGCTCGAGCCGCTTTTCTGTAGCCTCCGGGAGAAAGGGTTTGGGACCTTCGAAAGCGAGGCGCTGATAATTCATGGGCTACCTGTACAGTTTCTCACTGCTTCAGGGGCATTGGAAGAGGAGGCGGTCCGGGATGCACTCTCGGTGGAGTGGGATGGACACCGCATGAGGATTATGAGACCGGAGCATCTGGCCGCCATTGCCATGACAGTCGGAAGGCCAAAGGATCGTGCTCGTGTTGTCTATCTGGTCTCGTTGGAGGGTTTTGACAAAAGCCGCTTTCAGGAAATTCTTTCCCGTCACAATCTTCTTAGCCGTTGGGACGAATGGGCGTCTGCCTTGGGGCTCCTTAGAGACCAATGACCAAGACTGACGGTTGACGCCTCGGCTAATGAACCAGTCGTCGAGGTTCACCTCTTCGATCTCTGGCAGGGAATAGTAACTACGCATCAGCAACTCCTGTGAGCCGGGTCATTGCGATTGCTAAAGCGAATCAGACAATTTCATTCACACTCCCAGCAACGAATACGTTCTTTAGCAATGGGCTCATCCCACTTTCCGGAAATGCATCCTCTGGGCTTCCAATCACCTATACCAGCGGCACCAACTCTGTGCTGACAATTTCCGGGACCAATGCCGTGATGAAATCCAAAGGCACAACTATAATCACTGCCTCTCAATCGGGGAACAGCAACTACAATGTGGCATCCAATGTGATCCGTATAATCTGAATCAAGTAGTTAACGCTGTTGATTACATGCTTTCTGAGGATTTCACGAAAAACCGAGTGTGCAAATTGAGTTGTGCACAGCTCTAACCCAGGCCTTGAGCGATGAGAAAGGATCGGGGAGTGGTCACCAGCATCCCGTAGACTTTGGTATCAATGAGAATTCCAAAGTCGCCTGTATCGAGGGTCAGGAGGACATCGCATTTGGCTGCCAAGGCTGAGATCAGAACCGGTTTGTCCTTTGATGCTGTGAGGAGAAGTGGACGATTGCTAGTCAGTGCATTTGGGGTGATAGAGAGATCACTCTGCAATGCTCTCCATGTTTTTGAAGCATTGGGTGGAAATTTGCCGATATTCCGACTGGTTTCGTCCCGGCAGTAGAAAGCGGTCACAAGCTCCCATTCGAATTCCTCAGCGATCGAGATAATGAGTCGGGAGAGTGATTTCTGCGATCCCGCCGCTGATAGAAGAACGCTACTGTCGAGAAAGAGCCTCACCCGAAGTGCCTCCGTTACTTGAGGGAGGTGCGCTTTTTAGCGGCTTTAGGCAGTTTCTTTTTGGCTGCACTCTTCCAGAAGCGATCAGCATCGGCTTCATCTGCCTCGATCCACGACTGCATCTGCTTAAGGGGGATATCACGTACAGGCATGGCAGTCGCGGGATGCATGAAGACTCCGCCATCACGAAGCTCAAGGAGCATCATGGGGTGATCGGCTCCCTCCAGCCCTAGTCCCTTTCTGATTTCAGGCGGGAGAGTGATTGTCCAGCGCTTTGAAACAGCGATTGCAGTCATGCAGTAATGCTGCAACACGGGGATGCAAATGTCAAATTGCCAAGAATACTCTATCAGGGCTAGGTAGTGATATCCTGAAGCGCCTGTCGCATGGTTTCCAACGGAGCAGGTTTACCGAACCAAAGAGCGTTCTGTAGAGCGCCCTGATGGAGGAGCATGGAGAAACCGCCAGCACATCGGGCGCCTGCCGATCGTGCCTGCCTGAGTAAGGCCGTTTCGCCGCCGCTATAGACGGTGTCGTAGACGAGGTGTCTGGCGTTCAGGAGTCCTTCTGCTAGATGGGGAAGTGGGGAAGGATCTCCGGTCTTCATGCCAAGAGGTGTGGCATTGACGATAAGATCGACTGATTTCATAGCATGACCCAGCGATTCGGCAGTCATTGGAAGCGAGGAGATTGGAAATTCCAAATGCTCCTGAATTTCTTGTGCCAGAAGATCTCCTTTTTCTTTGTTGCGGTTAGTAATGATGACGGAGGGAGATCCTTCCAGTGCGCATTGCACGGTGATGGCTCTTCCGGCTCCACCCGCTCCTCCTAGGATTAGGACGCGGAGATCACGTAGGGGAATGCCGAACTCTTCTCGGATTGCGGCAGAAAACCCCGGGCCGTCGGTGTTGAAGCCGTGCAGTTTTCCCTCCACGACTTTCACCGTATTGATGGCTCTCATGAGTCGGGCTTCACGACTAACCTCATCCATGTGGAAAAGTGCCGCTTGCTTGTGGGGAATGGTGAGACTGGCTCCGAGGAAATCGGCTGAGGCGAGATTCTTCAGGGCATCGGGGAGTTCTTCCGGAGTGACACGGATGCGAACGTACTGAAGGTCGTGGTTTCGCTCCCTGAGTGCAGCATTGTGCATCGGGGGGGAGGCCGAATGGGCTACGGGATCCCCAAAGACTGCGAGGCGGGCCGGAGGATTCAGTCGGCGGAAGATCTCACCACCACCGGCGAGGTCTCTAGCGTAATAGACCTCTGGATCCATACTCATGCGGTCTTGGCCTTTTCGATTCCTTGAGCGATGCGGGCAAGGGAGCGTTCTTTTCCGAGGATCTCAATCATCTCGTAGAGGCCGGGGCCGATGCCGCGTCCGCTGACGGCCACACGCGCGGGATGAACCATTTCGCCAGTCTTAATGCCGAGTTTGGCGGCTGTTTCCTTGAGGGAGGCTTCCAGAGAAGCGGCATCCCAAGCGGGAAGGGCGTCATAGGCCTCGGAGAGGGCCTGCAGGCGCTCGGCGGCGGCGGGTCCTGTGAGGGATTTCGCCACGGCTGCTTCGTCGTAGGAAAGCTCTTCCGTGAAGAAGCAGGCTACCCACTCGGGGAGATCCTTGAGAAGCTTCACCTTGGGCTTCACGATCGTCAGGACCTTTTCCAGGGCCTCCCAGGTCGGCCAAGTGATGCCGGCCTTCTGAAGGAAGGGGATCGCCAGTTCAGCGTAGCGGGCGAGATCCATGGAGAGAAGATACTGGCCGTTAATCCAAAAACATTTGTCGAGGTCGAAGGCGGCGTTGCGGCGGTTGACCTGATTGAGGTCAAAGAGTGCGACCACTTCTTCCGTGCTGATGATCTCGCGGTTCTCCTTCGGGGACCAGCCGAGCAGGCTGAGGTAGTTACGGACAGCCTCTGGAGCATATCCTGCGTCGGGATAGGTGCCGAGAGCGGCACCTTCGTCGCGCTTGCTCATCTTGCTTCCGTCGCGGTTAAGGATGAGCGGCATATGGGCAAAGCGGGGAGGTTCGGCTCCGAGCGCCTTGTAGAGTTCGACATGCTTCGGGGTATTGGAGAGGTGATCCTCACCACGGATGACATGGGTGATCTTCATTTCGATGTCATCGACGACACTCACGAAATGGAAGATCCATGAACCATCGGGGCGACGCAGAGTGAGGTCGGGATGGGTGCCGGGATTGGTGAGGTCGAACTCGATCTTTCCACAGATCTCGTCATCGACGATGACTTTCTCACGGGGGGAGCGGAATCGGATGGCTCCATTGTCCTCGTAGAGATGACCTGCCTTCTCAAGACGTGCCAGATACTCCTCGTAGATTGCTCCTCGCTCGCTCTGATAGTAGGGGCCGTAACTACCACCCTTCTGCGGGCCCTCATCCCAATCGAGGCCTAGCCAGTGGAGTCCGTCCAGGATCACCTGCTTGGCCTCTTCGGTATTGCGCGTGTGGTCCGTATCCTCGATACGGAGCACAAAGGTGCCTGCGTGCTTGCGGGCGTAGATCCAGTTGAAGAGGGCGGTGCGGGCTCCTCCGACATGGAGAAGGCCGGTGGGAGAGGGGGCGAAGCGGGTGCGGACGGGTCGTTGAGACATCCCTCCATGAGAATTCATTTACTGAGGCAACTCAAGCGCGTAGCTTCAGAGGTTCATTCAAGAAGCTAAACAAGCCGCCACTCAAGCCAACCCACGCCCATCCCATGACACTCGCAGAACAAATCGATCACGACCTCAAGGAAGCTATGAAAGCACGCGATACCGCACGTCTCGGGACGCTTCGAATGGTGAAGAGCGCCCTCAAGTACGCGGCCATCGAGAAGTCCGGCGCCGATGCCGTGATCGACGACGAGACAGCCGTCTCCGTCTTGCGCAAGCAGATCAAGCAGCGCGAGGATGCCGCCGAGGGATTTGAAAAAGGGGGGCGTCCCGATTCCGCGGCCAGTGAGCGTGCCGAGATCTCCGTGCTCTCCGCCTACCTGCCCGCCGCTCTCTCGCCCGAGGAGCTTGAAAAGATCGTCAGTGAAGCAATTGCCGAAGTGGGTGCCACCTCAAAGGCTCAGATGGGTGCGGTCATGAAGATCGCCCAGGCCAAGTCGGAAGGCCGTGCCGATGGCAAGAGCCTGAGTGCGCTGGTGCAGAAACTTCTGCCCTAACCCCTACCCCCTTTTTCAGATCACATGGGTAGCTCTCACCTTCCAGAATGCGCTGCCATTGTGGTCGGAGGTGGCTCGGGAAGTCGTTTCGGTGGTGACAAGCTAACGGTTCCCATCGTCGGTCGTCCCGTGCTCGCCTGGACACTCCTTGCCTTCGAACAAACACCGTCGATCAGCAGTATCGTGCTGGTTGCTCCGGAGGGTCGAGATGAGGAGTTTCGTGCGATAGCAAACGCTGCAAGCATCTCGAAGATCACTTCCGTGGTGACGGGTGGCTCCTATCGCAAGGAGTCTGTCGAGCGAGGTTTGAAAGCCCTCGCTCCAAGTGTCGAGTTGGTGGCCATCCATGATGCTGCCCGTCCCCTGATCACTTCCTCTCTGATTTCGCGTTGCCTCGAGATCGCCGGGGAAGCCGGTGCCTCCGCGGCGGCCGTTCCTGTTTCTGACACTCTCCACCTGGCCGATCAGGAGGGATGCGCGATCAAGACGATCGATCGCACGGGACTCTGGGCCATGCAGACTCCTCAAGTCTTCCGTGCAGCGCCATTACTGAAGCTGTTTTTCGAGCAGACTGATGGTAAGCCGACCGATGAGGTCTCCGTGGCGCTTGCCGCCGGATGGAAGATTCCATTCGTGGAGAATCTGGAACCGAATCTCAAGATCACCTGGCCTTCGGATCTTGCCGTGGCCGAAGCGTTACTCCAAGACAGGGAAAGGCAAAATGGAAAATGAAAAATGCAGAAACGGGGATCCGTTGCAAACGGACTCCGCGTTCGGTTTTCCTTGCTGTTGATAAGGTTTTTTCTCATGAACCCTGAATTTTCGATTCTTCCCAACGGTCTCCGAGTGGCGACCCAGAGCATGCCCTCATCCCAGACGGTTGCCGTCGGCATCTGGTGTGGAGTTGGCGGCCGTCACGAGCCTGCACGGATCGGAGGGATCTCTCATTTTTTGGAGCATCTGCTCTTCAAGGGCACAAAGAAACGGAGCGCGCGGCGAATCAGCGAGGAGGTCGAGGGAGTCGGCGGCGATCTGAATGCCTACACGGCAGAGGAGCGCACTTGTTTCTACGCGGCGGCCTCCTCCGATCATCTTGCAAGGGTCACGGAGGTTCTCTCCGATATGTACTGCAACTCCCGCATCGATCCGAAAGAAGTGGAGCGGGAGAGGGGAGTGATTGTCGAGGAGATCGAGATGATCCGTGACGAGTCGGCCCAGCATGTACAGGAGCTCCTGACTGCAGAGACGTGGCGGGGGAGCTCACTCAGTCGTCCCATTACCGGCACCAAGAAGAGTCTTGCGGCCATTTCCCGCAAGGATCTCATGACTCACCTTCGCGGCAATTACCATGCAGGAAGCTCCATCGTGACTGCCGCCGGAGCGGTCGATCATGGTGAGTTCGTAAAACTGGTCACCCGATTCCTTGGTAAGCTCCCTGCCGGTTCATCTGCATCTCTCGTTACATTACCCCCTCGTCAGGGAAGCCCTCGGATCGTTATCGAGTCCCGTGAGAATCAGCAGACGCAACTCGCACTCTCATTCCGGGGAGTTGGCTCCCATGACCCGAAACGCTTAGCCGTGAATCTCCTTCATATTCTTCTCGGTGGGAATATGAGTTCCCGACTCTTTCAGGAACTGCGCGAGCGCCGCGGGCTCTGCTACTCGATCAGCACATCCCTCTCGACCCACTCGGACTGCGGGGCATTCGAGATCGCTCTAGGCCTTGATGCCAAGAACGTCGCCAAGGCACTGAAGTTGATCTTTGCCGAGTGTCGTCGTATCGCCGAAAAGGGCCCTTCTGCCGCCGAGCTTCGCCGTTCCTGCGACTACTCGATTGGCACCAGTAGAATGGCTCTCGAACGAGCCGCCACGCAGAACTACCGCCTCGGAACTTCCCTGCTGACTTACGGGAAAGTGGTCGCTCCCGAATCGGTCTATGATCGCCTTGCCAAGGTCACCTCCACGGAGATCCAGGCTGTAGCACAAAAAATACTCACGATGAAGACCTTAAGTCTGGCCATGGTCGGTTCCGGTCCTTCTGAGAAAGAGATTCTCGAACTCGTAAAAAAAGGCGATTAGGTCACAAGCGGGGTGTTGACTTTGAAGGAGAACTCTTCAGATTTACTGAAGGATTCCACCTCCTCTTTTCATGCTAAACGATCCCTCCACACCTGACTTCACGGCGCCGGTTTCCTCTCAAGCCGTCATCCCTCTGATATGCCCGATTGACGGAGGCTTGGATTCGGTGACTGGCCCCATGAATTTGCCCGTCGGGATCAGTGCAGGAAGTGATACAACCTATCTAAATGATGGTAGTTTCCTTCTGGCTGGGAATACCACCGATGCCAGCAATGCTCCCGTTCTCATTCATTACAGTGCGGATGGTTCCCTCGACTCCTCCTTCGGTATGGGGGGGTATCTCAGTGGTCCAGCAGGTGGATCGGAGCTTTCGGCGACCCAGCTCTCCAATGGAGAACTTTTAGTCTCCAGTCAGGTAAGCAATCAGGATGGATCGGCCTCCGAATATGTTGCCGAGTTTACCGGAGCCGGACTTCTGGATACGAGCTTTGGCGGGGGAAGTGGACAACTCATCGCACCAGATGGAACAAATCTGAACGGGGTTCCCCAAGTGATGAACGACGGCAGCTTTCTCGTCTCTGCGAATACAACCGATGGAAACAACACGCCGGTGATCGTCGGCTACACCTCGACAGGTATCGTTAACGACGAGTTTGGAACGAACGGTGAGATCGTAGCACCTGCTGGCGTAAGCAGTGAATGGTTCTATCCGGACAGCACTAGTGGCGACATTGTAGTGACTGATTCCACGAGTCAGAACGATGGAAGCTTCGCGGATCAGACCACCTATTACACGCAGACTGGGCAAGTGGATCCGAACATCCCTGCAATAACTTCGACCTATGCTCCATTTACAGTCGATCCCGTTCCTCCGGTTACTGGTAGCGGGTACTATGGAACGGAGAATTTAACTGCCCCCTCGGGTTACACCTTGGATGGTGGATGGCAGACTCTCCAGGATGGAACGACTCTCGCTTCGGGTATCAGTTCCGATGGGTCGAACACCCCGGTGCTTGCGGATTACAACGCCGACGGATCCATCAATTCATCGTTCGGCAATAACGGCACCATCATCGGGACTCCCGGAACGGATTATCAGATTACCTACCAGGATTCCAACTCGGGAGAGATCGTCTTCAAGCAATTCGCCAATCAGGCCGATGGCTCGATTTCGGAAGTCGACACGTACTATACGACCACTGGTCAACTCGACCCTTCCAATCCAGCAGTTGCGACCACGATCATTCCTGACCCGATCGCTGTTGACCCTATTCCGGTAGATCCTTTGCCAATCATTGACCCCGTTCCTCTTCCTCCAATTACTGGCAGTGGATACAACGGAACGACTCTGACCGCTCCTGTTGGATATATCCTTGATGGAGGTTTCCAGACTCTGCAGGACGGAACATCTTTGGAATCCGGTTGGAGCACGGATGGGAACTACACCCCTGTGCTGGTAGATTACAATGCTGACGGCTCCATCAACACGCTCTTTGGGAATAACGGGGAGCTAAGCGGCCCCGACGGAGCCATCTGGTTGAGCGCAACTCAACTTGCGAATGGTTCAATCCAGTTGCAGGGTACAAGCAACGGAGAGAGTGCTGTCTTTCTTCAGCAGTTCACGGCTTCGGGCCAACTGGATACGACTTTTGGCGGAGGAAGTGGATCACTCACGGCTCCTGAGGGGGTGTTGTTCAATGGAACTTTTACAACGCTCAACAACGGGGACATCCTTGCCTCCGCGGTCACAACCGATGGCAGCAACACTCCAGTTCTTGTGGATTACACCTCCGCCGGTATGGTTAACACCGATTTCGGAACGAGTGGAGAAATTGTTGCTTCCCCCAGTGTGAGTAGTGAATGGTTCTACCAGGAAAACTATCAGTACGGTGGCAATGGCGACATCGTTGTGTTTGACCACACGAACAATGCTGACGGGAGCGTGACCAATCTCACGAGCTATTATTTGGAGAACGGTCAGGTCGATCCTAACAGCCCGGCAGTGACCGTTACATATGATGCACCTGTTTATTATACCGATGGATCCTACGATGCAGGGAACGTCACCACCTATCCAGTGGATGTATTTCCGGTTGTTGTGATGGATGGCGGGGTTAACTCAGTTGGTGACGCAAAGTCGGTATCGCTCCAGTCAGAGAACGCCGCACCAACTCCCCATGCGGCAGCATCGCAACCGGCTAACTCTGCTTCAGAGGTTCCGGAAACATCTGCCTCTAGTTTGATCGTTACCCCAACGTTCATCGCTGCAGCCGTTACCACTGTATCAACTGCCAATACTCATTCCGCAGTGTATCCAGTCACCTCTTTGCAGAATGATGTTTCAAGTGGACCAGTCGTACCAGTCGTTGCGCAGTCTTCCTATGACCTTGGAAGCAGTACGGCGATTGCCGCAATCTCGGCTCTCAAGCTTGCTGCTAGTGCCGAAAACAGGAAGGACACTAATTCGTCCGAGGATGAGAATTCCGACCTTTCTGCATCTCAGGATGCAACTCCATTCCAGATCAAGCAGGACTTGCTTGATCCCTCTTCCACTCCCAAGTCAGAGGATATGAAAATTCCTGCTGGGACGGAAGCCGACCTTCCTGATCAGCAGGAAGAGGGTAAGAACAACGTGGCCTCAGTGACTCAGAAGGGTGTTTCTGCACTCCTTGCGCGGAATAATCTGGTCACGACGATCTCTCTCGATCTGCCTGATTTTCTTCAGTGATTTCAGAGCGCGTCTGACACTTCAGGCGGAAGAAGTAAGACCTGAGCTTAATCCCTTGTGATTTAGGATGTCAGGCGTTCCGCGGCGGTAACCGTATTGCTCATCAGCATCGCGATGGTCATTGGGCCGACGCCACCGGGTACCGGTGTGATTGCTTTACACTTCGGGGCCACGGCGTCGAAGTCGACGTCGCCGACAAGTCGGTAGCCGGTCTTGGTTGAGGGATCTTCGACTCGGTTGATCCCGACATCGATCACGACGGCTCCTTCCTTGATGTGTTCGGCACCGAGCGCCTTGGGTCTACCGATTGCGGCGATCACGATATCGGCACGGCGGGTCACCGCGGCCAGATCCTTCGTTCTGGAATGTGCGATGGTCACGGTGGCGTCTCCTCCCTTACCCTTTGCCATGAGAAGAAAGGCCATCGGCTTGCCGACGATCAGGCTACGCCCGACAACGACGACTTCCGCACCCGATGTCTCGATGCCAGTTGCAATAAGGAGTCGCTGACAACCAAGCGGAGTGCAGGGAACGAAGGCAGTGGAATCCTCCATGGCGAGCTTTGCCACATTGATCGGGTGGAACCCATCCACATCCTTACGCGGATCGATGGCCAGCGTCACGGCATGCTCGTCGATGTGCTTCGGGGGAGGGGACTGCACAAGGATGCCATGAATGAGAGGATCGGCGTTGAGTTCTGCAACCAGCTTCATCACCTCTTCCTGGGTGGTGGAAGCGGGGAGCTCGAACTTGCGGGAGTGCATGCCGAGCGCGGCGCATGTGTGATCCTTGTTCCGAACGTAGGCCTGGGATGCCGGATCCTCGCCGATCAGTACCACGGCAAGTCCGGGAGTGATACCGCGGGCTTTGAGGGCCTCAATGCGGGATTTTGTTTCGAGTTCGACTTCGGCGGCGACCGCCTTGCCATCAATGAGTTTCATAGGATTAGGGAGATATGGTTTTGAATGTGGAACTCAGGAAATCAGGAACATGCAGGAAAAGATTAACCATGAAGATCATAGAGGAGGGGGCAAGAAGGAATATTTTCCCAAGTGATGAAATTCTTCATTCTGTTTCTCTCTTCCTGTCTTCTTGAGTTCCACATTCATACATCCCTTCTTCCAGAGTGAACTATGCAGGAGGGTCGGATTTTTCTGCTTCCTCTCGTAGGTAGGTTTCGAGCTTGATGCGCTCGGCCTCGAGATCGGTAGTCTCCGGATTGATCGTCATGTAGGGATCGATGGTGATGTCGATGCGGGAGAAGGGAAGCGGGATCGCGAAGTTGTCCCAAGTCTTCAGACGGATGGCGCTATGGTAGCGGGCATGCAGCAGCATGATCGGAATACCGGTCTTCTGAGCGAGGAAAACGGCACCGGGTCCGAGCGAGTACTTCGGGCCACGGGGGCCGTCGGGAGTAATTGCGAGATCAACGCCCGATTCGAGAAGCGCCGTCAGTTCACGGATGGCTGTCGAGCCCCGGCGGGAACTGGAACCACGCACAGATCCCATGCCGAGATGAGCCATGACTCCGGCCAGGATGTCACCATCCTTGCTCGGGCTGGTAAGGACGGAGACTCCTTTGCGGCTAGGATGCTTACCCGGGTAGTGACGCAGGAAGCCGATCGAGATCGCCGGGATGCGATTGTGCCAGAAGACGAGGATACGGGGGCCGTCGGGAGGATTCTTCAGGAATCCAGATCGGTCATTCATCCGGAGACGGATCGTTGAGAAGATGAGGCGTGCGAGATTCGCCGCGATAGCCGCGAGGAGGGCCTGCTTGTTAAACCGTCCGGTCGAAGAGGCCATCTATTCGCTTCCCGTGCTCTCCTCTCGGCTTATCTCTTGGTGCCAGCGGCAGGCATTCGGCGCATGGATGCCAAGCATATCAAGAACGCGCCAGACGACGGTATCGGCGAGTTCGTCGAAGTTCTTCGGATGGCTGTAGAAGGAGGGTGATGCCGGGAGGATGATGCCACCTGCCTCTGTCACCGTGACGATGTTGCGGGCGTGGATGAGATTCCAAGGGGTCTCACGCGGCACAAGGATCAGCTTCCGGCGTTCCTTGAGGAAGACATCGGCGGCACGCAGGATCAGGTTCTCGCTGGTTCCGGCGGCAATCCGTCCCACCGTTCCCATCGAGCAGGGCATCACCACCATCCCGTCGAAGAGGGCACTGCCGCTTGCGAAGGGAGCATTCATCGACTTCTCGCTATGCTCGATGACTCCTGCGGGGAGCTTCAGAGTACCGATCTCCTCATGGATCACCTGCTTCGCATAGGGGGAGAGCACGAGATGGATCTCATGACCGCCACCCGCCTCTCCGCTACTCAGGTGATGCAGCATCCGTTGCAGGTAGATGGAACCGCTGGCTCCGGTGGCTGCAAGGACGAGGCGCATGGATTTAGGTAATGGAGAATGGGGGAATTGGCAATAGGGCCTACAGAAGTTCTGCTGCTGTCAGGGCGGCGCGGAGCTTGTTGGCACGCTCGAGCAGTTCCTGATAAACGGCGGTATTCTTGGGATCAGGTACACAGCGCGTCGATTCGTCCAAGGTCACAAGTCGTGAACAGAGGGCATGAAGGGCCTCGATGGAATGATCCTCTCCGGCCGCCCAAGCTGCTTGGATTGCTCCGCCGAGAGCCGCCCCCTCGCTGGAGGTGAGGCAGACCGTCGGAACGCCGAAGACATCGGCGCAGAGTTGACGCCAGAAATGACTCTTGGTTCCGCCTCCAGTGATACGGATTTCCGTCGGTGTCACGCCGAGTGTACGGAAGCGCTCCAGACCGTAGGCGAGTCCGAGGGTCACACCCTCCATCGCCGCGCGGGCGATGTGAGCAGGAGTGAAGTTTTTTGTCGTGATGCCATGGAGCACACCGCTGCCGTGGGGCAGGTTCGGGGTGCGTTCCCCGGCGAGGTAGGGGAGAAGGAGCAGTCCGTCGCTACCGGTAGGGATGGTAGCTGCGACGGTGGCGTATTGTTCATGGGTCCATCCCGCAAAGAGGGAGCGGGTCAGCTCCGTGACGAGGGTGACATTCATGGTGCAAGCAAGCGGCATCCAGGAGCCAGTGCTATCGCAGAATGCGGCGACCTCACCCTTGGGATCGACCACTGGTGAGGAGCTGAATGCGTAGAGAGTGCCGGAGGTGCCGAGGCTGGCAGTCATGATGCCGGGGCTCACGTTGCCGGTGCCGATGGCGCCCATCATGTTGTCGCCACCGCCGGAGCTGACAGTCACGGATGATGCGAGATGCCACTTGGATGAGAGCTCTTCACGGAGGGTGCCGGCAGGCTCCGAGGAGTGACGGAGCGAGGGGAGCTTCTCGGCGAGACCCGGTGCAACGGCATCAAGGACGGGCTGCGACCAAGAACGGGTCTTTACATTCAGGAGTGCTGTCCCGGAGGCATCTCCATATTCCATCGACTTCACGCCAGTGAGCCACCAGTTGATGTAATCGTGAGGCAGGAGTACCGAGGCGGTCTCGGCCCAGTTCTGCGGCTCGTTCTGTCGCACCCAAAGGATCTTCGGAGCCGTGTAGCCGGTGAGCATGGCGTTGCCGGTGAGTTCGACCACCTTGGCCTCGCCTCCCAGGGTCTTGGTCAGTTCGGAGCATTGTGCGGTTGTCGAGGTGTCGCACCAGAGCTTGGCTGGACGGACGACGCTGTTGGCGGGATCGAGAAGCACTAGACCGTGCTGCTGGCCGCTCACACCAATACCAACGACTTCGGAGCGGCGCTCTGGGATTTTGGAAAGAACTTCCGTGATGGTTGCCTCGACAGCTGCGATCCAGACCGCAGGGTCCTGCTCCATGGCTCCCTCTCCCTGGGCTTCAACGAAGCCGTAAGCTTGCTGTGCGCTGGCCAGGATCTCTCCTGTCTCCAGATCGAGTGCAATGGTCTTGGTACTCTGGGTTCCGCTGTCGATGCCTAGTGTGATCATGGGACGGTAAGGATGAAGGAAGAATGAAAAATGAAAAAGGATGAATCTGACCAATTCTTTTCATCGACCGATGAAACGCAAGATACGCTGGCTGGAGTCATGACAATGCGGTGAATAAGATCAAAATCTGGGATTACTTCTTGCCAAGAATGCTGAGGGGGGGCATTCTGTCCGACCACTTTAGACCAATTTCCGGCCACCATTCCTGTCATGAGCATCATCGCCACCATCGAAAAAGAGCAGTTCAAGTCCGATATCATCGAGTTCCAGGTCGGTGATTCCATTTGCGTCCACACACGCGTCATCGAAGGTGACAAGGAGCGTATCCAGAAGTACTCCGGCATCGTGATCGGGCGCAAGGGTGCTGGCATTAATGCCAACTTCACCGTCCGTCGCGTCAGCTTCGGTGAGGGTGTCGAGCGTGTTTTCCCTCTTCATTCCCCACGCATCGCAAAGCTCGAGATCGAGAAGCGTGGATCGGTCCGCCGTTCCAAGCTGAACTACCTTCGTGACCGCAAGGGTAAGGCCGCCGTCACCGTGAAGGAGAAGGCGCAGGAAGTTGCCTAATCACTGATTATTTTCCGGTCCGATGACGATCAAGCGTCGCGGATCACTGAATTCGGGCTCCAAGTCTCCCATGACTCGGAGCCCTTCTCTTTGCCCCACACTTCTCCACGAGCAGGAACTCCATGCCCGGGGCATCCGTCCCGTGGCGGGAGTCGATGAGGCGGGGCGTGGTCCCTTGGCTGGTCCCGTGGTGGCTGCCGCAGTGATCCTACCCGAAGGATTTTCCCTGGAGGGGCTGGATGACTCCAAGAAACTCAATCACCACCAGCGGGATGCTCTTTATGTCCGGTTGACTGAAGATGCGTCCGTGAGATTCTTTGTGGCTGAGGCCAGCTCAGAGGAAATCGGACACCTGAATATCCTGCGAGCAACTCACCTCGCCATGGCGCGTACCTTGACTGGACTACACGAAAACGGACATCAGTGCCTCCATGCCCTCGTGGATGGATTACCGGTGAAGGGACTCCCGATCGAGCACACTGCACTTGTTGGCGGGGATGGGATCAGCCTCAGTATTGCCGCCGCCAGTATCCTGGCCAAGGTCACCCGGGACCGTATTATGGACGAACTCGATCAGGAATATCCCCAGTACGGATTTGCCCAGCATCGGGGCTATGCCACGGCAGAACACCTCGCTAAACTCCAAGAACATGGACCTTGCCCACATCATCGACGTGGTTTTGCGCCGGTCGATCAGCCCACCTTCGGCTTCTGATTCAAATTCTCATCTTGTCCTTGGAACATGGGGTGAGGATCAGGCGGCACGCCATGTGAAGCGTCTCGGGTGGAAAATCTTGCGACGAAACTTCCGCGCTCCCGGGGGAGGAGAGGTTGATCTTGTCTGCAGGGATGGTGATACCCTGGTCTTTGCCGAGGTAAAGACCCGCCGCTCCGAAGAGATGGGCAGGCCTCTTGATGCCGTCGATCAGAAGAAACAGCAACTCATCCGCAGAGGAGCGATCCATTGGCTTCGTCTTCTCAACATGCCAGACCTCACCTTCCGCTTCGATGTGATCGAGGTACTGGCCACGGATCCCATCGAAATCCGAGTAATCGAATCGGCATTTAAGCTCCCCGATCCATTGAGATATTAAGGGGACAATTGATTCCCACTAGGGCAACAAAAACCCGTCTCACTGTTGGGAAAAGATAAAAGCTGAATGATGAGTATTAACCAAGTTCGTGGGAGCGGACGCGGAAGGCGCAGCGGGAAGCCCCACCCTAGACCTCGATCAGGCTTTGGCTAGCCAGGGGGCAAGCTCCGCACGCAATGCCATTTCATCGCCCACGGTGAATTCCTCACCGAGCTGAAGTGGAACAATGGCTCCGGAGAGGGTGCCGATCTCAAGGATCAGGATGCGTTTGCCGGAGTGTTTTTTTATGGCGGCGTGGATGGCATGAAGGTCGTCCACAATCAGGCGGCTGCGATCCATCCGAAGGCGCAGTGGTCTCTTGGAAGCCTTGGGGGTAAGCGCCTTGAAGTCGCTGCCCATGGCCCTGACACTTCCATCTCGAGGGGTGATGCGCGCGTTGCAGGAGAGAACAGTGCCTGGCTTGAGAATCTCTTCATTTTTGCTGAAGGATTCATCCCAAGCCATGAGTTCCAACGTTCCGGAGTCATCCTCGAGGGTGAGGATGCCGAAGGGGCGACCATCCTTCTTGGAGAATCGTTTTTCGACGGTGGAGAGGAGACCCGCTAGCTTGACGCTACCTGCCTCTGTCATGGCGAGTGCCTCGGAGACTAAGCCGTAAGAACCCGATTCGAGATTACCCCGATAGTCGTCGAGAGGGTGCCCGGTGACATAGAATCCCAGCAATTCCTTCTCGTGCCCGAGCATCTCGGAGCGCGTCCAACGCTCGATAGCTGTTTCAGTTCCCGTTCCGTTGCCCGCAGCCTTGGTGGGAGCCGGTGCCAAGTCGGCAAAGGAGTCAAAGAGGGAGACCTGACCGCTGGCGCGGTCTTTCTGGACGGAGGCGGCGGCACCCATGGCCCCCTCGATCGCGGCGTCGAGGGCGGCGCGATGACGGCCATCCCAATCGAAGGCGCCGCACTTCACGAGGCTCTCGAGGATCTTCTTGTTCACCGTGCGGGAGTCGAGGCGCGAGCAGAAGTCCTCCATCGACTTGAAAGGACCATTCGCCTCACGGTCGGCGATGGCGGTTTCCATCGCGGCCTCACCGACGTTCTTGATCGCCGCCAGTCCGAAGCGGATGGCACGTGTGCCGGGAATTTCCTCGGGGAGGAAGGTGAGCGCGCTCCGGTTGACATCCGGAGGGAGGATCGCGATCCCCATGCGGGCGCACTCGCCGACGAAGGTGGCGATCTTGTCGGTGTTGTTGATTTCGTTGCCGAGCAGGCCGGCCATGAACTCGACCGGGTGATTGGCTTTCAGGTATGCAGTCTGGTAGGAGAGGAGTCCGTAGGCGGCGCTATGGCTCTTGTTGAATCCGTACTGCGCGAACTTCTCCAAGAAGTCAAAGATGGCATTCGCCTGCTTGGCCGGGATCTGGTTGACCCGGGCGCAGCCCTCGACGAAGACTTCGCGCTCCTTGGCCATCTTTTCGGTATCCTTCTTGCCCATGGCGCGTCGCAGAAGATCGGCCTGACCGAGTGTGTAACCCGCCAGGGCGCTCGCCGCCTGCTGCACCTGCTCCTGGTAGACGATGATGCCGTAGGTCTCCGAGCAGATTTTCTCAAGCAGGGGATGGGCATACTCGATTTTTTTCCGTCCCTTCTTGCGCTCGATGTAGTCGTCGATGAACTGCATCGGACCCGGACGGTAGAGTGCAATGAGTGCGATGATATCAGTGAAGTGCTCGATCTGGAAACGCTTGGCTGTTGCGACCATGCCGCCGGACTCCAACTGGAAGACGCCGATCGATTCGCCCCGGTTGAGAAGGTCGAAGGAGGCCTGGTCATCCATCGGGATCTTTGAGATGTCGAAGTCAGGTGAGTGCCGGTGAATGAGCTTCACGGCATCATCGATCACGGTAAGGGTCTTCAGACCCAGGAAATCCATCTTCAGCAGCCCCAGATCGGTGAGGGGGGCCATGGAGTACTGGCTGACGATGTTGCCGTCATTGGCCCGGGTGAGGGGAATGTACTCGGAGAGATCACGGTCGGCGATGACGACGCCCGCCGCATGGACGCCGCTATTGCGGGAAAGTCCCTCGAGGATGCTCGCGTAGCCCCAGAGTTGCGCGGTTGAGGATTCTTCCTCGACGGCTTTCTTCAGTTCCGGGTTCTTGTCGATCGCACCCGGTTTCTTCTCTCCTTTCTTCTCGGTGCTGTTGAGGGTGATGTCGAGTTCGTTGGGAATCATCCGCGAGATGCGGTCGGCATCACCGTAGTTCCAACCCAGGACGCGTCCGACATCGCGGATAACACTCTTCGCTCCCAGGGTGCCGAAGGTGATGATCTGGGAGACGGCCATGGTTCCGTATTTCTTACGGACATACTCGATGACCTCGCCGCGTCTGTTCTGGCAGAAATCGACATCAATATCCGGGGGGCTGATACGGTCGGGATTCAGGAAGCGCTCAAAGAGCAGTCCGTACCGCAGAGGATCGAGATCAGTAATCCCGAGAACGTAGGCGATCAGTGAGCCTGCTGCCGATCCACGGCCCGGACCAACGGGGATTCCCTGGCTTTTGGCATAGTTGATGAAGTCCCAGACGATGAGGAAGTAGCTCGTGAATCCGGTCTTGTAGAGGACCGAGAGCTCGAACTCAAAGCGTTTGCTGATGGTCTGATCCTCTATCGCACGCTCACCGTAGCGCTTACGCAAACCCTCTTCGCAGAGTTCGCGCAGATAGCCCTCGCGTGTCTTTCCCTCGGGAGGGAGGTAGTCGGGATACTTCGACTTTCCAAATTCTAGCGTCGCGTTGCACCGCTCTGCGATGGCGAGTGTGTTGGTGATTGCGGTGGGCTGATCGGCGAAAAGGGCGGCCATTTCCTCTCCGCTTTTGAAATAGAGTTCGGGGACATAGCGCATCCTCTTCTCGTCATGAATCATTGCTCCTGTACCGATACAGATCATCACGTCGTGGGCCTCATGATGGGAGCGCTCCAGGAAATGGACGTCGTTGGTGGCAACCAGGCCAAGGTCGAGGTCACGGGCGATATCGATCAGTCCGCCTCGATTACGCCGCTGCTGCTCGATGCCGTGATCGGCGAGCTCGATGAAGAAATTATCCTTTCCGAAAAGATCCCTGTAGGTGGCTGCCGTCTCGAGTGCCTTGGCGTTCTGTCCCTCGCTCAGGGCCATGTTGACCTCCCCTTTGAGGCAACCGCTGAGGGCGATGAGTCCCTCTCTATGCTTTGCCAAGAGTTCACGATCGACGCGGGGCTTGTAGTAGAAGCCGTCCAGATGGGCGGCCGTGCTCAGCTTCACCAGGTTCCGGTAGCCAGCGTCGTTGGAAGCAAGAAGGGTCATGTGGAACGCCGCATCCTTGCCCCCGTTGCTTGTCTTCTTCTCGTGCATCGATCCGGGGGCGACATAGATCTCGCAACCGATGATCGGCTTCACCTTGGCCTTCTCGGCCGCCTGGTAGAACTCGACCGTCCCGAAAAGATTTCCATGATCTGTCAGCGCAATGGCCGGCATGCCTAATTCAGCGGCCTTCTTGACGAGTTGATCCATCCGGATCGCACCGTCCAATAACGAGTACTCGCTATGAACGTGGAGGTGGACGAAAGGGGTCTGGGCCATCCCAAAAGGTTATGACTGGCGGTCAAGACGGGCAAGAGGGCAAGTGAAAAGACCCCTTCTAAAAAAGCCGTGTTTCAATGGTTTTTTTCCGCAATTTCAAGCAATCCCCGAAGGGTCAGCAGAGGATCGACCAGATCAATGAGAGCAGATCGTTTGGCCTCCCCTTTCTGAAGGGAGAGTCGGGCCACCAGTTCCGCATCGCCTCCCGTGGCGATGACATAGGGCTTCTTTCCTTTGAAGGTTTCCCTGGTGATCCGTGCCACGGCCTCCCGCACGAGGCCGACAGCACCAAGCAGGAGACCGATCCGGATAGCCTCCTCCGTGCTTTTTCCGACGCTGGAGGAAATCTTTTGGATCTTGGTAAGGGGTAGAAGGGCCGTCCTCTCGTGGAGTGCCTTGGCGGCGATGGGGAGTCCCGGGGCAATGATTCCGCCAAGATAGCTTCCCTTGGCATCGATGACATCGAAAGTCACCGCCGTTCCGAAATCGACGACAATGGCAGGAAGCTTACCGAGCTTTACGGCTGCCGCGGCATTGGCCAGACGGTCCGCCCCGATCGTGCGCGGATTCGGGTAGGAGACGTGAACGCCACCCGGCACGCGGTGATCCACCCAGAGGGGAGGACAGGGAAGGGATGTGGCAAGAATACGGCTCGCCTCGGGAACAACCGAGGAGATGACGGCCAGGGATGCTTTCGTTCCCTGGAGGAGATTCGGCGACAGATCATGGGTCGAGACTTTGGTGACTCGTCCGATCTTTCCACCCGTCGCAACGGCGATCTTGGTGAAGGAGTTGCTGATGTCGACCAGCAGGAACTTCCGTTTCATGAATGCCGCTCTCAGGAGCAATCAACTATCCAGCGGCATTCACTAGATCCGCTTCCTCGGGGGGAAGGGCTCCTTGGAAACGCTTTTTATCGATTGCCTTCATGTAGGCCTCATGCGGGCTGATCGTTCCATCCAGCATCTTCTCCCAGATGGCGTCGTCCATGAACTGCATCCCTTCGGATTTGCCGGCCACGATCACATCCTGAAGCTTCTGGGTGGCTCCTTCACGGATGATGGCGGAGACGGCGTTGTTCACCTTGAGGATCTCGTTGATGGCGACGCGCCCCTTGCCGTCCGCTTTCTTGAAAAGAAGCTGAGCCACGACGCCCCGCAGTGAGGAAGCTAGCATGGTGCGGACTTGTGCCTGCTGATCGGCAGGGAAGGCGTCGATCATGCGATCCACGGTTTTCCGGGCGTTATTCGTGTGCAGGGTGCCGAATACGAGGAGTCCCGTCTCCGCAGCCGTCAGTGCGAGGGAGATGGTCTCCAGATCACGCATCTCACCGACAAGGACGATGTCAGCATCCTCACGCAGGGCAGCCTTCAGGCCGGCCGCGAAGGAAGGTGCGTGCTCGGGAACCTCACGCTGGGTGATAATGCTCTGCTTATTGCGGTGCACAAACTCGATCGGCTCCTCGATCGTGACAATGTGGCGGCCATAGTTGGTATTGATGTAGTCGATCAAGGCCGCAAGCGTGGTGCTTTTTCCAGATCCTGTCGGGCCGGTCACCAGGACGATGCCGCCGCGCATGTCGCCGAATTCCTTGATGACCTCCGGGACGTTCAGTTGCTCCAGGGTGAGGATCTTGGTCGGGATGATACGGAAGACCGCTCCGTAACCGTGCGCCTGCTTGAGGTAGTTGCAGCGGAAACGGCTGTTTTCATCCATCTGATAGGCGAAATCAAGATCACCGCACTCCTCGTACTTCTGCCACTTCTCGGGTGTGCAGATTTCGCTGAGCATGTATGCCATCTGCTCACGGGTGAGAGGTTCTGATTCCGCCCAGATAGGCACGATCTCACCGTTCTTGCGGATCTTCGGAGGTTGCCCCTCGGAGAGGTGGAGATCGGAGGCACCGTTCTCAATGAGTGCCTGGAAGAGTTCGTCGATGTATGCCATGGTCGCTAAATTGGTATCAGACCCCGATGACGTTCCTCATCTCGGTCTTGTTCTCGGCCCGGTAGAGGGCCTCCTCGGCCGTGATGATGCCCTGGCGGTAGAGTTCGGCCACAGACTCGTCCATCAGGATCATGCCGGCTTTCTTACCCGTCTGGATAATGCCGGGAAGCATGAAGGTCTTTGCCTCGCGAATGACGTTACCGATAGCCGGGGAGTTCAGCATGATCTCCATGGCAACGGCTCGGCCCATGCCATCTGCTCTCGGGATGAGTTGTTGGCTGACGATGCCGCGGAGCGACTCACTCACCATCATGCGGATCTGATCGCGTTGGTCGGCGGGGAAGACGTCGAGCAGACGGTCGAGTGTACGGGGAGCATTGCTCGTGTGAAGGGTGCCAAGAACCAAGTGTCCGGTCTCCGAGGCCGAGATGGCCAACTGGATGGTCTCGAGGTCTCGCATCTCTCCGACCATGATGACATCAGGATCTTCACGCAGGGCTCCGCGCAGGGCGGCGGCAAACGACTTGGTATGCGTGTGAACTTCGCGCTGGGTCACCTGGCAGTGGGCCGAGGGAATGATGTATTCGATCGGTTCCTCCAGGGTGATGATATGGTCGCCGCGGTGGAGGTTGATCTCCTGGACGAGCGCGGCAAGCGTCGTGGTCTTTCCGCTACCCATCGGACCGGTGACCAGAACAAGTCCGTTGTGGTACTGGGTGAGTAGCTTGAGTTGATTCGGCATCCCCAGTTCATCAAGCGTCCTGAGATTGCTGGTGATGATGCGGAATGCCAGATCGTAGCCGAGTCGCTGGCGTACCACGCTGGTTCGATAGCGGCCATTGGCATTGTTGTAGGCAAAATCCACGTCGCCCTGATCGACAAGACGCTTCCATTGCTGCTCGTCCAAAAACCCCTTCACCAGAGCCTCGGTATCCTCGGCCGTGAATTTGGGAGCGTTCTCCCACATGGGCAGCAGTGTGCCGTATCGACGGCAGGTCGGGGGACTGGAGACGCTGAGGTGGATGTCGGAGGCATCGGCCTCCTTGCCGAGGTTCAGGTAATCGTCGACATGTGTCGGAAGCGTGGGATCGGAAAGTGAACTCATTAGGGAAAAAAAACAGGGGAGAACTCCTAACTAAGGACGTCCCCGTTTAGCAAGTCCCGCCTTGGCGGCATTTGTGGCAAGTTCCACGACGAGTGGGCGGAGGATGGGATACAAAACCTTCCCCACTTCCAAGGCGCCGGCGATCCATCCGGCCTTGGAGAGAGCGCCGACAGTCTGGACCGAGGCCGTGCCGATTGTCTCGGTAACTTTTTTTGAGGTTTTGGAAGATGTTCCTTGGCTTGCTTGACTTCCTCCGCGTCCTCCAAAAATCGTGGCAATCAATCCAGCGGCAGCGGCGCCACCGACCCAGCGCAAGGGATGATGCCGGACGGATTCAGTAAAGCGTTTCTGAATATCCAGATCGGAGATGAGTCCCGAGTATTGTCGGGAGATGGCCGTCCGACTCTCCCTGATGGATTGCTGGAGTTTGACGAGTTCGGTTTCCGTGGCATTCATCGGGTGGAGTAATTTGCTGTCCCGGAGGCAGTAGAGGATGAGGTATGGGATGCATCCAAACCTGTGAAACTTCCCAAGGCTTCGATATCACGGCGTAGTTCCGAAGTGGTGGCTTCAAAGTGACGCGGGGTGATGACTCGCGCACGAAGTGCCTGATAGAGGATCCCGAGGATGCCAAGATGGAGCAACCCGGCTGCGGCTAGGGAAACAGGCCATCCCCACTTGAGGGATGTGGCCAGCAATGCGACCACTGCTCCAATCAGCGCGACATAGGCAATCATTGCCACCATCACAATCGCCAGCAGGAGGATAAGCCCGGCGATGCTTTGACGGATAAAGAGTCGGCCCTCAAGAGCAGCCAGGGAGCCAAGAGAGAGCAGGTGACGAAGTAGGCCAGCCGTGAGTCCCGTGATTCTGGAGGGAATGCCGCCCGGGAGATGCTGGGAATTCATCGTAAGGGGTAATCCTGATCGGGCCGGGTACCTTTGGAATCGGAGGATGAGAAGCAGAGCTCTAACTTCTAGCGACGACGGAGAAGTAGTCCCAATACAACTCCGGCGGCAAAGGTAATGCCGACGGCGCGGAAGGGATTGTCCCGAACGTAATCCTCGGCCTGATCGGCGAGTTCCTCGAACTGATCGCGGTACTGAGCCGCCGCTTCACCTGCGCGGTCGGCGACGTTGCTGTAACGATCAAGCGCCTGCTGGGAGAGATCGCCGTACTTGGCCTTGGCGGTCTTGGAAAGATCGGCGTAGGTGGAGCGTGCTGCATCCTTCAGATCCTGGGCGGCGGCACCAAGCTCCTCACGTCCCGCTGCATAAGCGGAGCGTGCAGCCGCAGCGGTCGTCTCAAGGGCTTTCTTGGCATGAGCCTGGCTGCTTTCGAGCTTTTCTGAGGCGGTGGGATTGTTTTGTGAGTCAGTCATGGTTTTGAGAAGTTAAATTCGAGTGATGAGTACGATTTAAGAATCGCAGAAGTCGGCTGGTTGGCAAGGCGTCTTCAAGGTGTCCCACTCCACCTGTGGGAGAGTCCGCAAGGAAGCGGTTGGTTGTCCTGAGTTCCGATCAAGGAGAGCCGCACGATCTCTACGGATCCACCGAGGCGGGAAAGGCGTTTCGCGATCATGGATTGGGCAATGTCGTCCAGTGATTCGCTGTAAGTATTGAGAAGAAGGAAGAGGGGATGATCGCTGAGAGCCTCCTGAGCCGAATCCAGCAGGAAGGGAAGATGCTCGGAGAGCTTCCAGAGTTCCCCGCCTTTTCCACGTCCAAAAGAAGGGGGATCCATGATGATCCCGTCGTAGTGGTTCCCCCGGCGGATCTCCCGCTGAAGGAAGGTGAGGGCATCCTCGACGATGTAGCGAATGGGGGCCTCGGAGAGCCCCGAAATCCGAGCATTTTCGGAACACCATCCGACCATGGCCTTGGCGGCATCGACATGCGTGACGGAGGCTCCGGCAGCTGCTGCGGCCAGACTTGCCCCTCCGGTGTACCCGAAGAGATTAAGCACTCTGATTTCCGAGTTCCTGCTCTTGCAGTTCTTGATAAGAGTCCTCATCCAATCCCAGTTCGCCGATTGTTCGGGGAAGAGGCCGAGGTGTTTTGAGTTCGTGGGGCGGATGAGAAAGGAGAGCTCTCCGTAGCTGACGATGCAGGGATCAGGGAGAGGCTGGCGCCAGTTCCAGGTACCTCCCATGGCGCGGTCGCCAGAGTAGCGTCCCTCCCATGCCGGTAGTGATGAACTCTCTTTCCAAGACCATAGTGCGGTCGACTCGGGACGAAGAATGACTCTGCCGCTCCATCGCTCCAGACGCTGACCATCGCCCGAGGCAATCAACTCGTAGCCATGCCATTCCTGAGGATGGTGCATCACTTAAAATCCCGTCCGGAACTGGACGATCAAAAGCCACAGGTTCAGACCTGCAATCAACGCAGCCATTACCCATCCGGTGAACCGAACCCAAGAGGCATTAACGAACTCCCCCATGATCGAGGCATTCCCCGTGAACTGTACCAGAGGAACCACGGCAAAGCTAAGTTGCATGCTGAGGACCACCTGGCTGATCAGGAGTAGCCGCGTGGTGGCTCCATCTCCGGCGAATGCAAGCACGATGACTGCGGGAATTATCGCCAGCATCCGCGTGATCAGACGCCGCATCCAGGGTGCGATCCGGATGTGAACGAATCCCTCCATGATGATCTGTCCCGCAAGCGTACCCGTCAGGGTGCTGTTCTGTCCCGAGGCAAGGAGAGCCACGGCAAAGAGAGTGCCTGCTCCGGCGACACCAAGCATCGGGGTCAGTAGCTTGAAGGCATCCTGGATCTCGGCCACATCTGTCCGCCCGGCCTTGTAGAAGGTGGCCGCCGCAAGGATCAGGATGGCCGCATTGATCGCAAGGGCCAGGGTCAGGGCGACATTGGAATCGATGGTCGCAAAGCGGATGGCCTCCTTCTTGCCGAACGAGTCAAGAGGGTAGCACCGGGTCTGAACGATGGAGGAGTGCAGATAGAGATTATGAGGCATCACGGTGGCTCCGATAATGCCGATGGCGATAAAGAGTTTTTCTGGGTCGGAAACAATCGTTGCTGTGGGAAGGAATCCATGCAGGATCGGCAGGATCTCCGGTTTGGAGAAAAAGAGCTCCAGAGCAAAGCAACCCGCGATCGTTGCGATTAATGTGATCACAATCGCCTCGATATAACGGAATCCTTTTTGCTGGAGCAAAAGAAGAAGCAGGACATCTAGTGTGGTGATGACCACGCCGATGAGGAGGGGTAGGTGAAACAGAAGATTCAGTGCGATGGCTGAGCCGAGTACCTCGGCCAGATCACAGGCAGCGATGGCGATTTCCGCAAAGATCCAGAGAAAGACGGAGGCCCTCTTCCCATAGTGTCGGCGGCTGAGTTGGGCAAGGTCGGCTCCGGTGGCGATACCAAGCTTCAGGGCCAGGTATTGCAGGAACATGGCCATCAAACTCGAGAGAAGGATAACGGAGAGGAGGGAGTAGTTGTATTTTGATCCTCCTGCCAGATCGGTTGCCCAGTTTCCGGGATCCATATAACCGACAGCCACGAGATATCCGGGGCCCACGAAAGCCAGAAGTTTTCTCCAAAAGCCCTTTTGAGAGGGAACATGCATGGTGCGATGTACCTCTGGGAGGGTTGCTGAAAGGGGGCGCGTCATTAAAATTAGCCTTGGCTAAATTATTTATACGGTGCTATGAGTTCTCTGCAAAGGGAAAAAGCAGATGATGAACTTCCCTAAAATCACCCCATGATCAAAACTTCAAACAGGTCATCATCGGCCGCCGAAGACTATCTGGAGCGTATTCAGGAACTCATCGAGGCAAAGGGTTACGCCAGAGTCGTTGATATCGCGGCCAGTCTGGGGATCTCGCAGGCCAGTGTAACCAATATGGTCAAGCGTCTGGATGCCGAGGGTTTTGTGCTTTATGAGAAATACAGGGGATTGGTCCTAACCCCGGAGGGTGAGCGCATTGCCAAGGAGATCGCGCGCAGACACCGTATCCTGACAGATTTTTTAAGCCGGTTGGGAGTCTCCAAAGAGGCGGTGGAGAGGGATGTCGAGGGGATGGAGCATCATCTGAGCCCGGCCTCACTGGAGGCGATTGAAGCTCTCTGTCAGGAGTTGGCTTTTCAGCCTGAACTGCTTGCAAGAATCACACAGGGATCTGGCAAAAGAATTTTCTAAACTGGACAGATGATGTCCGGTTTGAGATTTTGCTTTAACTTGAATCCCGAGGGGTGACAGCTTAGGTTTTCAAAAGTTTCTTATGTCCACTTTCAAGCAACTAGCCTCTCTTCTTGGGATTTCGGATCGTCAACTTCGGCGCTATGCCGAAGAGGGAAAAGTCGTGGGTGTTTACACCACAAAGGGAGGCCACTGGCGGCTGCGCGGAAAAATCACCGAGGCTCGGGTTCAGAGGGCCAGAAAAGTCCTTCGATTGACTCCCTCCATCGCCACGAATCGGCGAAAAAATCATTTTAAGCGTGCCAATGTGGTCATCAAAGATGTCCAGAAACAATGGAAGCAGACCTTTGAGCCCCCTAAGAAGAAAACCCCTAAGGCTAAGAAGCCCAAGGCACCGGTAGCACCAGTTCCAGGGCAGGCTGTTCAAGTTGACTTGTTCGGAGATTGGTAGGATTACGAGTTATGAGTTGGGTTGCGATTGTGGTAGTGGTGGTTTCGTGATTGAGTCAGCGCTTTTGTAGGTTCTTTTCCGAATTTGTAACGCTCGCGTGCTTGGATTTCTCCCGAAACACCTCCACTCTGATCCGGACATGAAACGAATTCAGACCTCCTTAATCGGGGCTTTTCTCCTGCTAGCAGTGCTATTGGTCCTGCCTTCAGGGCTTAACGCTGCAACTCATCCCATCGCCCCAAGGCTCTCCGCCAGGGCAACACTCTCCTGCCGAGGCGCCAAGCCCGGCCAGCATGTGGAGTTGGTGGTGACTGTTCGGAATGCTCTTCATCCCGTGATCGCTTCGGTGGAGAGGCCCCCTTCGTTCCGCATGAAGACGCTCCGGACGCCCCGATTGCTCAAGACTGAGGAGGGGGATGTCTGGCTTTTCCGATATCAGATCGTTCCGAGGGAAACCGGAGACTTTGAGATCCCCGCAATCACGGTGACTGATACCTCGACACAAGGGCTGACACAGGTTCAGACCATGCCCCTAACACTCCGTGTTTCCATCAAGGGTGAACCTCAGAAGATCACCTCTCCTGAGCTTTCGCGTATGGTCAATCTCCCTCCTTCACTAAGCGAGGAGGTCTTGAAGAATGCTCCCCAGAAGGAACCGAAGCCAGATCCTACCCCTGCGCCTGTTGATTCTCGGCCGTTGCCAGCGCGGATCGGCTCGACCTGCTGGAAGGAACTCAAAGCTTTTTGGAACTATCCCGGAGGGAAATAGAGGGATCATTCCTCGGGTTGACCTTGTTTTCCGCTCCTAGGTTGTTTATGAGTCATTAATAGTTTTTACCCCCATGACGTTTCTTCTTCTTCCCAAACTTCTCATCGCAGGTGGATCTTCCTTTCTGGGCACTCTGGATCTTCCTCCGAATGTCGATCTGCTGAACCACACTCTGGCAGGTGAGAAGATTCCTGCCCGTGAGGTGGTTTGCCGTGACCGTTGGGGAACGCCGATGCTGCCCGATGGAAAGGGTGGATATAGTATTATCTCCCCGATTGATAAGAAACTGATCGCAGAGAGTCTCTGGATTCCTCCAGTTTCCGGTGTCCGCCCGACGCCAACTCCAGCTCCGGCGGCTGCCTTGCCGGTGGTGGGGGCCCCGAATCCAAGTCTGCCTACCTCATCCTCTGCTCACAAGAGTTTGCCTGCTGCGGGAATCCCGCGATAGAGGAAACTTGGGCCTAGCTTTGGGGAGCCACGGTTAGTGGTTCAGAGTCCAGCAGTTAGGGGTAAGGTAATCGTAAAATACCATTACGAATTTACCCACTCCCACACTCCCACACTCCCAACTACGAAGGACTGATTCCGTAATACTAAGGATCAGGTGTACTTCAACACCTCTTCGATCGTTGTAATTCCGTCGAAGATACAGCGGAGTCCGTCAGCTCGAAGTGTCGCCATACCAAGTTCCATGGCTTTCTGTCTAATGACGACGCCCGGAGCTTTTTCGTTGATCATGGCGCGGATCGGATCTGTCACCTTGAGGAGTTCGTACAGACCTTTACGGCCCTTGTAGCCCGTCTGGTTGCATTCGGAGCATCCTTTGCCGAAGTAGAAGGTCTTGTCGCCGATATCGTAGGGCGAAAGTCCGAGTTGAGAGAGGAGCGCCTCATCCGGCTCATAGGCTGTCCTGCAGCGGGTACAGATACGTCGCACCAGACGCTGGGCCAGCACGCCCTCGAGCGATGCCGAGAGCATGAAAGGTTCGACACCCATATCGACTAGACGGGAAACAACACCGGTCGAGTCGTTGGCGTGCAGTGTGGTGAAGACCAAGTGTCCGGTGAGTGATGCCTGAATGGCTATCTGAGCCGTTTCCAGATCGCGGGTTTCCCCGATCATGATACGGTCGGGATCCTGACGGAGGAAGGCCCTGAGTACTCTGGCAAAGTCTAATCCCGCCGCCTCATTGATCGGCACCTGCAGGATTCCGTCGATTTCGTATTCCACCGGATCTTCTGCGGTGAGGAGTTTGGAATCGACGGTATTGATCTTGTTCAGGCAGGCGTAGAGGGTCGTGGTCTTTCCTGATCCGGTGGGACCGCAGACGATGAAGATACCGTTCGGTTTCTCAATGACCTCGATGATGTACTCGTAGATGTCCTGAGGCATCTGGAGAGTCTCCAGATCGAGTTTTACGGCGCTTCTGTCGAGCACACGGAGCACGACGCTTTCACCGAATTGTGTGGGGAGGCAGGAAACACGGAGGTCGACCGTCTTGTCACCGATCATCCGCTGGATACGGCCATCCTGGGGCACACGCCGTTCGGCGATGTTAAGATTTGCCATGACTTTGAGACGGGAGGTGACGGGAATCGCCAGATGCCGTGGCGGAGGCTCCATCTCATAGAGGGCTCCGTCAACACGGTAGCGGATCTTGAACTCTTTCTCGAACGGCTCGAAATGAATGTCACTTGCCTGGGCTTGAACGGCGCGATCAAGGATCAGATCGACATAGCGAATGATAGGCGTGGCATTGGCTTCGGCTGCTGCCGCTGCGGCGTTGAACTCCTCTTCCTCGTTTTCAACCTCCGTGACTTCCGTGGCGGTAAGTTGCTTGAGAACATCCTCCATGGAGGTCTCCTCGGAGCCGTAATGCGCGATGATGAGGTTCTTGACCTGATGACACGGGGCGACCACCTGGACGATATCCCGGTTGAGAGTGAAGCGGAGATCTTCCAGGGCCTGAGAATCGAGAGGATTCCCAAGCGCTACGGTCAGCACATTCCCGGAGGCCGTCACGGGAATCACCTCGTGAAGCCGTGCCATGCCTGCGGGAACGAGATGGAGGAGCGCGGGGAGGGGTTCGAAACCGGTGAGGTCGACGGCATCGACTCCCAATTCCGCTGCGATGGTCTGGGCAAAAGACTCCTCGGTGACAAAGCTCTGATCGACCATGATATCCTCGATGGGACGACCCGAATTCAGGGCCTCCACGAGAAGTTCTTCGCCGGTGATCTCCGTGAGAACGCCAGCCCGTTTAAAAATATCGATGACTTGATGCGGGTTCATGGGGTTTTAATGATCCTCTCCCATGGTGCTGGAAATGACCTCTTCCGGAGTGGTGAGACCGGCAAGGACCTTGCGGATGCCATCCTCGCGGAGGGTTCTCATTCCCATTTCCCTGGTTCGGTGGCGGAGTTGGAGCGTTGTAGCACTGCGGTTGATCATCTGACGAACCTCGTCGTCGGCCACAAAGATCTCGAAAATACCCATACGTCCGCGGAATCCCTTGCCACGGCATTTTTCACATCCAACCGCTCGCATGACGGTTGCTTTGGAGAGTTGTGAGGAGTCCAGGTTCAGCACCCTTGCCTCGTACTCGCTCATTTCGCCGGGCACCTTGCAGTTGGCACAGAGTTTCCTGACAAGGCGTTGGGCCATGATTCCGCGCACAGCACTCGAGACGAGGAAGGGCTGGACTCCGATGTCCACAAGACGGGCAACGGCTGCCGGTGCGTCGTTCGTGTGCAGTGTGGAGAGCACAAGGTGTCCGGTCAGGGAGGCGTTGATGGCGATCTCCGCGGTCTCCTTGTCTCGAATTTCTCCCAACATAACGATATTCGGTGCCTGACGCAGCATGGCTCGGAGTGCTGCCGCGAAAGTCATTCCGACCTCCGCATTCACCTGCACTTGATTGATGCCCGTCATCTGGTACTCGACCGGTTCCTCGACCGTGATGATCTTGCGGTCGGGGCGGTTCATGTAATTGAGGCAACCGTAGAGGGTGGTTGTTTTTCCAGACCCCGTCGGACCGGTGACGAGAATGATGCCATCAGGCATGGCCACCAAGCGCTCAAAGGTTGCCTGGTCATCGCTCATGAAGCCGAGCTCGGGCAGTCCGAGCATCAACGAGGATTTGTCGAGAATACGCATGACGATGCTTTCCCCGTGTACGGTAGGCACGCTACTGACACGCAGATCGATCGTCTTGTCGCCCACCTTCACCTGGATACGTCCGTCCTGAGGAACGCGCTTTTCAGCAATGTTCATCGACGCAGTCATGATCTTCAGACGGCTGATAATGGCACCTTGGAGCTTTTTCGGGGGGCTCTGCATCTCCTGAAGATTACCGTCGATGCGATAGCGGATCCTCAGGCGCTTTTCCATCGGCTCGATGTGAATGTCGCTGGCCCTGTTGTTCTGGGCCTCGATCAGCAGGTTGGATACCAAGCGGATGATCGGTGCATCATCGTCGCCGTTGTACTCTTCCTCCTCTTCGGTGACGACTGCCTTGCCGAGCTCCTCGAGCCCCTGAGGATAGAGGCGGTCGAGTTTGTCATTGATCTGGGCCGGAACGGCGCAGACAAATTCCACGGGGCGCTTCAGCAGGAATCCGATGCTGTCGAACGCCTCGAAATCCATCGGATCAGCGATCGCGAGGACAAGCGATCCATCATGCTCGGAGACGGGTACGGTCTTGTAACGCCGCGCATTCTCCGGCGAAAGGAGCCCCACTAACTCGGGGCTGGGAGCGACCAGAGAAAGATCAACGAAATCCATCCCGTTTTGTGACGCGAGTGTCCTTGCGACATCCTCTGCGCTTACCGTTCCCTCCTTGATGAGCGTCTCCACCATGTGGAGACCACCCGTTCTGCCAGCGAGTTCGTCAGCCTGTTCTTGGGACATGAGACCCACATCCTTCAGGATCTCGATTACGTATTCGTCGTTGGCGGGCATTGAGGGGGCTAATTGAGGGAGGAGGCATATCATCTCTCCCTTTTTTTCTTTGTCAACGCGCTCTCAATGCATTGGGCCGTTGATTTTCCACGGAGCCTGCCCTAAATATTTTCAAATAAGCATTATGTCACGTTACCGCACTATCCTGATTTTCGGCGCTCCTGGAAGCGGCAAGGGAACCCAAGGCAAGATTCTGGGCAAGATACCGGGATTCTACCACTGCGCTTGCGGTGATGTTTTCCGATCCCTTGATCCTGCCAGCGAACTCGGCTCGCAGTTTCTCGAGTACTCCAGCAAGGGGGAACTCGTGCCCGACGAGATGACAGTCAGGCTTTGGCATGAGTCGATCCGCAAGACCGAGGAGTCTGGGAAGTTCAAGCCCGAGCGTGATTACCTCATTCTGGACGGAATTCCACGCAATGTCGCTCAAGCCGTGCTCATGGAGACCCATATCGAGGTGCGTCGGGTTTTTCATCTTTCCTGTCCTGACCGGGACAAGTTGGTGGCTCGTCTTAAGAAGCGTGCCTTGCGCGATAATCGCCTCGATGACGCCAATGAGGAGGTCATCCGCCACCGCTTGGGCACCTATGATTCCGAGTCCAAGCCGATGTTGAGCCACTTTTCCTCGGTGAAGCGTCACGATATTGATGCTTCGATGACTCCATTGGAGGTTCTTCATAAGATCTTGGAGGGGCTTCTTGAGGAGACATCTGCCGCAGCTTCCCGATAGGTGGAAATTTTTCAGTTGATCGTCGCCATCACCCACTGACGTCGCATGAGCCAGTTCGAGAACCTGCGGGCCTCCTCGCTCTACTGCAATAAATGTGCAAAGCCGATGCCCGTCAGGGAGATGCTCTTGCTGGTTCTGCCAGATAAGGAAATCTACGACTATCTCTGCACCGGTTGTTCCTCGTCCCTTGGGAGTCGCGAGGTAAGCGTGGGAGATTTGAGAATGGCTCAGGCCGCGATGACGCGGCGCAGGTCATCCGGCATCCCCTCGTCCTTTGGATATTGAGGACAGATTCCTAACTGCGCATGCGTGTTCTTTTTGCCGGTACAGGGGATATCGGGATTCCGACACTACACTATCTCAAGGCCCATCATGAGTTGGTGGGCGTCCTGACTCAGCCTGATCGTCCTGCGGGTCGTCACCGCGAACTGAAAGCCCCCGCGATCAAGGAAGAACTCCTCAGGCTGGCTCCCGAAGTCCCGATGCTCCAACCGGAATCCCCACGGCTTCCCGAAGTCATCTCTTGGGTGCGGCACCTCGCCCCGGAAATCATGGTGACGATGGCTTATGGAAGGATCCTTCCGAAGGAGCTTCTCGAGGCTCCTTCTCTTGCATGCCTGAACATCCATGCCTCCCTGCTTCCGCGCCATCGTGGAGCCTCTCCAATCCAAGCAGCAATTGCCTCGGGAGACACGACGAGCGGTGTAACCATCATGCACATGGCTGAGGGCCTTGATACCGGGGATATGGTTCTTGAAAAAAGAATCCCTCTCGGGAGGCGGGAGACCGCAGGTTCGCTTTCCGAAAAGCTTGCAAATATGGCACCGCTTGCCCTCTCCGAGGCAATGAATCTTCTCTCTTGCAGAAATGCCCCGCGTTTTGAGCAGGATCACGCGCAGGCAACCGTCACGGGCAAAATTGGAAGAGAGGAATCATTGATTGACTGGAACGAGCCGGCTGTTGTGCTGGAACGAAAGATTCGTTCCCTTCAGCCTCGTCCTGCTGCGGTTGCTTCCCTTAAGGCAGCCTCGGGGGAGTTAATTTCCCTCAAGATCCATTCGACAATCATCGCCCGGAAAGCCATGGGAAAGCCTGGTAGCATTCTCAGGGTCGACGAACGCGGCGTGCTTGTTGCCTGTGGTGAAGGTGGTCTTTTGCTTGGAATGATCCAGCCCGAGGGGAAGGCCAGGATGCACTCCTCCGCCTTCGCCCGTGGCCGGGCACTGAAGATCACAACTTGAGATTTGGGTTTGGCATCGTGCCGTTGCCGATTTGACTTTGCCTTGGGCCTCTCCTGCGGTTTGATTTGACCCCATGTCCGATACTTTGTCTCCCTCGCCAAAATACAGCCGCATCGTCCTCAAAATCAGTGGTGAGGCATTGAAAGAGAAGGGGAGTTCCGACAGCGTTTCCCCTCAAATCGTTCAGAAAGTGGCAGCCTCGATTGCCGAGGTCAGCAAAATGGGAGTGGAAGTTGCTGTCGTCGTCGGTGGAGGAAATATCTGGCGCGGACTCGCCGCGAGTCATCGAGGAATGAATCGTGCCACAGCCGACTATATGGGGATGCTTGCCACCGTGATCAACGGGATGGCTCTCATGAGCGCTCTTGAGGATCTCGGCCATTCCACACGCGTCCAGACAGCAATCCAGATGAATAACGTTGCGGAACCCTTCATTGTTCGTCGTGCCATCCGTCATCTGGAGAACGGCCACATCGTCATCTTCGTCGCGGGTACAGGAAACCCCTTTTTCTCGACCGACACAACCGCGGCACTCCGCGCCAACGAGATCGGTGCCGAGGTCATCCTCAAGGCAACCAAGGTTGACGGGATCTACGACTCCGATCCGAACAAGAACCCCGAGGCGAAGCGCTTCGATACCCTGACCTACACCGATGCCTTGACCCAGCGCCTTGAGGTGATGGATTCAACTGCCTTTTCCCTCTGCATGGACAATGCCATGCCGATCATCGTTTTTGACATGTCCGATCCCGCGAATATCCTGCGTGCAGTACGTGGCGAAGCCATTGGAACCCTCGTGTCGGATACCAAGCCCGCCCTTTAATACATCCCTAAAACACATCACAGACCATGAGCGCAGAAGAAGTCCTTTTTGAAGCCGAAGCCGGCATGGAGAAAGCTGGTGAATTCATGATGCATGAGTTCAATGCCATCCGTACCGGAAAAGCCTCCCCAGCCCTTGTCGAGAACATCGATGTCATCGCCTACGGCAGCAGCATGAAGCTGAAGCAGCTCGCTCTCATTACTTCTCCCGAGCCCCGCTTGCTGGTGATCCAGCCCTTTGACGCCGGAACTGTTCAGGATATCGAGCGCGCCATTCAGGAAAGTAAGATCGGTATTAATCCTGCAGTCGACGGCAAGCTCATTCGTCTTCGTATTCCCGAACTTTCCGAAGAGCGACGCAAGGATCTCGTGAAGACCATCAACAAGATCGCCGAGGAGACCCGTGTCCGTGTGCGTGCCTGTCGCCGTGAGGCGATGGAAGGAGCTAAAAAACTTCAGAAAGAAGGAGTCATTACCGAGGATGACCTTGAGCGCACCGAAAAGGAGATTCAGAAACTGACCGACAAGCAGGTCGAGTCCATTGACAAGCACGTCTCCCACAAGGAAGCCGAGCTTATGACTGTCTAGGGGTTCCTGACTCTACTTTCCCTGCCGCCGATCCTTCATGAATAGCATCACCCGGTTTAGAAGTGTCGCTCTCTTCCTTCTCACGGTGCTTGTACCGGCAGTTGAGGGAGGGAGACTGCTCGCGAAGGATTCTTTTGTGGTCAATGCGGCGCCTGGCTTTACCGGAGGCGCCTCGGCCGGTCGCAAGATTACCCTCGCATCGCTTAAGGGAAAACCTGTCGTCCTCGTTATCGCCCCATCTCCCAAGGATCGCGCCTTCCGCGCTCAGATGAATGAGTTCCGTGGACTCTACGAGCGCATGGCTTCTCAAGGGATGCTGTTCTTCGCCGCCTTTACTTCCGAGGGTGGACGTGTCACCTCCAACATCCCGTTCATTCTTGTGGATGATCCTGCCTCCGTGGCATCTGCTTATGATATCCCCAAGGGATTTGCGATTGCCGTAATCGGGCGTGATGCAAACCTCGACTGTCTCAGCACGAAGCCACTTCCAGGTCAGCGTGTTCTGGATCTCTCGCTAAACAATGCCGATGTCCAACTCCAGCTTCGCCGTTGAAAAATTCATCAGTTTTAACTCCCAACCCAACCTCATGAAAACACTGCACCTGACCCTTATTGCTGCCTTCACTACACTGCTGTTGATTCCACAAGCCAAGGCCGAATCTGCATCCGAACTTAGGCGCCAGGCGGAGAAAGCTCTCCACCGCCTCTATGAGAATAACCCCAAGGCGGAAGCTCTTGGAGAGAGGTCTGTTGCGGTGCTTGTTTTCCCCAAAGTCATCAAGGCAGGATTCATGGTGGCCGCCCAGCGAGGTGACGGCGTTCTGTTCAAGAATGGTGAAGTCGCAGGATACTATAACATGACCTCGGCCGGCTACGGGATCCAGGCTGGCATCCAAGAACTCTCGTATGCCCTCCTGTTCATGGATGAAAGCTCTCTCAAGTATTTGAAAAAGAGCGACGGATTCGACATTGGCTCCGCTCCCGGACTTGTGATGGGGGACCAAGGGTTTTCAGGAAGCATGTCGGTTGCCTCCTTTCAGCACGGTATCGCCGCCTTTATCTGGGGACAGAAAGGCTTGATGGGGGGATTGGGACTGCAGGGTACCAAGATCACTCGCTATACCCCGAGCGAGTAGGCATAGGATCGGAGATGATTTCGGCGCGATCTTCTAGGCGCATCGCGAATCAATAAAAAGAGAAGGGGCGCATCCGTGAGGATGCGCCCCTTCTCCATTTAGTTGTTGGAACGATTAATAGAAACCGGGGCCCCAGAAGCCTTCGCCGAATCCACCATAACCACCCCACTCAGAGGCATCGGCGTTAAGCGAGGCGGCTTCGACTTGATCCTGCTGCATTTTATACTGGAGAGCGTACTGCTGGTACTGAGTGTACTGCTTCTGATTTCCGATCAGAAGCATGTTACGTGAGGCATCAGCAAAGATGAAGTAGGTCTGCCCCTTCTTGTTGATCGGAAGAACCTTGAGTTGGGGGAGTGATTTGACTTTGGTGATCTGCTTCGGCGTGGTCGGAACGATCGTGCGGAATCCGGCTGCGCTCAGCAAAGTCTCCTTGTTTTGGCCTGAGGAGCAACCGGAGAGAACGAGAGCGGTAAGCAGCAGGGGCAGTTTGAATGACTTCATGGATTGTGATGTATCGTTAGTAGCCACGGGAGGCGAGAAAGAAAACAAATCCAGAGAAGGCGATGCAGTAATACCCGAACCAGGCCCAGTGACCTTTTTCTAACCATGAGGAGAGAAGTTTCAGTGCCAACAGGCCTGCCACAAACGCCCCGATCATGCCGAAGAGTCCCGGACCTAGAAGATGTAGAAGATGATGAGGGGAGGCTGCCTCGGTGTGAGCTTTAAGGAGGCGCAGCAGTTCCTTCGCGATGGCTGGCGGCGTGATAATCACAGCCAGGGCAAAGCTGAATTCCTCGACCCGTTGCCGATTGATTCCCTGAAGCATTCCGACTGAGATTGTGGTGCCCGAGCGGGAGAGACCGCGAAATGGTAGGCAGAAGCCCTGCGAAACGCCGATCCAGATCGATGAGACGAGCCCTAGGGAACGAGTGCCATGACTTCCACGGAGATGTCCCGCTGTCAGAATGAGCAATCCTGCAGAAAGCAGTGCTCCCCCGACTAACGGAAGGTGCCCGAAGAGATCCTCCATTTCATCCTTGCTGCTGCCGTGCATGCAGACCTTCTCAATGAGAACCTTGAGGGCTAAACCGACGATCAGGGTTGCGAGCGTGGCCACGATGACATTCACCGTTGTCTCTTTGAGGCTTGCTGCACTAGCAAAGAAGGTCCGCTTCCATGCCTTCCAGAAGTATGCAATGACTGCCACCATGGTACCGGTGTGAAGCATCACGAGCAGAAAGGTCATCGTCGGACTGGAAGGATCGAGTCCCATCAGTTTTTCAGCGACGATGACATGGGCCGAACTGGAGACGGGGAGGAGTTCGGCAGCCCCTTGGACGAGGCCTAGAAAGAGAATCTGAAGCAAGTTGGGTTCCATGGAGAGGGAGTATTCCGCAATACGATGAATGTGGAAATCAGGAAATCTGGAAAATGCAGTGTGAAGAAACCCTGATCACCAGATCTTTCTGTCGACATCGGATTATCCTGGAAAACCTCTTCCTTGGACTGGTGAGAGTGTCATTTTTCGAGCGAACTTCCATTGAGCCGCCGGGATGTCTTCATCCTCCTCCGGCTTTCCAGATTTCCATCTTGATCATGCAGTTCTGAGGTCGCGCTTTTTTGCGGAGAGTGTGGTGAAGACCATGACCCAGAATGATTGGGCTACAATGAAGAATGGCACCCCCAGTGCGGCCGGAAGGGAGTAGATGATCGAGACAAGTGGAATCCAGACCATCCAGTTTGCCATCAGCACGGGAAAAATCCTCAAGGCATAAAAAGTCACCGGATGATGTCCTCTGAATCCTTCAAGGGTGAAGGCATGATCTCTCCAGATGAAGACGCAGACGGCCTGAGGCATTGCCAGCAGAGGACAGTAGAGGAAGGCATCGACGAGGACCTTCTTCATAATGACTAGAGTCGAATCAGAGGGTCCGAAAAGTGCATATTGCAGACGATAAAAGAGATCGACTTGCATGCCGATGAGTCCCCAGAAGGGAATGGCGAAGAGGAGTCGTTGCCCCAGAGTGGTTGAGTTGACAACCGCTTGGCGCGGAATCAGGAGTCGAAGGAACTCGGGTAGGATCGCCGATGCGGCTGAGGTGCCGATAAAGGAAAAGAGAAATCCCCAGTTGCTGCGAATAATGGCCAGTTTTTCAAAGGCGTGCCTGGCTCCGGGACTCAGAAAGTAGGCTGCGGCCATGAAGGCCATGAGAAACTGAAGGAGTAATCCTGGGATCAGATTGGCTCGGAGCGCTCTTAGGGATTCCTCCCAAGCTACTCGGATCACCTGCTTCTGAAGATGCTTCATCTCTTGGGAATGCACTCCTGGGCCTCGGCTACAAAGAAGAAGAGCTTCCTTTGCAGGAAGCTCTTCGAGAACAGTGGCACAAGGAATCGTGCCGAAAGTTGATTGGTGCGATTAACGCTTGGAGAACTGGAAGCGCTTGCGGGCACCTGGGCGACCTGGCTTCTTACGCTCACGCCTGCGGGGATCGCGGGTCAGGAGCCCGTCTGCCTTGAGGAGGGGACGATCAGCCTCGTTGAATTCGTTGAGGGCGCGCGCGATTGCGAGGCTGAGTGCTCCAGCCTGGCCTTGGAGGCCACCTCCGGAGGTCTTGGCCTCGACATCATAGGACTTGATGGCATTCACGACCTCAAGAGGCTTGAGGACGGTGTTCTGCATCGAGATCGTGGTGAAGTAATCCTCGAAGCTCTTGCCGTTGACGCTGATCTTTCCGGAACCCGGAGCGATTTGGATGCGAGCGACTGCCGTCTTGCGGCGTCCTGTGGTGGCGGATTTAGCGGTGGCCATGATTAGTTTTGTGAAAATGAATTACTTGGCGGGCTGCGGATTCTGAGCCGTGTGAGGATGCTCGGAACCCTTGTAAACCTTCAGCTTGCGGTAGACAGTGCTTCCGAGGCGGTTGTGAGGGATCATCCCCTTGACCGCACGCTCGATGAGGAGCTCGGGACGGCGCTCGCGGCGCTGGCGGAAGGTCTCGGACTTGTGGCCTCCGACGAATCCGGAGAAGCTCATGTAGCTCTTCTGGGTCTCTTTCTTGCCGCCGATCTGGACTTCAGCCGCATTGATCACCACGACGAAATCGCCGGTGTCGACATGAGGGGTGAAGATCGCCTTGTGCTTGCCGCGAAGCAAGTTGGCGGCTTGGACGGCGACATGGCCGAGGTATTGGTTCTTGGCATCGATCACCCACCATTGGCGTTTGACCTCGGGAGCTTTAGCGGAAAAAGTCTTCATTCGGATTTCGGGAAAGGAGGTAAAGAGTAGGGAGAGACGCTGCGGGTGTCAAAGAGTAAAAGTGTTTTTTTAGAGCCCCCCCTTTTTCATTCGTTTTTCGGTCTCCTCAGGCATCCTTATTTGATCATGCCATCTATCAGCTTTCTCGGAACGGGTTCCGGCTTCCCCGATGCCGACCGCTTCTTCGCCAGTTCCCTTCTGCTCTTGAGGGAGAAACATCTGCTCATCGATGCGGGGGAACCGTGTGTTCATTCCCTGCGAGACCGGGGAACCTTGATTCGAGATCTCGATGCTCTCCTCATCACGCATGGGCATGTCGATCATATCGGAGGCCTGCCCGCCCTCCTGCAGGGTGCAATGCTCCTGGGTCGAAAAAAGCCCCTTGAGATCGTTCTTCCCGAGGAGATGATTTCCCCGATCCGTGCCTGGATCAGCGCTCTTTATCTCACGGAGGAGGGACTTGGGTTTCCGATTGCATGGCTGGCATGGCGTGATCGTGAGTCCTTGTCGCTGGGTGATGGGGCTCTCTCCGTGAAGCCGTTTCGCAATCGTCATCTTGAGGTGTGCTATCGCTCCCTCCATGGATCGGATGCCGAGAGGCCTTGTAACTCTTACTGTCTCGAAATTATCGCGGATGATTTCCGGGCAATCTTCAGCGGTGACCTCTCCTCGGCTGAAGATCTTGCGGAATTGGTAGCCACACCTGCCAATGTCCTTGTCAGTGAACTCTCGCATGTAAGCCCCAAGGAACTTGCAGCTGTTCTCCATGAGGCCGACATCCAGGCTCTCTGTATGATTCACCTTTCCGAGGATTTAGCGAGTGAGTCGACGGAACTACGCGTGAAGATGGAGGACCTTCTTCCCAAGATCGCCGATGTTTTCATCCCAGAGGATGGCGAGATCCTCGATTTTTAGGAACTCGGCAGTTTAGCGATGCCCTGGTTGAGGCGGTATTTCCATCTCGATCACGGGAAGGGGGATTCGGAGGCGGATCTCATCATCGATCAGGATCTCGACATGGTAAGTTCCGAATTTTTGGAACTGTACCCCGCCGAAGAAATGAACGTTGGTTGCATGCGCGTTCAAATCGGTAAGGCTGAAGGGAATCTCCGCCTGTGCAATAGGCTGATCCTCCTCGGGATCATAGATCAGGCACTTTTGGATGAAGTCCCCACTACCGCCACACCAGCGGGTCCAGAGACAAAGTTTGAAGAATGCAATAGGTAGCGTCGGAGTGGGGATTGCACCGATGACCCCAATGAGTGTCTGCTGTCCGCTGATTTCAGCACGGACATCTTCGCAGAGAATCGCGGCCTGAAGGTCTGGAAGAATGGAATCAGCGGTCATGAGAGTGTCGATGTTGCTGGAGTAGGGAAGTCTTGGCAAGGAGAGCATCACAAGCTGATCCGGGGGCCCCCTAAAGGAAATCCATGCCGGAAGTCTTTGAGTCATTGCCGAGAAGTTCCGAATGGGGAAACATTCATCCAGACCTTTCTCCATGATCTACCTCGATCACAACGCCACCACGTCGCTCTCTCCTGAAGCCCGGGAAGCCATGCTTCCACTCTTGGGAGATCTACTTGGCAACCCCTCCGGCATCCATGCATCAGCTCGGGTCGCCCGGGCAGCCGTCGACGATGCGCGAGACCGGATTGCCGCACTGCTTGGTGCGAAATCCCACGAGATCATTTTCACCTCCGGCGGAACCGAGAGCTGCAATCTGGCGGTCCTGGGACTTGCGAGGCGTCACCGCGCCCCGGGAAAAACTCATCTCGTCACCGCCTCCACGGAGCATCACGCCGTGCTCCACGTCATGCGATCGCTTGCTGAACGGGAGGGATTCGAGCTGACCGAGTTGCCTGTTGATGAGCAGGGAGTGATTGATCCGGAAGTTTTTGCCGCAGCGCTACGTCCCGAGACCATCCTAGCTTCCGTGATGATCGCCAACAACGAGACGGGCGTCATTCAGCCGATTGCCGAACTCGCAGCCCTCTGCCGTGAGAGAGGCATTCTCTTTCATACGGACGCTGTCCAGGCGTTTGGGAAGATCCGATGTAACCCGCTTGAGCTGCGTGTCGACGCACTTTCGGCAACAGCGCACAAGTTCTATGGGCCGCACGGCGCCGGTTTTCTGTGGCTCCGATCGGGAGTCTCCATTGAGGCGATTCAGCATGGTGGCTTCCATGAGAATGAACGTCGTCCCGGCACGGAAAACGTCCCAGCCATCGCCGGAATGGCTGCTGCGGCGGAAGTCGCGGTGAGGCAGGTGGCTTCTGCTGAAGAGTCCGTGAGGGAGTCTTCTCTCAGGGATCGTCTCTGGAACGGCATCAGCGAGATTGATCCCATGGCTGTGCGTAACGCCGCCTCGGCTCCCGCATTGGCAAATACGCTCAATGTCAGCTTCCCCGGTTGCGATGGGGAGACCCTGCTTATGGGACTCGATCTCGAGGGAGTTGCCGCCTCCAGTGGATCGGCCTGCATGGTTGGATCGATCCAGGCTTCGCACGTTCTGCTGGCCATGGGGGTCTCCGAGGAACTCGCCCGAGCGACTGTCCGATTCTCGCTCGGTCGGTCAACGACTCACGAGTCTATCGACGCAACGCTAGGAGCGCTCTCCCGTGTTTTGGGACGTCAGGTCCGTTCTTCTAAAGCGCTGTGTGTGAATGCATGACCTCCCTTGTCGGTCATTTCAAAGATCAGCTGACAGGGCAATTGAAGCTCCTTTTCGGACACCCCGTTGCTTCCATGACAGGAGAATTGCCTCCAGCCTTCCGAAAGCCTCTGGGAAATGGGAATTCCAAAAAACGCGATCCGCTTCTCGAGGAGAGGGCTCGCGGACTTCTCCATCCGCTCGCCCCGAAGCTCGCGCCCCTGGTCGTTGTCGGTTGGAATTCCCGTATGAGGACCACCGCAGGAGTGGCCATTGCCGCACGCTGGGAGGTCTGGTTGAATCCGGCCCTGAGGGAAATCTCAGAGGACGAAGTCGGGAAGACCCTGCTCCATGAGTTGGCTCACCTTCTTGCACAGCATCGCCATGTTCGTCGCAGACTCTCTCCTCACGGCATGGAGTGGCGCGAGGCTTGCCGGGATCTTGGGATTCCTAATGAGAAGCGCACGCACCAACTTCCCTTTGTTGGTCGGCGCATGAGACGTCGCTATCAGCTTCGCTGTCCGGGTTGCGGGGAGAGCCATGCGCGAGTTCGCAGGCCCCGGAGACGGATTGCCTGTCTGGCCTGCTGTCGGGCCCACAGCGGTGGTGCCTATGATGATCGCTTCCGGTTCCAGATCATGAGCCTCGAGAATTCCTGAAATGACCGGAGAGAGATCTTACTGAATATTGCCGAAATAATGCTGGCGGAGACTCTCGCAGTATCCGGATTCATGCCGCTGGAGCAATGCCCTGCTCAGATCGCGGCGTAGCGGGCTCCCGAGAGGCAGGGCAAAGGCACAATACTTCTTTTCAAAGACGGGGCCCACTTCGGTGATCGGTAGTTCCGGATGGGAATTGTCGAACCACTGGAGAGCCATGGCATCGTAGACGATGGCCTCGACCTCATGCCTCAGGAGTGCATGAACTGCATCCGGAAGCGTCGTGTAATTCTCATAATCCAGATTCGCATTTCTGCAGTATGTTTCGGAAACGGTTCCCCGGATCGCGGCCACTTTGTGCCCGGGCAGATCCTGGGGGCCGTTGATGATACTATGAAGCTTGTTTACGGTCATAACGCTGGTCACTGAGGAAGTGATGTAGGCTACCACCGCCACGCCGAAGGCGATCCAGATTCCCGCCATGATTTTGCCGAGCGGTCCGGGAAGCGGCTTGTGATTGCTCTTGCCGGTCATGGTGACTGACATGACATGGTAAAATGACTCTGCAAGGCCGTTCGCCCAATCTTTGGGAAACTCCTCGTTCCACCGTCGTTCCCCGAGGGTGACGAGGAGAGTTCCCACTAGGATCACTGCGATTCCGATCGCGAAGATCTTTAGGTGGCCGCTGTTGCGCAGCCCGTTCCAAAGCTTCATGAGTGAGGCGGTCCTATTTTCATCGATCATGACCTGCATTCCTCCCTGCAGGAAGGGAAGTGCGAAGTCCATTTTCTTGAGACGGTCGCTGGTCACGAAGATCGAGTCGGCATTGACATCGATTTTCCCCGTTTCCGTTGCCTTGAGGAGTTCGTCGAAATTGGGATACAGGACATACTGGAATTTTAATCCCAGATCGGCCGCGAGCGCCTGCCACAAGTCAATGCAGTACCCCTCGTAGACATCACCCTTTTTCATGTCGAAAGGCTCGTCCAGAGTGATACCGACTTTAATGATCTTGTTAGAATTCGTATCAGCTATGGAGGCATCCTCTCCTTTGCACGGCGAGATGATGCTGAAAATGAAGGCAGCGATTAGCAAGAGAGGAAAGGATGTGCGTTTCATCGTGGGAGAATGATTAAGAACAAAATCCTCAGCTTTCCTTACTGAGAGGAAAACCTTTTTCTTTTCCCTGCTTTCTGATGAAAAAGAAGGCCTTGTTCCTCAGTTAAATTTTAACCCCACCCAGAGAATGTCACAGAATATCGAGTCCCATCTTGTCGAGAACCGCGTCTTCAAACCCTCCGCCGAATTCTCCAAAAAGGCCCGTGTCAAGAGCATGGCCGAGTACAAGAAACTCCATGCCGAGTCAGTGAAGAGCCCCGACAAGTTCTGGGGGCGTGAGGCTAAGGAACTCCACTGGCTCAAGAAATGGACCAAGGTCCTCGATTGGAAGCTCCCCTATGCCAAATGGTTCGTCGGGGCGAAGCTGAATGCCTCCCAGAACTGCCTCGATCGCCATCTCGACACGTCACGAGCCAACAAGGCCGCCATCATCTGGGAAGGTGAGCCTGGTGACAAGAAGGTCATTACTTACCGACAGCTTCATCGTGAGGTTTGCAAGTTTGCAAACGTGCTCAAGCGCAACGGTGTGAAGAAAGGGGATCGGGTCCTCATTTACATGCCGCTGATCCCTGAGGCCACCATCGCGATGCTTGCCTGCGCACGCATCGGCGCAGTCCATTGCGTCGTGTTCGGTGGATTCAGCGCTGACAGTATCAAGGATCGTCTTGCCGACTCCGGAGCCAAGGTCATCGTCACCGCCGATGGGGGCTATCGCCGAGGCCAGTTCGTCACCCTTAAGCAGAATGTTGACCATGCCCTGAAGGGCGACACGTCCGTCAAGAAGGTCATCGTCTTCCGCCGTGCCAACAGCGACATTCATATCGAGGAAGGTCGCGATGTCTGGTGGCACCGCGAAATGGATTATGTCTCCGCGCACTGCCCCGCCGAGCATCTCGACAGTGAGCATCCGCTCTTCATCCTCTACACCAGCGGATCGACCGGCAAACCGAAGGGGATCCTTCACACCACCGGCGGCTATCTGGTCGGCACCTACGCCACCACAAAGTATGTTTTTGATCTCCGGGAGGATGATGTTTACTGGTGCACCGCAGACATCGGCTGGATCACCGGTCACAGTTATCTCGTCTATGGTCCGCTCTCCAATGGTGCCACCTGCTTCATGTACGAGGGCGCGCCGAACTGGCCAGAGCCAGACCGTTTCTGGAAGCTCATCGCCGAATATGGCGTCACCATTTTCTACACCGCCCCGACGGCCATCCGTGCCTTCATGAAGTGGGGTGACGAGCACCCAGCCAAGCACGACCTCTCCTCCCTGCGTCTTCTTGGCACGGTTGGCGAGCCGATCAATCCCGAGGCCTGGATGTGGTTTAATAAGCACATCGGCCACGAGAAGTGTCCGATCGTCGATACCTGGTGGCAGACTGAGACCGGGGCTCACATGATTACCCCGTTGCCCGGTGCCACACCCTGCAAGCCTGGCACCGCCACACTCCCCTTCTTCGGAATTGATGCCGCCATCGTTGACGACGAGGGCAAGGAAGTACCCCACGGCCAGGGAGGCAAACTCGTCATCCGCAAGCCTTGGCCCTCCATGCTTCGCGGTATTTGGGGTGACAAGACTCGTTATCGCCAGCAGTACTGGAGTGAAATCAAGGGAGCCTACTTCACCGGGGATGGTGCCCGTCGTGACAAGCAGGGGAACTTCTGGATCGTCGGCCGCATCGACGATGTGCTCAATGTTGCCGGACATCGCCTCGGCACTGCGGAGCTCGAGAGCGCCCTTGTGAGTCATCCTGCCGTGGCCGAGGCTGCCGTGGTGGGTCGTCCCGATGAGATAAAGGGGCAGGGGATCGTCGCCTTCGTCACCCTTCGTGAGGGTCACAAGCCTAGCGAGGCCCTCAAGACGGAACTCCGTAACCATGTCGGCAAATCCATCGGCCCGATCGCCAAACCCGATGAGGTTCGCTTTGCCGAAATGCTGCCGAAGACCCGCTCCGGAAAGATCATGCGCCGCTTGCTCAAGCAGGTGGCTGGTGGACAGTCACTAACGGGAGACACCTCCACACTCGAGGATCTGAGCGTTCTCACCAAGCTTAGCAAGGGAGAGGAGTAGCTTGAGGTAACGGGGCTGGCCCGGGGAATTCGGGTATTTCCACGATCCATGCCCCCGCTCGCCTCAATCAATACCGGGGAGCCTCGCGCCCGCGGGAACCTCCGGGACATCGCCTTATCCTTCCTCCGCTTGGGATGTATTTCCTTCGGAGGGCCGGTAGCCCATCTGGGATATCTGAGGGAGGAGTTTGTGAGCCGACGGCAGTGGCTGGATGATGAGGCCTACACCGATTTCATAGCGCTCTGCCAATTCCTTCCCGGAGCTACCAGCAGTCAGATGGTCTTTGCTCTCGGGATGCTCCGGGCGGGGCTCATCGGAGGGGTTCTGGCATCGGTTTGTTTCACGCTCCCCTCGGCGCTGCTAATGATTCTTTTCGCTTACAGCGTGAACGCGGCTGGAAATCTTCACCACGCTGGCTGGCTCCACGGACTCAAGTTGGCCGCTGTGGCCGTAGTCGCACAGGCCGTCTGGGGAATGGGACGGACGCTTTGCCTTGATGCAACAAGAATTTGTACGGCTCTTGCGGCTGCAATGATCACGCTGTTAATTCCGGGATCGCTTGGCCAGATCGGTATCCTGATCGCCGGGGGGGTGATCGGATGGTTGATCTACTACGGAAGGCCCGTTACATCGATCGCCGCCACAGGAAAGATTCCTCCGGCCTTGCAGCAGGATCATCTGCTGGCTCTCGGGCTACTTATCCTCTGTGTCTTTCTGCTCTTGATTCTTCCGCTGATTGCCTCCGGGGGAGGCTTCTGGTTGCCGCTCTTCAATGGATTTTATCATGCCGGTTCCCTCGTCTTCGGCGGAGGTCACGTGGTTCTGCCTCTTCTTCGTGAGCAACTCGTTGGCCATGGATGGATCGGCAACGACGCCTTTCTGGCCGGCTATGGTGCTGTTCAAGCCATGCCTGGACCTTTGTTCACCTTTGCCGCATACCTTGGAACTGTCATCACCGGCGGATCTCATGCATGGGTTGGAGGTGTCTGGTGCCTTCTGGCACTCTTCCTCCCTTCCTGGCTCCTTGTGGCAGGAACACTTCCCTACTGGGATCAGTTACGGACCAAGCGCTGGGCCAGGGCCTCAATATTCGGGATTAATGCTGCGGTGGTCGGGATTCTCCTGGCCGCTCTCTACAACCCACTCTGGAAGGAAAGCGTCTCCTCTCTGCCGGATGTTCTTATTGCCCTTGGAATCTTTGCGCTATTGTCACCGCTTAAGGTTCCCCCTTGGATCGTGGTCCTTCTTGCTGCTGCCTTGGGTCAACTACTTCTGTGATATGTGAGAGCCCACGAAGCATTAGGATTCAAGGGTGATAATGAGCCGGGCGGAAATTGCACCACAGAGAACGATCCGAGGGGGATCCGAGGTTGGGAAAGAGTGGGAAAGGGATGTGACGTTTTCGGAGGTTGATGTCATTGATCTCCTGCAGCATTCTTCGGGAACTCATCTGTTTCCTCTGACGATCCTCGGTGGTGAAAACTGCAGTGACTGAATCGTTGCAACTTGGTTCCAGAGGGAGGGATACCGATTGTGCAGCCAAGGATGAAATGCAAGATGTTCTATCCATAGTGGTCGATCTTCGTGCTTGAGGCTTTCCCTGATCGTGGTCGCTATGCCATAGAAGGCGTGATGAAACGCTTTTTCTCACTCCTTGGCGTGTTTGGCCTTCAGTTGATTCTTTCAACATCCCATGCAGCCACCTGGTCGTTTGCCGTTGCAGGTGATGATCGGACCGATGTGCGTGCGACGCAGGTCGATCCCTCAGGGATCCATACCGAAATCTTAGCCAAGCTCATGCAGTCGGTCTCGGCAGCCAAGCCCGCCTTCCTTCTCTTCACCGGCGACCTCGTCTATGGCGACAACATGCGGATCCCGCAGAAAATCGCGGAACAGTTCGCCGAGTGGAAGAAGCTGACCGCCAGCAATGCTCCCGGACTCACAATCCTCCCAGTGCGTGGCAACCATGAAACCAATGGAGATCCCGAGGGGGTGGCATGGCTCCAGGCATTCGAGCCCGGGATGACCTCCAACAACGTCAGCTACTTTCCCGGCCAGAAAGGATTCAGCTACTCCTACATCGCCCCCGATCATCCGGAGACCGCCGTGATAGCGGTTGATCAGTATAATCCGGCAGCTCTTCATAAGGTCGACCTGAAGGGCCTGGAGTCCTCACTCAAGGAACTCAAAACCAGGGGAGTGAAGAACATCTTTCTCTTTGCTCATGAGGAGGCATTCACCGCGGGATGTCATCCCGATGCTGACAACATGGCCGCCCATCCGACTGACCGCGACAAGTTCCTGGAGCTACTACGCGAGTACGGATGTGAGTACTTCTTTATTGGCCATGATCACTTCTATGACTGGATGGAGATAAAGAACTGGCGCTGGCCGTCCGATTACGCTCTCAATCAAATCGTCGCCGGAACGGCCGGTGCCCCCTTCTATCCTGACAAGACCTACTTCGGGTCTCACGACGGGTACGAACTCGTGCGCCTCGATCACCATCAGAATACCTATGGCTACCTCCTCGTCACCGTGAACGACGCCCCTAAAACGGAAGAGAAGGCTGTGAGTGTGAAGTTCGTGCCGCTGGCTCCCTGAAGAGGCTTGGGATTTTGGCGCAGGGCGTTGTTGCTGCTCGGTCAGCGTAGGACTACTACGCTTTCCCTCGCGACGCCTAGCCCTGCATCCAAACTTCCAAGCCTTCGAAGAAAGGTCAAATGGCACTGTGTTACCGTTACACCACAGTGCGATGGATTCAGGCCTAGGACACTCTGAGTCTTGTCGATCTGATAGGATAGCTTGTTAATTCCACTTAATAAGCCTTCATCCTAGCCACCTGCCTCTCTGAGCGTTATCTGTCAGACACCGTTTTCCCTATCTCCATGGCATCCACCACTGAAAAATCTCTCGAGTCCTGGATCTGGGATGCCGCGTCCTCCATTCGAGGGGCTAAAGATGCTCCTAAATACAAGGACTACATCCTCCCCCTCATCTTCACGAAGCGCCTCTGTGATGTCTTCGATGACGAGGTGAACCGCATCGCCAGTGAGGTCGGCTCCCGAAAGAAGGCCTTCCAGTTGGCTAAGGCCGACCACAAGCTCGTCCGATTCTACCTCCCCTTGGTCCCTGAGGATCCCGATCAGCCCGTCTGGTCAGTGATCCGAAAGCTCTCCGACAAGATTGGAGAAGGCGTCACCTCCCATATGAGGGACATCGCCCGGGAGAACCCTGCCCTCCAGGGCATCATCGACCGAGTCGACTTCAACGCGACCACCCACGGCCAGCGCGACATTGACGATGACCGCCTCTCCAACCTGATCGAGGCCATCAGCACCAAGCGCCTCGGGCTCGAGGATGTCGAGGCCGACATTATTGGAAAAAGCTATGAATACCTCATCCGCAAGTTCGCCGAGGGAGGCGGGCAGAGCGCCGGGGAGTTCTACACGCCACCCGAGGTCGGCACCATCATGTCCAGGGTGCTCCAGCCGGAGCCCGGCATGGCGATCTACGACCCCACCTGCGGATCCGGCGGTCTCCTGATCAAGTGCGAGATCGCCATGGAGGAGGCTACCAATGGCAAGAAGCGCACCGTCGCCCCACTCAAGCTCTACGGCCAGGAATACACCGCCGACACATGGGCCATGGCCTGCATGAACATGATCATCCATGACATGGAAGGTCAGATCGAAATCGGCGACACCTTCAAGAACCCCAAATTCCGAGACACCCGCGGCAAGCTCCGCACCTTCGACCGTGTGGTGGCCAATCCCATGTGGAACCAGGACTGGTTCACCGAGGCCGACTACGACAGCGACGAACTTGACCGATTCCCCTCGGGGGCGGGATTTCCCGGAAAATCCTCCGCTGACTGGGGCTGGGTCCAGCACATCCATGCCAGCCTGAATGAGACCGGCCGCGCAGCGATCATTCTCGACACCGGAGCCGCTTCCCGTGGCTCGGGGAATGCCGGTACGAACAAGGAAAAGGGCGTCCGCCAGTGGTTCGTCGACCATGATCTCGTCGAGAGCGTCCTCTACCTGCCTGAGAACCTCTTCTACAACACCACCGCGCCCGGCATCGTCATCTTCCTGAATCGGGCCAAGCCCAAGGACCGCCGGGGCAAAGTCTTCCTCGTTAATGCCAGCCAGATCTTCGAGAAGGGAGATCCCAAGAACTTCATCCCCGAGGAAGGCATCGCCCGCATCGCCGAGACACTCATCGGATGGCAGGAAGAGGAGAAACTCAGCCGCGTCGTCGATCACGCCGAGCTGAAGAAGAACGACTATAATATCTCCCCCAGTCGCTACATCCACACCAGCGACGCTGAGACCTACCGCCCCATCGCCGAAATCGTTCAGGAGCTCGATGCTATCGAGGCCGAGGCCCGGGAAACTGACAAGGCTCTCAGGGAGATCCTGAAACAGCTCGGCGTATGAGGATCTTCATCAGCAGCGTCCAGAAAGAATTCGCCGCAGAGCGCCAGGCTCTTGGTGAATACCTTTCCAGCGACCCGCTGCTGAGACGCTTTTTCGAGCCCTTCTTCTTCGAGCGGGATATTCCGGCGTCCGACCGCCGACCCGACGCCGTCTACCTGGATGAAGTAGACAAGTGCGACCTCTATCTCGGCCTCTTTGGAGAGGATTACGGAAGGGAAAACGGGCACGGTCTCTCATCCACGCATCTGGAGTTCAACGAAGCCACCCGACTCGGCAAGCCCCGCCTGATTTTTGTCAAAGGAGCTGCCGACGAGACTAAGCATCCAAAAATGCAGAGCCTCATCCGTGAGGCGGACGGACAGCTCGTGCGCCGTCGCTTCGAGGACGCTGCCGATCTGCTTCCAGCGGTCTACGCGAGCCTCGTCGACTACCTCGATGCCACAGGCAAAATCACCGATGCCCCATGGGATACTCGTGCCGCCCGGAATGCCACGCTCACCGACATCGACCCGGAGCACGTCGCCCGATTCGTGCGCTTGGCTCGAAAGGCCCGCGGCTTTCCTCTGCCGGTAGGAGCCGAGGTCTCTGAGGTGCTGACTCGACTAAACCTCCTCGATAAAGGCCAGCCCACCAATGCGGCCATCCTGCTCTTTGGGAAAGATCCTCAACACTTCTGCCTCCCCTCCGAGGTGAAGTGCCTTCATTTCCACGGCACAGAAGTCACCAAGCCCATCCCCTCCTACCAGGTCTACAAGGGAACCGCCTTTGAACTGGTTGATCAGGCAGTCGACTTTGTCCTCTCCAAGCTCAACCGCTCCGTGGGAACACGGAAAACAAGCACCCAGGCACCCCGCGATTACGAAATCCCTCCCGATGCCGTGCGCGAGGCTATCGTCAATGCCGTGGCCCACCGTGACTACACCAGCAACGGCAGTGTTCAGGTCACCCTCTTTGCTGACCGGCTGGAAGTCTGGAATCCCGGCAGAATGCCCACCACCCTGACCTTGGAACAGCTTCGCCAGATCCACAGGTCCGTCCCGGCGAATCCCACCTTCGCCGAGCCCCTCTACCTTGCGGAATACATCGAGCGGATCGGCAGTGGGACCACCGACATCATCCGCCTCTGCCGTGAGGCCGGACTCCCGGAGCCCAGCTTCTCCATCTCGGATGGCTTTGTGGCAACCCTGTATCGCCCCATCGCTTCGCACCCACCCTCGGACTTGATCCCTGGAGGCAATGCTGGGACCAAGTCGGGACCAAGTCGGGACCAAGTCGAGATTCTTCATAAGTGCCAGATAGAGAGCAGTCTTCTGGATCTGATGGAGCTTTCTGGAAAGACCAATAGAACTAAGTTCCGGGACCAAGTCCTCAAGCCGCTCCTAGTCGATGAACTCATCGAGCCGACCATTCCGGATAAGCCGACCAGCAGCAAACAGCGGTATCGACTGACAGCGAAAGGCCGACAAATGCTGACAGCACTTGGGAACAAGGTGGAGCGGCCATGAGCAGGAGGAGCATCATGATGATGGCGACGATCATGACGAAGATGACCACCATGATGATGTCGGCGGCGGCGATGGTGGCCATGGTGACGAAGATGATGCCGATGCAGAGGGAGATCGGGGCATGAACGCCGATCTTCCAAAAGACTGGATCACGACTAGTGTTCGAGAGCTCGAACAAGTCGGCGACATAGAACTGGGCCGCGGCAAGATCATCTCGCAAAAGGATATTGATGCTGACCCCGGCGATTACCCCGTTTATTCCTCGTCAGCAAAGGGAAACGGAGAGTTTGGTCGTTACGGGAAATACATGTTTGAAGAAGAGCTCGTGACCTGGTCTGTCGATGGAGGAGGGAAGTTTTTTTACCGTCCAAAAAGTAAGTTCTCGATAACGAATGTCAGTGGTTTCTTAAGAGTTAAAGCTAAAGAGAAAATCGACAGTTATTATGCGTGGGCGCACCTGTTCAGTATCTGGCAGACGATGACCTTCAATTACACTGAGAAGCTCCACCCGAGCATTCTCCGTGAGAGGTTCTCGTTCTCTTACCCCCCACTCCCCGAGCAGAAAAAGATCGCACAGATCCTCTCGACGGTGCAGCGGGCAATCGAGGAGCAAGAGCGGATCATTCAGACCACCACCGAGCTGAAGAAGGCCCTGATGCAGAAGCTCTTCACCGAAGGCCTTCGCAACGAACCCCAGAAACAAACCGAAATCGGCCCCGTCCCCGAAAGCTGGGAGGTGGTGCCACTTGGTACCCTCGCTAAGGTCGGGAACGGCTCAACACCGAAACGAGCGAAAGAGACCTATTGGGAGGGTGGAACTATTCCATGGCTGAACAGCACCAAGATTCACGACCGCTTCATCACCGAGGCAGATCAGTTCGTTACCCCGCTAGCAGTCAAGGAATGCCATCTACCAAAGGTTGCCACAAATAGCCTTTTGATCGCGATCACCGGCCAAGGAAAAACTCTTGGCAACTCAGCGATTACCCGAATCGAGACCTGCATCAATCAGCACCTTGCCTACGCCCAGTTCCACTCTGCAAAGATCATTCCTGATTTCGTGCTTTGGTTCATGCAGACACGCTACGACTATCTACGTTCAATCGCACACGGCGGTGGAAGCACAAAGGGAGCTCTTACCTGCGGCTTCTTGAAGACTCTTCTAATACCGGTTCCATCACTCGCTGAGCAGGCGGGAATCGCTGCTACATTCCAGACGCTTGAGGACAAGCAAATGTTTGCCATTCGTAAGCAAGCCATACTCCAAGACCTCTTTCGCACCCTCCTCCACGAACTGATGACCGCGAAGACACGCGTTGATGATTTGGAAATCGCTGCATGAGCAAACCGGTAGAACACAAAACCGTCCAAGCCCGGATCCTTGCGTATGCGCAGGAGATCGGATGGAGCTTTGTGTCTCGGGAGGAAGCCGAACGGAGGAGGGGCTTTGATCCAGCCGCATCTCCTGAAGACCGAGCCAAGAACCGGACCCTCTTCTTCGATGATCTCCTCGACGCCAAGGTGCGGGAATTCAACCCTCGCTATGCCGAGGCGGAGGGTTCACTACTGGGCAAGTTCCGCCATCTCCATAGCGACATCTATGGGAACCGGGAATTCCTTGATCATCTGCGGAATAAGGGGAAGTTCTTCGACCATGAGAAGAACCGTGAGCGCGACCTCATCCTGATCGATTACGAGAATCCCTCCCGCAACAGCTACGAGGTGACCGAAGAGTGGGCCTATCACAATGGTCACTACGGGACACGGCAGGATGTGGTCTTCCTGGTCAATGGCATCCCGGTGCTGGTGATCGAGTGCAAGAATGCCAACAAGGATGAGGCGATCGCGCTGGGGGTGGATCAGATCCGCCGCTACCACCGGGAGACGCCAGAGCTGTTCATCCCTCAGCAGCTCTTCACCGCCACGGATGCCATCGGCTTCTCCTATGGGGTGAGCTGGAATACGGTCCGGCGGAATATTTTTAACTGGAAGCACGAGGAGGTCGGCAAACTTGAGGAGAAGGTGAAGAGCTTCTGCGCGATCCCGCAGGTGCTCGCTTTCCTGAAGGACTATATCGTCTTTGCCGAGAAGGATGAGGAGCTGAACAAATACATCCTCCGCCAGCATCAGACGGGGGCTGTGGAGGCGACCGTTAGCCGAGCCCTCGATCCGAAGCGCACCCGGGGACTGATCTGGCATACGCAGGGGAGTGGGAAGACCTTCACGATGATCAAGGCAGCGGAGCGGCTTTTCCGTGCTCCCGAGGCCGACAAACCGACGATTCTCCTAATGATCGACCGCAATGAGCTGGAGGATCAGATGCTAAAGAACCTCTCCGCACTCGGCCTGGGGAATCTGGAACACGCAGACAGCATTGCCCGGCTCAATCAGCTCCTGCGCGACGACTACCGGGGCATCATCGTGACGATGATCCATAAATTCCGTGATATGCCTGCGGATCTGAATCTCCGGAAGAATATCTATGTCCTCATCGACGAGGCCCACCGGACGACGGCTGGTGATCTCGGGAACTTCCTGATGGCAGGACTGCCCAATGCCACCTTCATCGGCTTCACAGGCACTCCGGTCGACAAGACGGTCTATGGCAGGGGGACCTTCAAGACCTTCGGATGTGAGGATGACCAGGGCTACCTCCACAAATACTCCATCGCCGACAGCATCGAGGATGGAACGACCCTGCCGCTCTACTACCAGCTTGCCCCCAATGAGCTGCTCGTCCCGCATGAGACGCTCGACAAGGAGTTCCTCTCGCTCGCCGAGGCCGAGGGGATGGCCGACATCGAGGAGCTGAACAAGATCCTGGAGCGTGCCGTGAACTTGAAGAACTTCCTCAAGGGGAAGGAGCGCATTCAGCAGGTGGCGCGGTTCGTCGCCAAGCACTACACCGAGAATGTGGAGCCGCTGGGCTACAAGGCCTTCCTGGTCAGTGTGGATCGCGAGGCCTGCGCTCTCTACAAGCACGCCCTCGATCAGGTGCTTCCGCCTGAGTATTCCGAGGTGGTCTATACGGGGAATAACAATGACTCGGCGCTGCTCAAGGAATTCCATCTTGATCCGAAGAAGGAGCGCCAGATACGCAAGAGCTTTGGCAAGCTTGACCAGCAGCCAAAGATCTTGATCGTCACCGAGAAGCTGCTCACGGGATTTGATGCCCCTGTGCTCTACGCTATGTATCTCGACAAGCCGATGCGGGATCACACCCTGCTCCAGGCAATCGCCCGGGTGAATCGTCCCTACGAGAATGAGGCGCATGAGATGGTAAAGCCCCACGGCTTCGTCCTTGATTTCGTCGGGATCTTCGACAAGCTGGAAAAAGCTCTCGCCTTCGACAGCAAGGAGATCAACGCGATCGTCAAGGATCTGAAGCTCCTGAAGGTGCTCTTCCAAGAGAAGATGCAGACCAAGGCCCCAGTCTATCTCGGTCTGATCGAGCGGAACTTCAACGACAAGGACATCGATACCCTGATCGAGCACTTCCGCGATCCCGAGCGGCGGAAGGAGTTCTTCAAGGAATACAAGGAGATCGAGATGCTCTATGAGATCATCTCGCCGGACGCCTTCCTGCGGCCCTTCATCGATGATTTCACGACGCTCTCGTCGATCTATGACATCGTTCGCAAGGCCTACACCAGGCGGGTGATGGTGGACCGGGATTTCCAGAAGAAGACCAATGCCCTCGTGCAGGAGCATGTGGGTGGCTACACCTCCGACGGACCGCTTGACCCGATGAAGATCGACGGCACCACCCTGGAGCTCATCACGAAGAAGCGCGGAGGCGAGGGGACCAAGGTGATCAACCTGATCAAGAGCATTCAGAAGACGGCTGAGGAGGAGAGTGATGATCCCTTCCTGATCGCCATGGCTCAGCGTGCCCAAGCGGTGCAGGAGAGCTTCGAGCAGCGCCAGACGAACACGGCGGAGGCCCTGGAGCTCCTCCTCAAGGAAGTGAGCCGCAACGAGGACCGGAAGAAGGAGCAGGCCGAGAAGGGATTCGATGGATTGACCTTCTTTGTTTACCGCACCCTGCTGGATGCCAAGGTCGCCAATGCCGAGACCGTGAGCCGGAAGATCAAGGAGGCTTTTGCCGCTAATCCCAACTGGAAACGCAGTGAGGCGGCGCTCCGCGAACTGCGGAAGACGGTGACCTTTGCCGTCTTTGCCGAGATGGATGATCTCGATGCCGTGACGCGGATCGTCGATGGGCTCTTCACCCTGCTGGAGAAAGCCGACCGGATCTGATGAGCGAGTCAGCGAAAGAGAAGTTACGCGCCCGAATCCTCGAATGGGCTGCCAAGCTGGATGTGAAGGCCACGGCCATCTACATCCGTCCCATGAGTAGGAAATGGGCCTCCTGCTCCACGGCAGGCACCCTGAGCTTCAACGATGAGCTAGTGGGGATGCCTGTCGAGCTGGGTGACTATGTGATCGTCCACGAACTGCTCCACTTCTCAGTCCCCAATCACGGCAAACTCTGGAAAAGCCTGATGCGCGCGCATCTCGGCGACTACGAAGTCCTCGAAAACAGACTGAAAAAATTTAGCGGCTCAATAATTACTAAAGGCTCTGAAGTTTGGATGTCGCAGTAGGCAGCCAAGCGAAGCTGTAATGAATCATATTGCCTCGCCGTCTCCCGACGGCCTCACCCCTACGGGGCTGTGCTTTGCATAGGCTACTCCGTGCTTCCCAGCACTCGGCGTTGCGAGCGCAGGCGAGCACCCTGCGGCGCCGAAATTCCAAGCCTTCTTTATTTAGCTTTGACGCGTTCGATATGCGCACCAAGCCCATTCAGCTTCTCATCAATCGCTTCGTACCCGCGATCGATGTGGTAGACGCGGTTGATCTCGGTCACTCCGTCGGCTGGCAGAGCAGCGAGGACGAGAGCGGCTGAAGCTCGGAGGTCGCTGGCCATGACGGGAGCACCACTGAGACGCTCGACGCCGTGGATGGTGGCGTGGTGATCGATGAGTTCGATGTTGGCACCCATCCGCTTGAGTTCGGCGACATGCATGAAGCGCTGGGGAAAGACGGTCTCGGTGACGACGCTGGTTCCATTCATGGTGGCGAGCATGGCGCAGAACTGCGCCTGCATGTCAGTTGGGAAGCCGGGGTAGGGGATCGTCTCGAGATGAAGCGGCTTGCGGGCACCATTCGGTGAGATCGTGACGGTGTCGCTGGTGTGGGAGAGATTGAATCCCGCCTCCTTCAGCGCGTGAATAACAGCTCCGAGATGCTCGGGCTCGGTCCGCGTGATGGTGACGCGTGTTCCAGCGATGGCTCCGGCGACGAGGAAGGTGCCAGCCTCGATGCGGTCGGGAATGACGGTGTGATTTGCCCCGTGGAGTTCTGCGACTCCTTCGATCTCGATATGCTGGGTACCTGCTCCGGAAATCCTGGCCCCCATGGCGGTGAGGAAGCGCGCCAGATCGACAACCTCGGGTTCTTCAGCGGCTCCCTCGATGACAGTTGTCCCCTCGGCGAGGACGGCAGCCATCATGATATTGCCGGTGCCAAGGACGGTCGGACCGTGGCGACCGCGCAGGTTGATGCGGGCTCCCTTCAGCTTGTCGGCATGGAGGAAGATATCGCCTCCTTTGACGGTCACCTTCGCACCGAGGGCCTCAAAACCTTTCAGGTGGAGGTCGATTGGTCGGTCTCCAATGACACAACCGCCGGGAAGGGAAACCTTCGCAGACTTTTCACGGCCGAGCAGGGGACCGAGGATACAGACGGAAGCCCGCATCTTGCGGACGATCTCGTAGGGAGCCTCGGTGATGATCTTCTCGGCACGGATCTGGACCACGCCACTGGCCCTCTCCACCTCGGCACCGAGGCTGCTGAGGATGGTGAGCATGTAGTGGATGTCGCTCAGATCCGGAACGCGGTCGATGACGCACTTTTCCTTGGTGAGTAGTGTGGCGGCGAGGATCGGCAGGGCGGAGTTCTTGGAACCTCCGATGCGGACGTCACCCTCGAGGATCTTGCCTCCGTGAACGAGAATCTTATCCATGATGCGTTACTTTTCTTTCTGATCTAGAGCCCATTACTGCTTCACTGCTTCAATAAAGCGCGGGATTCCTTGGTAATCCGGGAGGGCAACAATGTCGCGATAATTATGCCCGGCAAGACATTTCATGACCTCCTCGGATTGGTCGATTCCGATCTCCAGAAGCAGGTGTCCCCCTGGTGAGAGGCGCTCGTAGGCAAGTGGTGCGAGTCGGCGGATGAGGTCTAGTCCATCGGCGCCACCATCGAGTGCAAGAAGGGGGTCATGCTGCACTTCGCGGCTTAGTGTGGGGATCTCGGCGGAGGGGATGTAGGGGAGATTCGCCGTGATGAGGTCAAAGGATGTGCCTGTGGCTAATGACGCGGTTAAGGATGCGTTTGAGGATTCAGGGATGAGGTCAGCTTCGTGGAAGGAGATGCGATCGACTCCGAGGAGTGCAGCATTCTCACGAGCAAGTGATAGGGCCTCCGGGGAGATATCGGTGGCGGTGACGGAGGCCTCGAGGCGCTCTAAGGCCAAGGTGAGGGGAATGATGCCGCTGCCGGTTGCAACATCGAGGATGGAGCTCAATTTGGAGTAGCTCAGTGCCCGCTCGACGAGTTGCTCGGTCTCAGGGCGTGGGATAAGGGCCCGGGAGTCGCTCTTGAAGGTGCGTCCGCAGAACTCGACGGTGCCCAGAAGATGCTGGAGCGGAATGCCGGTGCCGCGCTTGCGGATCAGATCACGGAGGGGTGCCCGCTCACTCTCGCCGAGAGGACGATCGAACTGCAGGTAGAGATCCATGCGCTTCAGGCATAGAACGTGGGCGAGCAGATGCTCGGCATTGAGTCGGGGAGACTCCACCCCCTGCTTACCCAGAAACTCGGAGGCTCCCTTGAGCACTTCCAGCAGGGACATCATGGCGGTTGCCATGCTATTGGGAGACCGATGCCTCGAGCCTCTGCTGGGTGTCTGCGGCCTCGATGGCGGCGATAAGGTCGGCGATTTCACCCTCCATGACGCGGTCGAGATTGTAGAGGGTCACGCCGATGCGGTGCTCGGTAAGGCGGTTCTGAGGGAAGTTGTAGGTACGGATTTTCTCCTCGCGGCCACCGGAACCGATCTGGCTCTTGCGATGGGCGGCGTACTTCTGGGCTTCCTCCTCGCGCTTCTCCTCAAGGAGGCGTGAGCGCAGGATGGTGAGGGCCTTCTCCTTGTTCTTCTGCTGGCTGCGGCCATCCTGACAGCGGACGATCTTGCCCGTGGGGATGTGCATGACCTGCACTGCGGAGTCGGTGGTATTGACCCCCTGGCCTCCGGGACCACCGGCGCGGCAGACCTCGATGCGGAGATCCTGGGGTCGGAGTTCGATATCGACTTCCTCAGCCTCAGGCAGCACTGCGACTGTCGCCGTGGAGGTATGGATGCGGCCCTGGGCCTCGGTGGCAGGAACGCGCTGGACGCGGTGCACGCCGCTCTCGTAGCGGAGTCTGCGGAAGACATCATCCCCAAAGACCTGGAAGATTACTTCCTTGAACCCACCGGCATCGTTCGGACTTGCCTCGATCATTTCAAAGCGGAGACCCTCGGTCTCGGCGTAGCGGGTGTACATCCGGTAGAGATCCCCCGCGAAGATGGCGGCTTCGGAACCTCCCGTGCCGGCACGGATTTCGACGATGGCATCACGGTCGTCATCGGGCTGGGGAGGCAGGAGCGAGACAAGGACGGTCTGCTCAAGCTTCGGTATCTTGGCATTGATCTCCTCGATCTCGGCCTTGGCTAGCTCCGCCATCTCGGCGTCATTTCCTGCTGCGAGTTCCTCGTTCTCGGCAAGCTGGATCCGGCAGCTCTCAAGCTCGTCCCACGTGGAAATGAGTTCCTTCACCCGGGCATGCTCTTTGAGCACCTCACGTGCTTTTTTGGCATCGTCGAAGAGGGAGGGATCAGTGATCTCCTTCTCAAGCTCCTCGAAGCGCTGACGCCTCTTGGCAATCAGCGGTTTGAAATCAAGATTCATGGCGTGTACTCCCTTTCATTTTCGGGAGCCGCCCGGCACCGGCCTATTCCGGTGCCAATCGTCCTCCCGACACATGGTCGGGAAGAAGGAAGCTAGGCCTTGGTGGCGGAGAGCTTCGGTTTGGACGCGCGGGTGGCGCGGACATTGCCGTAGCGTCGTGTGAACTTCTCGATACGTCCTGCCGTGTCGATGAACTTCTGCTCACCGGTGAAGTAAGGGTGGCAGGAAGAGCAGATACCGATCTTGATATTATCGCGGGTCGAGCGGGTCTGGTAAGCGGTACCGCAGGCGCAGATAATGGTCGTCGGGTTGTAATTGGGATGAAGACCGTCTTTCATAAGAGTTGGTTAGAATGCAGGAAAGAGTGACGAAAGGCAAAAGGAAAAATGAAAAAGGGAACAGCGCGCTTAGGATTTATTCCCGTCTGACGAGAGACTTAACAGAGATTTTTCGCATTTTTCACTCTGCCTTTTGACTTTCCCTCCACTCCCGGTAAATGAGCGGGGAGATCTCGGAGGGTTTGATCTCGCTGCGCCCTCCCCAGAAGACATTTGTATAAAGGAGAGGAATGCCGGCTTCCTTAAGGTGGCGGTCCATGGCGGCCTTGTGCTCGAGAACCCTCTCCTTATCGGTGCCGTGGGCCACGCCCATGATATTCACGTTATTGAACTCAGGGCCACCCTCACGCCAGTAGCAGTGGGTCATGATGTCGTGGCGGCCAATCTCGGCTCCTGCTTCGGGTTCGCGCCCCGGGGGCACCGCCCAATGAAAGAGGGCATTGAAGCGGGTGACACGCACTCCGGTGGCGGAGGGCTTCACATGCTCCAAGAATGTGGAGAAGCGGCCAAGAAGCTTGCGATCCAGGAAGGAGCGGGCGATGGCATAGAACTCCTCGGGGGTCACCCCTGCTGCTTCGGCTCTTTTCAGCCAGGGATAGGAAGAGATTTCGTCAGGAGTGAACTCTCGCTTCAGCTCCAGAAGGACACGCCATTCCAGATCCGTGAGATGAACGACCGCAGGGCTCATCATGGTAGCGGGTTCCTCGGAGCGCTCGCCGGGAATGGAGTTTTTTCTGCGGACATGACCGACTCCCAGAGTGAATATTCCCTTGGCTTGCATGATGCGGAAGGCGTCGGCCCCGATCTTTTTAGCAAGTAATTCGCAATGCTCCGTCAGGGAGAATCCCGCCGGAACCTTAAGCGTGGTCCAGAGACGGAAGGCACCACCCTCAATCCGGGCATCCGTGGAGCGAACCACGACATGGCCGGAGAACGGATCCTCCTTGAAGAGAAATTCAAAAGCCGCTTCGAGCTTCTCCTCAGGAACGCGCCAGGCGATCAGGGCCCCCTCGGCGAGGTTATTCGCGATCAGCGTCTGGCGGACACGGCGGATGGTGCCGGCCTCGAGCATGGCACGGATTCTGGCGAGGACAGTTTCAAGCGGTTGGCCTGACTGCTCCGCCACCACGCTGAACGGATCCTCATGAAACCCTGCGATCTTGTCCTCTGAGATGGCAAGGATGGCGGCATTGACGGGATCGTTGTGTTCGACGGGAAGCATTGGAAAGAGAAAGAAGGCTAATAGCGGTTTAGGCTGAAGGCTGTTAGGGAGAAAAAGGAATCAGACGGGAATAACTCTTAATTATCTCACTGCATCGGAGAGGACGTCGAGGACTCGGTCGATCTCCTGCTCCGTGTTGTAGAAGTGAGGGCTGAAGCGGAGCCAGAAGCCATGATCACGGGTCCTGCGATAGGAGGCCGAGATGCTGGCTTGCTCCAAGATCGCGATCAGCTCGGAGGCATCCTTGGCTGGATGCCGGGTGGTCAGGATGCCTGAGCGGAGCGGTTCGTGACTGCGCGGAGAGAGAAACTCGAAGCCGAGTCCAGCAAGCCCAGCCTCCAGGCGGTCGCGACGTGCGAGAATGAGTGCCGAGATGGCAGGGATCCCTTGCTCGCGGATGAGATTGATCGAGGCCCTCATGCCATAGATGCCGGCGACATTCAGGACGCCCGGCTCATAACGACGGCCACCCTCCTCGAACTCGATGGTCCTTTGAGCCAGGAAGTCGGGTGACTTGATGTTCCAGGAGCCGAGCAGCGTGGGGCGGCAGGTCTCGAAATGCTCCTTCGCCACATAGACGATGCCCGCGGCCAGAGGACCGAGGAGCCATTTGTGGGCATCAGCGGAGAGGAAATCGACCTCGCTTGCCGGGGTGGGGAAGGCACCGAGTGTCTGGATAGCATCGAGCGAGAAGAGAATCCCTCGCTGACGTAGGATAGCACTGATCGCAGGAATATCGATCCTCCAGCCGGTCTGGAAATGACAGGAGGCAAGCGCCACCAGACGCGTGGCGGAGGTGAGGGCCGCCTCGACGCTCTCCGGAGTGATCTTGCCGAGGGATTCGGTCTCAAGCCATTTGATCACGACGCCACGGCTCTGAAGGTTCAGCCAGGGGTAGACATTGGCCGGATAGTCGTCGCCGTAGACCACGACCTCGTCGCCGCTCTTCCAGTCGATGCCGTTGGCAAAGAGGCTCAGGCCGAGTGATGTCGGGCCGAGGAGAGCGATCTCCTCCGCTGAGACACCCAGCAGATCCGCAGAGTCAGCGCGTGTACGGGCTACTTCCTTGAGCACGCCTCCGAACTCCTGCTGATCCTCGCTGCTGGAGCTGATGTAGCTCTTCATCGCCTCCGCTGCACAGGCTGGGAGTGCCGTCACGCCGGCATGGCCCAGGAAAATTCGTTTCTTGGCGACGGGAAAGGACTCTAGGCGCTCCGCCTCGCTCGCAACATGGCTCATCAGGCCTTCTCCTCGGTGCTGGCAGGAGCCTCATGGATCATCTTCCAGAACTGGTCGGTCGTTTCCGCATGATCCCCCTCGTCGGCATCGGTCATTGGGAGCTTCGAGCGGAAGAGGAAGTCTCGGATAGTGTTCTTATGTAGGACCCGATGGATCACGATGCCATCGGTGTGTCGCTCGAAGTAGATCCGGTAATCCTTGCAGCGGAAGCGGTGCAGGGTGCGCCCATCACGCTGGAACTTCGAGAAGTTCGCCTCATCGAGTGAGTTGAGGTCCTCAGGGAGAATCTGAAACTCCGCTAGCAGGTCGAGTTGGAGGTCCTTGGGCAGGGCGCTCATCTCAGAGGCGCTCACGGGGTTGAAGATGACTTGGAACACGAGTCGAAGGCTAAATGAAGAATGAAGAATGAAAAATGAAGAAGTTGAGCGGGATGTCTCAGATCAGCATGACGCTTTTCAAAACCTTCCTTAGTGCCTTGTGGAATGGGGATGTGAATCCCGGCGCGGATCGTTGCGGAAGGATTCGGCATTCAGCGATACCACGACAGTTGATTCATGCTCGTAGCCGAGGATATTGAGCATGCCGGTCTGAAGCACAAAATGACGACCCTCGATGGGGGCAAGTTCCAGCCACCGCGCGATCAGCACGCGCAGGACATGGCCATGAGCGAAGAGCACGACATCATCCCCGACCGCCTTGGCACGGGCGATGACCCGGTCACAGCGCGCGGCCACATGCTCAGCCGTGTCGCCATTCGGTGTCGGATGGGTAAAGACCGTCCAGTCGGGATCCTTTACCCGGATCTCCTTGGTGGTGATCCCCTCATAGTCTCCATAATGCCACTCGGCCAGATCCTCGGTGATTTCCGCCCGATCCAGCAGTCCTGCGAGTTCACAAGTCCTGCGAGCCCGCTTGTAGGGACTGCACAACACCATCTTGAAGTCCCAATTCGACAGCTTGGGCTTGAGCGCCGCGGCTTGACGCTCTCCCTCCGTCGTCAGCGGAATTTCACTGTAGGAGGTATGTCTGCCGTTCTTGCTCCACTCGGTTTCACCGTGACGGACAAGAACGATCTGAGGGCCTGAAGAGCGCATGGGAGTGAAGTGAAAAGTTAAAAGTGAAAAGGTGGAAAGGTGGAAAGGTGGAAAGGTGGAAATAGCAGTGAGTGGCTATTAACTACAACTCGAGCCACTCGCTCAGTTTACTATTGAGAGTTTTGATATCCACTAAGGTCAATCGGCCGACGATTTTTCTAACGAGGTGCGATTCCACGGTCGCCAGTTGCCCCTTCACCGCACTCGGGACATTCAGGCCACAGGACTGCCAACCAGTAAGAAGGAAATCACCGTTCTTCAGGCGGGATGTGATGGGAACTAGAAACAGATCGCCACCTGTGGAACCATGACCGATCACGATTGCAGGGCGTACTTTGGTACTACTCAGATCCGAGAAGGGGATCGGTAGCAGTACTACATCATTTCGAGAGCAGTTCATTATAGATGTCGTCCTCGGAGTTATCCCACACCTTCATCAGTCCCTGCTTTGAGGAATCGATCCACTCCCGTCCCTCCCGATCAGACAAGGGGATGATCCCGGCAACTTGCTCCAGGCAAAAAAGTAATTCCTGATTGAGCGATCGCCGGTTGCGTGCTGCGCGTTGTTTCAGGATGGTGCGCAACTCGTCAGGGACATCCTTGAGAGTGATCGTTGACATAAAGAAACCATAGAACATCCATTTTGGATGTCAAATGGGTGCTTTATGGAAAGAAACTGGTCTTGGAGACTTAGTTCAAGCTTCTCAAAAAGGGTACGATATCAGGCAACGGCTAGGTCGATCTCGGTCTGACCTGCGGAGATCTCGAAGAGGATCGGGATATTTGTCATTTCGGGCAGCAGGCGGCGGTTTCCCTCGGCGGCCAGGTCTCCGGCATCGTCAGGGTGATTGTTCAGGACAATTCCCCCGCAGTTGAGTCCGTGAGTCGCGATTGACTCGAGAGTCAGAAGAGTGTGGTTCAGTGCTCCGAGCTTATTCCGTACGACTAGGAGAACAGGGAGACCCATCGCTTTGGCGAGATCTGCCGATGAGTAATCCTTCGTTAGGGGGACGATCCATCCACCCACGCCTTCCACGAGCAGGGAGCGATGCGTTCGGTGCAACCGCTCGAAGGTGGGAAGGACTTCCGAAGGATCAAAGGTGCGTCCTTCCAGTCGTGCCGCCTCGATCGGGGCGAGGGGAGCGGAGTAGGAGACTGGAGTCACCTCCTCCATGGAGAGCTCGTTGTCTGCGGCTTCTAGAAGAGCACGACTATCCTCGGGCTCGCCGCAGGAGATCGGCTTCATGGCGACGGTGTCGAACCCAGCCTTACGAAGGCTACGGGTCAGGAGTGATGTGACGAACGTCTTGCCAACGTTGGTATCCGTGCCGGTGATGAAGAAGTTCATGAGGGGGGAGGAAGGTAGGTTTTTAGACTGAAGACTATGAGACTGTTAGCTAGATACAGGGGAAAATGAGATGAGGTTTTTAGTCTGAAGGCTCTTAGACTGTTAGGAAGATGCTGGAAAGCTGAGGGCTGAAGGGAAGGAGAGTTGGTTTTTACGTAGCGAGCGGATCAGTGCATTCAACACTTTCTCCGTCTCAATGATATTTTCCTCACAGGTAGAATATTCATGTGCTTCCGGGTAGCCCAAGCGCATGGATAACCCGAGTTGGTAATGAAGTTCCCTTAAAGACTCGAAAGCGATTTCCAGGAAGCGGAGATATTCTGTTTCACTCTCTCGAGCGCACCCCTCCACAATATTTGAGGGAACTGAAACGGCCGCCCGTCTTATCTGTGAGGTGAGTCCGTAAATCTCTTCCTTTGGGAATCTCTGTGTTAACCGATAGACCAGGAGAGTCACTTCATCAGCAAGTTCGAACGCTCTGAGTTTGGAGTGATCTCTCACAGTTTGTTCCTAATAGTCTAACAGTCTTCAGTCTAATTACCTAATTGGGCTTCGCCTCCGCTTCCTCCGTTGCCTTCAGGAAGACCGTTTCCAGATCCATCTGGGGCTGGCGGGAGGAGAGGAGTCGGGCTCCTTTGGAAGCTACGAGTCGGGCGATCTCTTCCTGAAGTTCCGGAGAGGAGTTTTCGATCACATATTCGGTCTGGCCACTGATCCCGGTCAGGATGTCGAGGGATCCTTCGCGGACGAGGCGACCCTTGGCCAGAATGCCAACCCGGTCGCATACCTCCTGCACTTGCTCAAGGAGGTGGGAGGTCAGCAGGATTGTCTTGCCGCGTGCCTTGAGTCGCAGGATCAGGTCGCGGATCTCGCGTGATCCAGCCGGGTCCACCCCTGCGGTCGGTTCATCGAGGATCAGTAGGCGCGGGTCGTGGACCATAGCCTGCGCGAGGCCGATACGTTGAAGCATTCCCTTGGAATAACTTCCGACACGACGATCCCCCGCCTCGGTGAGTCCCACGAGGTCGAGGAGTTCGGTGACCCGTGCCTTGAGCGTGCCTCCCCTAAGGCCGCAGAGCTTTCCGTAGAAAGCGATCGTTTCTGCTCCAGTGAGGAATTTGTAAAAGTAGGGATTCTCGGGTAGGAAGCCGACATCGACACGACTCGCGACCCTGTGACTCGGAACGCCGAAGATCTCAGAGGTTCCGGAGGAGGGGGTCACCAGTCCGAGCAGGATCTTAAGCGTGGTGCTCTTGCCCGACCCGTTAGGGCCGAGCAGTCCGTAGACATGACCTGCGGGAATATCGAGGGAGAGACCGCGCAAGGCCACGACCTGACGGCGCCGCAGAGGAACGGGAAAGACCTTTTCGAGATTGCGGATGCTGACTGCTGGAATGGGGGAGGTACTATGGGAGGGAATCGATTCCATATCGGTTCTAAGATTAAGGAATAATACGGAAGCCCTTCAGTCCGGACTCTGGGTCGGAGGGGAGAATCGACTCATTCTCAATATGGCCTGCCAGATGACTCTCGCGGATGCCTTGGAGGAACTCCTCGACCTCGGCCTTCTCGCCGGAGATCAGAAGCTCAACGCGGCCGTCGGGTAGGTTCTTCACCCAACCGGTGACTTCAAAACCCTTGGCCAGGGAGAGCACCGAGGCCCGGAAACCGACTCCCTGGACTTTCCCTTCATAGCAAGCGCTGACAGTGATCATCGATTCTGAGGGTGATCAACGAATCTGGCCCGATCCTCGGATGAGGTACTTGTAGCTGGTGAGTTCCTCGAGGGCCATCGGGCCTCGCGCATGCAGCTTGTCAGTGCTGATCCCGATCTCACAACCGAAACCGAACTCCCCTCCGTCGGTGAATCTCGTCGAGGCATTCCAGTAAACCGTGGCGCTGTCGACGCCCTGGAGAAACTTCTCAGCCGTTGCGGCATCCGACGTGACGATGGCATCGCTGTGGTGGGAGCCGTGGCACTCGATATGGGCGATTGCCTCCTCCACCGAGTCGACGACCTTGACGGCAAGGATCAGGGCAAGGAACTCGGTGCGGAAATCCTGATCCGAGGCCTCCTTGATGAGGTCATTCGCTTTCAGATGATCGGGGAGCAGCGCAAGGGTGTCGGCATCGCAGTGAAGCTCGACTCCGTGGTCAAGGAGCGCTTTGCCACCATCCGCCAGGAAGGCGGCGGCGATGTCGCGATGCAAAAGCAGGGTCTCGGCTGCATTGCAGACTCCGGGGCGTTGGCACTTGGCGTTCACGATGATTTCGCGGGCCATGGAAAGATCGGCAGCCTTATCGATATAGACTGCACAGATTCCGTCGTAGTGCTTGATGACAGGCATCCGTGCATGACGGGCCACGGTCTCAATGAGTCCCTTGCCGCCACGGGGAATCATGCAGTCGAGATGGCGGTCCATCTCGCAGAGGATGCGGACAGCCTCACGGTCCGTGACGGGTACAAGTTGGATCGCGGCAGCGGGTAGTCCCGCCTTAGCGGCGCCGGTCTGAAGGGCGGCGGCGATTGCCTTGTTTGAATGGATCGCCTCACTCCCACCGCGCAGGATCACGGCGTTGCCGGCCTTCAGGCAGAGCACGGCGGCATCGCTCGTCACATTGGGACGGGACTCGAAGATGATCCCGATGACGCCGATGGGGACGCTGATTTTATGAAAGGTGAGACCGTTCTCCTTGGTCCATTCCTTCAGCACTCGACCAACAGGATCGGGAAGAGAAGCGGCGGTCCTGATTCCGGAGGCCATGGCTTCGAGGCGCTTTTCATCAAGGCGAAGTCGATCGAGCATCGCCTCGGAGAGACCATTTCTCGTTCCGGCCTCCAGATCGAGGGCGTTCGCGGCGAGAATGGAGCTGCTTTCCGCCAGAAGGCTTTCGGCCATGGCAAGCAGGGCGGCATTCTTCACCTCAGCCGAGGTGACCGCGAGGATGCGTGCGGCGGCGCGTGCGGCTTCACCAAGGGAGTGCAATTGTTCTGTCAGATCTGCGAACATGGAATCCCTTTGTTTCTAATCGAGCCTGAGGAAAACGGCAACCGCTCTCGTTCTTCTCCCGGGATTCAGCGACGCTATTTATCCTGACTACTTGGGCTTCAGAATTTCCTTCGCTTCTCTGAGGAGGTTCCAGCGGGTTAGCGGAGTGGCGTCTGCGGAACGCAGTCCCTGCATCGGTTCCTCTTGGGAGGATGGAAGACCGAATCTCGCATCCGCTGCAGCAAAGAGGGGGGACATGTCGGGGAGCTTTTCGCCGAGTTGCTGTCGGCACTGTGCCTCATAAATGGCAGCAAGAGGTGTCTCCGGAGGAGTTTTTTTGGCGACACTATCCATTTTCTGAGCCACCTCGAAGGCGGCGATGGCAGTCTGATATTCTCCTGCCCTGAAGAGAACCATACCGGTTAGAAATTTCCGCCATGCCTCCTCTGTTTCCGTAATATGGGGGCGATCGTGGGATTTGCGGATTTCTTGGCATCTGTCGAGGGTCTTGAGGAGTTCCTGTTTTTGCGTCTCATCCTTGAGAGGTTGCAGACAGCAGATCAGCATGGCTCGTTCAAGAATGTCAGGACGGCTGATCAATCCATCACGCTCTTTAACGCAGAAATCGAGCATGCGTTTGCGAGTCTGCTCGTAGCGATCTTTCTGCCCGAACCAGACTTCCAGATTTGCGAGCGCCAGGTTGACGTAGGTGTCGTCGCTCATCAGCGGTGCAATCTGCTCAAGAATTTCCAGGGATTCTTTGCTCTGACCCTGACTCATCAGAGCACGGGCTAAAAAACTCTTCGCATTCAGGGTATTTCGGTTTTTGGGGCCCTCCACTCGTTCCAGGACGGGCACAATCTCTCTCGAGACAGTGACGGTTTTCTGAGTGTCCCCGGAGTGGTAGACCTGCTCGATGAGCCATGCTTCGGCTGCCAAGGTCTCTGGATGTTCGGGTCCGTAGACCTTACGCTGCTTTGCAATGGTTTTCTCCCGAAGATCGAGTGCTTCTTTCCAGTGTCCGGCGCGCCAGAGGTAATAAGAAAGGGCCTCCTCATTCTCGAGGGTCAGGTGGTGGGTCTCCCCATATTTGGCTCTAATCAGATCGACAAGTTCGCTCTGAATGGCCACGGCCTTATCACGATAGACGCAAGCCTCATATGCCTCCGCGAGATGGTTCATGGCCTGGAGGACTTCAGTATCGTCCGGGCGATGACTTTTCCGAAGTTCTGCCAGATGAGACTCTTTCTCGCCAAGAATCCTGAGAATTGCCTCACGCTGTTTTTCGACATCCCGTGGAAGATCGGATGGCCTACTCTCTTGAGTAGGCTGTAAGGTTGGAGTGCCTCTTTGTTTTTTGCCGCAACGGATGGTACTCTTCTCAAGTAACATCTCTGCCTTCAAGGTGTCGGGGGCATTCGGTCCATTGGCTTTTTTCCTCCGCTCCACCTCCGATTTCCCCAGTTCCCAAGCCTCGTTGTAGTAGCCGCAGTCAAAGAGGAGTCGGACCAGATGTCCCTGGACCTGGAGGGTGGTTGGATTCAGACGGCCTAGGACTGTTTCATCGGACTTCAACGCCTTTTTTAGGAGTTCTGTTGCCTCGGGGTAGAGTCCAAGTCCCTCGTAGCTACTGGCAAGAGCGCTTTGGAGGAGTGCCTTTCGCTCAGGTTGCAATCCATCCATCTTTTCCAGCTTTTGAGCCGCTGATCTTAGTGCTTCGGCAAGCGTGATATTTCGCCCATTCGCCTCGGGGTCGGGTAGCTTAAAGACGTCGACGAGCAGGGAACTGACGGATTGAGAATCGTTGAGGAGCGTCTTTGCTCTCCCTTCGGCCTTGGTTGCTCTGACAGCCTGGAAGATGCTTACGGCGGTTGTGACGATGAGCACGACTGCAACTCCAAGAGTCAGGATCACCGTCTTACGGTGACGGCTTACGAATTTTGAGATCAAGTATCCGTTGCTTGGTGCCCGGGCACTGACTGGTTCATTATTGAGAAAGTGTTCGAGATCCGCTGCCAGAGCATCGGCCGTGGCGTAGCGGCGATCGGGTGACTTCTCCAAGGCTTTCATCACAATCCAGTCGAGATCCGAGAAGACGAAATGTTTTAGCTGCTCCGGAGTGGCATCCCTCACCTTCGCGATCTGCTGTTGATCTTGCGGGGCGAGCGCTGAAAATCGAACGGAGGGCCGGTTCGGTTCCACTTCTAGGATCATCTGCCGCATTCCCTCCTGCCCCTTGCTGGTGAGGACCTTGCGATCAAAGGGTGTTACCCCGATCATCAGCTCATAAAGGAGCGTTCCGAGAGCATAGATATCCGTCCGGGTATCGAGATCAACCCCATACCCCACCTGCTCAGGGCTCATGTAGGTGGGAGTTCCCATGAGTTGTTCGCCCATGGTCATCATCGTTTGATCTGTCAGGCGCCCCTCGATAGCCTTGGCGATTCCGAAGTCGATCACTTTCACGGAGCGCCCCTCCTGGGTCACAAGAATGTTCGAGGGCTTGATGTCGCGGTGGATGACACCCTTTTGATGGGCGTGACTAATGGCATGGCAGATCTCCAGAAAGATCCGGAGCCTCTCCTCAAGAGGCAAGGCAGTGGCGTCGCAGAATTTCGTGATCGATTCACCTCTGACCAGTTCCATCACCACATAGGGTCTGCCGGATTCGGTCTCTCCAGCATCAAGCACTCGGGCTATGTTGGGGTGATCCATTCTGGAGAGGGCCTCCCGCTCTCCTTCGAAGCGAGTTAGAACCTCACGGGTATCCATCCCTGCCTTGATGACCTTGATTGCTACCTCCCTCTTGATGGGATGGGTCTGACTTCCCCGCCAAACAACGCCGAAGCCACCTTCGCCAAGCCGTTCGACGAGTTTGTAATTACCAATCTGGTCACCCAGCTTCTCCACTCCGAAACTCCGCCTGTGGGACAGATGACCCATCACCGTGGAGGCTTCACCGAAGAACTCCTCAGCCTTCGAGGCATACTCCAGAAGACGATCGACCTCGGCTCGTAGGTCGGCTCTGCCGGCGCAGGAAGAACGCAAAAAGTCCTCCCGCTCCTTTCCGAGAAGGTCCAAGGCTTCCAGAAAGATCTCTTCAGTTTCCGGGTTCACTGCATCTACATGCGCTGCATGTTGGGGAAAACGGACAGTACCACCTTAAGCCTCGCTGATCGTCTGATAGAGTCGGACTTTGGCAAGTGCCCAGTGACGACGTACCGTCTTCTCGTTCACATTGAGGAGCGTTGCAATCTCTTGGTGTTCCATGCCGCTGAAGAATCGCAGCTTCACGATCTGTGCCTTCAGAGGGTCTTCTTTGGCGAGTTGATGCAGGGCCTCATGGACCTCGATGATCTTCTCATCGTCTATCTCTCCGGGAATCTCGAGCTCCTCAAGAGGCACAGCTTCTGTACCGCTCCCTCGCTTGATCGCAAGCCTCCTACGGGCAGACTCCACAAGGATGCGCCTCATCGCTTCAGAGGCCGCAGCAAAGAATTGGGAACGGTCACGCCATGCCTCGGGAGAGCTCTTCTCCAGCCGTAGCCACGCCTCATGGACGAGAGCAGTAGGACCGAGGGTATGTCCTTCCCTCTCTGCGGCCATCCGAGCATATGCCAACTTCTTCAGCTCCTGATACAGGACCTTCATCAGATCCTCGTCGGGATCCTTCAGGCAGTTAACAAATCTGGGATCCTCAGGATTCATGGTTTGAATCGCTTGTGAGTGAATCAGTCCATGCCAATTCTGACAATCATAGGCTTTTGTCTTTCCAGAGACGAGTGATGAAGGGGTTTTAACAGAGGATTCACTTTTTTGCGGAGGAAGAACTTTTTCCTGTCCGTTTTTATTCGCTCTCTGCGCATGGAATAAGTGACAACACAATCCCCACAATCAATTCGCACCATACGTGTACTGTATGAAATGAAAATAGGATCACTAGTTACATTATATTTCATCTTTATACTTCCCTTCATTTGTCGAGGGGAGACTACTGCACTTGAGGGTACTGTACAGGTTCAAGGAACAAACGTGGTTCTGATGCTAGATACAGATTATAAAGTCACAACCAATAAGCAAAGTCTTTCCGTTTCTAGTATGAAGTTAGAGGGAATAGGAAACTTTGATCCTAGCTCGTTACGATCACTAGTAGGTCAAAGACTAAAGATCAACGGGAATGTCTATTTTGATAAAGTTGATAATATACCTACTCTCTTGGTGAGGAGTATTCCATCAATGACGACTTCTTTGAGTCAGTCAACTCAAGGTAATTTAGTTCTTCCAAATCGGAATAATATCACTACTAGCAAGACTCAAGAATTAGCTGGGAACGATTCTACAAAGATACAGAACTCGACTAGTACAATTCAACAGCAGCAAAATGGACTTTTAACAATAAATCAGATTCAAAATATAAAAATAAATAACTTATATGTTTGGAATAATATTCCACAGGAAGTACGTAATAAAATTAAGGTTAGCAACGATAAATATGAGTACTATAGAGGTAATTGGGAGGTTTATAAAAGTATGCAGAATAGCATACTAGAAATTCATGGAAGCGTTGAGTTTGATCTTGGTGATGACGGTAATTTCACCATACGAACCGAAGAAGCAGGTGGAACTTTTTATTGTGATATAAAATCTCTAATCGGAAAGTGGTGTGTTTTTACAGCAGATAACAAAGATTATATATTTTTCGCATTTACAGATCAAAACGGTGAATATGTACACACGGAAATAGCACCAGTTATCAGCCGATCACATAGTTATTTAAATCTTATTTTAGGATCAGAACAAATCTCATTTAAACGCACTCAATAATTATGAAACACTTTCTCTATAATAGTTTGATCGCTTTTTTGTTAATTATCATCTTGTTTATTACATCCTGCTACAGTCCCAAATATTTACCTGATTTTAAGGAAAAGTTGGCAATGGATCTGGCAAAATCCGCTCCACTAAAAATTGAAACCGTGTCCATTGATCCAATTACATCCGCTAAAGGTGAGTATGTTTTTGGTTTTAAGGCACAATATGTTTTAACAGAGCCACTTTACAAAGAGTCCGGAAACATTAAATGTGATGACCTCGACAACTCATTGCAAGTGCTTGTGGCATTAGGAATTAAAAGTGATCCAGTAGTTCAGAAGCTACAGGATATCGATCAAGAGATTCAGAGAGTCAAAATCCTAAAGATTACTATGCCAGTAGGTACAAAAGGAGAAATACAAGGGAAGTCTACAGCTGTCATTAATCCCAATGGATCGTGGGGGTTTGATTACACGCTCACTCATGGGCAGAATCAAAACGGATTTCCAGCTCCGACAGATGTTAAATGGTTTATTGAGGGTAGTAAGGATATTAAAACTTACCAAGATGAACTTTCACATCGTGTCAAATCGCTGAGTGTAGAGGTTGATCGTGTAGTTGCTGAAGCTGAACAGACTAAACAAAGAGCCGCTGAAGAGAAAAAGCGTGCTGAAGAGGAAAAACGTGCAGTCGAAGAAAAAATCACCGCTGAAAAACATTTGAAGGAAGAAAAGTTTCTTTCAATCATTGCTCCCGAATCTCGGCTAATTGGAAAATGGGATGCTCAAATGTGTGGTGGGAAGATTGGTTTGAGATTTGGAGAGAGGCTTAAAAACGGTTCGTCTTATACACTTGAGGGGAACTTATTCGATCCATCTAACCCTCAAAATTGTAAACCCTTTTCAGCAACCACATCGGGTGATGGATCCTTCGAAAAACCATATACAATCCACTTTGCGCTTAATTCTGCAAGCGGCGGCGTGATGATCTCAGGAAACAATAATTTATACATCGAGAAAGTAAGATTCAAGACACTCGGATTTTTGACTGCAGATGCACATTACGAATTTAATCTTAAATATAATGTTAATGATGATTGTTTGTCGGGAGAGCTTGGTAATTCTTTTATGTATCATATTCCGACATTTGGGAATGCAAACGCAAATATAGTTCTATTTTTTAATAAACAAATAAAATATCATGAAGAAACTAGTAATAAAGTAAGTAGCGAACAAGAAACTGGTTATTCCACTAATAACCTTCAAGAAAAATCTCAAACTCAATCTTATGATGAAATATTCATTACATCAAAGCAGAGAAAAGTAAATCGAACACCCGATATCGTTCATCAGGAAAACGCACAGGTGCTTCGAGTGTTTGCTGATTCATTTCGTACTGCTAGAAGTAATAAGGATATCCCAAGAATGAAGGAAATAATGAAGGACGTACTAGCTAGATACCCTGACACGGCTACTACTCATTATTGGCTGATGAATATTGCTTTTTTAGAGCGAAATTCCGAGGAAGTAAGAAAACAACATGATATCTTAATAAAGGAATTCCCTGAAACTCCTGAATTGAGCGTAAAAAGAGATCAGCAATATCAAGAATGCATGAAAGATTTGTACCAATCCCCCTAAGAGCATTATTTGACTCACTTTTATCCTACGCAGAAATTCAACGACAATTTTCAGTTTAGGTGATTACTTTTAAATAAACACTCTTAGGGACTAAATATGACCCTTAATTCGCATAAACTCGACCGAGTGAATTAACCAATGTAACTTTAAGTGCTGTTCCAAAAAACTTCTTTAATCCATTTATGTCATTATCAAGATTGCTGCACTGAATTTAGTCCAATGGGAAACCCTCCAGTTTAGCTGGAGGACCCCCGGAGTTTGATAGCTCCGGGAGTCGCTCGGAGTATCTGATCGTGAACCGCTCATAGTTTACGAAAGGAGACAAAGATGAAGGTATACGAGAGCCTCAGGCACACAACCCGGGAGTGCAAGTATCACGTGGTGTTTATCCCGAAGTGACGACGGAAGGTGCTTTATGGGCAGTTAAGAAGAGAGCTTGGCGGGATCTTTCTGGATCTGGTCGAGCAGAAGGAAAGCAGCGATCATGAGGGCATCTGATGATGGATCATGTGCATATGCTCATCAGTGCGCCGCCGAAGTATTCGGTGGCACAGGTGATGGGATATATCAAGGGGAAGAGTGCGATCCACATAGCCCGGGTTTATGCCGGACGGAGGAGGAACTTTGTTGGGCAGCATTTTTGGGCGATGGGATATTGGGTATCGACGGTAGGAAAGAACGAAGCCGCAGCGCGCCGATACATCCAAGAGCAAGAAAAAGAGGACAAGCGGTCCGAGCAAATGAACCTGGGGTGCTTTAAGCGCCTCCTAAACTAACCGGTTTGAGCGTTTCACGCTATCCCAAGCCTCCGGCTCTGCCGGAGGTCTCCGACTTTTTCATAAAATATTTATATGCAGGTAATTATTGTCCTAGAGCAATGTAAGTAGCGTCTACAGAATCAATCTTAGTCTTTTGACCTGTCGCAGGAGCGGCCTTAAAATCCCAGACGTAGTCTTCTACTTGCCCCGTCTTCGTATCGTAGAGCATCACCGGATCGCCTTTGGTTTTTGCAGTCTTTGTGGTCTGGACTGCTAGATGCCGAGGAAGCTGCGATTTTTGCTGTGAATTGAGGTTAGCGTAGTAAGCCGAAGCCCGCTCTTTCGCGATTTGCTTTTGGTGCGCAGTCGCCTGGTTCTTTGCAATGATGTAAGTTGCCCCTGCAAAGATTGCTCCAACTCCAGCTGCCACAGGCAAGGCCACCCCCTGCTTGACCCCTGCGAGTGAAAGAGCGAGTTCCGTGACTCCTGCTGCTGCGACTCCAACAGTTGCAGAGTTCTGAGCTGGTGTCATGTTTGCGCAACCTGCTGTCGCTAACGAGATCGTGAGGATTACAGATGGAATATGAGTAGATTTTATCTTCATACCGATACCTGCGTTTTCCAAAAATCAAAACGGACACCAGTCGGAAAATAGTTTTACCCTGTCCGCTTTGCCCATCCCACTGCGCATGCTGTTGATGATGCATAAACTCTCTCTTCTCACGATCCTAGGCGGCATCCTTTTTTTTCCTGGAGTCGCCAGAGTCTCCGCCTCGGATGAGAACTCAGCATTGCACGCGGGTGAGCTCTTGGAATCCATCAGGAGTAAATACAATCTGCCGGCGCTTGCAGGAGCTGTCTTTACGACGAATGGTCCGGTGGAGATTGCTGCAGAGGGCCATCGGAAAAGAGGGGATTCCCCCTTGGTCACGACCAATGATGTATGGCACTTGGGTTCGGATACCAAAGCGATGACCGCAACACTTGCAGGGACTTTTGTTGCTGAGGGAAAACTCAATTGGGATGACGATGTGATCTCTTTCTTTCCACAGATTCAAGGATTGGCGCTCCCAGAGTATGAGGGGCTTACTGTGGCTGATCTGTTGAGCCACAAGGCAGGTTTCGCCCATGACCTTGATTGGTGGAGCCTTCAGTCAAAAGGGAGTCTGGTGAAGCAGCGGGAGACTGCTGTGAGAGTTGCATTAACAACTCCTCCGGAATTCAAGCGAGGGGAGTATAACTACTCAAATGTCGGTTATGTGGTGATGGGTGCGATTTTGGAGAAGATTAGTGGCAAGCCCTGGGAGAAGCTGATAAGTGAGCGTATTTTTACTCCCCTGGAGATGGAAAGTGCCGGATTCGGCGGAACTGGAACGATCGGCAAAATTGATCAGCCTTGGCCCCACACTCAATCTGGCAATCCTACTCCCCAGAATGGCCCGCTGACGGATAATGCCGAGGTTTTGGGACCTGCTGGAACCGTCCACTGCTCCATGAGTGATTGGATCAAGTTCCTAACTGATCAACTCAAGGGAGGTGATGATCAGGACTCCATGTTGACTTCGGATATCTATCACTTAATGCAAACACCCAAACCTCCGGGGGACTATGGATTCGGTTGGCTGATCGTCAATACCTCGTGGTCGGGTGGTGAGGCCCTCTATCACGCTGGCTCCAATACAATGAACACTTGTGTTTGCTGGCTAGCCCCCAAAAAAGGTTTCGGCGTTATTATCTGTACCAATCAAGGCGGTGACCAGGCTCGCAAGGCATGTGATGAAGCTGCTCAGGTCCTCATATCACGTTTTTTTAACGAGCATCCCAATCAGTGAGTTTCATTATCGGCACCATTATCCCCAACAATCCTCCGGGGGGAAGATTGTTGGGATGGATCCGCTGCACGGGAGGGTCACCTCCCGTGCAGTAAGGAAAGCTGGAAATAGCACTTAACACCTAAATCCATCAAATAATTCTAAGTCATAAGCCTATGAAGCAGATCCTTATACTTCTCTTTATCACGCTGGGTTGTAGTACTCTTTGTGCAACCAACCCCTCCGAGACCGTTTTGATATCCGATGTCTCAGTTCCCCTAATCGTCGAGGGAAAACAGGTTGGCTCGATGACGCTAAAGGCGGGGAGTCCAGTAACCTTCGTCAGAACCGAGGGTGAGAGTATCTGGATAACCAGAGGCGATTCCCAGCCCTTCCAGGTTCCCAGATCGTCTATCAAGCCAATAGAACAAAAACCAATCCCTCAAATCGGGGTTAGTCAGATCAATCAAAGCAATGCTCTGACTGGTTCCCCTGTGATGTCTGCTGGCCAAACTGCTACCTCAAATTACCTGCCTTCTAATCCCGCCTCGGTTCAATCCGTTCGCACCCACCCTTGTCCAAGTTCCTTCCCGATTACAATCAATGGGGAGGAAGTTATTGTAACCAAGATTGGGGATGGGCCGATCGGAGTCACTTTTTTCCCTTATTCGGACTCAAAACTGATGCTGAGGGAAATGGAAAAAGAGGCCTTCTCTCTCCGAACCTCAATGAAACAATGCAGCTTCTTTCTCTGGAGCTATCCAGATGGAGACTTCTCTCATCGTATCCATGAGGCCATGAATCAGTTTTTGAAAAATAGGGATGGAAATGAACCCTACAGCCTCCCGTTTCAAGGGTTGGCATCTTCGATTGTAACTCAGATTGAGGCTCAGTCTGGAATCAAGCAGACGCTTCTAGTGGGCAACTCTCTTGGAGCAGGAATTATTCTCTGGGATTATGCAAAAATGGTTGAAGATCCAGATCGAAGAGTTCTCTTGATCTCACCATCCAAGCCTTTCCTGCCGCCTTTGACGAAGGGAGAACTTCCCTCACTGAATAAAAATACGACCCTGCTTGCTTCGGAGGAAAGGGCTAGAGGATGGCATGACGAATCGGAAGCGTCCTCGGACTTCTACATCACCAAAGATATGCTTCCCTGGATCATGAAATATAGGGACGAACAAATTTGCCGATTACTCCTTCAAAAGAATGAAAAACTAGCCAGAGGTACATTTCGCAGTGGAAGGAATTTCAAAATCTATCCGAACGAGGTTTTTCTCACCGGTCACAAGACCATCGGTAATGAGATATCAATCAACCTTCTCATTAAGTTAATGCTTATCAGCCTTGGTCTGAGCGAAAGAGATATTCTTCTCCAAAGTCCATGAAGCATTTCCTTCTTATTCTTGCTCTGGTTTTTTGTGAAGCGCTGCAGGCTACCCCCGCAAAACTCACACGGGGAGTAGACCTTTCTCTCGTTGTAGAAGGCAGAAATGTGGGATCCATGAAAATCCCTGCTGGTACTGAGGTAGATGTGGTTTCAGTAACTGGAACAAATGCTGTCATCAAGAGAGGGGATAGCACTTATTCCGTCCCAGCATCTTCTCTGGAGATTGCACTCGCAGCAGTCATGGCAACTCCTTCTGTTATCCCATCTCCAAGGATAGTTTCCATGGCAACACCCACTCCTACACCAGAACTGGCATCGAGCCCCCTCGAGGTAGCAGCACCTACCCTATCTCCAACTCCAAACCGAATGCAGACTCTAAACGCGAAGGAATGGCACAAAACGTTGGAGGATGCCACTGCAGTGGCACGAGAACAAAACAAACTGATTCTCATCGACCTTACTGAACCGGACAATCGATGCCCCTTTTGCAAACTACTCAACGACTTCGTACTCACCAACAATACCTTCCTTCAATATGCTTCTGAACATGTCGTTCTACTCCGTTCAGTATTCGAATCAAAATCAATACACAACGCAGAAGATCTAAAGAGACTTACCCCAGAGGACCGCCAAGTAATGAAGCTCATGGAGACCTATCACGTTCATGGGTTCCCTACACTCCTTCTCATCAAACCAGATGGAACGGAAGTTAGTAGACACAAAGGGTATCCATCAATCAATCCATTAAAGCAAATCATCGAATGGTTAAAAAATAGTCTAAACTCCAATGTGGGATGATTCCTGGCGATGGATCCCCTGCACGGGAGGGTCACCTCCCTTGCAGTAAGGAAAGCTAGAAATGTCACTAAACACCTAAATCTTTCAAATAAACCAACGTCATAAGCCTATGAAGCAGACCCTTAAACTACTTCTCATCACGCTGGTTTGTACTACCCTTTGTGCAGCCACCCCCTCCGAGACCGTTCTTATCTCTGATGTCTCAGTTCCCCTGATCGTCGAGGGAAAACAGGTTGGCTCGATGACGCTGAAAGCGGGGAGTCCAGTAACCCTCGTCAGAACCGAGGGGGAGAGAGTCTGGATAACTAGCGGCGATTCACAGCCATTCTTGGTTCCAAGTACTGCGGTACGTTCTTCAAAAGAAAATGCTTTAAACGAAACGACTTCTCCAAGTGTCTTAAAAGAAGAGTCTGCATATGCACAAGAGCTAAAAAAAATAGCAACGGCGGCAGATCAAGGGGATCTTCATTACCGAGCGATTCAGTCAGTTCTTATGAGGAATGGAGAGTTTGGGGGAGACCTTAGAAAAGCAGAAATGATGGCGAGAGAATCTGCAGTTAAAGGTGATGGAATAGGGTACTATAATTTGGGTCGACTGGCACAATGTATGAGTCTTTCTAATACTTCATTGGGAGGCTCAGATGAGTTATTCAAAAAGGCAGTGCCACTTCTAAAGGAAAAAAGCACAGAGGGTGACGTTTACTCTCAATTATGTCTTTCTTACTGCTTGTATGCAGGATTAGAGGGAAAAAAGGATATTCAGACAGCACTTGACTTAGCAAAAAAAGCCGAAAGTTCTGGCAATATAGCCGCAAAAGATGTGTTAGGCACAATGTTGTCTAAAACCAATGATTTTAACCAGAACCCTGAGAAAGGAGTGGAAATCCTTAAGCTTGCATCTGAACAGGGTGATCCCCATGCATTTGAAGAATTGGGGACTTGTTATGAAAATGGCCAAGGAATCAATAAAGATTCTAACAAAGCCTTTGAGCTCTACAAGAGATCAGCAGACATGGGACTATCTAGCAGTCTATGGATTCTTGGGAACTGTTATCGAAATGGATTCGGTACCACGAAAAATGAACAACTAGGATTCAACTATTACCAAAAAGCAGCTGCAAAGAATTACCTTGGAGCATTTATATCCCTTGGTTCGTGTTATGAAAATGGTATCGGAATCTCAAAAGATACAAAAGAGGCTTTCAACTGGTACAAGAAGGCAGCCGACTATGGTTGGCTAGAAGGTTTGGGACGTGTCGGTAGCTGTTATTGGTTGGGTTGTGGTGTTGCTAAAGATTATTCCCAAGCAGCCTTGTGGTACAAAAAAGGTGCTGAAAGTAATGATCCTAATTCAATGTGTGCTCTGGGCTACTGCTACGAGAGTGGTTTAGGAACAAATAAAGATAGAAATGAAGCATTTAAATGGTATCAAAAAGCAGCTCAATCTGAATTTCCCAGAGCAGAGTACATGCTCGGCAATTGTTACAGAGACGGGATTGGTGTTGAGTGTGCTCCTACGACAGCTTTTACTTACTACAAAAAGGCGGCGGATCATGGTTATTTACAAGCTTTTTGTGACCTAGGCGCTTGTTATGGAAAAGGTATAGGAGTGAATAAGGATCCAATAGAGGCTCTTAACTGGTACAAAAAAGCAGCAGATCAAAACTACTCCCCTGGAATCTTTAATGTTGGAGTGATTTACGCTGAAGGTCTTGGGGTTGAAAAAAACCCGAGGGAAGCCCTCACCTGGATAAATAAAGCCATTGATTTAAATAATCGAATAGCCCTCCGTTATCTTGCCCACCACTATTTTGATGGTGGAGACCTTGTTTCAAAAGATCAGGCCAAGGCGATGGAGTTATTAAAAAAATCCGCTGATCTTGGAGATGCTGATTCGATCAGGCTTTTAGGTCAGATCTATGAAGAGGGGCTAGGTGTTCCGAAGAACCCTGAGGAAGCTGCTAAGTGGAAAAGTAGGCTACCTGGCGCATCAATAGCTAAACAACCTTTGTAGAAAGTGAATATCATGAGATCGCTTCCTGTGGTGCTTTTATTTGTCGTCTGCGGAGCTCTTCGGGCTTCTCCCTCAAAGCTCATTCAGGCCGTTGATCTCCCTATAGTGATTGAGGGGAAAACAGTTGGAAGCATGAAGCTCCCGGCTGGGAGTGAGGTGGAGTTGGTGTCCAATGATGGAACCAATGCGGTGATCCGGAGGGGAGATAACATCTACACTATCTCCTCAGCGGCACTAGGGGCACCGATTGTTGCATCGGTTGCATCGAATCCTGTATCGATCACGGGTACTCCGAGGCCCTCTCCAACTCCCTGCAAGTCGTCACCCCCGCTGGATAAGACTCTGAGTGAGAGCACCCTGGCTCACTTCTACATTACTCCTGAAGAGCACAGCCCCAGTGATATTGACTCAACACGCCTAAACGGTCCCACACCTAAGGATGGGTGGGTCACCGTTAAAAACGGACACCTCTACAACGGAGGAAAAAGACTCCGCATCATTGGTGTGAACATGGTCTCGGAAATGAAATCCACGGGATACGAATTCAACCCCGACGATATTCTCGAAATGAAGAAGTTTGGCATCAACGGCGTCCGACTCTGGGCAAACCATTCCATGTACAACAGGAAGACTCATTCCATAAATCCCGAGGCGTGGAAAAACTTCGACAAGCTCGTTTCAAAAGCTGTGGAAAATGGGTTGTGGATCGACCTGAACCTTGTGACCGAATCCACACCAGATGAAGTCGATCCTGACATCGCCAAACTCGATAGGGCCTTCATCAAAGAATTCTTCAATCATGTGAACCCCTACACTGGGCGAAGCTACGCCACTGAGCCGGCTCTCTTTTCTGTAGAGCTCTCCAACGAGGATGGACTGTATGGAGAAAACTACCTCCACTCCAATCTCAACCCTAAGTTCTTTGTGGGGTTTGAAACCTATAAGGATCAGATTCACAACCGTTGGAATGAATGGCTTCGCCAGAAATACGCAGACCAAGCTGCACTCGACAAAGCATGGCCCAACAACAAAGAGAGCCTTGGGGCTATAGCTAGCCTCAATAGGGAGAATTGGAGCCAGTTCCCCACTGAGAAGGAGCAAGATTGGCGCAGGTTCCTGATCGCCATGGAAGTCAATTGGTACAAAAGCACCATTGACTATATCCATAAGGATCTTGGCTATCGTGGGCTTGTTTCCACCTCGGCGGAAATTAGTGTGCCTCCTGTCATCGCAAATCTAGGTGATATCGTCAGGAACCAAGGATATTACCGTGATCCCACTCGTCCTGAGGCTGAAAGGCGACCCGATGGAATTGGTACAGATCAAAGCCTTGATACCTCGGGCGTTTGGAGGGTTGCCGGGAAGCCCTTCATGCACACAGAGCATAATATTTATGCACCTTCCCCCTACTCTGGGGAAACTGCCCTCTACGCTTTTACAGCTGCGACCGTACAAGACTGGGACGCTCTATTCCTCTTCTTCTGGGATAATCCCTGGGCATGGAAGCGGGAGCATAACCCAGAATGTGAAGGCGGAGGTAACACGGACACCGGGCGTGTCATCAACAACCCTCCTCTGCTAGCATCTCTCCCAACAGCAGCCAATATCTTCCTCCGTGGGGACCTCAAACCTGCTACTTCCAACAAGTTTGAGCTGTTTAACTCAGATGATCTCTTAACCAATGGTGCCAGTAAAATGGCCCATGGTTCAGCGAATCTAGGTGATCTCTTCAATACTCGTCTTGGTACAGCGTTCAGCACCCTAAACCCCTCTGAAGAACTTTTTGGGGATGGAGGAACTTGCCATGCAGATAAGAATTACAACATTGAGGTGAATTCACCCAAAACCGTAATGACTATCACCTCAAAGGTTGCAGAGAAGAGAAGCATCGGGGGGTGCACTCTCGAAGTTGGAAAGACCCTCTTAGGATGGGTCTGCTTCGGTGTCACATCGCTCAATAATGACCTATCCATAAAGGATGCGAACAAGCTCCTTGTTACATTAATCGGTAGTAGTGGTGACCCACGAAAGCTTACCCCTGATCAGAAAGAATGGCCCAAAGGTCCATGTATGGTAGAATGTATCTCCGCCAATATCTTCATCCCTGTGGATACATCCAAGGGTGCCTTCAAAGCATATTCCTTGGATGAAAAGGCACAGCGTAAAGAATCTATCCCTCTTGAAGTAACTCCGGAGGGGATCACCCTTCATACCACGGGTAAAGAGGGAACAATATGGTATGAGATCAGCAGGAGCTAATCTCATGAAATTCCTTTTATTGAGCCTTTTTGCTCTGGTCTGCACGGGGTTGCAGGCCTCAACGACAAAGCTCACTCAGAGCGTTGCCCTTCCATTGGTAGTCGATGGCAAGACCGTGGGATCCATGAAACTCCCTGCAGGGAGTGAGGTGGAAGTCGTCTCCATCACTGATACCAATGCCGTCATCAGGAGAGGGGATAGCACTTACACCATTGCAAGCTCCTCTCTTCAACAGCCAACAACATTGTCAGCAGCAACTACGGAAACTATCTCTCATGCATCTGCTCCAGTTGTTCAAAACCAACAAGGCAAACTTATCGATAAAACCCTCAATGAAAGTCGACAGGTAGCATTCTTTGTACCTCACGGAGAGCACACACCAAGTGTCATCGATGCTTCCCGTTTGAATGCACCCACTCCTCAAGGGGGATGGCTGACTGTCAAAGATGGACATCTATACCAAGGTAATAAGCGTGTTCGTATTGCAGGTATTAATGCCGACAACAATGTCACGGATAATGATATCGCCGAAATGAAAAAGTACGGGTTTAATGGTGTTCGACTTTGGGTGGCTGATATCTGTGCAAAAAAGTATGGAGATCCTTTGAAAAATTACTTTGATGGGAATAAGATTCTTCCAGAAAATCTGGATAGACTTGATGAAATTATAGGTAGATTCATTAATGCCGGATTCTGGGTGGACCTAAACATTACAGCCGCACCTCAAAAATCTCAGGCAGATGATACAGAAAGAGAACTCACAAAAAAGTTCATTTCGGTACTATTTAATCATGTCAATCCTTATACAAACCGAGCATATGGCAAAGAACCTGCCATCTTCTCGGTGGAGATTGCCAATGAATTTGGGATACATAACAGACTTTGTCATAATGATGGTAGCTCTTATCGCTTCGACCCACTTCCTTACCAAAAACAAATCACTGCCAAATGGAATAAATGGCTGAGTGATAAATATAAAACCCAATCGGAACTAGATGCTGCTTGGAAAGATAACAGAGAAACTCTCGGTAGTATCTCTTGGATGCTTCCCCCTGTTACCGGGAAATACCCCCCCCAGAAGAATACCGATTGGTATCTTTTCACCGTTAATCTAGAGAACGACTACTCTCAAGATCTCGTTTCGTTCCTTCATAGTAATCTCAATTACAATGGTGTCATTATCACTGGCTGTGCGACCATAAAACCAGAGACCTGGAACATCGGTGACGCCATCATGCAACACATGTACCCTGGCATGGGTGACTCCAAGATGGTAACAAGCTGTGCCAACAGAGCCTATGCACGGGTGTACGGGAAACCTTTCCTCGTTACCGAATGCAACATACTTCCTCCCAACCCTTATCTAGGAGAGGTAGGGCTGTCGGCTCTGGCAACAGCCACTGCACAAGACTGGGACGGAGTCTTCTTTTTTAGCTGGATCAGCGAATTTAGTAGGCAAATCCACTCTGCCATCCAAGGACCTGAAAACATGATTAAAGGGGAAGGCCCCGTGAGGGATAACCCTGCTCTGTTGGTTTCACTGCCCACAGCTATCAACCTGTTTCTTCGTGGTGATATAGCACCAATCAAAAACAAGGTTCAATCTAGCCCCAGATTAGAGGGCAATGGGCATCTTTTTGACCATCAGGTTGGAGCTACTGCGCCTGTTCAAGACTCCCAAACTTTCGGGGAACAAGGGTCCTTCTCTTTTGATGGAACCACGATCTCTGTCGTCAGCCCCAAAACATTGATTTCTATTGGTGCATGCACGAACCAACTCGGTGCTGCCCATTTCGAGATTGGCAAGACCCAGCTCAACTGGGCTGGCGTCAGCATTACTTCCCTCAACAACGACCTCCCCATCAAGGATGCCAACAAGATCTTGGTCACCTTGATAGGAAAGACCGGAAACACAGGTTCCTACATGGCTCCTGGCATGGGGGGCGAAGTTGTTACGAAACAATCAGAAGGTGGCGAGGAGACCAAGCTAACCAAAGAACAATACCTTAGAGCTTGGGGAACTGCCCCCGTCGTCACGGAATGCATCTCTGCGAATGTTTTCATCCCTGTAGATACATCCAAGGGAGCCTTCAAGGCATACTCTTTAGATGAAAAGGCACAGCGTAAAAAATCTATCCCTCTTGAAGTAACTCCGGAGGGGATCACCCTTCATACCACAGGCAAGGAGGGAACCGTGTGGTATGAGATCAGCAGGAGCTAACCTCATGAAACCTCTTACATTCATACTTTTCGCTCTTGTCTGCACGGGGTTGCAGGCCTCAACGACAAAGCTCACTCAGAGCATTGATCTTCCACTCATCGTGGAGGGTAAACCTGTGGGGTCCATGAAACTCCCTGAAGGGAGTGAGGTTGAGCTGGTTTCCGTCTGTGGAACCAATGTGGTTATAAAAAGAGGTGATAGTACCTTCACAATACCTGCAATCTCAATAGGTCGATTACCAGAGATTACATCAGCTGCCCCAACAACTTCGATTCCCTCTACAGCCCCCGTAAAAGAGATTGCCGTCGTACAGTCTACTCCTACCCCTGCTAGATTATTGAAAACAAATGACCCCTTGCTCTCGCGGGTCAAAGGAAGCACGAACCGCTCTGAAAAGATATATAAAGTAACATGGAACCTAAATCCTAGCAGGGGCCGAAAAATGAATGGGAAGTACTATATCCCGCTTCCAAGTAGAAACTTGCCGTACCAAGATGCACAGTACGAAATAACTAACTGCCCTATTAAGGAGGTTGTTGATTCTCAGATAAATACAATCCTGTTTTGTATCCCAAACAATAGTAGCAGCTTAAAAATCACATCCACAATAACCGTAAAAAATAACAATTATAAATCGGATATTTCATCTTATAAAGATAGCTTTGATTATCCATCAGAAGTTCTGCCTTACCTCAATAGTACGGATCGAATTAATCCTAATAGTCCAGCTGTTTTAGATGTAGCGCGACAGGTTAAAGGAAACAATAATATAGAAACAGTTAATAACATACTGTCGTGGATAAAGAAAAACATAACATATAAAAGAGAGGGATTTACTAGTGTCGATGAAATCTTGCATCGCCGGTTCGCCGAGTGTGGCGGCCACGCAGCCCTATTTTCAGCACTTTGCCGAGCCAATAAGATTCCTGCACGAGAAGTTTGGGGTGTTGTCGAAGCCGACATATCATTTACACCAGCAGGCCATCTCAAGGGGCACCTCTGGTCCGAGATATACCTTTCAGGAATTGGCTGGATTCCAGTGGAACCTCAAATCCTTGGTTCTATTGGAACTTTGCCTAGAAGCTACATAAGGATGTACAGCTACGAGCCCAATATGCATAGATCCGGGAATTATAATGAGGCTTATAATATGGTTATTATGGGTGGTGATAGACCAGAATTCAGTAATTAAAATAACCCCCTCTCTTGTCAATATCTGAATTGCAAGTGATGACTTTTCAGCAACACCTAGTAGGGAATAGCAAATGAGGCCTCTCCATGTATTTCTTGTATTTCTAATGTCCGGAATACTGGCGGCGTCGCCGGAGCCATCAGCAGCTCCCCGTCCGAACCGGAGTAGCATCAGCTCGGTTCATATCGATGGCCCCTACATTGCGATGACCTTCGATGATGGTCCACGGCCCGACGGAACGAACGCATTCTACACGCCAAAACTCCTCGATATCCTCAAGGAGCGTCATATTCATGCCACCTTCTTTGTGGTGGGGCAGATGGTCAAAGCCCACCCGGAGATCCTCAAGCGTGAAAAGGCCGAGGGGCATGAGATCGGCAACCACACCTGGGATCATCTGCCGCTCCCCAAAGTCGTGGAGAAGGAGGGGGGACTCGATCATGAAATCCTGGATACATCCTCAATCATCAAGGAGGTCACGGGCAATGTCCCCACGCTGATGCGTCCCCCTTACGGAGCCACAACACCTGCTCTGAGCCGAGCCATCGAAAAGCAATACGGCATGAAGGTCATCCTCTGGTCGGTGGAACCCGTCGACTGGGATGAAAAACATGTCACCCCTCAGATGGTGCAGGATCGTATTGTGAACGGTTGGAAGGAGAGTGCCGGCGTGAAACCCGGGGCAATCATCATCTCTCACGACACCCACAAGGGAACCATTGAAGCGATGCCCGCTACCCTCGATGCCCTGCTAGCCAAGGGCTACAAATTCGTCACCGTCTCAGAACTTCTCGCCCTGGAAAAGCCCCCCGGCGGATAACGGGAATCCTCTTACCTTGATGCTGCGGCGATGATTTCCTGACGGACATCGATATCCCTCCCGAAAAGTCGCTGCCACAATAGGCGGGTGTTCGTGATCGGATCTCCTGGAGCCGTTTCGTCGTACCCCGGTCTGTACAGATGGACGGCGCGGATTAGGGAATCAACCAACTCCTCCTCTGTGGGATGACCCGTCTTGGAAATCACCTCCTCGAAAGCTTCGAAATCCTTCTCCTCTCCACGGCTGATCTTGGAGAGAAGAATATCGATTGGATGAGGGAAAAGGATTTCCACGTTACCAAGCCGCTCGGAATGAGCGCGGATGCGCCAGTCCAAGGAGGTTCTGAAAGTTCCCAAGGGGCAGACCTCCACATACGGTGAGCTCAATGCGAAGTAAGGACGCCAGTCTGACGCGATTTCTTCCGTGCTGAAAATCCACTGCGAACGTTCTGGAAATGAACCAGCCGCTCCTTCACGGTCATCGAATCAAGCTTCCTGCTGGTGGTATCTCTCCACCTGCGAGACTCGGCTACTGCGTCAAAGCTTTTAGTCTTGGTACCCATAGATGAACTCCAGTGGATTCACAATACGGATGGTTCGGTATCCTTGCAAGAGGTTGACTGCGTTGAATCCCTTTTCCCGTTCTACATTGACCAGATGCTTAAAGTTCCAACTCACGAGATACTCGATTTGGGCAATCGTGCAGACAGCCACATGACGGGCATCGTCGGAATATTTGGGAGGGAGGATATTTCGCTCCATGTAGGCGGCAGCGAGATTTTCGGACTCCTCCGTCACAGATAGAATGTTCTCTGTAGCGAATGTGTTTTCTAGAAGCTCCCGAACCGCCTCTGGAGCGTTGGTCATTTCATCAATGGTCACCTCTGATGTCAGGAAGTGGAATTTGTGCTCTTCCATCTGTCTCCAGAGTTCCTGCGTAGCTTCCTTCCATTCATCGTCGAAGTAACCGCCAATGACCGAAGTATCTAGGTAGAGCGTGGGGATGGGCATGAGTTGTCGAGAGAGACCCGGTGATGAATCTTGCACGCTGTGGCAGGAGTTTCAATAAGGACGTGGATAGACGTGAAAGGTTGTTTCTAGAAGTCGTCAAAACGGTTAGTTCTTAACGCATGGCAATAAAATCCTCCCCTGCGGACAAGCTTCGTGCTCTCGGTGAGCGCTTCATCAAGCGGACCTGCTCTGATTTCCCTCAGTGGGGGAGCGGTCTTGGATTCTCGAAATACGAGTCACAACTCGGAGGAAGTGATCTTAAGACACGCAAGGAGCGCAACCTCTTCCTGGAGCAACTCCTGAAGGAGACTGAGGAGCTCCCTGCCGCCCTGCTCAAGGGCAATGACTGGCTTGACCGGCGCTGCTTCCTCTCGATGCTCCGCACAGAGCTACTCACGAGCCGCGATCTGGAGCGCTACCGGACGAACCCTCAGGAATGCTGCGACAGTGCCGTGGGTGCAGTCTTCGAGCTGATCATCCGCCATTCGGAGAATCTCAGGAAGGCACGACCCGCGATCGAGGCGAGGCTTGCGGCGATTCCTGCTTTCCTCAAGCAGGGGGCTGCCGCGGTGCGCACTCCCGTTCCTCTCTGGACGAAGTTGGCGGTTCAGTCGTGCGTGGGGGCTAAGGATTTCGTTGAAACTATCGGTGAGCAGCTTGCCGCAATCTCTCCTGATCCTGCGAAGACCCGCAAAATCGCCACGGCTGCAGGTAAGGCATTCGAGGTGTATGCCAAGGCGATCCGTGCCAAAAAACAGGGGAAGCCCGGAGATTTCTCCCTGGGCCGGGAACGGTTCGAATATCTCGTTCGGGAGCGCACCGGGCTCGACTGGAGCCTCGGTGAGATCGAGGCCGAGGGGCATCGCTTAATCGGGGAGCTATCCGCAGAGTTGGAAAAGGAAGCCCGAAAGCATGGGGCCAAATCAGCCAAGCAGATCCTCGAGAAGGCTCGTGATTCTTGGATTCCAGAGGCTCCTCTTCTGGAACTCTACACGCGCTCCTCGGAGTTGTGGCGTGAACTCGTGGTGAAGAGCGGGCTCTATCCGATCCCTCCGGGAGAGACGCTGAAGGTTACCGCTGTACCTGATTTCATGAGGGAGCATTTCCCGACGGCAGCCTACAGCTCGCCGGGTGCCTTCGAGGGGCGGCAGAGAGGGATCTTCTGGGTGAATGATCTCGGAGCAACCAAGAAGGATCCTACTGAGAAGCTGCGCGAGGAGCGTCAGCACTTCGGTCTGGAACTCACCAGCGCGCACGAGGGGTATCCGGGGCATCATCTTCAGTTCGCGATTCAGAACCAAAATCCGAGCCGGATTCGGCGACTCTGCGGCCATGCCATCTTCTATGAGGGCTGGACCATGTGGTGTGAGAAACTCGCGGTTGAGAAGGGATGGGTCAAAGGTCCCCAGGCACCCTATGCCAGATTCCAGCAACTCCATGACGCTCTCTGGCGTGCCTACCGCATCGTGATCGACTGCGGGCTTCAGTCGGGAAAACTCACCCATGAAGCCGCCGCCCAGATCCTGGTGAGGGGAGTCGGCTTCACTCCTGCCCGCGCCCGTGCCGATGTGAACTGGTACACGGCCCAGCCGAGCGTTCCGATGAGTTATCTCCTCGGAAGACTTGAGCTCGAGCGGGTCAAGGAGGCCCGGATGAATGGGAAGTCCGGCAAGGGATGGTCACTCCGGAAGTTCCACGACTGGGCTCTCGGATATGGCGCCGTGCCCTGGCGCTGGATCGAGCAATCCGAGCTTCAGTAAGCTTTCTTCCCCTGCTTCTTGAGCACCCGGGCCTCAACGAAGGACTGGATACAGCGGGCGACAAAGAGTGCGCAGAGGAGAGCGGTAGCCATCTTCGCGATGGAGGAGTTGGTCTTGTCGCCTGCGGTCTGCTTGAGCACGGAAAAGAGAAGTCCGTAGGAGGATACCGTCGCCCCGAATCCAAGAAGGCCGACCAAGACAGCCACATGCATGACATGCATGCGGATCTTTTCGATCCGGGCCAGCAGGCCGCAGACGATCAGCAGAATCCCGAGGGCACAGGGGATCAGGGCCGTGGGATGGGCAGCTCCGGTTCCGAAGAAGCCGACAAGGCCGACAATATTGAGAAGGATTCCGAAAACGACGCTGATCGAGGACATGGAGGTCATGTGGTGAGACTGCCAAGCCCGGGACCCAGAGTCGAGGTTCGAGAGTCGATTCCCTCACTGCTTTGGACGAAGCGCACTGCTTGATTCAGCTTCATGAGTTCCTGATTTCCATATTAAATTATGAGTCCTCATGCTGCACATCGTCCTGATCGAACCCGAGATCCCACAGAATACCGGCAATATCGGCCGTCTCTGCGTGGCGGCGGGTGTGCGACTTCATCTGGTGGGGCCGCTCGGATTCTCCCTTGATGAGAAGGAGATCCGTCGTTCCGGCCTCGATTACTGGGATCGTCTTGATTTCAAGACATGGGATCGTCTGGAGGATCTGCAGGCTGCCATGCCCGAATCCCGATTCTGGTATCTCAGCAGCAAGGTGGAGAGGGCCTACTGGGATGTGGAGTTCCGGGATGGCGATTGTCTGGTTTTCGGAAGGGAGTCCAAGGGTCTTCCAGCCTCCCTGCTGGCTGCCAATCCGGAATCGTCAGTCACCATTCCGATGACCGCAGGTACTCGAAGCATCAATCTCTCCACATCGACCGGGATCGTCCTGTACGAAGCGCTTCGGCAACTGCATCTTAAGGGAGTACGACTGAAATGAACACTTCTCCGATCATCGCAGTCAACGATCTCACCAAGGCCTTCCGTACTTATCGGAAAGAAGATGGGTTGATGGGGGCGGTCCGGGGACTCTTTCATCGCAAGTATTCTGAAACCCTTGCGGCTGATCATGTCAGCTTCTCCGTCGGAGAGGGGGAGTTTGTCGGCTTCCTGGGGCCCAATGGCGCAGGCAAGACGACGGTTCTGAAAATGCTCTCGGGACTGCTCATGCCGACTTCGGGAAGTGCTTCGGTGCTCGGGTTCAATCCCTCCCAGCGACCCGTCGAACTCAAGCGCCAGTTCGCCCTACTGATGGGCCAGAAGAACGCCCTTTGGTGGGATCTGCCGGCCCGCGAATCCCTGGAGCTGAACCGGGCGATCTACGGGATCGATCGGAAGGAATTCGAGGCAACGGTCGATGAGTTGATCGAGCTCCTCGATGTCCGCGACAAGATGGGTGTGATGGTCCGCGAACTCAGCCTTGGGGAGCGGATGAAGATGGAGCTGATCGCCGCCCTGTTGCATCGGCCTAAGGTTCTCTTCCTGGATGAGCCAACGATCGGTCTCGATGTGATGAGCCAGAAGAAGGTCCGTGAGTTTCTCCGAGAGTATAACCGCCGTCACAAGGTTGTGACCCTGCTCACCAGCCATTACATGCAGGATATCGAGGAACTCTGCGAGCGGGTGATCCTGATCGATCACGGCAAAATCTTCTTTGATGGATCGCTCGAGGAGGTGGTCTCGCGCTTCACTTCCACCAAGATCATTGAGGCTGATTTCAGTTCTCCGTTACCAGAGAGCTTCGTCCCCCCGGGGACCGTTCTGGAGCGCAATCCCCTGCAGATCAAGATCGAGGTTGCCCGAACCGAGGTGCCTCACGCCTGCACCGCCCTTCTCGCCGGAGGTCAGGTCATCGACCTCTCCGTGCAGGAGGTGCCGATCGAGGAGGTTATCCGGCGGGTTTTTGGGGAACAGCAAGAGCAGCAAAAAGAGCTATGTGGAAAGCAGGAAAGTAGGAATTAGGGATACCCAGACAGATGAAGCAGCTTCTTTATTCAATTCTTGCGATTTTCTTAATTGGCGTTGCCTCCCCCATTCATGCTGGAACGGGTGAGGGGGTCGATGCCTCGCTGGTCTTCGATGCCTCGATGCCGCTGGTACCGGGTGAACCTTTCACGGCAATCATCGTGCTCGATCTCAAACCGGGCTGGCATACCTACTGGCTCTACCCGGGGGATTCGGGTATTCCTCCCAAGGTGGTCTGGCATCTGCCTGCTGGATGGAAGGCGGGCCCATTGGAGTTCTCGATTCCCAATCAGTTCTCCGAGCCCGGTGATATGATCATCTACGGATACGAGAAGCGGCAGCTCCTTAAGGCCGTCATCACCCCGCCGAAGGAGATCCCCAAGGGTCAGCCTATCGAGTTGAAGGCCTCGGTCTCCTGGCTTGCTTGCAAGGAACTCTGTGTTCCCGGATCGGCCGAGGTTGGGTGTCAGATCGCAGGACCGACGAGTGAGGTTGTGAAATGGTTGAGTTCCTATGTTGCGGAGGGGGAGTGGCCCCAGGCAGGTACGGCAGGCAGCCCTTCCTTCGAGCTTTCCATCAGCGGCAAGGGAACAAACCGTATGGTCTCCTTCACCGGTCAACGCGGCGCGACCTACGAACTCTATCCCGATCCGCCGGAGGGAACGACAGTCGGTCATGTGACTCGTCTAGTTTCCCAAGGTGAGAGCGGTCCTGCGGTTGTCTTCTCAGTGCCTTGGGATGGAACCGCTCCCTTCAGAGCCCTGCTCGTGGAGACGAGCGGTGATTCCCGTTCTGCCTGGTGGATTCCAGAGCAGGGGAAGCGTCATGCCGCTTCTCTCAACTCGGCGACGACAAAGATCGCCTTGGGAGTTCTTCTGGCCGCTCTCTTCTCCGGCTTTCTCGGAGGCCTGATTCTGAATCTGATGCCATGCGTTCTGCCGGTGATCTCACTGAAGCTCTTCAGCTTTATCTCCCAAGCAGGTGAGTCACCCCGAAGGATCCTTCTGCACGGAGTCTCCTTTGCTTCGGGTATCTTCACCTGGTTCCTAGGGCTTGCGATTCTGGTGATCGCTCTGAAGGCAGGAGGGTCGCAAGTGACCTGGGGTGCCTTTCAATTCCAAAATCCCCTCTTTGTCGTGGGACTGAGCGTTCTGGTCTTCCTCTTTGCCCTGAATCTCTTCGGTATCTTCGAGATCACTCTCCCTGGCGGTGCCGCCAATTCTCTGGATCAGGCAACACACCGGGGAGGATATGGGGGATCGTTTTTTCAGGGATTGTTTGCCACCCTGCTTGCCACTCCTTGCACGGCCCCCTTCCTTGGTAGTGCGCTTGGTTTCGCCTTTGGGCAGAGCTCACTCGTGATTCTTTCCATGTTCGCCTCCGTGGCCCTGGGAATGTCGCTTCCCTACCTGCTTCTCTCGGCGCGTCCAGGTTGGAGAAAATGGATTCCGAAGCCCGGTACCTGGATGGAGCGTCTCAAGCAATTCATGGGCTTCCCCTTGCTGACTACCAATCTCTGGTTGCTCTGGGTCCTGCAAAATCAACGTGGTCCAAATGCCGCATTGGCATTGATGGCACTGCTTCTCCTCATTGGTTTCGCTGCTTGGGCCTACGGTGCTATTCAAGGAGCCAATGATCGTGTCTTTGTCATAGTTCTAATTCCTTTGACGGTATTTCTAACCGTTGGATTGGTATTTTTGCTGCCCAGAATTCAAGACAGCCCCGCGTTATCCTCTAGCAAAGCTACCGACGAAGGCATTTCTTGGATTCCGTATTCAGCGAGATCCCTTGCGGCTCTCCAATCCGAGGGTAAGCCCGTTCTTTTGGACTTCACCGCATCGTGGTGCCTGACCTGTCAGTTCAATGAACGCACGGCGATCAATGTCCCTGCTGTCCGAAAGCTAATGAAGGAGAAGGGAATCACCACGATGAAGGGTGACTGGACCAATGCAGATCCCGCCATCACTTCCGCGCTGAAATCCTTCGGTCGCGTCGGCGTCCCGCTTGTTGTTTTCTACCCAGCGGGAAAAAACAGCGAGCCGATGGTTCTTCCGGAGTTGCTCACAGAGAAGATCGTCCTCGATACATTGAGAAAATAATCTTTCTGCCTTTCTTTTCCTGAGTTCCTGATGCGAATCATTGAGCAGGCTAGCAATTCCATATTATGACATCCATTTTCCATGAACTTCAAAACTCTTAAACTCGATCAACTCGACCAGAACAAGCAGATCTCCAAGGAGGTCTATGCCAAGGAGCTTAAGCAGTATCAGCTCGGCCTTCTGAATCTTCAGCTGCGACTCAAGGAGAGCAAACGCACGGTCATCATCGTGCTGGAAGGGCCTGATGCTGCCGGGAAGGGTGGGGCGATCAAGCGGACACTGGAGCGACTCGATCCTCGTCTGGTCCGAGTCTACTCAACCCAGAAGCCGACCGCTGAGGAGTACCGCCATCACTACATGTGGCGCTTTTGGAACAAAATTCCACCGGTGGGTGAATTGGCTGTCTTTGACCGCTCCTGGTATGGACGTGTCTTGGTGGAGCGGGTCGAAGGATTTGCCACCAAGGAGGAATGGTCCCGGGCCTACCGCGAGATCAACGAGTTTGAACAGACCCTCGTCGAGGGGGGCGCGATCATGATCAAGCTCTTCCTCCAGGTCTCCAAGACAGAGCAACTCAAGCGCTTCAAGGAACGCCAGGCCGATCCCTACAAGCACTGGAAGATCAACGACGAGGACTGGCGTAACCGCCGCAAATGGAAGCAGCACAATGAGGCTGCCGAGGTGATGTTCCAGAAAACCTCCACCAAGTTTGCTCCTTGGACTCTGATCGCGGGCGATTACAAGTGGTACGCCCGCGTCCAGTTTGCCAAGACAGTCTTCGAACGCATTGCCAAGGAGTTTCCCGACGCGAAGGTCGGGGTCTAGCCAGTTTTTTACAGTCCGTCGTCCGTCACTGCTCCATGAGAGGCGTCAGTGACATGGGCGGCGTACTTGGCAAGTACTCCCCTGCGGTAACGCGGGGCAGGCTGCTTCCAGGCCTTCTTACGTTTTGCGAGTTCGGCTGTGCTGACGCCGAGTGAGAGGGTGCGCTTGCTGGCGTCGATGGTGATGAGATCGCCTTCCTTGATCAGGGCGATCGGCCCACCGGAAAAAGCCTCGGGAGTGATGTGGCCGACGACAAAGCCGTGGGTTCCTCCGGAGAAACGCCCGTCGGTGATGAGCGCCACATCCTTGCCGAGGCCAAGGCCCATGACCGCGCTGGTGGGGGAGAGCATCTCGCGCATACCGGGACCTCCCTTGGGCCCCTCGTAGCGGATGACGATAACGTCACCCTTCTTGATCTTCTTGGCGAGGATCGACTGGAGTGCTTTCTCCTCGGAATCGAAGACCCGGGCTTTGCCTTCAAAGCGAAGCCCCTCCTTGCCGGATATTTTGGCAACTCCTCCCTCGGGAGCCAGGTTGCCCTTGAGGATGACAAGGTGACTCTCTTTTTTGATCGGATTGCTGATCGGGCGGATGATTTCCTGTCCCTTGGGATAGGATTTGAAGGCCGCGAGATTCTGACGAAGTGTCTTGCCAGTGACTGTCATCACATCGCCGTGGAGGAGTCCTGCTGCGAGCAGATCCTTCATGAGTGGAACGATGCCGCCGATCTCCACGAGCTGGGACATCAGGTATTTGCCGCTTGGCTTCAGGTCAGCCAGGACAGGAACACGCTTTCCGATCCGGGTGAAGTCGTCGATGGTGAGCTTCACTCCGGCGGCATGGGCGATTGCCAGGAGATGCAGAACGGCATTGGTTGAGCCGCCAAGGGCAATGATGACCGTGATGGCATTCTCAAAGGCCTCCTTGGTCATGATGTCGAGGGGGCAGATTCCTTTCTTGAGCAGATTCAGGACAGCGGCACCGGCATCGCGACAATCCTGCATCTTGTGCGAGGAGACGGCGGCCTGGGCGGAGCTATTCGGCAGGCTCATTCCCATCGCTTCAATGGCGGAGGCCATCGTGTTGGCGGTGTACATGCCGCCGCAGGACCCGGGGCCGGGAATGGCGCATGACTCCACTGCCTGACGCTCTTTGGCAGAAATTTTGCCTGCGGCCTCCTGACCAACGGCTTCAAAGACCGAGACGACATCGACCAGTTTCCCATTGAGGCAACCAGGAAGAATGGTGCCGCCGTAGACAAAGACCGAGGGGCGGTTGAGTCGAGCGATGGCAATCATGCAACCGGGCATGTTCTTGTCACAACCGCCGATGGCCACGAGTCCGTCCAAGCCTTGGCACCCAGCGACCGTCTCCACGGAGTCGGCAATGACTTCGCGGGAGACGAGAGAGTATTTCATCCCCTCGGTACCCATGGAGATTCCGTCGGAGATGGTGATGGTGTTGAAGATGACTGCCTTGCCGCCGGCCTTATCGATGCCCATCGCAGACTCGCGGGCGAGGGTGTCGATATGCATGTTGCACGGGGTGACCATGCTCCAGGTCGATGCGACTCCCACAATCGACTTGCTGAAGTCTTTGTCGCTGAATCCGACAGGATAGAGCATGGCGCGGCTTGCGGCGCGGCTCGGGCCATCGAGCATCAGGGAGGAGTAGGCGCGCTCGATGGAAGTTTTCTTCTTGGATGACTTAGCGGACTTGGCTGGGGATTTTTTGCGGGAGCTGGAACTCATGTTGAAAAGCTAGCAGAGGGCGATCATGGATAAAAAGAAAACATCGATAGCGAATGAAAGCGCTCAGTTTTTAGGCGGGATTACTTCATCGGGCTTCAAATGATCAATGAGGTGCTTGAGCAGGGCCCGCTGCTGCTGGGTAAGTTCCGGCTGGGAGATGGCCTCCTCGAAGGAGCGCATCGCCTCGCCTCGCTCTCCATTTTTGGCATAGGCCTGACCGAGGTAGGTCAGGCTGGCGCCGAGTAGTTGGTGTTGTTTCCGTGCCATCTTGACTAGAGAGCGAAGCGCCTCGATCTCTTCGGTCTTGGAGTTGGAGGCATTGGCGGCTCGGGCAAGGAGGAAGAGGGTCTCCTGATTCGCGACGTGTTCCGTGAGCTTCCTCGCCACATTCAGGGCCTCGTCAGGGTGACCACACTCGGTGAGGGCCCTGATCAGGATTTCGGCAGCCGCTGTGTTCCGGGAATCTGCGTGGTAAGCCTCCCTGGCATGGGTCAGGGCATCGTTCCAGCGTCCTTGGGAGGCAGCTAACGAAGCCTGAGCCGCTAGCAAGGAGGTACTGCACTTCCCTGTAGCAGAAGCAGATTTAAGAAACTCCTCCGCATCACTCATTCTCCTGATGGAAATGAGGTTCTCTGCCGTGGCGATGAGCCATTCGGTTCTCTTGGTGATGTCGCGATACTCTTGGGTCAATACCTCCGAGGATGGGGGACTCCAGCGCATGTTTTTCGATGTGTTGGGAAGATTGGGCGACAGGATATAACCCCAAGGAGACACATCACTCAGGATCCAGAGCGGGGAGTCGATCAACTCTCGGACCAAGGCAGTGGAGGCGGGAAGAGTCCCCAGGATCAGGAGTGAAAAATGGCGTTCCCTATTGAGTCTGTAAAAGCTTGTGATATTCGTCGTCGCAGTCGCGGCCTCCAGGGAGGAGGGGAGCGAATTCAAAACCCGTGCAGGAAGAGCGGGATAGTACTCGGGAGAAAGAAAAACGGTCTGATGCTGACTTAGTGACTTTTCCAGAAGGGAAATCTGTTTCTCGGGGGGTGAGGCCCTCAGGTCGACTGGCTTTCCCGTCTGGAAAAGAGTGATCCCTAGCGTTACGATTAAGGGTACAGTCACGCAACTGGAGAGGATTAGGATGAGAATCCGAGTAGTGTTCTTCATGATGTCGGATGGGTCGAAACGCTTGCTCTGAGTGCCGATGATGCTATCCCTTGGCCATGAAGCAAACGTTTCTTATACTCCTCACCATGAATCTTTTCTCACTCTTCGCCCGCGCTGAACCCCTCACTGTCGGAACTCCCGCTCCACAGATCACCGCAAAAAATCAAGATGCGCAGGTTGTGATCTTCGGCGACGTCTATGCCAAGGGGGTCACCCTCGTTTATTTCTATCCCAAGGCCGAGACTCCTGGCTGCACAAAGGAAGCCTGTTCTCTGCGTGATTCGTATGCGACGCTCCATGGAAACGGGGGCAACGGTCTTCAGATCCTAGGGGTGAGTCGTGACACGCCCGAGGCTCAGAAAAAGTTCAAGGATCATCAGAACCTACCCTTCACCCTGATTGCCGATACTGACGGCAAGGTGGCCGAGGCGTTCCATGTGCCGATGATTCCCGTCGTGGGAGTCCCGATGAGGCAGTCCTTCATTATCAAGGATGGGAAGGTCGCCTGGGCCTCGCTGAGCGCGCAGACTTCGGGTGCAGCCAAAGAGGTCCAGAGCGCGCTCGACTCGTTGCAGAAATAGCAGACGGAGGCCTAGCTCTCCATGCTACCCCCTTCGCTAGCTGGGGAACAAATTGTGCATGGCAATTGTGTCAAAATTGTCATGCAAATTCTGTAGACACCGAACTGCCGGCTTGAAAGAAAGTCAGGATGGTTTCGAGTCAGGCAAGTTCCTCCCCAAGTGTCGCTCACGGGCGACTCACAAAGTCTGAAAGACCCTCCTACCGGGTCAGATTTGCAACGACGACGGAAGAGATCCGCGCCGCATTAAGCCTGCGCTTCGAGGTGTTCAATCTCGAGTTGAACGAGGGATTGGCCAGCTCCCATGCCACGGGACTTGATGAGGATGAATTCGATGATGTCTGCGATCACCTGATTGTGCTGGAGGAGAATTCCGGCTCCGTGGTCGGCACCTACCGGATGCAGACCGGTGCCTCGGCCGCTTGTCACCTCGGCTACTATGGCGCGGGTGAGTTCGATTTCGCTCCCTATGAACCGATCCGTGATTCCCTCGTGGAGCTTGGCAGGGCCTGCGTGCATAAGGATCACCGCAGCATCGTCGTCATCTCGATGCTCTGGAAGGAGATCGTCCGCTACGCTCTCGACCATAATGCCCGCTATCTGATCGGCTGCAGTTCGCTGACTTCGCAGGAACCTGCCCATGGACAGGCCATCTATCAGAGATTCATCAAGGAGGGGCATCTCGCCCGGCCAGAGTTTCTCACGAGTCCTCTTCCTGCTTTCCGCTTAGAGGATGTGGCACCGATGGTTGACTGCCCGCCGCCGCCGAAACTTCTGCGCGCCTATCTCGGTGTTGGTGCGAAGATCTGCTCCACGCCGGCCATTGACAGGGCCTTTGGCACCATTGACTTCCTCACCATGATCGACTGCTTCAACGCCGATGCCATCGCCACAGAGCGTTTTCTGGAGCGCCCCAATAGGGATAGGACGATCGTGATCCGCCCGGAGCAGGTCCGCTGATGGGAAGGCATCCATTCCGTTTGGCTTTCCGGCTCCTGTGGCTTGGGTGGGTCATCTTTTCAGGTATGGTGGCTCTGGCTTGGTTCTTACATTCAGGGAGGCGAGGTGAGACGGATTCTCGGATCGCGTGGATGCAATGGATGAGCCGTCGCTTCCTTGCAGTGCTCCATTGCCAAGTCACGGTGTCGGGAGAGATTCCTTCTGGAGGTCTCATCGCCTGCAATCATCTCGGCTATGTCGACATTCTGGTGCTCGGCTCCCTCTGCCCTGCGATCTTTGTAGCGAAGAGTGATGTCGTGGAGTGGCCGGTTTTTGGATGGCTGGCCTCACGGGCCGGCACGATCTTTGTGAGTCGGGATGCCCCAGCCAAGGTTCCGGCGCAACTTCGAGAAATGGAGCAACCCCTGCGCGATGGGCGTCCGGTTATACTCTTTCCCGAGGGAACCAGTTCTGACGGATCCCGGATTTTACCATTCCGCAGTTCCTTGTTGGAATCCGCAATCATCACAGGTGCCTCCGTCACAGCAGCAGCCATCGGCTACGATTTAGAAGGGGAGGGGGAGGTGGGTTCGGAGATCGCCTACTGGGGGGATCTTGTTCTCGTGCCGCACCTGATCAATCTCCTCTCGAAAAAGTCCTTCAAATCCAGCCTCGCCTTCGGACAAACACGTGAGCCGATGAGCGATCGCAAACAAGAAACCCGCCTCCTGCACCAGGAAGTCTGCTCGCTACGGCAGGCCTTTTTTTCATAGGCAATTCCCGGTTATGAGTGGAGATTGAATTCATGCGACCACTTAACCCAGTAACCCTACTTTCTGTTCTGACTCTCGCTATCATGTCCCTACCGATGAACGCTACTCCATCACCCACTCCTGCTCCTGCTTCTCAAAAGACCGCCACGGCCACTTTCGGAGGGGGGTGTTTCTGGTGCATGGATGCCGTCTATCAATATGTTCCGGGGATCATCAAGATCACCTCGGGGTTTGCCGGCGGATCAACAGATCATCCCACGTACGAGCAGGTTTGCACTGGGCGTACCGGACATGCCGAAGTGATCCAGATCACCTATGACCCTGCGAAAGTAAGCTACAATCAGTTGCTCGATCTGTTCTGGAAAGCCCATGATCCGACGACGCTGAACCGTCAGGGAGCGGACTCCGGTACCCAGTATCGTTCCATTATCCTGACCTCTTCTCCCGAGGAGGCGACTGAAGCCGAGGCCTCGAAGAAAAAGGCACAGGCTCAGTTCCCCGATCCGATCGTCACCGAGATTGTTCCGCTCAAGACCTTCTATCCCGCAGAGGAGTACCATCAGGACTACTATCAGAACAATAAGGATAAGAATCCCTATTGCCAGGTGGTGATCGCTCCGAAGCTCAAGAAACTCGGCTTGGAGAAGTAATCGCTTAGATCATCGTCGCCTGGGGGGAAAATGCACTTCCACTGAAGGTGGAATCTTGCATAATGGACGGCTGATCGTTTCAGCACTTCCCCACACAAGGGGGCCGAGGCAATCAAGCTTGGGTTGATAGCTCAATGGTAGAGCAGTACCCTTTTAAGGTATTGGTTCTGGGTTCGAGTCCCAGTCAACCCACTCTTCTCTCAAATCGGCGTGCAACGAATCGCGGAGTGCTGTATGCAACAGGTTCATGAAAATCGTCGTTGCCTACTCCGGAGGTCTTGATACCTCCGTCATTCTCAACTGGATCAAGGAGACCTACTCCGCTGAGGTCGTTGCCTTCTGTGCGGACATCGGTCAGGAGGAGGAGTTGAAGGGACTTAAGCCCAAGGCTCTCCGCACCGGAGCCTCGAAGTGCTACGTGGATGATCTCCAAGAGGAATTTGCCCGTGATTTTATCTTCCCGATGATGCAGGCAGGCGCGCTCTACGAAGGTGAGTATTTTCTCGGAACAAGCATTGCCCGTCCACTGATCGCAAAGCGCATGGTCGAGATCGCGACAGCCGAAGGTGCCGATGCCATTGCGCATGGTGCGACGGGGAAGGGTAACGATCAGGTGCGATTCGAGCTGGCGGCCGCGGCTCTCTCCCCTGATCTCGACGTGATCGCTCCCTGGCGCGAGGAGAACTTCCGCACGGAATTTCCCGGTCGTGCCGAGATGATCGAGTATTGCCGTGTTCACAAAATCCCCGTCGAGGCGAGTGCCAAGAAGCCCTACTCGATGGATCGCAATCTGCTCCATATCAGCTACGAGAGCGGTATTCTGGAGGATCCTTGGTTCGATGCGTTTGCTCCCGAGAACAAGGGCATGTTCAAACTCTCAGCCAGCCCCGAGGATGCTCCCGACAAGGCGGAGATCGTTACGCTCGATTTCGTTCAGGGCAACTGCGTCGCCGTTAATGGCAAGCAGCTCAATCCACTCGCCGTGATGAAGGCTCTGAACAAGATCGGTGGTCGCCATGGCGTGGGACGTGTCGACATGGTGGAGAACCGTTTTGTCGGAATGAAGAGCCGTGGTGTCTATGAGACGCCGGGTGGTTCGATTCTTCATTTTGCCCATCGACAGATGGAGTCGCTCACGATGGATCGTGAGGTGATGCACCTGCGTGATGGTTTGATTCCGAAATACAGCACGCTGGTCTACAATGGCTTTTGGTTCGCTCCCGAGCGTCTCGCCCTTCAGTCCCTGATCACGGAATCGCAGAAAAATGTTACCGGCACTGTCCGCGTGCGCCTCTACAAGGGGAATATTCTGGCTGCTGGCCGAAAGAGCCCCGTCAGTCTCTATCGCCCCGATATCGCGACGATGGAGGCCGATCCGACCCAGGCCTACAATCAAGGCGATGCCACTGGCTTCATCCGCCTGAATGCCCTTCGTCTGAAAGTCGCGGCTAAGGTTTCAGCGAAAGTCACCACTGGCGGAAAGAAGTCCGTAACCAAGAAAGCTCCTACGAAGAAGCGGAAATAGGAATATTTTCCCGCAGAGACGCGGAGGCGCAGAGATTGAGGGATTGTGATGTATTGAAGCGGTGTAGAGCACGAGCTTGAACTACCGCTCGTTATTATCAAAAGAACTGTCGCCCCATCCTTTTTTCCTCCGCGTCTCTGCGCCTTCGCGGGAGAATTCAGGAAATCTTCAGTTTCTTATCTGATGAAGCCCCAGCGTTCGGAGAAGGGCCAGTAGACAAAGTAGCCGCGTCCTATCACGTTCATCTCCGGAACGATGCCCCAGTAACGGCTATCGCTGGAGTTATAGCTGTTGTCACCCAAGGCGAAGAAGGCATGGGAGGGGACTGTGAAGGTCTCCTCCGGAGTAGTGAGGTATTGGGCGGCGCTCGGGTTGGAGTAACCCCGATACCCATTCTCGCAACTCATGACGCGCTGGAAGGGCGTCTGCATGGCGAGGGATCCGTCCAAGAAGAGCTTGGGAGAGTCGATCCGCAGGTTATCTCCGGGCACGCCGGCAAGTCGCTTGATGTAGAACTGCGATCCGAGGGCCGGGTCAAGATTCATTTCGATGCGTCTGATCCCCGTAGTCTTGAAGACAAAGACATCGGATCGAGTAGGATTCCGGAACTGGTAGGTCATCCGGTCGACGAAGACCTGATCACCCGCCTGCACGTAGCCATGGACGATTGTTTCTCCAGCTTCATAGACCCGGCCCGGGCGCACGCCGAAATCACGGGCCACCACATCCCGAGGGGCGAAGATCGAGAGTTTTCCTTCCGTGGTCACGACTTCCGTAAAGGTGAAGAAATTGAGCTTGGTATGCTCGTTCAGACCAAGCACCTCTTGTTTGGTGGAGGCCTTGAGATCGAGGTGGGTGCGACCCAAGCGGATGAAGTCGATCGCGCGGTTGACGGGACCTGGGAGAGGATCTTCCGAGGGATGGCCTGTCATTCCGTAGAGAGTGGGCTGCATCGACCCTGTGGGAATCTTGAAGGGTTTCAGGAAATAAGCCTGGAATCCGATAGCCAGTGCGATCGCGACGACGATGGCCTCGATGTTCTCTGCCCAGACGGGGTGGGGTCTTGCCGGAATGACGGCTGAGAATCCGACCTCAAGATCACGGGTCACAGCGTTGATCTCCGGTTCCTGCTTCCCGGCGATCGCCCTGTTGAGATTCACAATGAGTTCCTGCAGCTTGGAAATCTGCCCCTCTTTCAAGAGGTCACGGTGGTGGTGAAGGGTCTTGGAGGCTCCTTCTGAGAGAAGTCGTGCATCCTTGATATATCGGGGTGTGAAGAATCCCATGGCTGAAAAAGTCGGAAATAGAGCGAAGCAGGATCACGCAGCATTGGCAATCCCCGCCCGTTATCGGGATCTTTCCTTCCTCCACTTTCTGATTTGCCGATTTCCCTCTTTCCGAGTCGTCAGCTTTTTGGTTTCCTACAAAGCTTCATGGACACGCATGCTGCACCTTCCCCGGTTTGCTCGGGCTACCGCCAGGCCGACCAGATCCCCGCCGACCTTCTGGCCAAGATCGACGAGGCGGTAACCCACTATCCGGTCTCCAAGAGGAGCGCCTCCCTTCCGCTCCTGCATCTCTGGCAGAATCACTTTGGATTCGTCGATGACAGCGGTGTGGATTGGATTGCGAATCGTCTGGAGCTTCAGCCGATCAATGTTCTCGAGTTGGTGACCTTTTACCCCTGGTTCCGCCAGCAGGCAGCTGGTAAGGTCTGTATCCGTGTCTGTCGCACTCTTTCCTGCGCTCTGGCCGGAAGCTATGAGGTGCGGGAATCTTTCTGCAAGGCGGTCGGGATCGATCCGAAGGCCCCGACGCATGGTCACACACCTCCCGTCAGCCCCGATGGGAAATTCAGCGTCGAGTTTGTCGAGTGCCTTGCCAGCTGCGGTTCCGCTCCCGTGGCCCTGATCAATGACGATCTCGTCGAGGACATCACCCCGGAGGGTACCTCCGCAATACTGAGCCAGTACAACTGATCACTTCCCGGAGGACACTCATCATGAAATCACTTCTACTTCCCCCGCACCCGAAGGAGCGCCGCATCGTTTTCCAGAATGCCTGGACCCAGGGCTATACCCCCGACATCGACTGCTATGTGAAGAACGGAGGCTATGCAGAACTCAAAAAGGCTCTCGGTATGAAGCCCGAAGAGATCATCGATGAGGTCAAGAAGGCGAATCTCCGTGGACGTGGCGGCGCAGGATTCCCCTGCGGCGTGAAGTGGAGCTTCATCCGTCGTGATGATGGCAAGCCCCACTACATCACCTGCAATGGCGATGAGTCGGAGCCCGGAACCTTCAAGGATCGCTACATCCTGCACAATGATCCCCACCAGTTGATAGAGGGGATGGCGATCGCCGCCTACGCACTGAACGTCAATCTCGCCTACATCTATATTCGTTGCGAGTTCCCGAAGGCAGCCGCCATCGTCACCAAGGCGATCGAGGAGGCCCGTGCCAACGGATTCCTCGGCAAGAATATCTGCGGAAGCGGCTTTGACGTGGAGATGTATGTCCACCAGGGAGCCGGTGCCTACATCTGCGGTGAGGAGACCAGCCTGATCGAGTCTCTGGAGGGAAAGCGTCCTTATCCCCGGATCAAGCCTCCTTACTTCCCTGCAGTCCTTGGTCTCTACATGTCCCCGACGATCGTGAACAATGTGGAGACCTTCTGCCATGTGAAGCAGATCTTTAAGATCGGCTCCGACGAATATGCCAAGATGGGAACTCCTGGCGACGGCGGCACCCGCGTGATGTGCGTCTCCGGTGACGTCATGCGCCCCGGTCCCTACGAGATCCCTGCTGGTGGAGTGACCCTTGGTGAACTGATCAATGATGTCTGCGGCGGTATGAAGCCCGGTCGTAAACTCAAGGCAATCATTCCCGGCGGCAGTTCCTCCAAGATCCTGCGTGCCGGTGAGACCTTCAAGATGAAGGTCAAGGGAGAAGATGGCGAAATGATCGAGAAGGAAGTTCCGCTTCTGGATCTCGTGATGGATGCGGCTAGTCTCGCGACGGCCGGCACCATGATCGGTAGCGGCGGCGTGATCGTCATGGATGATTCCCGCAATATGCTTTGGGCCCTGAACAACCTCAACGAATTCTACGCCCATGAGAGCTGCGGTCAGTGCACCCCATGCCGCGAAGGTGTCCTCTGGATCGACAAGATGACAACCCGCATGGTGAATGGAGAAGGGATTGCCCAGGATCCGACGACCCTCAAGAACGTGGCTGACAATATCGCCGGCCGTACGGTCTGTGCCTTTGGCGAAGCGGCCTCTTGGCCCGTCCAGAGCTTCCTTCAGAAGTTCCCCGAGGAGTTCCAGGTCGGGGCCAAGTAAATCACCATGACTCGTCGCGCTGCCCCCCATCGCAGCGTACTTTTCATGGCCGCCGCGACGGGGCTCTTGGCCATGGCTCTCGGTGCCTTTGGAGCTCATGCACTGAAAGGTGTGCTCGAGGTCAACCAGACTCGTGATCTCTGGAACACAGCCGTCCTTTACCATCTCGTCCATGCACCCGCCCTGCTCTGGGCGGCCACTGCCGAGCCCTTTCTGCAAGGAGCGATCCTCTGCTGGGTTCTGGGCATCCTGCTCTTCTCCGGAAGTCTCTACGCCCTTGCCCTGACCAAGATCAGCGTGCTCGGCGCCATCACACCCGTTGGGGGACTCCTGCTGATGGCTGGATGGGCGATCGTGGGGATGCGTGCAATCCGTTAAAGAGTTCCTAAGTTGATGAAAGCCATTACCGAAAGCTTCGATGTCTCCACAAAGGGGAAGGGGACCTACGAGATCACCTCGCAGGTGGAGTCACTCCTGCGGGCCAGCGGAATCCGCACAGGCCTCGCCACGGTCTTTGTCCGACATACGAGCGCGAGTCTGGTTATCTATGAGAATGCCGATCCCACGGCACGGGCCGATCTGCACCGCTACTTTGAGGATCTGGTGCCAGAGGATCATCCCGGACTGATTCATACAGCCGAGGGCCCTGATGACTCGACCAGTCATTTGCGGATGGTTCTGACTCGGACAAGTGAATCGATCCCAATTGCAGATGGACGACTGCAATTGGGTACGTGGCAGGGGGTCTACCTCTTTGAGCATCGAAACTCACCGCACAGGCGGACTGTGACCGTCAGCCTCCTCGGAGTTTAGGGGGAGGCTTGGGATTTCGGCGCTGGGTGTCGTTGCTGCTCGGTCAGCGTAGGACTACTACGCTTTCCCTCGCGACGCCTAGCCCTGCATCCAAACTTCCAAGCCTTAACTGAGCTTGTGGCAGGTTCGACGGCCTTTGCGCGATAAGCTTTCTTTGCGGCAAAGCTTAAGCCGCAGAGCTCTCCATAAGAGGATCAACTCCCACCAGGCTGAGTCTTTCTATCAAGCTCGGTCTCTAGGGGTGGAAAAGCCCAATGCTCCAAATTCCTTGAGAACCCTTGCTCTTTCTCGCTCAAGCTCTTCCTTTTGAAAAAGCTTTCTTTGCTTAAAGAGCCACTGGTAAAGCGACTTCCAAGCGGGATCACTTGAAGGGATCTTGATATGACCATACGACTTTTTGAAGTCATGAAGTTCGGCGAACTTCTTTCCCCATGCATCATCTGATCGGTTCTTATGCTTTCTGAACTTATCAAGTTCCGGAACTAGGCTTGCGGGGCGATTCCTAGCCTTGCTACCGAATTTGCCTTTGAAAAACCGATGCATCTCTTCCTCGTCATAGACCCAAAAAAAACCGGTTTTATTGAGTAAAACTTCATGCTCATGATTCATTTTGCCAGAAGCAAATAGGGCTCTTTGGACTTTTGCCCATAACTCTAATTCCGCATTTAAAGGTGGGTGCTCTTTGAAATCCCCATTCCCATATTTTTTAATGTGATTACGGAGAAGCCCGAGCATCTTCTTCCAGTATTCCTTTTGAACTATTGCCTCCCTGGTTCGAGACGAAAACTCTGGAAACATTTCCCGGAGTGATTGAGATATCGTGTAATTAGACTTTCGATTTCTGTGCCAAACAACGCCAAGGCGAGCGAGTTGGGAGAACCTTTCAAAACTCAACTGACCAGCGAGTTTTCGTGCCCTGGTAGCTGTAAGCCAGCGGCCTAAATCCTTGTGATTCTTGTCAGTCATTGAAACCCAGCAATGCCCATTCTGTTCCTTAAAGCGCGTTAGTTTAGCAACCTGGTCTTCCCAGGAAGTAACTTCCCCTACGCTTTTCCCCCAATGGAAACCTTCCTTTTCAAGCAACTTTTGTTTCCACTCCAAAAGCTTTCCTTGTCGATAAAGATTTCTCTGAAGGATCACCCAACGCGCTAGGGTAGAAAACTCAATGCTATTTGCTGGGACGTTCGAGTGGCCGTACTTCTTCTTGAATAGCTGAAGATCCTCAAATCTATCGTCCCACTTGGTGCGGGGAACGGCTCTTCTCCTAGCCTCCCAAACAAATCCAATCGTATCGAGCAACTCAATCTTCTCAAAAAGTAGTTTTCCCTTCCTTCGATAAACTCGTTGCTCTCTTACCCACAGACCTAGGATTGGGCTGTCCTTGTATAGTTGGGGAACCTTGCAATGTCTATACTGATCCTTAAAACGAATTAGTTCTACATAACGCTGATCCCAAACAGATATATCTTTAATATATATAACGTGAACCCTTACCTAAACACCAAGCGGCAAATGACCAGTGAGGCGGCAACGCCGGCCGCATCGGCGAGCAGGCCGGCTGCTAATGCGTGGCGACCCCGGCGGATAGCCACTGAGCCGAAGTAGACGGCCAGGACGTAAAGTGTGGTTTCGGTACCTCCGAGAATTGTCCCTGCGAGGTGGGCGGCGTAGCTGTCGGGACCGCATGCCTTGACGATCTCTGCAAAGAGTCCCGTGGCTGCACTGCCGCTCAGGGGACGAACTAGTACCAGAGGAAGGACTTGCGGCGGCAGGCCGATCAGGTCGAGCAGTGGCGAAAGGAGTCGGGTGAGGATATCAATCCCTCCGGCTGCGCGGAAGACACCGACGGCGACAAGGATCGCCACGAGGTAGGGGAAGATTTGCAGGGCCACCTGGATCCCCTCCTTGGCTCCCTCGATGAATTCCTCATAGACGGAGATGCCTTTGAGTGCTGCGTAGAGGGGGAAGAATCCGATCAGGAAGGGGATCGCCACCACCGAGATCGACTGGACGAACGAGATCGGAAGGGAGGTGCCCGCGCCCCTTGCAGCAACAAGATGCCAGATCGTTCCGGCAAAGAGGGCGACGTAGACCGCAAGGAGCAGTTTCTTCCAGAGGGAGAGGGGAATTAAGGATACACTTTCGGGAGCGGTGTCTATCGTCACGGGGAGAGGAGTGCGACCGGTCACCGGAGGCAGGGCAAACATCGGTAGCCTCTGCAGGAGTTTCACGGCAACAATGCCGGTGACAAAGGAGCAGGTCGTGGCCACGAGCGACGTCCCGATAATCGAGGTGGGATGGGCAGCTCCGGCGGCGGCTAAAATCCCGACGGCTGTGGCGGGGATTAACTGGACGGAACTGGTGTTGATGGCCAAGAAGGTGCACATCGCATTGGTGGCCGTTCCGGAGCGGGGATTCAACGATTCGAGTCCCTGCATGGCACGCAGTCCGAGCGGGGTGGCGGCATTGCCGAGTCCGAGCATATTGGCGGCTATATTCATCACCATGGCCCCCATGGCGGGATGATCCGGCGGGACGTCTGGGAAGAGGCGGGTGAGAAGGGGGCGCAGGAATGAGGAAAGTCGCTCCACGGCACCCGATTTCTCAGCAAGTCTCATAATTCCCAGCCAGAGAGCCATGACGGCCCCAAGCGGCAGTGCAATCGACAGGAGAGAGGACTTCGCAGCGTCAAAGGTCGCGGCAGTCACGGCTTCGGTCTTGCCGGTAAGCACTCCCAGAATGACTCCGCAGAGAATCAGGCCAAGCCAGAGATAATTGAGCATTTCCGAGTATTAAAGGGGAACACCACGGAGGTGGGGAATAAAATTGCGATGACGGACTATCGGGGATCGGCTTAAATGAGCTGCATTATGTCTGTCTGCTCTGATCGCTGGATTCGCAAAAAGTCGCTGGAACATGGAATGATCGAACCGTTCATCGATGGTCAGATACGCTCGGCAGAAGATGGAGGACGCGTGATCAGCTACGGTCTCTCAAGTTACGGATATGACCTGCGGGTTGCTGATGAATTCAAGGTCTTCACGAATGTCTTCAGCGCCATGGTCGACCCGAAGGAATTTGATGAGAAGTCGTTCGTGGATGTGAAGACGGATGTCTGTGTGGTTCCCCCCAACTCGTTCGCACTGGCCCGCAGCGTGGAGTACTTCCGTATTCCCCGCGAAGTCCTGACCATCTGTGTCGGCAAATCAACCTATGCCCGATGCGGCATCATCGTGAACGTCACTCCCTTTGAGCCGGAATGGGAGGGGCATGTGACGTTGGAGATCTCCAATACGACTCCTCTGCCGGCTAAGATCTACGCCAACGAGGGACTTGCCCAGGTTGTCTTCTTCGAGGCCAAGGAATCGTGCGAGACGAGCTATGCCGATCGTGCCGGTAAGTACATGAAGCAGCGCGGCATCACGGTGCCGAGGATGTAACAAAAGAGGGGTTAGAAGTATTAAAAAGAGGCGGAGGTTGTGACCCTACTTTTCTAACTTTGTAACCTTTTTAATGTTTTAACCTGCGCTCACTCCTTTTCTTCGTCACTCATCTTCTTGAGGACTTCGGACATGTCCTCCACTTCATTCCAGACTGCGCCGGTGGCATAGATGGGGGCTTTCTGCTGAGCGGCCATGGCCAAGCAGTCACTTGGCCGGGCGTCAAGTTCCAGCACCTTGCGTTGCTGGAGTTCATTCTCCGCGGTCATGATCATTCGTCCGTAGTAGGTGGCTCCCTTGAGGTCATTGATGATCACCCGCTCCACCTTCGCGCCAAACCCCGCAAGCATCATCCCCATCAGATCATGGGTGAGGGGACGCTCATGCTTTGTTTCGCTGATTATCATGCTAATGGCGTTTCCTACCAAGGGGTCGACATAGATGACGAAGACCTTTTCCTCGTTGCCAAGAAACACGGCGCTTCCACTGGTCGTTGGAATCACTGCCTTGATCCCGATCTGGACGACATCTTTACGGCTCATTTGGCTCATAGGGTGATTATGTTCCAGAATGCGCCGTCGTGCATCTACGCAATTGTGGTTATTGCTCGCTTCCTCTGCCGCCCGCATAGTCAGCATGCACGATCCCCTGGCGTTTGTATTCAGCTGAAGTGACCAGATAATGATCGGCCCAGGCGCCGAGCCCCTCCTGCTCCTTGGCAGTCAGTGTGCGGACGATCCTCGCAGGTGATCCCACGACCATGGAACCCGGGGGGATGATGGTATTCATCAGGACAGTGGCATGCGCTCCGACAAGGCATCGCTCTCCGATGATGGCGCCATCCAGAATGATCGCTCCCATGCCGATGAGTGACTCGTCGCCGATCGTGCAGGCATGGACGATAGCACCATGCCCGATGGTCACACGCCTCCCGACGGAGACGCCTCGGCCCGTGGCTACGTGGATGACGGCGTTGTCCTGCACATTGCTTTCCTCTCCGATCTCGATCGGGGCAATGTCGCCGCGAAGCGATGACGATGGCCAGACACTGACTCTTGCTCCCAAGCGAACTGTTCCGGCGAGAAATGCTCCGGGGGCGACATAGGCCTCGGAGTCGACGCAAGGAGTCTGATCCATGTGCTCACTGACGATTGCCTTGAAGTAGTCAAGATGTTCGGGATGGGAAAGGTCTGCCCTGGGGTCGTCTGTGGAATGAGTGTTCATAAGGTTTTTTGTGATTTTCTCACAATGGGAGTTGACAGCAAGAGAGGGTTTTTTTTGGATCAGCTTTGTCAAACGACACAACCAACCCAACCAACCCAACCCAACAATCCATGAGCAGCAAAATCCATCTCGTTGAATCCGTCCAGAAAGCCCTTGGCAAGGATGTCAGCAAGGCCCACGCCGAAAAGGCAGTGAACGCCGTCATCGACAACATCAAGGCCCTCGTCAAGAAGCACAAGAGCCTTCAGTTGATCGGCTTTGGCACATTCAAGGTTGTGAACCGCAAGGCCCGCACCGGCATCAATCCAAAGACCCAGGAGAAGATCAAGATCAAGGCCTCCAAGAGCGTTCGCTTGACCCCTGGTAAGGCTTTCAAGGAGTCTCTCTAAGTTTTTTAGGGTTTCCCCCCACCCGAGAAAACCCGTTATGCCTCTTGGCATAACGGGTTTTCTCATTTCTCTGGAGCTTCGTTTCAGTTAAGATCTGTTCTTCATGAAATCACCACTCGTTGTCTCAGTTACCGGTGCCGCCGGACAAATCGGCTACTCTCTCCTCCCTCGCATCGCCTCCGGGCAGGTCTTTGGATATGACCAACCAGTCGCTCTCCGCCTCATCGAGATCGAGCCGGGCATGAAGGCTCTCGCCGGAGTCGTCATGGAGCTCAATGACTGCGCATTCCCCCTTCTTGAGTCAATTGAGGCGACTTCCGATCTTGATGTTGGGTTCAGCGGCACGAACTGGGCACTGCTGGTTGGAAGCGTTCCGCGTAAAGCGGGTATGGAGCGCAAAGATCTTCTTGGCATCAACGGCAAGATCTTCATTGGGCAAGGGCAGGCCATCGAGCGGAATGCCGCCTCGGATGTGAATGTCCTTGTCGTTGGCAATCCTTGCAACACGAACTGCCTGATCGCCATGAAGAATGCTGCCTCCATTCCCGAGGATCGCTGGCATGCGATGACCCGACTTGATGAGAATCGTGCCAAGAGCGCCCTTGCGGAGAAGGCTGGTTGCCATAACCATGATATCACCAAACTCGCCATCTGGGGCAATCACTCCAGCACCCTCTACCCCGACTTCGAGAATGCCCTGATCAATGGAGATCCCGTGAGCAAGTACATCCCCGACCGTGCGTGGCTTGAGGGTGACTTCATCAAGGATGTCCAGCAGCGTGGTGCTGCGATCATTGCTGCCCGAGGACTCTCGTCTGCGGCCTCCGCTGCACATGCCGCGATTGAGACCGTCCAGTCGATTCGTGAAAATACTCCAGCGGATGACTGGCACAGTGTGGCTGTTGCTTCCGATGGTTCTTACGGCGTAGAAAAGGGGCTGATTTGCTCCTTCCCCATTCGCTCCAACGGCACGAAAGCCTCCATTGTCCAGGGAGTCGATCTTGGAGAATTCGGCAAATCCAAGTTCCAGCTCTCCCTCAATGAGCTTCTTGAGGAGAAGGCGATGGTTTCCGATCTCTTGCCACAATAGCCCCTATGAGCAGTCACGAGATTCCCGTTGCCGATCCGGCGACCCATCGCTCGGAAACGGATAGCATGGGGGCGATTCCCGTCCCTCATCACAGGTACTATGGCGCCCAGACTGCGCGTTCGCTGATCCATTTCGACATCGGCAACGACACCAAGCCACCCGAGTTGATCAAGGCCTTGGGACAGCTGAAGAAAGCATGTGCACTTGCAAACAGGGATCTCGGTAAACTGAGCGCGGAGAAGAGTGATCTCATCGTTCGTGCCGCCGATGAGGTGATTGCAGGGAAGCTCAACGAGCACTTTCCACTGCGTATCTGGCAGACCGGCAGTGGTACCCAAAGCAACATGAACGCCAACGAGGTGATTTCCAATCGTGCCATTGAGATGGCCGGGGGGGAACTGGGCTCGAAGAAACCTATTCATCCGAATGATGATGTGAACATGTCGCAGTCCTCTAATGACACCTTTCCAACAGCGATGAATATTGCGGCTGTCACGGTGGTCCGTGAGCGACTCCTACCTGTGGTGCAGGAGCTACGGGCGGCTCTCCAGGTCAAGGCTTTGGAATTCGCCGACATCATCAAGATCGGGCGTACTCATCTGCAGGATGCCACGCCAATCACATTGGGGCAGGAATTCTCAGGGTATGTGGCTATGCTCGATGCTGATTTGGTTCGAGTGACCGAGAGTCTGCCTGGGCTTGAGTCCCTGGCGATCGGAGGCACAGCTGTCGGTACCGGCTTGAACTCTCATCCGAAGTTTGGGGAGACGGCCGCTGCGCACATTGCTCAGATGACAGGCTACCCCTTTGTCTCAGCCGAAAATAAATTCATGGCTCTCTCCTCTCATGGTGAGTTTGTCTTTGCCAGCGGTGCCCTCAAATCTCTCGCCACGTCGCTGATGAAGATTGCGAATGACTTGCGGTGGTTGGCCTCGGGGCCCCGCTGTGGATTGGGTGAACTCTCCCTGCCGGAGAATGAGCCCGGTTCCTCCATCATGCCTGGCAAGGTCAATCCTACCCAGTGCGAGGCCGTCACCATGGTGGCTGTTCAGGTGATGGGTAATGATACAGCGATCGGCATTGCTGCTTCGCAGGGAAATTTTGAACTGAACGTCTTCAAGCCAGTCATCATCCACAACTTCCTCCACTCCGTGCGTCTGCTTGCCGACGCTTGCGACTCTTTCAGAGAGCACTGTGTTGTCGGGATCGAGGCAAACCGTGATTTGATCGATGGGTATGTCCGGAATTCTCTGATGCTCGTCACGGCTCTCAATCCCCATATCGGTTATGATAAGGCGGCTCAGATTGCCAAGAAGGCCCATAAGGATCACTCCAGCCTCAAGGAATCAGCAGTGGCACTCGGTTATTTGAGCCCGGAGCAATTTGACGAGTGGGTAGTGGCTGCCAACATGACGCACCCCTGAGTCGGAAACTAAACCGCCTAAGTCCTGCTTATCTCCCGACTGCAAGTTTTGCCATCAGGTCGGTCGTCATTGATTCTAACTCAATGGAGACCACCTCGACGCGTCGAGTGAAGTAGTTGTAGGCAATCAGATTGGGAACAGCGACCCCGAGACCAACAATCGTGCAGTTCAGGGCCTCTGAGATGCCGTTGGCAACCAACTGGGGGTCTCCGCTAGCGCCGATATTTCCAAAGATGCCGACAAGTCCTGAGAGGGTGCCGAGCAATCCGAGGAGTGGGGAGATGCCGGTCGTGATTTCTAGAAAGACAAGACCTGACTCAAGCCGTGAGATCTCATGACGAGCACGGGTCTGCACTGCGTCGAGAATCTCGGCGCGGGTCCAGTCCCGATGCTGAAGAACACTCAACAGCACTCGTGACAGTGGGGAGGGCTCCCTGAGAAGAAATTTCTGAAGATTCTCTGTTTGTGCTCCTCCTTGGAATCCCTCTAAAGCCCTGATGACCTCGGGAGGCAGGGCGCGATCCATCTTGATGATGAGTGCTCTTTGGAGAATCACGGCCAGGGAAAAAATCGAAAGCAGGAGAAGAACGGCCATGAAGAAGCCGCCTTTCACGAAGAACTGCACAAAGCCGGGCATCGCGGCAAGGAAAGGGTATAAATGCATTCGGTGAAACTTAGTAAACGGTGAAGCTATAGTCGATTTCCAAGACCCCATTCTGGAGTGTTCTGGCAACGTCTGGTGGGATCGGTGGTAGCTTGGCGTCCATGATTGAGCGAAGACTGCAATCCGTCAAAGACTCATTCCCATTGCTGGAAACGACATGGAGTCCGCTGACCTTGCCGGTTGAACTCACCTTGAAGCTGACATCGACAGTTCCAATGCTGAGAAGGCCCATGCGCTCATCGACATAGTAGTACCATCTGGAACCGATGGCATCCGCGACGCCTTTGCGATAACGACCCAGAGGTGTTTGCTCGGCGGCAACCGAAGAGCGGCCACGGTTGGAGATATTCCCACGAATCATAGTTTGCCGCGTCTCGGGCTGGTATCCCTTGGCGGATCCTGATGATCCTGGAGCGGAGGACTGACGGGGAGGGGAGGACTGACGGGGAGGGGAGGTCGTTGTGGTTTGCGACGATGATTGATCAGGCGTCTTTGCTGATTGCGTCGAAGTCACAGGCGGGTGTTCGGGTGGTTCGAGCAGCTTGATATTATTGGGGGGAGGCGTGCTGGTCGGGGTTGGTTGGGGACTCGGCGCAGGAGACTGATTCGGCTTTTGCTGAACCTGGCTTTGTTGAGAGGGATTGGAAGGTGGTGATGCAGGTTGTGGTGGGAGTGGATTTCCTGCCGAGGTGGCTGGTTTCTCACCCGAAGTATGCCTCTGGTTCTGCAGCTCCAAGGCTGGCTGGGTAATGCCTTGTTGTGAGGGAAGGGGAAGAAGGCCTTCGGGAGGCTGTTCGCTTGCGGCTTTGCTGTTCTGATCCGATTGGAAAGGGGCGTTTTGCGGTGCTTTTTCGGTGACTTCCTTTGCCTCGATGAAAGGTCGTTCGTTCTTGGGAGGAGGAGTCAGTTCAAGCGTGACCTCGGGAGGAGGCAGGTTTTTTAGGGCCTCTTTTGTGAGTAGATTTTTGGCAAAAAGAACCGCCAAAAAAATAATCAGTGCGGCATGGATCAGGCACGAAAGAATCAGGAAGAAGGGAAACCCCTTTTTCCTGCCTGCACGCCTTTGCTGCGTGGAGGTGCGTTGATCCGTGCCGGTCGTCATGAATCTACGCTGAGATGGGGATGAAGAGTGGTTTCGTGGACGACATTGGTAGTAACTCGCTTGGGATTCGATCCAAGTGATCGCTGAGTGCCATGGGGAAGTTTGAGATTTCCCGTGCGTGCCTGATGGAAGAGGTATTGCTGGATATAGCCCGCATAGGGACCCATGACCTTTTCTCCATACCGCTCCATCTCGACGGGAGTTAGTTTCCTTGAGCGTGGGGAGCGGAAAGAGCTAAGAATCCTGCCGATCCAGACATCTACGGGGACGGCCTCAAGTCGTTCGTAGGAAAAGAGGAGAATGCAGTTGGCAACTTTCCTTCCTATGCCGGGTAGGGTACAGAGGGCTTCTCTTGCCTCGTGCGTACTCATTCCGACAAGTGCCTCCGGATCAAATCTTCCCTCCGAGACCAGTCGAGCCGTTCCCAGAAGCCCCTTGGCCCTGAAGCCAAGGGCGCAGCGTCGGAGTTCTTCTTCGGAAGTAGAGGCTAGGACATTCGGTGCCGGAAACGTCGGAACCGGAAAGTTTTCCAATTTTTTCCCATAGGCGTGCCTCAATGCCATGCTCATTTGGCGTATATGGGCGACCTGCTTCATTGGTGATAGTATGAAGGAGGCTATGCACTCCCAATGAGGCTGCCTCATAATACGAAGACCACGGCAAGCCAATGATGCCTCGAGAGAGGCGGGGTGAGATGAGCAGGAATTGCGGATTGCCTCAAGATCATGGTCGAAGGCCAGATAATGTCGTAGGGCTTCCTGATCAATACCTCGGTAATGAAGGATTGCTCCCTCCTGTTGAAGAAAGACACCTCTCTCTCCAATGCATCCCGTATATCCGCCTTCACATTCCGTCCAATGAAAGGTCTGACCACTCTCGAAGGTCATCCGTAAATCGAATTCAGGGCACTCGATCTCTCCCTCTTCGAGTTGCTTGCGGTCGCTTCTTCTCATCGCGCAAAGTAGCTGAGATTCTCCAACTCAATTGCAAGATTCACGTTATTCACGGCAACCGTCTCCGGCAGATGAAGAACAACAGGAGAAAAATTCAGGATGGCTTGGATTCCTGCTTCACTGAGTTGCTCAGCGACACTTTGAGCCGATGAGCCAGGGACGCAAAGGATCGCCATCCGGATCTCTCGTCGCTTGATGAGCCCTTTCATCGATCCCATGCCCCGGACACCCATTCTTCCCTCCGTTTGCTTTTGGGGGTTAAGATCGAAAGCAGCCACAATTTCAAAGCCCTCACGGGCGAATCCCTTATAGCTCAGAAGCGCCTGACCTAGGTTTCCCACGCCAACAAGGATGACGGGCTGAAGACTCGCTCGCCCCAGAATCTCCTCCAGCCGATTTCTCAGGGTCACGACTTCATAACCGGTTCCGCGTTTACCAAGAGGACCGCAGTAAGCAAGATCCCGTCGTAGTTGTGCCGGTTGAACGCCGGCTACGCTTGCGAGCGCAGTCGAAGAGACAATGCTCTCTCTCTTTGCGACCATGAGTCCCAGACAACGAAGGTAAAGGGAGAGGCGGTAGACGGTTTTTCGGGGAATGTCCGACGAGACTCGGGCTAACTTTTCCACATTCCCGGGATTTTTGGTCATGAAGGCAGTGAGATTCCGTTGTGAATGGCTGGGTCGCCGTAGAGCGTGGAACTGCTTGCAGAGGTCACAGAGACATCAAAGATCTCGCCATGAAAGCGGCTTCCTCCTTCAAAGATCACGATCTTATTGGTTCTCGTTCGTCCGGAGAGTCTGCCTGGATCGTTCCGGCTTGGGCCTTCACAGAGAATTTCCTGATGTGTGCCGATACAGGCTTCTAGCTTTCTGGAGGCTGAGGCATTCACCACCGAGAGGAGATCCTGATTGCGCTCTTCTTTCTCCTCCTCGCTCAACTGCTCCTCCATGAGCGCTGCCGGAGTGTCTCCTCGTTTCGAGTATCGGAAAATAAAGGCGCCGTCGAATTCGAGATCTTCGGCAAGATCCCGAGACGCCTTGTAGTCGCTCTCCGTCTCGCCCGGGAAGCCCACGATGATATCCGTGGTGATCGCAATGCCGGGACGGCTAGCTCGTAGTTCCGCAACAAGTTTACGGTACGATGCCGCCGTATAGGGACGATGCATCGCCTTGAGAATACGGTCTGATCCTGATTGAAGCGGGAGATGAACATGCTCCATGAGCTTCGGAAGGCGGCCAAAGCATTCCACGAGATCCTTGCGAAACCCCATTGGATGAGGGGAGGTAAAGCGAATACGATCGAGCCCCTCCACCTCGTGAAGTGCCTCGATGAGCTGAACAAAGGGGCTTTTGTCACCGATCTTGGGAAACTCATGACGACCGTAAAGGTTGACGATTTGGCCCAGCAACGTGACTTCACGGATGCCTCGCTCCACGAGGGTTCGTGCCTCGCTGACAATCTCGGCGATCGGTCTGCCACGTTCCTCGCCTCGCGTTGAGGGAACAATGCAGAAGGTACAGTGCATGTTGCAGCCCTGCATGATGGAGATGAAGGCCGTGGCCTCTTTCTTTTTCTCAGGCAGATGATCCCTTATTGTGTTCTGGGAGCCCTCTTCAGATGCAGTATCGATGATCGGTCGGATGGATATGCCGAGATCCCTGACATCTTCCTGAATGAAAGCCTCCTCACGTTTTTTTAAGGCTTCCTCCACATAGTCTGCAACGCGGTGAAACTTCTGAGTGCCGACCACCAAATCGACATGAGGAGAGCTTTTTTGGAGATCTTCCCCCAGTCGCTGCGCCATGCATCCCATGTATCCCAGAACGAGTTTGGGTTTCTCCCTGCGGAGTTTCCGCAACATACCCATTTTTCCAATGGCCTTTTTTTCCGCCATCTCACGCACGCTGCACGTATTCAGAAGGATCACGTCGGCATCCCTCTCGTGAGAGACCAGTTTGTGACCACGATCCTGGAGGTCACGCGCAACCTGTTCGGAGTCGCGTTCGTTCATCTGGCAACCGTAGGTCTTGATGAAGACGCTGGGCATGACGGGTAAAAAGTTAAAAAGTGAAGTGTTAAATGAAAAAGGAGCCTTGGCTATCTTAAGACAGTCGACCTCTCCCAATCTAACCTTTTAACCCTTTTAACTACCAGATTGAGGGGAGACTTCGGAGGGAAGCTGTGGAGAAACCTGATTTTCCAGAGAAGAATCCTTCTTGTCTTCTTGGCTAGTTTCCTTGGAGTGGATGTTTCTTTTACGGGGATCAACCCTCTTGAGTCCAATCCTCTGACCAGCGGCCTCAACCAGTTCGGCAACCCGCTTCTTTAAACGATATCCCCGCGTCCAGATGACAAACATTATCCCAGCATAGACGCCTACGGGTAGGAGCATCGAGTGACCAGTGGCTGCCAGATAGATCAGCAGGCTGATCATCAGGAAATTTGCCAGGAATGTCGTCGCCACCATCCGACTGGCAAGGCGGACACGAGTCAGGCATTTGGGACCACCATGGTATTCCGTGACACTTCTCATGGTGACTCCCCACCAAAAGCTTCCGTAAATCTGGATATCCCATTCCTTCCAACCCGTATCCGTGGAGTAGCTCCAGCCTTCGGTTTCCAAAGCTTCGATGACCGAGTTGATCAGGAGTTCGCGCCCTTTTCCTTCTTCATTCCAAAAAACAAGTTTCGTGAGTCCTCTGACCTTACTGGGTACAAAGTCTTTCTCCTTGGCTGAGATCACCGATTCAGGCGTACGCTTAAATTTGAGCCAGGTGAAGTACCGGGCCCATCCCCTCACTAGTGGCTGGGATAGGGCAAGAAACGCAACCAGAAGCCGTGCCCTGATCGTATCGAACCGGGGCTCTAGCTTGGCATGGATCATGTAGGAAAGAGCGACAAGGAAGGTGCCCCCAAACATCATGTAGGCAACAATCCGAAGGACAGGGAAGGGAATTGCGAGCAGGAAGAGGAATGCCGTGAGAGTCACCCACTCAATGCTGCTCAGATAAGCGGCCAGCTCCGACTGCGGCGTGGGGTAGATGCATTGGAAGAGTCCCTCTCCAAACACACCATGATAGATCACCGGCTGATTGATGAGCCAAGTAAAGCGAGGAGCGCCGTAGACTTGTCCCTTCCACTTGGCGGTACCCGTTGGGCCGAAGAAGACGAGATGCTTGAATCGAAGAAGTGATTCTGCCTCTCCATACCCCTCTTGTTGCTTCCGGAAAGCCTTCAGGGTGAAACGGCGATAGTGCCAGACAATAGCCGATGGGCTGAAGGCGATCACCTCTCCCTCCTGTTGAAGACGCCAGCAGAAGTCCACGTCATCGCCGGCCTTGCGGTATTCGGGATCGAAGCCTCCAACCTTTTCAAAGGCCCATCGGTAAAAGGCCATGTTGCAGCCCGGGATATGCTCTGCAACAACGTCGGTGAGAAGTACATGGCTCGGGCCACCCGGTGCCGCCGCGACGCAGGCCTGATGCCAGTTCTGTGCGGGAGGGGAGATGTTCGGACCGCCGACGCCGGCATAGTTGCCCGAGAGCAGGGTTCCGACAAGGTAGTAGAGCCAATCCGGGTCCGCCATGCAGTCACTGTCCGTGTAGGCAATGATCTCCCCCGTGGCCGCCGCAGCACCCACATTGCGTGCGACACTAAGCCCGTGATTGGTCTGGTAAATGGCGTTTACCCAAGGGTGATGAGAGAGAATCTCCTTGGTATGGTCCGTTGACCCATCATCGACCACGACAACTTCGTAATCGGGGTAATCGATCTTTTTGAGAGAGCGCAGGCAGGCTTCCAAGGTCTGCCCTCCATTGTAACTGCAGACAATCACCGAGACTTTCGGAACGCGAGGGAGGGGGGCACGATGGGTGATGGATTGACTGTTATCAAAAAACTCCCTGACAGTCGTGAGTGCTTTTTTGGGAGTGCGATCTCGCTTCACCAGACCGAAAGCCCAGTCGAGGATATCCATGCCTCCCCGATGCCATTCATCCGTCCAAGCATAGAGAATGGTTCCTGCAAGGCCTCCCCGCACGACGGCATCGAGATGCCAGCCAATCATTTCGGCCTGTTCCTCTTCGGTGTGGCGGATGGTGTCCATCCCGAACTCCCCCATGATGAGTGGCTTATCCTCGGCCAGATTCTGGAGGCGCGCGAGGTAACGTTCAAAATCCTCTCGGCGGTGCAAGTAGACGTTGAAAGTCAGGAAGTCGACATTTTGAGGGAGCAGATATTCGGTGGGAGGATAGCTGGCGTAGGAATAGAGGGCTCGGGGATCCTCTTGGCGTGCGATATTCACCAGATGCTCGACGAACTCAGTAACCCTCTTGGCGCCGAGCCAGCGCACCATGGAGGAGGGGATCTCGTTTCCAAGCAGGTAGCCGAAGATTGCATGATGGCCCTTGTGCTCACGCACCGCATCGATGACGGCCTTCTCCACGGAAGCGCGTACCTTGGGATCGTTCAGAAACTCAACATGCTCCATCCAGGCAATGCTGAAGAGAACCCGAAGGCCGTTCTCCAGACAGAGATCGAGGAACCAACGCGGCGGGGTGGTGTAAATACGGATCAGATTGGCGCCAGTGTCACGGATGGTTGCAAGATCACGGGCCACCTGCTCTTTTGAGCCAAACTGATACCCCTCTGCGTCAGGAGCGAAAGGGGCGTAGGTGACTCCTTTGACAAAGAACTTCTTTTCACCCTCAAAGAAGAACTTTGATCGTACAGTTACTCGTTCAGTCACTGGGAGATGTTTATTGAGAGAGTTATTCAAGTCGAGTCAGAAGAATTTTTCTGCCTTGGCGCTGAGTTTTCGGCGACCAATGATCTTATCCTTGGAAGCGTAGAGGCTCGGAGCTGCTTGGAGGCCTAGGGACCTAGAGGCCCTTGATCCCTCCCAGAATCAGTTCAGCGTTGCTCTTGGTAGTTTCCATATTCAGGCAGAGAATCTGCATTGCTTCCACGGCCGGGATTTCCATGAGTTGTTTCCGCAATTTCAGAATGCGCTCGTATTCATCCGGATGATAAAGAAGCTCCTCCCGGCGGGTGCCTGACTTGGTGATGTGGATCGCTGGGAAGACGCGCTGTTCCATGATAGAGCGATCCAAGTAAATTTCCATATTCCCCGTCCCCTTGTATTCTTCAAAGATAAGATCATCCATTCTGCTATGCGTTTCCACGAGTGCAGTTGCCAGGATGGTGAGGCTTCCCCCCTCCTCGACATTACGTGCCGAGCCAAAGAACTTCTTTGGACGGGCTAGGGCCGCAGAGTCGACGCCGCCGCTCATGGTGCGGCCTTTACCCTTGATGTTGTTGTTATAGCCGCGAGAAAGACGCGTGATGCTGTCCACGAGGATCACCACATCCTTCTTGAGTTCCACGAGCCGTTTGGAACGCTCCGAAACCATCTCAGAGACCTGCACATGGCGGCTGGTCGGTTCATCGAAAGTGGAACTGAAGATATCGCAATCTAGGGCACGCCTCAGATCCGTGACCTCTTCCGGTCGCTCGTCCACTAGCAGGAGCATCAGGTGGACGTCGGGATGATTAGCCCGGATCGCCAATGCCAGACTCTTGAGCATCATGGTTTTTCCGACACGTGGCGGTGCCACGATCAATCCGCGTTGACCCATTCCCAGAGGGGCGATCAGATCAACTGCGCGAGCCGTCGGATTGTTTTTTCCGGGTTGTTCCAGATAGATGCGCCTGTTGGGGAACATGGCCGTGAGCTTGTCAAACTCCGTAGGACTCTTCCAGGACTCCGAAGGGATGCCTTCGATTTCAGTAATGGTCTGGATTGCCAGCTTTCGTTCCGATTGCAGGGAGACAGTTCCCTTGATTTTGAGTCCCGGACGCAACCCGTACTGGCGTAAAAGCGGAATGGGGAGTGTGAGATCGCTGGGAGTAGGCTGAAAATTAAATTGAGACCAGCGAATCATGGGTGCATCCGGAGCGAATTCCAGGATCCCTTCCGCAGTGAGCACCCCCCCTCTCTTCACCTGATCCCTTGCTAGATCGAGTGTCAGATGATGCCTTGAGGAGTCCCGGTGAAGGGGAAGATTTCTTGAGGCGATCAACTCCAAAAGGTTCTTATGGCTTAAGCTATGAAGAGTCTCCATATTGATTGGAGAGGGAATCTCCGGCAGCAGATCTTGCGAGGAGTTCTCAGGAGTTCCTTCGGTCAAAGGGATTTCCGAGTCGGCTTCATGAGTGATGGTGCCGGATTTCATAAGTTTTGCAAAATTGGGAGCACTTGGCGAATTTGAAGTTCCAGGGCATTAGTTCCGGCATCATTCCATAGAAGATGATCCGCAAGAGTGATTTTTTGGTCTTGAGGAGTCTGGTTTTTTAACCAAGCTGAAGTTTCTTGAGGAGAGAGTTGACGGCTGAGTTTCAGCCGTTTCTTACGGACTGAATCAGAGCAGGCGACAAGAATACTCTTGTCGAAGAAGGGTTCCAAACCTTTCTCATAAAGAAGCGGTATTTCCGCGATGAAAAAATCATCTTTTGTTCCTTTGGCTTTGTGAGCAAGAGGTTTCCAGACATTCTCCAATCGAGGATGAAGAATATCCTCGAGCATCGTCTTTGCTGAGCGATCTGTTGTGATGAGTTCGAAAAGACGTTTTCTATCAGGGTTTCCAGACTTGTTGAAATAGGAGTTTCCAAATGCCGATCTGATCAGTCCACGAACTTCTGTGTCTGTATCGAGTAATTTCCGGTTTTCCAGATCGGCGTTGTAGATCGTGGACTTTAAAAAATCTCCTAGTAAAGACAGTGCCAGGGATTTGCCGCTCCCGATCGTTCCCGTGATCGCTATTGCCGGCATCGGGTAGTCTTAACTGGGTTAAGCAAACTTTCCTTACGTACCTTGATTTGTATTGGTCATTACTTACCCTTCACGGCCGTTGAGGTCATCGACGGCTGCGGGAGATCCTGAGGTAGACCGAGCGGTGTTACGATCTCAGGCTCTTCACTATCTCCACGCCGAGGTTGACCCTCGGCATCCAGGATCCTTGGGGTAACAAAGATAATAAGATTCTTTTTCACTTTCTGGTCGGCGTCAGAGCGGAAGAGGCGTCCAGCCATCGGGATATCACCCAGAATAGGCACCTTATCTTGGACTTTTTGCACATCTTCACGAATCAGTCCGCCAAGGGCTACGGTCTGCCCATCCCATACTGTGACAAATGTGTTCACTTCACGTACGCTGAAGACAGGTTGATTGATGGTGTTCGTCGTAAGAGTCTCAAGGAAGGGCATCAGTAAAACTCCTGCAGTAGCTGTGGTCCGAACATATCCAACAGAATTCAGTGGTGATCCGTAATTGATAAAGCCATCAAAGTCCGTGACTCTGGGATTAAGCTCCAGATCGATGGTGTAGCCATCGGGGCCGATTGTTGGCTTGGCCTCCAAAACCACACCGAGATCCTGTTTGGTGAAATCCCTCGGGAAGGAAGGAGTAACCGTGGGAGGGCTTCCCGTATTGGAAGAACTCTGGGGAATCTGTGGTGGATCGTATTGACGTGGATAGATGAACTCATCGACGATCTTAACCGTGGCTTTAACGCCACTCTTCGTTGTCACCTTGGGGGCGGCCATGAGATCCACGCCTTTTTTCTGATTCAGGGCGTGAATGACCATTTGGAATTGAGGATCTGTAAAGACTCCAGCAACACTGAAAACTCCGGGTGCAGGAGTTGTGGAACCACCGGATTGGCCGGCGAGAAGAGCGCCGATCGAGTTTCCACTGATGGCTTGGTCTCCGGTTCTAAGACTGCCGACAGTATTCATTCCGGAAGAATTAAAGGGATAATTTGCACTATTTAAGGAGTTCGATCCTCCTCCCCCACTTCCATAAACACCACCTCCAATCTTGAATGGTCCTAGCAGCCAGTCAAATCCGAGTTCCTGAACATTATTTTGGTTAATTTCCAGGAACTTGGTCTGGATATCGACCTGCGAGGGAGCCACCCCCATGGCTGCATCGACCAGAGCATCGATCTGATCTATATTATCACGTGTATTTCGAATCACGAGTTTGCTGCCAGAGGGGAGGTAGTTGGCACTGGCACCAGCAGGGAATTCGACACCTTGGGAAACCAAATAATCCTGGGCATTGTAGCGGGCGGCAACACGAGGAGCATTGGCCGTGCTAACCGCTGCCCCTGCCTGAGGCAGTGCATTGGCTGAATCTAGCGGTTTGGGGGGAATAAAGGTTGGTGGAACCTGGTATTCCTTGGTAATCAGGATATCTGTTGGCTCGGAGAGAGGTACGATAGAGACTGCGTAAGGATCAATTTTGAGTTTCAGATTGCAGAGTTTGCTGATGTAGTCGAGAGCTACATAAAGAGGCACATGAGAGAGGGCTAGTGTAATATGAGGCTCTGCTGATCCGGCATTTGCTTGAGGCGCACCACCCGCTGATCCTGGCATCGCTGCATTTGTGGAAGTAACAATCTGGGGGCCTGAAGCAGACGATTGTGAACCGAGTTTTAGGAAAATATTGACCCCTTTGTGGTTAGGGTCCTGCTCGACACTTTTCTGTTTCAGGTATTCGACAGCCTCACTGATCGGGGAGTCGCTCAGGTCGATCTTGGGGATGATAATGGAGTTAAGCTTTGCCGTGATTTGATCCGTTCCCCGTATATCTTGTTGACGACCAACGGATTCCGTGGTTCTACCCTGTTTCGACTTGCGAGGGGGACGTTCCCAGGCTTTTTCAACCTGCCAGAGCATTCTGCTCCGCGTCTCATTGTAGGCTTCGTCTGCGTACTTGATCGTGGAGTTGTTGATTTCCTCCATTCCTTTACGAGCAGCTGTATTGTAAGGATCGATTTGAAGGACCGCATCGTATTGTTTAAGTGCCAGTTCATTTCGGCCTGTTTTTGCAAGGTCGGAAGCTTGTCTTAAGAGTTTGACCACCTCATCACGCTTAGCGGCAAAGGTGGGAGTCACTGTTTTGTTGAAAACACCTGGTTGTTCCAAATCCGATAGGAATTTCACAGCGGCGGTGCAACTCGGATTCATGGAAGGATCCAGAATGGATTTGGCGACGCTCTCCGCAGAAAGAGGATTGCCGTCTGCATCTATAACGCCGGATTTTTTAGCGATGCTATCTGTGAAAACTCCGTTGTTTGCCAGTTCACGGGCAAATGCAAGAGCGATGGTGGTGTAATCCGCAAGCAGGTTGCTTCTTGTAGAGTTCGCGGAAGCCCCGGAAGGAGCCTTGTTCATGGATTGAACAGCTAGCGCATAGGCCTCCTTCAGATCGTGGTGGGAGTACTTCTCCATGGCAGCGCGCATCAAGGATTGAGCTTGAACCAGATCTTCCTGACTCCGGACAATAGCTCTTTCAGCATCCGCGGCAACGGATGCAGTTTGTCCCAATGCTTGATAAGAACCTCCCAGACTTATCATTGCTAGGGTTGCAATGACTAAGGAGGACTGAACGTGAAAATGAGATTTGCGACTCTGCATGACGATGGTTGGCACCTTGTTTATCGGGTGGATTTTGAGGCTGTGGAGGGATCTCCCGGTACAGCTTCGGAGGCAACGGCCTTGGCACTAGGAGCAGGAACCTCCTCGCCACTCTCCACCGTTTTGATCAGAGGCTGTCCTGCTGGATCGAGCAAGCCTGCTGTGACGAAAATAAGAAGATTTCTCTTAATACGCTGATTTGCGGAACTCCGGAAGAGAGACCCTACAAGTGGCAGATCACCGGCAATGGGGGTCTTGTCCTGAACTTTCTGAACATCCTCCCGCATGAGTCCTCCTAGGACAACAGTCTGTCCATCGTAGACAGTTACTTGAGTGTCGACTTGACGCACACTGAAGACGGGTTGATTGATCGTGTTTGGCGTTAATGTAATTTGTTTGGTTGCAATTACTGCACCATTGGTTCCCCCAAGATAAACCGGTGCCAAGGTTTGAATGGGTGTTCCATAGTTCACAAATCCTTGGAACTCCGTGATCTGGGGGGAGAGGCTAAGTTCAATGGTGTAACCATCCGGTCCAACTGTTGGTTCTACCTCGAGTTGTACACCGCAATTCCGCGTTTCGAATGATGTCGGTGTCGCCGGAGTAGCTGGAGCAGTACCTCCGCCCTGTGTCTGTGGTACCGTGGGAGGTGAGTAGTCGCGAGGATAGGGAAATTTCTGTGTGATATTAATGGTTGCCTTGCGCCCGCTGGTGACAGTGACTTTGGGCGCTGAGACAAGATCGACTCCTTTTTGTTGATTGATAGCGCGGAGCACGACTTGGAATTGTGGATTCGTAAAGACTCCGGCAAGGGCTAGAACGCCCGCTGCAGGGCCAACCGGCGAGCCAAAGAGCAAGCCGTCCAATGCGTTGGCTGTGATTGCGGAAGAGCCCGTTCGGTTTCCAGAGGTAATATTTCCAGCGGTCACATTCCCAGCTGCATCCACATTCATGGCTCCAGCAGGAACGCCAGCAGGGCTGACAAAGGGGTAGTTTCCAGCATTTGCGTTAGGCTGATTACCAGAGGTACCACCGCCTGTATTCACTCCACTTCCTCCTGGAAGTTGGAAGGCTCCCATGAGCCAGTCAAAGCCAAGTTCCTGAAGATTGTTCTGGGTGACTTCGAGGAAGCGGGCCTCGATCTCGACCTGACTTGGAGGAGTGGCAAGCGATACCTCAACAAGGGAGTCGATCAAATCAAGGTTTGCCTGGGTGTTCTTCACAAGTAATTTGCTGCTAGAGGCTAGGTAGGTAGCACTGGCTCCCAGGGGAAAGGTGACCCCTTGCGACTCCAGAAACTCCTTCGCGCCGGATTTTCCGACAGTTCCCGAAGTTCCAGGAACCCCTGCTGTTGGAAGTGCTCCTGCAGTGGGAGTGGAGGCAGCCGTACTGGAGATAAATCCTGGGGGAACTTTGTATTCTTTCGCAATAAGGGTTTCCGTTGGTTCGGAGAGGGGAACGATGGCAACGGCATAAGGTTCGATCTTGACCTTGAGGTTGGCCGCCGAGGCGATGTACTTCAGAGCCTCTCCCAGAGGAAGGTCATTGAGCGAAAGATTAAGTTTTGTGCCACCGTCAACGGCTTCCTTCGCAGGATCAAGCTTGAGAACAATGTTAACACCTTTCTTTGCAGGATCAGTTTCGTTTGTATCGAGTGTGCGTGATTTTTTCTGAAGCTTTTCAATGGCCTCTCGTACCGTTTCATCGGAAAGAGAGAGTTGAGGAATTCTGATCTCTTGTAGCTTCCGGCTAATAGCGCTGGTACCCTGCATGTCGACGGGGCTTTGCTCAACAATCGTGGTGGCTCCGGTATTGATTTTCGGAACAGGCAGCTCCCAAGCCCTTGCCACATCGGAGATCATCTGGCTTCTACGCTCGGTGTAAGCAGTTTCGGCGTAACTCGATCTTTGTTTATTGATTTTTTCCATCCCAAGACGGGCGGATTTGTTTTCAGGATCTAGGTTAAGAACCATTTGATATTTCGCGAATGCCGCATCGAACCGGCCTGATGCATACATCCCCTCCGCCTCGTTCATTAACTGCTCGACCTGCGTCACCTTGGCGACAAATCCAGGAGTAATGGTTCGGTTAAAATGGTTCGGATCTCGAAGCGACTTCTGAAGATCCAGCAATGGGCCGTAGGTAGAGTTATAGGGCTTGTCGGCAGCTGTTTTGACTACCAACTCAGCATCATCATAGTAGCCTTCGCTCACCCGTTGGGTGGCCAGTGCAAATGCTGCCTTGGAAAAGGTCTCAAGGGCAAGGGAGCGTAAACCAGCAGAGGATTGTCCTCCAGAGGGTATTGCATCCATGGCGCTCTTGGAAAAAGCAAAAGCAGATTCGTAGTCCTTGTCAGCTAAGGCAGTGGAGGCCTTTGCCGTTTGAGCTTGGGCCCAATTACTCCTTTCCTGAAGAACACGGATTTCACGCTCGGATTGCCCGATCACGCCATTCTGTTGCGCATAGGCAATTGAGGAAGAAAGAGTTACTCCTCCCACAAGGAATCTGAAGGCCAGCATAGTGAGAGCTGACACGTCCTGGCGTCTTAAGGAAATATTCTGAGAATGAGTCATTTTTGTGAGGCGAGAAGGATGAAATAAAAGGTTTTCTTAAAGTGAGGGGCTCGCGCTCTGTGCAGCAGAGGAGGATGACTTGATGGTGTAGTTTTTGCCACCCTTGTTCAGCAAAATTCCATCTTTTGTAAAATCGACAAGTTTGTAAGTTTCGAGATGTTTTTTATCCAAGCTTCCAAGGTTAAATGATTTGCCTCGCTCCACGGTCACATCTTCCAGAGGCGCTCCAGAGAGTTGGTAATGGAAAGTAACGCTTTCAACAAGTTCAATAGGCGACTTTTTGTATTCTCTGGAAGTGTTCTTCTTGATAAGTGTGTGATGCTCTCCCGTGAGAGTATTTTCCAGAACCATTTCACCGAAGTCGTACTCGGTTTCATTGATGGTCTTTGTCTTGTCGCTGTAGTCCACCATTTTTAGAAAGGGGGCCCCTGGTACCGTTGCTCCTTTCTGAACAATTCTAACCGAATTGTCCGGACGATTTCCCTTTGTCGGGTTGGGGAGCGGTAGGGCAGGACGCAACTGATAGTCGATGCTTACTTTATTGGTGTCGGTCACTCCATTCGCATCGGTCACCGCATTTGTTTCAATTCCCACAAACTCGAGGAGATAGGTGCTCTTCCGAATGTCGTTCTCGCCGTAGTTCAACTTGGTGTAGAGCAAGGGGAACTGATCCGCATTATTCGGATCGGTTCCGGCCAGAAACTCCTCTCGCACAGTGAATCCCTTGTGTTTGGGATCACGGTCGAGAATGTTGACGTCGGTGTAGTCGAGTTGATGATCAATGAGCCACTGGTTAGGAACGGGGGGATAGAGCGGCTCATTGCCGACCATCGGGTCGATGAGTTTTCCCTCCTTGAGAAGGTAGGGGCGCGAAACTAGTGGCGATGAACCATTGTCGCTGGTCTTCCAAAGAATCGGTTGTTTCAGGTGGTTGGCAGCGACTACGGAATTAGAGGAAGCTGTTGGCGCAGGGATTCGTTGCTGTTTTGAGAGGGAATCGGCGCCTTTTAGGGAGTCTTGAAATCCCATAGACTGCAAGATGAGAAAGATGGCACTTCCGATGGCGATCAGTGAAGCGATTCCTAGAAGAACCAGATGATAGTAGCGAAGTAGCAGATTCTTCATGGGGCTGTTACTTGTTAGAGGGTTTAGTTTGCAAGTTGGAATCAGCAGCAGTTGTCTGATCGGCGAACTCCAATGCGCTGAGCTTTAGAGAGATGTCGAGAAGTTCCCTGCCCACAATGATGGGAAGTCTCTGGGCAGGAATGGTTCCATCGGGAGTGGGTGGAGCTACAGGAGGTGGAGTATCACGTCTGGGAGGTTCCCCCGAGGTGTTTTGTACGAGGAGCTGATCGATAATCATGAAATATGATGCAGTGGAAACGGCATTGATGATTTCGCGGAATGAGCCTTGATTGCATCGAAAGCTGACCTTGATTACGCATGAAGACGCGTAGGGAGTGGAGGTTTTCGTCGTTGCTGGAAGGGAAGTTTTTTTCAGGAGTTCTTTTTTGGCGCCCGTCTCTACAACAGGTCGTGAGAATTCTGAAATGATCAGATCCTTATGGTTCGCAAGCAACTCACCTAACCAACTCAAGACCGTGAGTTGTTTGGCCAGAAGCTGAACATCATCCTGTAGAGGAAGCCTGTTTTCATATTCATCAAGACCAAGGTAAAACCCAGGTGGCAGCGTGGCGCCGCTGCTTGTGGCAAGCGCTTTGATCCTGGTCACCTCGTTGCGCAAGGCATCCTGAAAGCGCTGTGGGCGATCCTGAGGCTTTGCTGTGGCGATGTCGGCAAAGGCAGGAATCCTGTACCTCTGCAGATCCTTATTGAGAGAATCCAACTGGGACTGCTCAGTGGAAATCGTGGAATCCAGCTTGGTAAGATTGTCCTGACTGGGAAATGGTTTGTCCTGCGAGAATTTCAGCAACTGGGCTGCCTTGGAGGTGTAATCTGCAGACGCCGTTCCATACTCATCCCATGCCTGATAGGCCAGGTATCCGAGGATCAGGGTTCCAAGGGTCAAAGTGGCTATTAGGGACGCCGCCAACTTGTTGTTCACAAACCAATTGGTGATCTTTTTCATCAGTTCAGGGAAGGGGAGTAATAGGATTGCGAAGAGGGATCCTTAGCGAAAACGGATAAGCCCAGTATTCTCCATTCGGACTGCCACGCTGGGTAATGATCTTAGATTTTTCCTTCTCCTCGACAGCAAAGACATCGGAGGACTGCAGGGCCGTGACAAAGTCATCAATCACTGAGGCTTGCCGTGGGTTGTCCAGATAGAGGCCCTTCACAAGGAGAGCCTTGATGGAACCGTCATTCGTCTTGGCCGCAGCACCCCGCTGGGGAATGTCGCCCACTGCCTGGATTTGTGTGATCCATAGATATCGTTCAGGCACCTTTGCGCTGAGTTCGGCAAGGATCCTTGGGTACGCTTCCCTGAGATTAATCACGGAAAGAATCGCATCACTGGTCTGCTGGATGGAGACTTCTTTGGATGCCAGCGCCTTGATCTGACTGGAGATCCTGCTGTTCTTGGCGATCTCTGCATCAATGGAAGCCGTCGTTGTTCGGGTCAAGGAAGTTGCCTGCAAAGCAAAACCATACCAGGCCCCAAGGCTTGCTAGGAAAAAGAAGACTGCGGCAGCAAGGAAGGGGAAACGTTTCGCAAAAGCCCGTTTCCTTGAGACTGATGTGGGTAGAAGGTTGACCTTGGTCCGAGGTGCAGAAGTCAACAGCAGCGCACCCCCGACCAATTCACCGAGATTATTTGAATTTGATTCAACGAAAGAGCGTGCAGATTCAGCAATCGTAATGCCTTCCAGGGGATTGAAGAAGGAGGTCTCCTTCTGAAGCTTTTCGTTAAAGAACTCAGCAAGATAAGGGAGGGAGGCCATTCCTCCTGTGAGAAGAATTAAAGAGGGATCGTTTCCTCCGAGATTTGACCTGTAGTAGCTTAGGGAACGGCTGATGTCGGCTTGGGTCTTAAGAAGTGTCTGTCTAGCGATGCGGGCGATATTGGCCTCAACAGGGTCGTTTGGTTGTTCGAAGCCTGCCCCAAGCGCCACACTTCCACGTGAAATCTTAAGATTTTCAGACTCATCCAACTCTGCATGGATATCTTTAGCAATTGCTGCCGTGACAGCCAATCCACCGGAGGGAATGCTTCGTGAGAAGAAGGCACCTTCAGCAGCGATGACCATGTTGGAGGTACGCGAACCAATATCTAGAAGAAGGGTTGTTCCTGCTGAACCCGCCGGTGAGGCATTCAGGAATGCATCATAGAGTGCGAGGGGAGCGACCAGCACGGAGGTAATGTTGAGTCCTGCGGAGGAGATCGAGTCGCAGAGCGATTCCAGCAAGTCAGCTTTTACTGCCAGGAAAACAACATTAACGGCACCCGAAGGGGTATTTCCCATCACCACATAATCCCATACGACTTCTTCCAGAGGGAAAGGAATGTTCTGTTGGGCTTCGAATCCGACAACGGCAGCTACTTGCTCTGCAGACCCTCCTGGAACTTCCAAGGGAACAACCCTGGTGAATACCGTATGGGCTGGCAGGACGCAGATGACTTCTGAACGGCTAATCTTCCAGCTCTTTAGAACATCGCTGAGGGCTAGGCGGATTTGCTCGGGTCGAGAGGTATCGAGTGCCGGGTCGATCATCAGTTCCCTACGCGCGCCACGCTGAAGGGTAAGTTGACCGGCTGTGGAAACCGAAAACTCGGCGATGCGAAGAGACTGCATCCCAAGATCGAGGACCAAGGTTTTTTTTGGCGATGCCATGAGCGGAGGGATAGAGGATGTTTTTAAGGGGGGATCCTTACTGCTTCTTCACCGCCTCGTAATAGTCGGTGCTCAGAGATGCAAAAGGAGTATCATTCTTATTCAAGAGAAAGCCGCTTGTCTTTTGATATTGAGGCCACCAGATCCCGGCAGATTTGAGGCTTTTCTGGGCAACGATCTGTCCCTGTCTGGAGATGGTGACGCCGATGTCCACAATGGCCGAGGAGGCGCTGGAGGGGATCTTTCCATCGAAGAAGCGCTCCAGGGTTCTAGGGCTGATATACATCACCGACTTGAGGTCGTTTTGCAGGGCTGGAACGGAGGTATGGGTGACCTGGCCCGTCAGCAATGTTCCCTGGGGAGCTGCCGTGCTTTTGTTGGATAGCAGGACGTAATAATCGAGAACGATATCATCGGCGTATTTGTCTGCAGGGCTCAGAGCTCCCGAGGGTTGCCATCCGAAGGTCACTTCGATTTCCATCCAGCTTTTTGGACGGGAGGACTTCTGAGTTGCTCCAGAGTAAGAGATGGTGGGAGTCGTGACGATGGCAGGCTCGATCTTGGAAATGACGAAGCCAGTTGCATTCTGGGCGTGCAAGGTAAAGCTGCCAAGAAGGAGGACGGCACAGGGGGCAACAAGTCTTCTCAAAAACTGGGGAATTGTGGGGGTATGCATAAAATACGGTCGATAAGAGAAGCGGATTTTTTCCCCAGAATCCAGAACGAATCTTCCTTTGTTCTTTTTTGCCATGGAGATTTCCTGGTTGCGGTTCATGATGGTGATGAAAACAACCGAGCCCATTGCCAGAGTGAGAACCAGACGCCATCAAATCCTGAGCCTTCAACCCCTTCTTCGAGCAGCAACTCCCCTTGTCGTGGGAACGCTTCACGACCCACTGGGACTGAAGTTTTTAACAAAGGCTGTTACTGGCCCCTCCTTGCTGAAGGGGGTAGATTTGCTCGAGGCAAGGCTCGATTCTTTGCCACTTGATAAGCTCCCCGTGAGTTGGCCGCTTCCGGTGATTGCTACTGCAAGACATGCTGGCGAAGGCGGAGCCGGTAATCTCTCCCAATTAACGCGGCAGGCGTTGCTTGAGGGCGCGCTGCCATGGGCTTCGGCTTTAGATATCGAGCTGCGCTCTGCGCACCACTTGGCTCCCTTGATCGCCCAGGCACATCAGCAGGAAAAAACCCTGATCCTCTCGCATCATGATTTTGAGGCTACTCCGACGCTCCCCATGTTGAAAAAGTTGGCTTCCAAAGCTGCTGCTCATGGGGCTGATCTCTTCAAGGTGGCGACGACGCTAAGGGACCGGCAAGATTTGCAGCGTCTGATCGACCTCCAGTTGAGTCTGACTGAGATTCCTGTGGTTGCGATGGGTATGGGGGCTGCAGGGCGGTTCTCCAGGATCGTGCTTGCCGGTTTTGGAACTCCGCTTTGCTACGGATGGCTTGGAAGCCCGCAGGTTCCGGGCCAGTGGCCAGCACTCGAACTTCGGGAAATCCTCGGAGAGGTTCTGCCGGCGTGAATCCCGCCGCCTTGATCCTGCCCCTGGGGGCAGGCTTCGGCTACGCCTGTGGGGCGGTTGCGATCAAGCGTGCCCTGAGTGCTGGTGCTTCGGGAGCGTGGGTCAATCTCCTTTGTAACTTGGTGATGGCTGGTTTTTTTCAGGGGCTCTGGTTCTTGCCGGGACATCCCCTGAGTTGCTCCCAGCTCGTGCCGCCAATTTTATGCGGATTATTATTTTTTTTAGGGCAGATTTTTACTTTCAAGGCCATCGAGACCGGCGATGTCTCGGTCGCGACCCCACTCCTTGGGGCCAAAGTCCTGCTTGTCGCCGTCTTCTCGTTTTTCCTAATCGGTAAAAGTCTGCCCCACGCGATCTGGACAGCTGCTCTGATGGCAAGCCTCGGGATTGCCCTGATCTCCTACTCTCCGGGGGGTAACCACTCGCGACTTCTTGAAGCCGTTGTTTGGTCCTTGGCAGCCGCCGGTGTTTTTGCACTGACTGATGTATTGGTTCAGCGCTGGGTGCCGTTCGTTGGATACAGCAGATTTGCTCCCCTGATGTTCGGATCGCTGGGGCTGTTTTCCGTCGTCTATATTCCCTCCCTCATCAAGTCGATCGCCTTTGGAAGAGTTGTTTCGGATTCACTTTTTGTCGGCGGTTCGCTTTCTTCCATGCCATGGCTTCTGGGCGGAGCTCTCCTTCTGGCTGTTCAGGCACTTGCGATGTACTCGGCAATCGGGCTCTTCGGGAGTGCCACAATGACCAATATTCTTTATGGATCGCGGTGTCTTTGGAGCGTCCTGCTAGTTTGGGCTCTGGGATCGATTGCCGGCGATACCTCGCCGCCTCAACAACGAGGAAGCATCATGATCCGCCGTCTGATCGGCGCTCTGCTTCTTTTCGCTGCGATGTCGCTCGTGTTGCGATAGTTCTTTTGTTAACCACATTAGAAAATGACTGGATTTTTTCCCGACCTTCTAACCAAGGCTCAGCTTTCTGATTCAGAAATCAATGTCTCCCTTGATCTCCTGACGAGAGGGGAAATCGAAGAACAGCCAAAGAGTGCTTTCTTGGCTGCTCTTCATTGCCGAGGTGAAACTGCTGCCGAGTTGGCAGGATTCGCCCGTGCCATTTTGGAGCGTGGAACGAAGGTAGTCATCGAGCGGGACCCGGCATCTCCTCTGCTTGAGCTTTGCGGTACGGGAGGCGACCGGGCGGGATTTCTCAATATCTCGACCGCTGCAATGTTTGTCGCGGCAGGCGCCGGTGCCCGAGTGGTGAAACATGGTAACAGGGGAGTCAGTTCGCGCTGCGGGAGCGCGGACGTCCTCGAGGCTCTTGGGGTTTCTCTGCATCTCAAGCCTTCTTCCGTTCCCTCAGTGCTGGAGCGAGCAGGAAGCGTCTTTCTGCTCGCTTCCGATTTTCATCCCGTGATCAGCTCGCTGGCTTCGCTCCGAAAGTCCCTTGCGGTAGCAGGGCAGATGACCATTTTCAATCTTCTTGGACCCCTTCTTAACCCGGCTCTTCCTGAAGCCCAACTGACGGGTATTTTCAATCCTAACCAATTAATGTTCTACGCCGAGGCGCTCGGCATGCTTGGGCGGGGAGTTGCCTGGGCTGTTCACGGGGAGGGTCTTCAGAGTGATTCTGGAGTCGATGAACTCTCCATCACGGGTCCTTCCAAAGTGGTGGCATTCCGCAAGCGGAACAATGAAGAGGCTTCGCTTGAGGAGTTTATTATCAACCCACAGGAGCTTGGATTTTCAGCGATTGAATCCCCGGAACTATTGCTCGGAGGTAATGCCCAATCGAATGCCCTTCGTATTCAATCGATTCTCTCGGGAGAAGAAGTGGGGGCCGCCCGCGACATGATCGTTTTGAATGCGGCGGCAGCACTCCATCTGTCCGGACTCGGCGGATCACTTCAGGAATCTCTTTCGCTCGCCGCCGAGAGCATTGCCTCGGGAAAAGCATCCCGCGCCTTGGATCTGCTTAGGGAATCATCAAACTCGCATTCCGCAGATTAAGACCTTTTACTTGCCCAAGAACTTTGGCAGTTCCTCGGGGCCGAAATCGGAGAGGATCCTGCCATCAGAGGTTACGAGAACCGGGGCTTTTGACTGGCCTGAAAGTTTCTTCATCTCTGCAAAAGCGTTTGCATCAGAGAGCACATCGATCGCCGTGTAGGCATGACCCTTATTTTGAAGCCACGATTCAGCCATATCACACCATGGGCATCCAGCTTTGATGTAGAGTTTCATAGATTTCATCGTGAACGATCATCTCTCTTCTTGCCAGCAATCAGATCATGGCTCAAAGTATTCAATTCTTACGGCGCGTTCGTCTAGTCGGTTAGGACACAGCCCTCTCAAGGCTGGCGCACGGGTTCGAATCCCGTACGCGCTACCATTTTATTGCCACAGGCTGGACGGGTGTGGGTATTCGTCCTATAGGTTGAATTTGCATGGATAACCCTCCGGACTCGATCGAGCTTTATTGCAGGGCAGCTCATGAATACAAGGCTTCCGATCTGATTCTACACGTCGGAGAGCCACCGATCGTCAGGGTGTCTGGCAGTGTGACTCCCATGGAGGCACCCACGCTGAGTCTGCCCGACATGTTGGCATTCCGTGCCTATTGTGGTGTTCCTGAGGGAGCTACGGACCATGATGCTAGCTTTGTCTCAGCAGAAGGAATTCGCTTCCGTGTTAACTTCCACCGTCAGCTAGGAGAAGAGGCGGCTGTTCTTCGCAGGATCACGGGAACACCTCCGGACATCGATGCGCTTGGAGTTCCCTCTGGAATCCTGAAGAAAATGGCTGGCCGTAGATCAGGCATCATTATCGTTTCGGGACCGACCGGATCCGGCAAGTCAACCACTCTTGCCGCCCTGCTCGAGTGGGTGAACAAAAACATGGAGCGCCATGTTGTGACCATCGAGGATCCTATTGAATTTGTTTTTCACAGGGATCGCTCCCTCTTTACCCAACGCGCTGTTGGACTCGATACTCCCAGCTTCGCCGAGGGATTGCGACGTTCCCTGCGCCAGGCGCCCGACATCATTCTGGTCGGTGAAATTCGTGATGCCTGGACCGCCTCTGTGGCATTGCAGGCAGCAGAGACCGGTCATTTGGTCCTGACGACGCTTCATGCCTCTGATGTCGGGGAGGTGCTGGAGCGCCTGATGGCATTTTTTCCTGCTGGTGAAAGAGAAGGCCATCTGCACGTCCTGTCCGGTCAGTTGCTATGCATTCTTTGTCAAAAGCTACTCCCCGGGAGCACCGGCGGAATGGTTCTAGCCTGCGAGTACATGAGTAATGAGGGTTTCGCTACCGAGGCGATTCGCGAGGGAGATATCTCCACGCTCCGAGATCTACTTTCAACGGCAGATGAGAAGGAATCCCGTGATTTTCTTCGTAGCCTCCACCTTCTCGTCACCGCAGGTATCCTCTCGGAGGAAGTTGCCCTCTCGGCGGCAACTCATCCCGCGGAACTCCGTCGCAAGCTGCGTGGTATCGAAACGGGGAATTTTGCCACACGTCAGAACCTCTGATTCATGGAATACAACCCCAGCGCTCCCGATTTGGTGGACCTCCTCCGTGAGGCTGCCTCCACCCATTGCTCGGATCTGCATCTGGCAACGGGTCGCCCACCTTGCTTTAGAAAAAACGGGAATATTGCGGAGGGAAATTATCATCCGCTCGATTCTCGTGTATGTCGTGAAATGGTTCTCGGAATGCTCAACGAGAATCAGCGCGCCGAGCTGGAAAAGAAAAGGGAACTGAATTTCGGCGTCCAGATCCGTGGAGTGGGAAGATTTCGTGGCAATGCCCACTACAGCAGGGGATCCCTTGAGGCGACCTTCAGGTTCATTCCGGTAACGATTCCCGCACTTTCTGAAATCGGGTTGAGGCCGACTGTTTTCTCTCTCTGTGATCTTACGCGCGGTCTTATCTTGGTCACAGGAAGCACGGGTTCCGGAAAGACAACCTCGATTGCCTCCATGGTGAAGCATATCAGTGAACAAAGGTCCGGAGTGATCATCACCGTGGAGGATCCGGTCGAATTTTATTTTGAGAACGCAAGATCCATCGTGAAGCAGCGCGAGGTTGGTATCGACACTCTCTCGTTCGCAGATGCTCTGGAGAACATTCTTAGGCAGGACCCCGATGTGGTGGTCGTCGGTGAGTTAAGGGATCAGGAAACGGTACGGGCGACCCTGAAGGCCGCTGAAACGGGCCACCTTGTGATTTCTACACTCCATACCATCGATGCCCCGCAGGCACTTGATCGCATCCTTGATTTCTTCCCCGGTAACGAACAGAAACAGATTCTATCCACGCTTGCTGATTCGCTAGCCGGAATCATCGCACAGCGCCTTATCCCTCAGGAAAACAGTGATCGTCGGGTGCTGGTCAGTGAAATATTGACCTCAACTCCTGCCGTTAAGCGCGCGATTCGAGAGCATCATTTCGAGCAGTTGGTTGGAATGATGGAGGCCGGTCGTAAGGATGGCATGTACACACTCGACGAGGTTCTGGAGGATCTTTATTTGAACGGAATGGTTAGCAAAGAGGAGGCTATTGCAGGTGCAAGAGATCCAGCTCGCATGGAGGCACTGAGGCGCAAGCCCCCGCAAAGAGCATGATGCCTAGGATGGCAGGGAACTGGTTCAGTTCCCTGCTTTGTTCCTGATCTTGTTCTTCTTCGTTTCGCGTTTTTCCTCAAGAGAGGCAATCTCTCCGGTAAGTTGACGTTTGAGCTCCGAAATTCTCATGTCGTCGCCGAGTGCTTTCGAGATCTCGCCATCGATAAAGATTCTTTGCTCGGCAATTCGTGCCTCGATCTCGGAATCAACCTCTGCCAGCAACTTTTTCTGATCAGAAGTTAGTTCACGCGATGGGGAGTTGGTTTCTAGACGACTCATCGCAAGTTCATAGGCGGATTTCATCAATGAGTCATAACAGGGTTGTTCTGTCAGATGAATCCAATTTACGGATTGCAGAGCGGTTGTCGGGCGGGGAGAGTTTCCTGATGATCCGTTTGCTCAGTACTGATTTTGACGGCACTCTCGCCGATAACCTTCATTCAAGAAGTTGTGTTCCTTCCCTCGATTATGAACTGTCGGAAGCCGTTCGGAATGGAGCACTTTGGGCTGTGAATACCGGGCGCTCCCTGGAGAGCGCTCTAGAGGGGCTCGGCGGACTTGGTGTCTCGGTGGCACCGGATTACATCCTGACAAGCGAGCGCCATATTTATCAACCCGATGGGAAGGGTGGGTGGCATGACTATGGGGATTGGAATGAAATCTGCCGGGAGCACCACGACCTGCTTTTTAAGGAGAGTGGAAGTTTCTTTGATCAGATTTCTGCGCTTGTGGCTTCGCATGAAGGGATTGATTTTCAACAAAATTACAATGGGGTTCCCGAAGGCCTCGTTGCTGAAAGCGAGGAACAGCTAGATCAGTTGATCAGTGAGCTCTTGGCGTTGTCCGGCAGGCCTGAGGATTTTCATTACCAGAGAAGCAATATCTACCTTCGATTCTGCCATCGTCGATACGATAAGGGGAGTGCACTTGCGGAGTTAAGCCGACTGATCGATATGCCGACTTCGCAAATACTGGCAGTTGGGGACCATCAGAATGATCTGCCGATGCTCTTCGGAGAGGTGGCTGGCATGGTGGCTTGTCCTTCCAATGCCCACCGAACGGTTAAGGAAGCGGTGTTAAAGGCTGGAGGCCATGTTTCCGAACTCCCCGCGGGAGAGGGGACGGCGGAGGCAATTCACCTCTATCGCACAGGCAAGAAAAAGCCTGCCAACAAAAAGAAACCGGGAAGCGGTCATTAAGGACCAACTTCCCGGTTAAAATCTTAAGATTTCAATAATCAGGATTTCTTCTCCTGAAGTTTATAATGGCCCTTACCGACCTTTTTGATTTCAGGAAGTTTCGAGCCGGTGCTGCTGAACCAGACATGCACATTGGAATTCTTCACACCGATCTTTTTAGAAAGATCCGTGACCTTCATTCCATCGTTACCCGCGGCTTTGAGTGCGTTGATAATCTTCTTCTTGATGGATCCACGGGGAGCGCGCTTGGCTTTCCCTTCAGTAGTGGGTTGAACCGAAGTTTTGGCCCCTTTCTTGGCTGGGCGGCCACGGCGTTTTCCCGAAGTGCGGGCAGGCTTGCCCAAGATCAGCGAGGCAAGTTCTCCCTCGATGGCTTCGATTTGCTTGATAAGCGACTCCTTACGCTCGGTAAGTTTAATAAGATTGCGAAGACCAATTGAAGTAATGTTTGTGAGATTCATAACAATGTTTGTTATTTTATAAGCCATTATTCATGACAAGTATTAAATCAGAAAAACTTTCAGGATCCCCAACGAATAATCCATTTTTTGGGGTGACGCCCAATGCTAATGAGGTGGTTCTATTCCTTGGAAAGTTCGATATTTTTTCTGAAATATGTGTGAGTGAAGAGGAGCGTTCGCGCGGTGACTTGATGTCATCCACCGCAACAAGGCTTGGATTTCTTGCCGGAAGACGTCTTGTCCGGAACGTCCTTTCCCAGTGGCTTTCCATGGATCCTGCGAGTTTGCCGATACTGCTTTCACCCGAGGGCAGGCCTTATCTTGCGAGGGATTTTTCCCCATACTTTAGCATCTCCCATAGTGGTGAATTTGTGGTGGTTGCATTCTCGGGAGCTGATGTTGGAGCTGATTTGGAACTGGAGCGACCTCTTGATCGAATGGCACTTTCCTCCCGGTTTTTTTCAGCGGAGGAAGCACGTTTGGTTAGGGAGAAGGAAAGCGATCAGACCTTCTTCAAGCTCTGGACCTGTCGAGAGGCTGCGATCAAGGCTGATGGGCGTGGTCTTGGAAGGCTTCTTTCCCTAACTAAGGTTCAAGTTGAGCATCAGAATGAGGAGTTTTTGAATGTTGAAATTGGAAATGAACTTTGGTCGATAGCTCATCGGGTGATAGATTCCGAATACCATGTGGCCGTTGCCACCAAGATCAGGCCCTCTCTTATTCGCTGGTGTGATCTCCGGTAACTGCTAAGTTCTACACTTCATGTCATTTCAGGATCTTGGACTTTATGAAGCCGTCGTCCACGGCGCACAGCGGATGGGGTATGTGGAACCCTCACCGATTCAGGAGCAGGCCATTCCCATCGCGATCAAAGGGGGTGATCTCATTGCCTCTGCGCAGACCGGCACTGGAAAAACCGCTGCTTTTGGCCTCCCTATTCTGAGCAGGCTGAAGAAATCGAATGGAAAAACCCGTTGCTTGATTCTCGAGCCGACACGAGAGCTTGCGCTCCAAGTCGAGGAAGCCTTTAAGGAATTCTCCGCATTCACTGATCTTGAGACGCTGGTGATCTTCGGAGGTGTTGGTTATGGGGCGCAGCGTGAGGCCTTGGCCCGTGGAGTTGATATCATTGTCGCAACACCTGGCCGTCTGCTTGATTTCATGCAGCAGGGTGAGATTAGCTTCGACGATCTTGAGATTCTGGTTCTTGATGAGGTTGATCGGATGCTCGATATGGGATTCCTTCCCGATGTCCGCAGGATTGTGGAAAAGTGCCCTAAGGAGCGCCAAACACTCTTTTTTTCAGCCACCATTCCCGAGGAAATTGAGCGACTCTCCTCCTGGTGCCTCCGTAACCCTGAAAAGATCTCCATCGGCGCGCGTCGCTCTGCGGCTGAAACGGTAAAGCATGCCTTCTACCCTGTGGCAGCCGATCAGAAGTTCGACCTCCTGAAGGCGATGCTGGACCGTACCGAATACCACAGCGTTATTGTTTTCTGCCGTACCAAGGATGGAGCTGATCGCATTGCGCGTCAGCTTGAGAATGAAAAACATAAAGTTGCCGTCATGCACTCTAACCGCTCCCAGCAGGAGCGAGTTGATGCACTCGAAGGATTCAAGACGGGACGTTACGAGGTGATGATCGCCACCGATATCGCCGCCCGAGGCATCGATATCGCCGGAGTCAGCCATGTCATTAATTACGACGTGCCCCAGCATCCCGAGGATTATGTCCACCGTATCGGCCGAACGGGCCGTGCCCAGAGCGAGGGAGATGCCTTCACGATCATGACGGCCGAGGAACTTCCTCATGTGAAGGCAATCGAGACCTTCATCGCCCAGAAAGTACCCCGTGAGAAACTGGAGAACTTCCCCTATCTTTTCACAATGCTCTTCCAGGAGGATGAGGCAGCGAAGGTGCTCAAGAATATCCGCGGGGCCCGCACCCTGAAGGGCTATAGCTACGGAGCGAAGCGTCGCAGATAGTTTTTATCATTTGATGCCCTCAGATCGGACCTCTTCAAAAAGAGGTCTGAGACTGGAATTTACGTAAAAGAGGTTGGTGTTCTTTGACGGATTCTGCCGGAAGGTGATCGATGAAGAGGATGCCGTGGAGATGATCCACCTCATGCTGAGCTGCCCTTGAGAGTAATCCCTCAGCCTCAAAATCCAGAGTCGAGCCATCAAGATCCTGGCAGATAATACGAACTCTGGCTGGTCGCTCTACTTCGTCATGGAGTCCCGGCATGCTGAGGCATCCCTCGACTTCTGAGGATCGCTCATCTCCGATTGGATGAATCTCGGGGTTAATCATCACAAGAGGCATCAGAGATTCTATCTCGAGTTCTCGGCCATCGATCCAGGCTCGGCTTGGACGATCCCCATAAGCCGGCATCACATCGATTACGGCAAGTTGCAGGGAGCGTCCGACTTGATGGGCTGCCAGGCCACACCCATCCTCAGCATACATTGTTTCGATCATCTCCTCTGCGAGAGTGAGAATCGCCTCATCGATCTTATCGATCTTCTTGCCCTTACTGCGCAGGGCCGGGTGACCATACTTCACCACCTCGAGTGGTTTAATCTTGGATAATCTGATTTTACGCGTGCGAGCCATGTCAAGGGGGGGAGAAGGGTGTGGAAAGGTTACTTGGTCAGAGGTCTTGCGATGGCGGGAATATTCTTGATGCCTGCTTCCTGTAGTGCATCCAGTACGGTAACCACAGTGCCAAAGGGTGCCTCTTTGTCGGCCTGCATCGTGATGGAGCATCCAGGGTTGGCTCGCTGGGCCTCGTGGATCGCCGCAGGAAGGGCCGTGGCCGTGATGGATTTGTTATCGAAGGAGATCTGATCGGGTCCCTTGATCTGAAGAAGGATGGCCTTCTTGGGTTCACTGGCCGCTATTGCTGCGGCCTTGGACTCGGGGAGATTGATCTGCAATTGGGGAAGCCGCTCCTTAAAGGTCGTGGTGACGATGAAGAAAATCAGGAGAATCGCGAGAATATCGATCAGAGAAACAACCGTGATCGAGGGCATCTTTCGCCGCTTGGTATAAAATCGCATATTTCTAAGATGCGCTGACATGCCTAGAAAGGCACCTGAAAAATTGGTGGCGGGGGTAGGATTTGAACCTACGACCTTCAGGTTATGAGCCTGACGAGCTACCGGGCTGCTCCACCCCGCGTCCAGAGGTAAGAAACTAGCACTATCAGCCCCACAGTCAAGGGCATTGCGGCGTGATGAGTAAGGTGAAAAATTAACGAAGGCCGACTGCTGCTCTAAGACGCTCCATTACTGGTGCAGCGATTTCCGAGGCACGTTCTCCCGCTTGCTTCAGGAGACGATCAACTTCAGCGGGGTCGGATGCGAACTGGTCGCGTCGCTCCCGCATTGGGGCGAAGTAGTCGCGGACTCTGGAGAGAAGACGTTTTTTGAAGTCGCCGTATCCCTTCCCTCCTGCCCTGAAATCCGCCTCCATCTCTGCGTACTCTGCTGAAGAAGCAACATGCTTGTAGATACCAAGAATAGCCGATCCCTCCAGTGGCTTTGGAGATTCCACAGGAGTCGAGTCGGTTTGGATCCCCATGATTTTTTTCTTTAGAGCAGTTTCCTCAAGGAAGAGTTCCACAGTATTGCCGTAGCTCTTGCTCATCTTGGACCCATCGGTGCCGGGAATGGCTGCGGATTCATCACGGATCATCGCCTCGGGAAGCTTGAAGATCTCTCCGTAGAGTTCGTTGATCTTCACGGCAATATCGCGGGTGACTTCGAGATGTTGTTTCTGGTCCTTACCCACAGGAACCACATCGCTGTCGTAGGCAAGGATGTCAGCGGCCATAAGTACAGGGTAGGAAAAGAGTCCGAGTGAGGCATGAAGGCCCTTGGCGAGCTTGTCCTTGTAGGAGTGGCAACGCTCAAGCAATCCCATCGGAGTCACTGTGGAGAGGATCCAGGCAAGTTCGGGAATGCAGGCAATATCGCTCTGGCGGAAGAGGCAGGCTTTTGCTGGATCAAGACCACAGGCGAGAAAGTCAATGGCGACTTCCCGGGAGTTTTGACGCAGGGCTTCGGGATCCCTGACTGTGGTAAGCGCATGAAGGTCCGCGATGAAATAGAGGGCCTCTCCCTTCTCCTGGAGTTCGATGGCCGCCTTCATCATCCCGAAGTAGTTGCCGAGATGGGGAAGTCCTGTGGGTTGGATACCTGAAAGAATGCGCATGGGAGGAAAATGATGAATGAAAAATGAAAAATGAAAAAGGGTGAAGCATTCCTAAGTAAGGGATCACTTGGCAGTAGGTCCCCTATTGCCTATTCCCAATCAATATACCAGCTTGCGGTGAATCCAGATGCTCTGGAGAAGTCCCATGCAGGCCATTGTGATGAGCAGAAAGGAGCCTCCGTAGCTGACCATTGGCAGCGGCAGTCCGGTGATCGGGGTCACGGCGACCGTCATTCCGATATTCATGAAAATATGAGTAAAGAGAAGCATCACGATTCCCACAGAGAGAAGGCGACCTAACAAATCCTGTGCCTGAGAAGCCACATAGAGTCCGCAGAGCAGGAGAAGTCCGAAAGCAGAGATGAGGAGGATGGCTCCAAGAAATCCATGCTGCTCACCAAAGACGGAGTAGATGAAGTCGGTGTGAACGATGGTGCTCGGGAGATAACCAAGCTCGTTCAGTGTATTATGAGCCTTGAATCCCTTACCCCAGAAACCTGCACTCCCGATCGCATTGAGCGACTGGTTGATAGTCCAGCCGGCGCCCTGGGGATCAAGTGAGGGATCCAGAAAGATCAGGATTCGATCTTTCTGATACGGCTTGAGTCCGAAGTTCACGACAAGAGGAATCAAGGCTACTCCCATGAGAAGAAGCGTCACGAGGTAACGAACCTGGACGCCTGCGACAAACAGCATGGCAAAGAGCACAGGCAACCAGACAAGGGTGCCGCCAAGATAGGGCTGGATCAGAATGAGCACGCAGGGAACTGCCGTGATCATAAGGCAACTAAGAATGCGGAGAGCAGGATGCATCCCCTCGCTTTCACTCAGGAAGAGGCCAAAAAGAAGAACCCCTCCAAAAATCGCCATCTGTGACGGCTGGAAGTTTCCAAACCCAAGGTTCAACCAACTCCTGGCCCCGAAAACCTTCACGCCGATGAAAAAAACAAGGATGAGCAGGATGACACTCAGGACATAGAGGGGAATCGCCCCGAGTCGGACCCATTGGTAATCATTGAAGGCGATAATGAAAAAGACGGGGATGCAGATGAGCATCCACTTGATCTGGCTGATCCAGAAGGGGGTATCTCTCATCCATGTCGCGCTGTAGATCGCATAGATGCCAAAGACACAGAGCGCCAGCATCACCAACAGGAGCGGTTTATTGAGTGCTCGAAACTTCCGCACAAGCATCAGGGTATTCATGGGATCTTCCTAGTTTAGATTCTGGGAACTGCGGCCAGCAGTTCGCGAGTGTAGGGATCTTGCGGGTCTTCCAGCACTTCGAGTGCTGGTCCCGATTCAACGATCTTCCCCCTGTGGAGGACGAGAACGGAGTCGCTGATATGTTCTACCACCGCGAGATCGTGAGCGATGAAGAGCATGGCTAGTCCCAGTTCCTCCTGGATATCCTGAAGGAGATTCACGATCTGAGCCTGGACGCTGACATCCAGCGCGCTCACCGGTTCGTCGCAGATCAGGAACTCCGGCTCGACTGCCAGAGCGCGGGCGATGCCGATCCGCTGACGTTGGCCTCCACTGAATTCATGCGGATATCGTCTCCCCATCTCGGGTTGCAGGCCTACGCGTCGGAGCAGGGCAGCAACCCGATCCTCTCGTTCTCCAGCATTCATCTTCTTGAAGTGAATCTCCAATGCCTCGCCGATAATTCGAGCTATGTTAATTCTAGGATTCAGAGATCCAAATGGATCCTGAAAAATATACTGGATCCTTCGACGCAAGGGTCTGAACTCTCGTTCGCTCATCGGCAGGATATCCTTTCCCTTCCAAAGCGCTTCTCCTGAGGTTGCGGCAATGAGCTTCACCAATGCCCTGCCGATGGTGGTTTTTCCACTCCCGCTCTCTCCAAGAAGACCGACAGTCTTCCCTTGTGGCACTGAAAAACTTACGCAATCGACTGCCTTAAAGACATTTGTTTGACGCTGAAGGATTCCCGAGCGAATCGGGAAATGAACCTTGAGATCAAGTACCTCTAATAAGGGAGAGAGGGTTTTATTATGAAGGTTGTTCGGGGTTGTCATGCTCTGCATCCTTTCTCCAGAATGGACAAGAATTCGGCGCTATCCTCGCAGTTGAGCAACTCCTTCATGGTTGCTGGATCGCTACAGATCCGGGAAATGGCTCCCAGAATTCTGAGGTATTCACTATTTAACGCCTCGGGAATGGCCGCGACGATAACGAGGTGAATCCTCTCTTTACGTCCGGGCATGACGATCCCGGCAGAACTTCTTCCTGCCGCCAGCACCAACTCATTGACGCTTTCACTCCTGCAATGATGGAGAAACATGGCTCCTGCATTCTCTCGGAAGGGCTCCTTGGGAGAGTTGGCGAGGAGCGTTTCACGCAGTTCCTCCCAATCCCGGACACGAACATCACTTCTGAGAGGAGAGAGAATTTCTTCCAGCGCGTCGTGATGATCGGTGGCCTTGAGCCGAAGCTTTGCATCCTTGGGAAGCAAGGAGTCACAAAGAGTACTCATGAGTTCAGATGATCCTGCGCTAAATATTGCTCCCGCTCCATTTGAGTTTTTGTCTCAGGATTTCCGGAAAGGTACTGTCCGGCATCATGGCTAGTGGCAACGTGAGTGGGGAGAGTTTCAGGACAACCTGTTCGGAGGGTTTCAGCGCATTGGGGGGGCGACCATCAATGGTCACAAAGACTTCCTGATTTCCCGAGGAGCGAATCACGACAGTGCTTTTATCAGAGATCACCAGGGAGCGGTTACTCAGCACGTGCGGGCAGATGGGTGTGATGACGAGGGCGCCGCTCTCCGGCATGAGGATGGGGCCGCCCGCCGCAAGTGAGTAAGCAGTGGATCCGGTTGGAGTCGCCACGATGAGCCCGTCGGCATGGTATTCGGTTAGTGGTGCGCCATCCACGGAGGCTTGCAGTTTGACAAGCTGGGAACGCTCTCCACGACTGATGGTGACATCGTTCAACGCTTGCTCCAGGGGAATGGTGCCGCCGGGGCCCTCGACGGTGACATCCAGCAGGCTTCTGGGACTCAGCTTGTAGTTGCCGGATAGGACGCAGTCGATGGCCTTGAGGTATTCGCTGGATCCGAGGCAGGTCAGGAAGCCGAGTGAGCCGATGTTGATTCCAAAAATCGGGCGAATGTGGCCGCCGGAGCGGTGGAGGGCCCGTAGGATGGTTCCATCACCTCCCATGACCAGGAGAAGTCCGCATTGTTCGGAAAGCTGGGCTTCATCAAGATCGGATTGCTTTCCGATCAAGATGGCCGTGGCTTTTTCCAGGAGATAAGCAGCACCCCTGCGATCGAGTTCGTTCGTGACCGACTCCACCAGACTTGCGGAGCCATCCTTTCCTGCATGGGCAATCAGTCCAATGATCATGATGCTGATGAGGGGTTGGGAGTCGGTTCAGTGCCCACATCGGGAAGAGGAGCAGTGGAATCCCCACGTCGGAGAAGGGCCAGAAACTCAATATTGCCCGAGGTGCCGGGGAGCGGCGATTCGATGAACTGATCGAAGCGATGACCTGCAGAGATTACCCAGTTTCTAATCGATTCCACCGCTCTCAGGCGCGCTGCTGTATCGCGCACGATGCCTCCCTTGCCAATATTGGCGCGGGCAAGCTCGAATTGTGGCTTGATAAGGACGATCATGAGACCCTCTGGGTTCAGCAACTGAAACGCGGCGGGTAGGATCTTCGTCAATGAAATAAAGCTGAGATCACCGACGATCAGGTCGAAGCATCGGTCAAAATCCGCCGCCGTGAGGTAGCGCGCGTTGATGCCTTCGCGGACCTCGACTCGCGGGTCTTGTCTGAGGGACCATGCCAGTTGCCCCCTGCCGACATCGACCGCTGTGACATGAGCCGCCCAGTGCTGAAGAAGGCAGTCTGTGAAACCTCCTGTGGATGATCCAAGGTCGAGGCAGGAGAGGCCTGTGGGATCGATTCCGAAACCCGTGAGCGCCCCCTCGAGTTTGTGTCCTCCGCGGCCCACATAGCGGTCGCGTCCTGTGATGAGGATCTCGCTCTCGGTACTCACTTTCGTTCCCGGTTTGTCAGCGATCTGTCCTCCCACGGTGACCTGTCCTGCCAGGATGGCACGTTGAGCTTTCTCCCTTGAATCGAAATGACCCGCCTCCATCAAATGCTGGTCAAGGCGGACTCGTGTAGGAGAGGGGCTTTTCACGGTTTAGCGAAGGGAGAAGGCATCACAAGCAGTTCGCTCGGCGAACTTAGAAGGTGTTCGGGATTCAGTGCTGCAAGCGCAGCAGCAGAGTTGTACCCCCAGGTCACCGCAGCCATGCGAAGACCGCTCTCTTTGGCCGCTTCGATATCCCGTGTTTCGTCGCCGACATAAAGAATTTCAGCGGGAGCGATCCCTTCCGTCCGGATGAGCTTCTTCATCTCCCGTGCCTTACCGAAGAGCTTGGAGGAGGTTCGCACGAAATAAAAGTAGGGGAGATCGTGGCGTTTTAAGAAAGCGTCCACGTTTGCCTCCGAATTGGATGTAAGGATGCCTATTCGATGCCCTCTCCCATGCAGTGTTGCGAGAACTTCCGGCATACCCTCGATCGGATTCACTTGATCCATTCTTTGATGAAGGAGTTCCAGGCCTCTACGGGCGATCGAGGGAACCCGCCAGGTACTGATGCCCAGATGACGGATGAATTCCTTGGTCCCCATGTCCCTGGCATTCTCAAGATGCTCTTCCGGCAGCTCCTTAAATCCAAACTCCTCGGACATATCATTGAGGATGCCATGGGCAATCTTTCTGGTGTCGGCAATCGTGCCGTCAAAATCAAAAAGAAGCACCCTCGTAGTGGTATTTTGAACGCCGCGGGGAGCATTACCTCCTAACGGCTGAGACTCTCCCTGATCAGTGGTCGGGGAGTTGGTCATCTGTCGTGGAGTAAAGAGTTAGAAGGAGGCTCTTTAGGAAATCAAGGAGGCGAGCTCTGCGGGTAGTTTCATCTCACCCTTGAATTTATGCTCTTCGGGTTCCAGTCCGAAATGAGAGGCCACAAGCTGGCTGATGCGACTCAACTCGTCATCAGTGAGGGAAGGTGTATCCGAAGTGGCCGCAAATTCTGCAATCTGTTCGGCGTTGTAGATATTCGGAAGCACGGAGAGGGTTCGAGGATCATTCAGCAACCATTGCATGGCGGCTTGTCCCATCGTTCGGTCAGAACGCTCCAGGAATCGGAGTTGCTCGATTTTTTTAACGCCATTGATGAGCCAGCTCTTGGGGCGGTGGTTGCGGTGATCATTCGGAGGGAAGACGGTATCGGCTGTGTATTTGCCCTCAAGCATCCCAGAGGAGTGGGGAACTCGAATCAGGAACTTGGTTGGGGCATGGGTCGCCTCAGCAACCTTGTGGAGGTCCGATCCCGGATGTTGTTCCAGAAGGTTATAGATGTGCTGCACCACATCAGGTTTGCGGCGGGCAATGGCCGCAGCTCCCTCTCCGATCCATCCAATGGCGGGACCGAGGGCAATTCCGCCGTGACGGAACTTTCCTTCACTCCGGAGATCCTCCATGACCTCCCACAAGGCATCATCGTTTACCTGAGCCTCACGGATATTGTGGAGTTGGAGGATATCGATGTGATCGGTGTCGAGTCTTTTGAGCGCAGACTCCACGGCGCTCCTGATGGCTGCTGGACTAAAATCCTGGGGAATTTCTTTCTGACCACGCCTCCCATCGCCATGGTTCACAAAATCGTAGCCGACCTTGGTGGCGATCACGATCCGAGAGCGCTCGGTTGGTGGGAAGGCCTTGGCAATGAGCTCCTCGCTCCTTCCGTTGCCATAGGTGTCGGCAGCGTCGAAGAGCGTGATGCCGAGATCGGCGGCCTGCCGCATGAGGAGTACCGCTTCCTCGTCGGTAAAGTTTCCCCACCATCCCGTGGAGACAGTCCAGAGACCAAAGCCGATTTCACTTATTTTGAGATCCGAGTCCTTATTGAATGTGCGATACTTCATCGTCGGATCATTATAGCATCCTGATGATTGACAATCCAAGCTTCGTGACTTGGAACGGCATTTGCTGGCAAGGAAGTCAGAGGAGCTGTTAGTGGATAGACAGGATCTTTCGGGATTGCCACAACAGGCCATCCCGAAGAAACCAACAATCTGCCAAGGCCGCACCCCCAGAACCAATTTTCACTCTCATGACGACACCATCCACCTTTCATTCCAGTCTCGACACCTCCGTAACCGGACTCAAAAGCCTGATCGAGAATCAACTCCGATACAGCCTCGCGAGGGATCCTAATACCGCTTCGAAGCGCGATTGGTGGCTGGCCACCTCCAAGGCCGTCCAGTGCCTGGTTATCGAACGCCTGATGGCAACCCAGACGAAACATCGAAGCGGGAATGTGAAACGTCTCTACTACCTCTCCCTTGAGTTCCTGATGGGGCGTCTCTACATCAACAACTTTCACAGTGCAGGCGTCTTCAAGAATATGAAGGTCGCCATCAGTGAACTCGGTCTCGATATCGATGAGTTGCGCGAGGAGGAGTATGACATGGGACTTGGCAATGGCGGTCTTGGACGTTTGGCCGCCTGTTTCCTGGATTCGTTGGCAACCCTCGACTTGCCGGCGATCGGTTACGGCATCCATTACCAGTACGGGCTCTTCAAGCAGGAATTCCGGAACGGTTATCAAATCGAGCTTCCTGACGACTGGATGAAATACGGAACTCCTTGGGAGATTGTCCGTCCCGAGCACACCACGGAGATTGAGCTTTACGGACATGTTGAGAATGTCTTCGACGATATCGGAAATTATGTTTCGAAGTGGACTGCTACAAAGAAGTTGATCGGTATCCCCTACGATATCCCGATTGCCGGTTACGGAACGACGACCGTGAACTTCCTCAGGCTCTGGTCGTCAAAAGCTGCGGAGGATTTCAATTTCGAGGCCTTCAACAGTGGTGGCTACGACGAGTCGGTGCGTGACAAGAACGCTAGCGAGACCGTTTCCAAGGTTCTTTATCCGAACGACAAGACCGAGAGCGGCAAGGAGTTGCGATTGATCCAGCAATACTTCTTCGTCGCCTGCTCTCTGAAGGACATCATCCGTCGATTCCGAAGGAGCAACACGGATTGGAATACGTTCCCCGATAAGGTTGCGATTCAGCTTAACGACACCCACCCGGCCATTGCCGTGGTAGAGCTTCAGCGTCTTCTCCACGACGTCTACGGCCTTCCCTGGATGGAGGCCTGGTCGATTGTCACTCGCACCTTGGCTTACACCAATCATACCCTTCTTCCCGAGGCTCTTGAGAAATGGAGTGTCGGTCTCTTCCAAAAGGTTCTGCCGCGTCACCTGCAGATTATTTTTGAGATCAACAAGCGCTTTCTAACGGAAGTCGAGACGATGTGGCCTGGCGATCTCGAAATGGTTCGCAAGCTCTCGCTGATCGAGGAAGGGTCTCCCCAGATGGTCCGGATGGCGAATCTTGCTGTCGTAGGAAGTCACTCGGTTAACGGCGTTGCGGCGCTTCATACCCAGCTGTTGAAGAGTGACCTCTTTCCCGAGTTCGATGCCCTCTATCCCGACAAGTTCAACAACAAGACCAATGGCATCACCCCGCGACGTTGGCTGCTTTCCTGCAATCCGCGCCTCAGCACCCTGATCACTTCAAAGATTGGCAATGGCTGGGAACGGAACCTCGACGAACTCCGTGGTCTCGAAGCCTATGCCAAGGATCCTGAGTTTCAGCGTCAGTTCATGGAGGTCAAGCATGCCAACAAGGTCGACCTGGCTCGCATCATCAAGCAGGAGTGCGGAGTTGATGTGGATCCTACGGCGCTCTTCGACGTGCAGATCAAGCGTCTTCATGAGTACAAGCGGCAGCATTTGAATCTCCTGCACATCCTCGCCCTCTATCGCAGATTGCTTCAGGATCCCTCGCTCGACATCACCCCGCGGGTATTTATTTTCGGAGCGAAGGCTGCTCCCGGCTACGATCTCGCCAAGAACATCATCAAGGCGATCAATGCTGTGGGAGCAAAGATTAATTCCGATAAGAGGATCAACGGGAAGCTCAAGGTAGTCTTCCTGCCGAACTATCGAGTCTCTCTTGCCCAGAAGATTGTTCCTGCGGCCGATCTCTCCGAGCAGATCTCGACTGCCGGAAAAGAAGCCTCCGGTACCGGAAACATGAAGCTCTCCCTGAACGGAGCGCTGACCATCGGAACACTCGACGGCGCCAACGTGGAGATCCGTGAGGAGGTCGGCGACGAGAACATCTTCATCTTTGGCATGACGGTCGAGGAGGTGAACGAACTCTGGGCGAAGGGGTACAATCCTCAGGAGTTTCTTCGGAACCACGACGAGTTGCGTGCTGTGGTGGATTGGGTCGGATCGAACTACTTCACCGCCGATGAGCATCCCGGTGTGTTCAATATCCTGCGTGACAACCTTGTTTATCACGATCCCTTCCTCTGCCTGCCTGACTTCCGCTCCTACAGCAATGCCCAGGATCGGGTGGGGGAGGCATTCAGGGACAAGGCGCGTTGGGCCGAAATGGCGATTCTCAATACTGCCCGCATGGGCAAGTTCTCCAGTGATCGCACCATTGCGGAATATGCGCGTGAAATCTGGGATCTTGATCCGGTGAGTGTGTAGTTGACCTCGCAACACGCCCGTTTTTCAGGATGATCCTCGTCGTAGGTGCCGGGCTTGCCGGATTAGCCTCCGCAATGCGCTTGCAGGAGGCTGGCGTTGATTGGTTGCTTCTTGATGCTGCTGATCAACCCGGAGGCCGAGTTGTCACGGAGATTACTCCGGAGGGATATCGTCTCGACAGGGGATTTCAGGTTTTGCTCGATTCCTACCCGACGGCCCGACGTCTGCTTAATCTGGAGGCCTTGCAGCCACGCTACTTTCAGAGCGGTGCCATGATGGTGGGAGAGGATGGATGGGAGAAGATTCTGAACCCGTTGCATCACCCCTCATGGCTTCTTGCCTCTCCCCTGATTCGATCGTTTTCCCTCCGGGAAAAGATCTCGCTTGGGCTTCTCACCTTACTCCAGTGCCTTCGCTCCGATGCCTCACTGCTAGGCAACGAGGCAGGAATCTCTGCATTGCAGGAAATTCATCGATTCAGCATTGCTGGCGATGTGCTTGAAAAGTTTCTCAGACCCTTCTTTGCCGGTGTCTTTCTGGATAACGAGTTGGGGACTGATGCGTCAGTCTTTCGTTACGACCTGAAGAAGTTTGCACTGGGAAGAGCTCTGCTGCCAGCGAACGGCATGGGGGAGATTCCTCGGCAGCTCGCGGCCCTCCTTCCGTGTTCCCGTCAACGCTATGGCTCTCGTGTTCAGCAGATCTTGCGCAAAGATGGTCCATCCGGTCGCATTACCGGGGTGGAACTTTCTAGTGGTGAGAAGATTGAGGCTGATCAGTTGATTCTGGCCACAGATGAGTCAACATCCTGCCGATTGCTTGGCATGGAGGAACAACGCACCTGGAGCGAGGTCTCCACCTTTTATTTCTCAGGGGATCATCCTCTCTATGAAGGGGGGCTTCTGGTCTTGCCCGAGGGTAGGGAGACTCTCGTCAGGCACTTTACGGATCTGACGAATACGGCACCCGAATATGCACCCGTTGGGAAAAGACTTCTTTCAGCGACCGTTCTCAAACCACCCGCAGGCGATCTCTCCCGCCTGGTTCAAGATGAGATCGCCGGATACCTGCCTGATTTTGCGCAATGGAAGTTTCTGCGCGAGGTAAGAATCCCGAGAGCGCTTCCTTTCCAAGGACCGGGATTTCAGAGATTGCAGCCAGAGCGTCGACACTCTTCCAATCTCTGGCTTGCCGGTGATCAGGTTGCTCATGCCAGTATTGACTCGGCGCTTGCCAACGGACTTCTTGTCGCCGATGAAGTTCTTAACTGCATCCAGTAGCGGGTGCAGTACCATCTCAGCTACCATGCTTGCCTTCTCAACTAACTGGAATGCCAGCCGTCATCATGACGGCGCCTTGATTGTTAAGGAGATTCTGGAGCTAGGATTCACTACGATCGAGTTGGGGCACGGCCTTTCTGTCTCGCAACTTCACGGGATCCGGGGGGCTTTTGATCAGGGAGAGTTTCAAGTGTCGAGCGTTCATAATTTTTGTCCGATGCCGGTTGAGATTCTCACGGATAACCCCGATTGCTATGAGTTCACCTCCCAGCGATCCGGGGAGAAGGAGCGTGCTGTAAGGCTCACCCGTCAGACCATGGAGACCGCTATGGAGTTCGGAGCGCGGTTTGTGGTGCTTCACTTGGGACGTATCACGCCATTGCGTGGAATGACCGATTCCCTGCTGAATTCCCTAAGGGTCCACGGTGTCGCTAGCCGTGAATATAACCGCACGAAGCTTGCCGCCGTCCAGAAAAGGGAGAGTCAGGGCCCAGCCGCTTTGGACCGGGTAAGCCGGTTACTTGAACCTCTGGTGGAGGAGGCCTCCAAAAAAGAGCTGACCTTGGTCGTGGAAAACCGTAGCGATTTTGAAGCCGTCCCAACAGAGCGTGAGATTCTGGCTCTTCTCCGCCGCTTTGATACCCCCCATCTCCGCTACTGGCATGACTTTGGCCATGCCCAGATGAGGGAGAGCCTTGGTCTTCTTGATCATGCCCAGTGGCTTGAGGAGATAGCTCCATTCGCCGTGGGGGCTCATCTTCAAGATGCCCGGTGGCCTGATGTGGATCATCTGATCCCGTTCGAGGGAGAGATTCCCTTCGACCAGCTTGTTCCACTTCTGCCATTATCTCTCTCTTACGTCCTGGAACTCTCCTCTAGGGCGACTCCCGAAGCGATTCAGGTCGCTGTTACAAAATGGAAAACACTTTTCGCAAATGAATCTTAAAAAAACCATTATGACGCTTGTGCAGGCTGGCGTGACGCTCCTGCTCCTTTGGTTGCTCTTTCACGATCCAGTGCGCCGTCACCAGATGGTTCAGGCCCTGCATACTGCAAATCTTCTTTGGCTGATTCCTGGATTCCTCTGTTTCGGCTTGGTGCTCGTTTGCGGTGCATTCCGCTGGCAGCTTCTCATGAAGGTACAGGGAATCTCCTTGGGATGGTTCCGCGTTTGGCAACTCGTTATGATCGGAATGTTTTTCAATCTCTGCCTTCCTGGTGGAGTGGGAGGCGACCTGATCAAGGTCTTCTTTGCCATGCGAGAGGCTCCCAAGTCCAAAAGCGCTGTGTTTTTGAGTATCATCGTTGATCGTATTGCAGGGATGTTCGCGTTGATCATCGTCTCAGCCGGGGTCTTCGCTTGGTTTTACAAACCATTGATGTCTCTCCCGATGATCCGTGCCTTCCTCCTGACTGTTACCATTATCTTTTGCGCATTCATTGGTCTGATTGCCATGGGACTCATCATCGACCGGTTTCATCTTGCAAAAAAACTTCCCGCCAAGGTGCCGGGCCATGCGGCGATCCTTGATGTCGCTGGGGCTTTTTCCATCTATGCACGGGATTGGAAAGCCGTGGTTTTGGCCGTTCTGATCTCCATGCCACTGAATGCCTTCATTTTCGGAACGGCAATCTTCGCCGCCTATGCCTTTGTCGGAAATCCCGGTGCCGCCGCCATGTCCTCGGTTATCCCCATCGTGAACACCATCAGTTCCCTGCCGATTAGTTTGGCCGGAATCGGAGTCCGAGAGGGCTTGTTCTCTGTGATGCTCAACTCCCTCTACGGAACGCCGGTTGATCTTGCGGTGTTGATCTCGATCACGGGATTTGCCTTGAGCGTCGGGTGGGGATTGATCGGGGGAATTGTCTACATGACTTATAAGCCTGCTGATGGCGGAAGTGTCTCGATCGGTGAAATGGAGGCTCAGGTGGGAGCGGTGGAGCATCAGATCGAGGCAAATGAAGAGGCCTCAAGCAATCGGCCCTGATTCCCATCACCCGATCATGAAATCGTCCCGATCAACGGAGCGGGTGCTCGATTTTTCGATGAGTGTGGATGGGAGGGTGCTCTCTCCCTCTGGATTTGATCCGATGACTGCTCTGGAGGCAGCTCGGGAGGTTTTTATCCGAATCCATCCCGTGATTCAGGGAAATGCCCGAGTGACGGGTATTGGCGATTTGAGCCAAGGATTCCTAACCAAGGATCAGCGATTCGTGCTTAAATCGATCAAGGGTGAGGAGGGAGGAGTTGCCAAACTTCATTATATCAGGACACTAAAAAAACAGGGGGAAAGGTCTTAATGCATACCGAGTCCTCTATCCTGATCAAGGCCCCGATGGAGCGAGTATTCTCCATGACTTCCGACCTCATTAGATGGCCGGCCTATCTGCCGCACTATCGATGGGTAAGGTGGGTGGAGGGTGGTCCTGATCATGGTATTGTCGAGATGGCGGCACTCCGCGGCTCCATCCCCATCAAATGGACTTCTGAATTTCGCAGGGATGCCAAGGACTCCGGAAAACCAGAGCTTTGGTTCCGACATTTGAGCGCCTTCACGAAGGGGATGGAGGTTCGCTGGATCTATGATCAGCGTGAGGGTGGTGTTCATGTGACGATCGAGCATGATCTGAATTTTCGCTGGCCACTTCTTGCTCCGATCGCGAACCCGATCATTGGTGATTTCATGATCGGTTGGGTGGCCCCTCGAACGCTCGCTACTTTCAAGAAACTACTGGAGGTAACGAAATGAATCCCACTCGATCCACCCGCCGCGCCGTCATCACGGGAATCGGCCCCATCAGTTGTATCGGAATCGGGAAGGAATCTTTCTGGCGAGGCATCCTTGCTGAGAAGAGCGGCATTGCCCCGCTGACCCGCTTTGATCTCGGAGGGTTAGAGGCCCGTTCAGCCGGACAGGTTGATGATTTCGATTCCTTGAATTATTTTCCGCCCAAGATGCTTCGGCGCTTGGACCGTTATGCCCAGTTTGCCGTCGCCAGTGCTTTGCTTGCTCTCGAGAATAGCGGACTCTCTTATTCATCCGAGTCTCCCGATCCCCGTCGTGGAGTCAGCTTCGGAACCGCTCTCGGTGGTATTTGTAATGCTGAGAAAGAACATGATGCCTTTGTGAAGGGGGGCTTCAAGGCAGTGAGTCCACTCTTAGCTCTTCAGGTTTTCGGTGGGTCTGCGCATTCCAATATCGCCATCACCTGCGGTTTCCAAGGAGTCGGTACCACGAACTCCAACAGCTGTGCCAGCGGCACCGTGGCTCTCGGCGAAGCACTCCGCTACATCCGCGACGGTATCGCTGATGTGATGGTCGCAGGCGCTTCCGAGGCACCGCTGAGTCCACTCACCTACGGGGCCTTCGCCAACATCAGGACCATGAGCGAGGCGGATCCCTCGGCTTCGTGCAGACCGTTCGATCTCAACCGTGATGGCTTTGTCATGGGGGAGGGGGCCGCTTCGCTTGTCGTGGAGGAGTACGAGCATGCCAAGGCGCGCGGCGCACGCATCTATGCTGAGATTCTGGGATTCTCGCACAATAACGATGCCTATCACATGACATCACCGCATCCGAACGGTGAACCAACCATCAGGGCCATGCGGGATGCCCTTGCCGATGCTCGGACCAATCCCGAGGAGATCGACTATATCAATGCCCACGGTAGTTCGACCAAGGTCAATGACAGCAATGAAGCTCATTGCATCCACACCATCTTTGGAAGCCGTGGCGCATCGATACCTGTGAGTGGAACCAAGGCCTACACGGCCCACCCCCTGGGAGCCACGGGAGCTCTGGAAGCGGTGATCTGCTGTTTGGCGATGACCGAGGGGTATCTTCCTCCAACCCTCCATTACGAGACACCCGATCCCGAGTGTCAGCTCGATGTGATCCCCAACAAGGGGAGGGAGGCTCGCCCACGAAAGATTCTTTCCAACTCGTTTGGTTTTGGAGGGATTAACTCGTGCCTGATCCTCGGCACCGTTTAGAGCGGCTTGGGATATCGGCGGATTCCTGCGTTTTTGCTCGATGGCCGTAGGATATCCACGGCTTCACTCGCACGCCTTGCCCTCCATCCGATCTTTCTAGCCTTTTCAGAAGTTCGCCCAAGGGAAACTTTCCCAGACAGGCCCTTCATGAATTTTGTTTCAAAAAATCTAAAATATTTTGCAGTGCAATCCATCCCTTTTCCGTAACTGCCTCTTTAGTATTGAAGCCGATGTGGGGTGTGGCGATCAGGTTGGGGGCAGTCAGTAGGGGGTAATTTTCCGGAAGAGGTGGCTCCATATCGAAAACATCGACCGCCGCACCTGCGATGATGCCCTGCTCCAGGGCCTCTTGGAGCGCATCACTTTCAATGATTGGTCCCCTTGCGGCGTTGATGATGAAAGCGGTCGGCTTCATCTGCTTAAGGCGTTGCAGATTCACCAGCCCGCGAGTCTCCTCAACAAGAGGAACATGAATCGAGACATAGTCTGATTTGTTGAAAATTTCATCCAAGGGAGTGCCGCTGCCCCGGTTATATGAAATGACTTCCATCCCAAAGGCTGTTGCCAAGCGCGCGACTTCGGTGCCAATCGCTCCCAGGCCGATAATCCCAAGGATCTTTCCTTTGAGTTCCGTACCCGTGTTGGTGACGGCACCATGACTGATTTCCTTGGCATTGCTTACGATGTTGCGTGCCAGTGAGATCATGAGCCCGATCACGAGTTCGGCTACCGCAGTCTTGGCGTAACCGGAGGCATTCTTTACCACGATCTTTCGTTCCCTGACGCTGGTTGCATCGATCAGATCAATTCCCGTGAAGGCAACAGAGATGAATTTCAGCAACGGGAGGTTCTCGATGATTGTCGCGGGCAAAGGGCGATTGGTGATGGCAATGATTTCGGCCTCTTGTGCCGCCTCAATGACCTGCTCATCCTTCCAGTTCCGGGAATCAACTTCCGTGACTTGATGTTCCGCAAGCTGCTTTTGGCACTCTTCCAGACTCATGCCGATTGGCTCCAGGATAACGATGTTCATCACTTATCCATAAATGGACCTTTACCCCGATCAAGTTGTTTACTGGAACATTTGCGCGGTATCCCCAACGAGAAGTCGTTAGTTCACGATCCGTGCATCCGAGACTTTCAACTGCTCCAGCTACAATCTGGCAGGTTGGATCTTCGTTCCAGCAGGAGTATCAAAATGGCCCATGGCGAGGGAGAGGGAGGCGAGGCTTGTGAGGTAATCGGCTCGTGCTCCCGCCTCATCGAAGCGAGCCGCGGCAAGAGCACTCTGGTTGGAAATCAGATCGGTGATATTCAGGAGTTGATTGGTGAAGGCTGCCTGAGCTGACTTGAAGTTCTCTTCCGCAGAAACGACTTGGGAACTGGCGTAAGAGACTCTCTTTTTTGCTTTGAGAAAGTCGTTGTAGGCGATCCAGACATCTTGGGTAATTTGCAGGTGGGTTGACTCGACATTCGCGCGTGCCTGCGACTCCTCGGCCTGTCGTTGTTTCACCTTCTCCACGCGCTGGAAGCCGTCGAAGAGATCCCAACTCAGGACGGCGAAGCCGGAGTAACCTTGGGCGTTTCCATAGTAGGTCCCTGTTTGTGAGGGCTGGGATGCCGTGTAGACATAGGGTTCGCTTGAGTAGGCGCCCTTCAGGGAGAGCTTGGGCATGAAATCCGCCTTGGCACGCTCGACGGCCGCCCTGCTTGCGGCGACATCGGCCTGGCGGGCAGCGAGATCGGGACGCTTCAGAATGGCCTTGTCAATGAGTGTGTCGACCTTGACTCCGAGGGCTTCGTAGGTAGCTGCAGTAGAGGCGGTGGAGTTGGTGTCTGTGCCACGGGCCTCTCCAGTAACGACCTTGAGAGGTGCATTCGCCGGGAGTCCGGCCGCCACCCTCAGATTACCCAAGGTGACCTCGACATTCCGCTCGGCAGCAGCGAGGTCAAACTCTGCTTGGCTGTAGGTTTTCTTCGCCGTATCGAGTTCGGGTTTTGTGCCGAGACCGTTGGTGACTTGGGCTTCGACCATTCCCACGATGGTTTTGCTCAGTTCGAGATTTGCGCGAGCGGCATCCCGCTGAGAGAGGGCGGCAGTGTGAGCGAAATAGGACTGCTGGATACCGAAGACGGTATTCTGGATGTTTCTGCTAAATCCCAGATTCGCGGCATCGAGTAGGGCGACGGTACGGCGCACATCGGCTGCCCGGCGACCGAAATCAAGAAGGAGATACTCGAAATCGAGTTCCGGAGTTAGGCTTGTCTGTCTCAGCCCCATGGGGCCGTCATTAATCTGGTAAAAACTTTTCTGATATCCTCCCTGAGCATTTAGGGAGAGCTTTGGAAAATAAGGGGCCTTGGCTTGACCAACCTGGGCGCTGCTTGCGAGGGCATTGAACCATGCGGAGCGGGTCTGCGGATTATTCGCCAGCCCAATCTCGATTAGAGAAGAGAGCTCGTAGGAGTGATTCGGGTCAAAGGCGCCTTTGTGTTCTGCCAGCGGGAATCCCTTCTGATGACCCAGGATTGGATCCATGATATTGCCATCGCTCGCACGAAGCACTTGGGGAACCAACGCAAGGAGGCTTGCGATAAGCGCCGTCAGCTTTAGTCGGTTGGCTTTATGGATCGAATGGCTCACAGGAATGACTCGTCTCTCTCTTGAGTTCAGAATGATGTGACGATGGAGGGATCTGCCCGCAAACTCAATCCCTTCGTTGAAGGGATGGGGAATGGTATTGCTATAGCTGAAGTGGAACGATTTGATTTCCTTCTGTGATCACTGAAATTCGTTCCGCCGTTGGCTTCGCCACGCAGTTGCCCCGTTACAACGAGATCGTCACCATCCTCTTCAAGTATGGGTTTGCCGATGTCCTGAAGCTGGTGGCCTGGCAGCAGATCATGGGTGGGGAGAAGGGTGTCCTCGAGACCCATGCAACGGGTCTCCTATCCAAGCCTCCTCAGGAGCGTCTGCGTCTCGCTCTCGAGGAACTGGGGCCCACATTCATAAAATTCGGACAGATCCTGAGTTCCCGCCGCGATCTCGTTGACGGCATCTATTATGACGAGCTCTGCAAGCTTCAGGATAATGTGCCGACCTTTCCCGGGAGTCTTGCCAAGGAGATCTTTGCCCGTGAGATCGGAAGGACCGTGGGCGAGGCTTTCCTCGAGTTTGATGAGAAGCCCCTTGCCGGTGCCTCCATTGCCCAGGTCCATCGCGCCGTGACCCTGGATGGGGTGATGGTTGCCGTGAAGGTCCAGCGTCCCGACATCCGCCCTGTCATCGAGCAGGATCTCTCCATCCTTGTTGATCTGGCGAAGTTCCTTGAACAGCACGTTCCCGACTTTGCCTCGCTGAACCCCGTTGCCGTTGTTAAGGAATTCGCTGAAACACTGCTTAAGGAACTCGATTTCACCCACGAGGCGGGGAATGCGGAACGGTTCGCCGATCAGTTCCGTGGAAATCCTGCCATCAAGGTGCCGAAGCTCTTCAGGGAGCTGAGCGGTGAGCGGATCTTGACCATGGAGTTCGTTGCGGGTCAATCCGTCACCAAGACCGAGGCGTTGCGAGCCCATGGAGTCGATCCGGTTGTTCTTTCCGAGAGTATCTCAGGCCTGATCTACGAACAGGTCTTCACCCATGGTTTTTTCCATGGCGATCCCCATCCCGGCAATATGGCCATCATTCCCTCCAAGGATGTCCCCTGCGGCGGGGTCCTTGGGCTTTATGACTACGGGATGATGGGTGCCTTCTCCCCAAGTTTTCGCTCCAATCTGGCCCAACTCATTGCAGGCCTTGGCGAGAAAGACAACAGGCAGGTGATGCTTGCTCTGATCGATATGTCCGAGGATGGGAACGTCGCGGATTTCGATCGGATGCTGCATGATGTGGAAGACTTTAGCGACAAGTACCTGAACAAGCCGCTCTCGGAGATCAATCTCTCCCTTGTCCTGAACAACCTGCTCGAACTTCTCAGGACGCACCGTCTCCGGATGAAGGGAAGTTTCTATCTCGGGATCAAGGCGCTCTCCCAGGTGGAGGCGGTGGGTCGCTCTCTCAATCCCGGACTGAATTTCATCGAACTCGGCCGTCCCTACGCCGAGAAACTCATTGCAGGGAAATATATGCCTGATCATCTGCTGGAACTTCTAAAAAAGCTGGGAACGGCTTCCGTAGACTTCCTGGAGGTTTTTCCGAGCGACTTCCGTGTCCTCTGGAACCGGATGAAGCGTGGGGACGTGACGATTCCTCTTCAGCACCGGATCGACGCCCAGGGGATCGAGCCCCTTCGTGTCACTCTTGACTCGATTGCGAACCGCCTGGCGAATGCCATTGTCGCTGCCTCCATCCTGATCTGCTCCGCTCTCCTGATCCATTCCGGAATCCCACCAAAAATCTGGCATATCCCGTTGATCGGCTTGGTCGGACTCTGCTGGGGCGGCTACATGTGCCTACGTATTGCCCTCTCCACTTGGAAGCATGGTGGTCTTTGATGCCTACTGAGATCAGCAATTAGCGTTGCCCCTCGATCGTTCGCAATCTTAAGGTGGCGTGGTGAACCTCCGGATCGTTTTCTCACTGCTGATCATCCTGGTGACGATGACGGGTTGCGATCCGCAGATTAATGTCGCGGGGGCCTACTTTCCGGCGTGGTTAGCGTGCACCCTTGGTGGGTTGACCCTTTTTTGGGTATTACACTTAGTTTTCCTGAAAACGGGACTTCTACCTCACCTTTTCCCCCTGCCGTTCGTCTATGCGGCACTGATAATTTTACTTACCTGCATTCTCTGGTTGATCTTCTTTGCCGACAAATGAGTGATTCTAGGCCCCAGAGCAAAGCATTTCGGAAGCCGATCGGTATTCTGATTTCGGTGGCGAGTATTGTTGCCGCCGTCTATGTGGCTTTATTGGTCAATCAAAACATCTCCCGCAACCCGCGTACGGAGGATGCTCAGGTGCGTGCGAATGTGATTGGAGTGGCTCCCCAAGTTGGGGGTACGATTACGCAGATCCATGTGAAGGATAATCAACTTGTTCACAAGGGAGACCTGCTCTTTGAGCTAGATTCACGCCCCTATGAAGCGGAAGCCGAGAAGGCGAAGGCACAACTAGCCCTCACCGAACTCGAAATCCAAGCCTACAAGGACCAGATTACTGCCGCAGAGGCCGAACTCAGGCAGAGTCAGGCCAAAGCCGCCTATGCAGTCGATTATGCCAAGCGTGTCCAAGCATTAGTCGGCAATCTGTATGTGACCGTTGATAAGAACCAGTTGGCTCAGACTGAGGCCGCCACCGCTACCGATAAGGTAGCCCAAGATCAGGCAGCGTTGGACCGTGCTCGGAACCTGCTCGGAGAAAAAGGCGCCATCAATGTCCGCCGCACAGCCGCCGAAGCCACACTGAGGGATGCTGAGCTCAAGCTCTCTTATTGCAAGATCTACGCCACTTGTGACGGATATGTGACTAATCTCCAGATCACGCCCGGAACGTACGCGGCCGTTGGTGAACAGATCTTCTCATTGGTTGATAAGAAAATCTGGTATGTGCTGGCGAATTTCCGTGAGACCGATCTAAAGAGAATGCGCCCCGGCATGAGCGCTGATATCTACCTTTTGGCCGAATCGGGCATAAAACTCCATGGCATCGTGCAAGGAGTACCGAAGGCCGTCGTGGCGCTGAACACCCCTTCCAACAATGCCCCTGGTGGGGAGGGTTTGCTTTCTCGGGTTAACCCTACCATCGATTTCATTCTTCTGGCCCAGCGTTATCCCGTCAGGATCATTATTGACGAGCAGGAGGGACATTCCTTCCGTATGGGGGGTACGGCCTCTGTGATTGTCCACACCGCCAGCAATGTCGATGAGGGACTGAAAGTGATCCAACGGTTGCAGCAGGTGGAGGACTCGCCTTTTGTTTCCCCGATGGGCGCTGCGGGCCGAATTCCGCTCAATGAGTGACGCTTGGCGCCCGGCATGCAGATTGGCCTTGGCAGTGGCGCTGGCGTTGCTTGCCATCTTGGTCCTGAAGTATCCCCATTGTTTTAGGGCGATGCTTGCCGTTTCGCTTTTGGCTAACCTTCCCACCTTCCGCAGGAGCACGATGCGTCAGAGACTCCTGCTGGTCTGGGTTGCCGGGACCATGGGGAGTGTTGTGGAGGCTCTGTTCCTAGATGCTCCCTGGCTCTATGTCCCTTCCTACATGCTTCTGATCTTTGCAACGATGTCATTGGCCTCACGAAGCCGAGATTCAGCAACAATAACCCTGCTGGTCTATGGTTTGAGTGGATCTCTTATTTCCGGGAAAATTGCAGATTCGGCACCCATCATGGGGGGATTTTACCGTACGCTTGCCGTGACGATCGGGATTTTTGCGGCCGCCGCAGCCTTTTATATCATTCCACTGCGGAAGGGGTTCCGCCCACAACTTCCCGAGCCGGTGAATTTCGGCAACCGCGAGACCTTCTTTCTCGGTTTTGTGGGTGTTTCCTGCTTTCTAGTCGGACACACCCTGATTGCTAACAATAAAATCTTTGTCCTAATGGGAGGAATTCCTTGGGCGATACAGTTGCTTTCGGCGCCTGTTTCCGTACTGAGGGTTCGATTGGGAGGGGCTGTATTGGGAAGTCTTGTCGCCATAGCCACTCTCACCATCCTCTCGGCTTCCACGAATAATATCGCGATCTATATCACGGTGATCAGCTTCATTATGGGAACGCTTGGATATCTCGGGGCTAGCTTACCCCGGATCAAGCCCGGGTGCGCGCAGTTTGCAGTCTGTTTCATGATTCCTACAGGATTGCTCCCGGGTCCGATGCAAAATTTTCATCAAACATTTTCGATTATCGAGGGAATGTGGATCGGGATTATCCTAGCTTCCCTTCTCTACTTTTTGCACCAATGGTTACTTGGAATCGAAAGAGTGGTGGAAGGCTCCGCTCGCGAGGCCTAGGGAACCTGTTTTTTAATCCTCCCACTCGGGTATCTGGGATTCCTCTGCGGGATCGAACTCGTGACTTAATCTTTTCTTTTCGGCATCGCGTGTGCCCTGAGGGGTGAATCGAGCAACTGCGCGGGCAACTTCCCAGCGTTCGGTGAGATGCTCCGGTAGCTCCTCAAGGAAGCGGGAGGGGCGCTGGAAGGCCTCGCCATAGGCGGCATTCAGTCGGAGTTCAGGATAGGTGAGGTAGAGTTCATCCTTGCAGCGGGTGACACCGACATAGAAGAGGCGTCGCTCTTCTTCCAGGGCATTGTCATCCTCCATTGAGCGAGTCCCGGGGAACATTCCTTCCGTGAGCCATGTCAGGAAAACAGCCTGCCATTCGAGTCCCTTGGCTTGGTGGATGCTCGAGAGGCAGACGCGATCCTCCTCGTCATCACGTCCCGTGACCTCGCTGGTCTCGGTCCCTCCCAGCAGGGTGAGTTGCGCTAGGAATTCATCCGTTTGATCAAACTGCTTGGCATAGTTGGCCAGCGTGTTCAGATCGTCGCGGCGGGCCTCGTAGTTGGCGAACTTGGCCTGCATGTAGTCATCATATAGCGACTTCATGACGGCATTGATCATGTCGGAGGGGGAGGCCGGCACCCCCCTCGGGGCCAGTTCCGAGAGAGTAGTGATCAGTTGTGACCATGCTCCAATGGCTTTGGAGGGTGGCTTGCATCCTTTTTCGAGCAGGGGAAAACTCCGCCCGCCCTCAAGGAGTTTGATGGTTTGTTGCCAGAGATTCTCGGCGGTCTTGGTTCCAATGCCGGGTAGAAGACGCACCATGCGCTTGAAGGCCACCTCATCATTCGGGTTAATCGCGAATTTCAGGAAAGCCGCCACATCCTTGATGTGGGCCTGCTCGAAGAAGCGTAGACCGCTGGTGATGCCAAAGGGGATCCCTCGACGTGTGAACTCCAGTTGGATCTCCATCGAGTGGTAGTGGGCTCGGTAGAGCACGGCGATCTCCCGAAAGTCGATTCCCTCGTCGTGGAGTTCCAAAACGCGTTGGGCGATGAAGGAAGCCTGTTCATTGTTCGTCGCGAGAGGGACAAGAGCCGGCTTGGTGATTGCCTCCTTGCGTACGGCCCGGAGTTCCTTTGGAAACTGGCGGGGATTGTTAAGGATGGAGGCGTTCGCCAGTTCCAGAACCTGTGGAACGCTGCGGTAGTTCGTCTCGATCCGATGAACCACCGAATTAGGATAGCGCTTCGGAAACTCAAGGATGTTTGCAAAATCCGCCCCGCGCCACGAATAGATCGACTGGGCATCGTCTCCGACGACCATGATGTGCTTGTGAGGTGCTGCCAGCGTGTCGATCAGCCCTGCTTGGAGTCTGTTGGTGTCCTGGTACTCATCGACGAGGATGGCATGGAATCGCCGCTGGTAGGTGGCGGCAATCTCGGGATTGGTCAGGAGAAGTTCGTGGGTCTTGGAGAGGAGATCATCGAAATCAAAGGCATTCACTTCCTTCTTTCGCCCCTCGTAGGCTGTGGCGACTTGGGCGATCTGATCTTCCAAGTCAATGAAGTACCGGTAACGACGTGCCAGGAGGGTACGAAGAGAGTCTCCGGTATTGCATCCGAGACTGATTAGTTCTGCCAAGACCTGTCCTTTGGGAAAGCGCTTGTCGCTGGTACGGTATCCCAGGCGGGCCACCACTGACTCCAAGAGTTCCTCCTGATCCTCCCGATCCATAATGGTGAATCCTTGGGCGAAGCCCACGGCCTCAGGGTGACGTCGCAGAATCCGGTGGCCGATCGAATGGAAGGTGCCGCTCCAAAGTCCCTCAGCGGCTCCCGGAAGAAGCATATTGACTCGCTCCAGCATTTCTCGGGCTGCCTTATTGGTGAAGGTCAGCAGGAGAATCTCCCCGGGCCGATATCCTTGCTCCAGAAGCCAGGCGACCCGATAGGTCAATGTCCTTGTTTTTCCCGTTCCGGCTCCTGCGATCACGAGATGAGCGCCGGAGGGAGAAGTGACTGCAGTCAGTTGCTGCTCATTGAGTTCCTTGGCAAAATCAATGCCACTTCCTGATCCCTGCGCGGGGTGGAGCTGGTAGCTCCTGCTCATGAAGGCTGCTGATTCGAGAGCGTATGATGGTGGCGATGTTTTTTCACTTTGGGAGCGACTTGATTGCCCGAGTCCTGCGGAGCATGAGGCTTCCGGTTGGAGACCGTGGTTGTGGACTTACCCTCCTGGGGAAGGCCAAGAGCCCAGCGCAGCATGCGCGCAGAATCTGTAAAGACGCGTTCCTTGGTGCTCCCGAGAATGACCGTGATGACCTCTTTGCCGTTGTAGCTTCCGCTGGAGACGAGGCAATGCTTGGCCTTGTCTGTGTATCCCGTCTTCATCCCGGTGCAGAACCAGTTGTCCCTCATGGTTTGGTTCGTGTTGCGCAGCATATGGACATGGCCGTCGGCGTATCGGAAAGGAAGATATTTGGTCGCCATGATGGGGCGAAGAACGGGGTTGGCATAGGCGGCGCGAGCTACCTTCGACATATCCGCAGCCGTGGAGTATTGGTCATCGGCGGGCAGGCCGTTTGGATTCACAAAATGTGAGGAGTTCATTCCAAGGCTTGCAGCCTTGCTGTTCATCAAGTTGGCAAAATCTTCCAGGCTTCCTCCGGTATCACGGCCGAGAGCCCGCGCGACATCATTCGGGCTCTTCACCAGAAGTGCGGTGAGGAGAGTGCCCTTGGTGTAGGAGGTGCCCGGTTTTAACTGAAGGGTGGTGGGTTCAGCCATCTCATCAATGGGATCGATGACGACCTGCTTATCAAGGTTCCCATGCTCGGCAACGATGAGGGAGGTGAGGAGTTTCTGGGTGCTTCCGACGGGGCGCTTCTCGTCGGGATTCCTTTGAAAAAGAACATCCCCGGAATTGGCATCAACGACCACGACGGATGCTCCCTTTACATCTGGTGGTGGGGGCGTGGCGCCAAAGATCGGCATCGATAGTGAGAGGAGAATCAGCGGCAGGTAGGGCGACTTCATGAGGCGAGTGGAGCGTGAGTATTCTGTACGTAAAATAATGTGGAAAAAAGGACGTGCTAAGGAAGTGATGATTTTGGTGAATCAGAGGGCTGGCTTGCAACTGCTTTGGCAATGAGGGTTTCGATTGCCTGATCGCGTTGGGCTCCGAGATCCAAGGCGCGCTGATAATGTCGTCTGGCCAACTCGATCAGCGGGGGAGTCCTCCCTAGATAGAGCACGGCCAGATTGAAGTTCGCATCCGCATAGTTAGGGTCGAGCTCAACAGCTCGGCGAAGCTCTTGCTCCGAAGCCTCTCCCCAGCCCTTGCGACCTGCCGCCATACCGAGATAGTTGTGCGCTCGGGGATTGGTTTCGTCATGAAGGGTTGCTTGCGCAAGGCAGGCAAAGGCCTCCTCATCCCGTTTTTGTTCCAGGGCATTCATTCCGAGCAATTTCCAGGCAGCGGCATTATCCAGATCGAGGGAGAGGGCCTCCCTGAGCATTTTTCGTGACTCTTCTAGCTTCCCTAGTCGTGTCTTCACAGCTGCAGCACTGACTAAAAGAGAGGGGATCTTGGGGGTGATGCCGAGAGCACGGGAGTAAAGACTGTCGGCCTTATTCAGGCTTCCAGCAGCGAATGCCTTCTCCGCCTCTTTCCGTAGTGCGATCACCTCCGGCGGCATCTCACTTGGGGGGGCTTCAGGCGCCGTCGTGGCAACGGTTGTTTGGCCACAACTTCCGAGAATGATCACGAGAGCCCCAAGGGTGATCGCTCTTCTCATGATGATGACTTAGGCGAGGAAAGCTCAATCGAGCGATTTCTGGCAGCCCGTATGGAATCACGGACGATTCCCGGGAAGTCCTTTTGCTCCAACACACTGAGCCCGGCGGCTGTAGTTCCGGCAGGACTGGTGATTTCTGCACGCAGGGCCAGCGGAGTTTCACCGGTTTCATTCACGAGAGCGGCAGCTGCGGCGAGGGCTCCAGCAGCAAGGGTCTTTGCTATCTCAGGTTCCAAGCCACCGTCGATACCACCCTGCGCCATGGCTTCCAGCATTAGCAGGGCAAAAGCCGGACCACTTCCACTCACGGCAGTCACGGCGTCCAGATCATCCTCTCGGACGACAAGTGCTGATCCCACAGAGGAAAAAATCGCCGATGCCGCCGTGAGATCCTCCTCGTTGCAGGAGGGGTGGGGGGCCAGTGCAGTGATGCCCTTGCGAAGTCGGACTGCCGTGTTCGGCATGGAGCGAATGACTCTTGCTTTCCCCTCAGTCGCTTGAAAAAGCTCCTCGGATCGGATCCCTGCGACGATCGAAATCAGGAGCTTTCCCTCAAGTTCAGCGGCGACGGAAGCTAGGACTGCTGAGGCTTGTGCCGGTTTCACGCAGAGAAAGACGATTCCTGCATCACGGAGTGCCTCTGCGTTTGATACGGCAGACTTCACGCCGAGTGCAGAGGCTGTCTTCGCGGCTGATTCTGGGGTCTTCGCCGAAACAGTAACCCGATCCCCGATTGTCAGACCGGAGGCCAGCATCCCACGGACGAGAGCTCCTCCCATTTTCCCGGCTCCAAGCACTGCGTAATTCATGACCTTATTTTAAGGAAGAGATGCGATGGCGCAAGGCTTGCCGGTATGATACCGATCAAAACTCCCATCAACAGATGGCCACGTGGTTCGTGCAGGATCACTTGCGGAAACATCCCTTAGGCGATTAATTTGGCGACTGATGCTCTCCCTCGATCAATTGTCCCTGACTCTCGGAACTCAAGAGGACTCCCCCCGGCTTCTTTCCAAGATTTCCGCCTCATTCCAACGTGGAGAGTTCATCGCCGTGATCGGTCCCTCCGGTTGTGGAAAAAGCACCCTCTTGAAGATGATTGCCGGCATCGCCTCGGGTGAGGAGGAAGGAACTATCCATTGGGATGGACGGAACCTGGCGGAGGATGATTTCAATCCCTCGGAATTCGGCTATGTGCCGCAGTTCAGCATCGCCTATGAGGACCTGACGGTGGGGGAGTGCGTGGAGTATTCTGCCAGACTGCGAGTCAGTGGACAAACCGGAGAGGAGCGGGAAAAGATGGTGGAGCAGCTTCTCGGGGAAGTTGGTATGGGAGAGTTCCGTGAGCGTCCCGTGAAGGTTCTCTCGGGAGGACAGAAGCGCCGTTTGGCTCTCGCGATGGAGTTGGTAAGCAGTCCTCCGATCCTTCTTTGTGACGAGGTCACGAGTGGATTGGACCCACGCTCTGAGGACGAGATTGTGAATCTCCTCCGGAAGGTGGCCCGAGATGGAAACAGATTGGTCATCTCCGTCACTCATAGTCTCAAGCATCTCTCTTCCTACGATGCTGTGGTTGTCCTCTACCGGGGTGTTCTTACTTATGCCGGGCCTCCTGATCATCTCGCTCACTATTTCCGGGTGGAGGGTCCCGGACTTGTCTATGCGCAGTTAGAGAGTCGCGAGCCTGAGGGGTGGCAGTCCTCTTGGATGAAGCACTCAGCTTCCTTCCTGCAAGGCACCCGGGAGCAAGCAACTGAACGTGATCCTTCCGAGGTCAAGGCAGTCGTTGCTTCCGTGATCTGTCCGGAGTGTCGCTCGGAATATCCTGCCGGGGCCATGTATTGCAGGGAATGTGGAGCCAAGATGCTCAAAACGGAGGATGCCATAGCCAAAGCGACGAGTACGGAAGGCAAATCTGATCCTTCCCATCCCGCTCCCCTTTCCCAACTGGTGACACTGGTTGAGCGCCGTCTTCGCATCTTTCTGAGAAGCAAGGCACAGCTCTGGCTCCAAGCCGGCCTTGTGTTCGGTTTTCCATGCCTGGTTGCTGTCTTCGGTTGGAATGGGCTTCCTCAGATCAGAAACCTTGGGATGGGTCTTGATCTTAATGTCATCCAGCAACTCACCGAGGCCCGCGACTTTCTGATCCAGGCAAGCAAGGTAGGGAGCCTGGTCTCCGGAATCGTGATGTTCGAGGTCATCCTCCTGACCCTCATGGGGGCCAATAATTCAGGCCGTGAAATCGCTGCGGAGCGCCAGATTTTCGAGAAGGAGAAACTCTCCGGCTTGAGTCCTGCTTCCTACATCGCCAGCAAGGTCCTGTTCCTTGGTATTCTCTCCGCGATCCAGTCCCTTTGGATGGGACTCTTCATTCATTATACGTGCGCTTTCCCAGGTGATTTGCCTTCACAGTTGCTTTTCCTCTTTCTGGTCAATGCAGCGATGACATCCATCTGTCTTGCTATCTCCTCCTTCATGTTAACTGCGGAACAGGCCTCCATGGCTTCCATCTATCTAGTCGGTTTCCAGTTGCCTCTCTCCGGTGCCGTCCTGGCTCTACCCTCTTGGTTGGGAATGATCGCGCGTCCCTTCATCGCCGCCTACTGGAGCTGGTCCGGAATCCTGCAGTCACTAAGAGGGGAGCGGTACTACGACATCGTCGTCATGGTGATTCAGACAAGCCTCTCACTCACGCCCCTTTGTCTCTGGGTGCTCGGGATTCACATCGGGGTAGGTATCCTGCTGGCTTATCAGGGGTGCCTGAAGACACGGATGGAGTGAGTGAAGGTTGACTCCTTTGGGTGTCTCCGGTAATATAATTATTAATGACACGAAATCCAGCATCAGGCGATGCAGGTGATCTGCTCAGGAATTCTACCCTCTACAGGGAGTTCCAAGCGGAAAGGGAGGAAATTCTCCGTCACAAATGGTGCGAAAGTGAGAAGCATGGTCGTGACATTGGATTTGAAAAGGCACTTCTCGATTGGATGACGAAGCATCGCACGTCTTGGCGTCAGGCCCGTGCGGCAGCCAAAAAAACAGCCGGCTAGCCACTACTTCTACATTTCCTCTTCTCTATTTCCTTTAAGGGGGCCCCGCGAGACCACCAAGGATCATGAAACCAACCGAATCAACCAAGACGCCCGTTAGTTTATCTCAGCCTCCTCCAGCGGGTGCGTTGGGAGAGTTCACCGTGGTCATGGATGCTGACTCAATCCGCAAGGCAATCCGTCGCATCGCCCACGAGATCATCGAGCAGAATCAGGATCTTTCACGATTGGTCATTGCAGGAATTCCCACACGGGGAAAAATTATCGCAAGTCGCATCGCTTCTCACATTGCCGAGATTGAGGGGATCACTCCGGAGTTGGGAGTTGTGGATGTCTCCATGCATCGTGACGATCTTGCCACAAGGATCAGTCTGAGCGCTCTGGAGCCAACGGAACTTCCGCTGGATCTTGACGGCCGCCCCTTGGTGCTGATTGATGATGTCCTCTACACGGGTCGCAGTTGCCGTGCCGCCATGGATGCCATCGCCTCCTTTGGTCGCCCCTCACGGATTCAGTTGGCGGCTCTGGTCGATCGAGGTCACCGCGAACTGCCGATCCGCGCAGACTTTGTCGGCAAGAACGTGCCCACGTCTTTTTCCGATCGGATCAGGGTCCGGTTCGAGGAGATCGACAACGTTCCTGATTCGGTGGCCCTTGTTCACATGACGCTTCAGCAAGCAACTTCCTCTTCTCAATCATGACCACGCAACTTTGGAAGCATAAGGATCTCTGCGCCCTTGCGGATCATACCCCCGAGGAGTTGATCACGATCCTCGACACGGCAAAGGCCTTCAAGGGGGTGGGAGAGCGCAATCTCAAGAAAGTCCCGGCACTTCGCGGAAAGACATTGGTGAACTTTTTCATCGAACCGAGCACCCGGACCCGTATTTCCTTCGAGCTGGCCGCGATGCGCCTGAGTGCCGACGTGGTCAATATCTCCGCCTCCGCCTCGAGTCTGGAGAAGGGTGAGACCCTTCTCGACACAGCCCGTAATCTGGAAGCCCTCCGTGCCGATCTCATCGTCATCAGGCACAAGTCCGCTGGCAGCGCCCGCTTCCTGGCAGATCGACTCGATGCCTCCATCATCAATGCAGGCGACGGCGCGCACGAGCACCCCACCCAGGGACTTCTCGACGCTTTCACGATCCGCGAGAAGCTTGGCCGGATCGAGGGAGTCCGCGTGGCGATCGTCGGTGATATTCTTTTCAGTCGCGTGGCTCGCTCCAATATCCAGCTTCTCACAAAACTCGGCGCTGAGGTGACGCTGGTTGGCCCCTCCACCCTTGTTCCCTCAACATTCGCTTCCCTCGGAGTCAAGCTGGCCCACAGCATTGATGAAGTTTTGGAACAGGTGGATGTCATCAACCTCCTGCGTATCCAGCATGAGCGTCAGCGTAAGGAATATTTTCCCGGAGTAGGGGAGTACACATCACGGTTCGGTCTGACGAAGAAACGTGCCGCGCGGATTAATACCGAATGCCTGATCATGCATCCCGGGCCGATGAACCGCGGTGTCGAGATCGACAGTGATGTCGCGGATGGGAGGGGAAGTGTCATTCTCGATCAGGTAACCAACGGTCTGGCCGTCCGCATGGCCGTTCTTTACCTTTGTTCCGGTGGAGCACCCTTTGCTCCGGTTGCTTCCAATACACTTTCATGAACACTTCACTGCAAATCAAGGGAGGCCGAATCATTGATTCGGCCAATGGAATCGACCGGATCGGAGATCTCTTTGTGAGAGATGGCCTCATCGTCGGTTCGCTTCCCAAGAGTGAAAAAGACGTTGAGGTCATCGATGCTACCGGCAAGGTGGTCTCGCCCGGTCTCATTGACATCCATGTCCATTTCCGTGAACCCGGCCAATCACACAAAGAGACGATCGAGACCGGTGCTCGATGTGCTGCCGCCGGGGGCTTCACCACGGTGGTTTGCATGCCGAACACGTCGCCTGTTGCCGACAGTCCTGCGACGATTGCTTGGATTCAGGAGCGCGCCGCCTCCACGGCCTGCGTGAATGTCTTTTGTACGGGAGCCATCACCAGGGGGCTTTCCGGCGAAGAGATGGCTCCGATCGGGGCACTTGCTGCAGCGGGAGTTGTGGCGCTGACGGATGACGGCCGTTGTGTTCAGAACCATGGGGTGATGCGTCGTGCCGTGGAATATGCCCGCCAGTACGGATTGCCCATCATGGATCATTGCCAGGAGTCCACCCTGAGCTCCGATGGAGTCATGAATGAGGGTGAGTGGAGCACCCGGCTCGGTCTGCCGGGATGGCCCGCCATCGCTGAAGATCTCATTGTTGCCAGAAATATCCTGCTCGCCGAGGAGACGGGGCATCCCATTCACTGCCAGCACATCAGCTCGGCACGCAGTGTCCGCCTACTCCGCGAGGCCCGACGTCGCGGCGTTCCGATTACGGCCGAAGCCTGTCCCCATCACATTGCTCTCACCGACGGCGAACTGAAGACCTTTGACACGAACTTCAAGATGAATCCTCCCCTGCGTACGCAGGCTGATATCGACGAGATCATTGCCGGCATCGCGGACGGGACCATCACCATCCTCGCCAGTGATCATGCCCCGCACGCCACCTATGAGAAGGAGGTGGAGTTCGATCGTGCACCTTTCGGTATTCTGGGACTGGAAACGGAGCTGGCACTCTTCCTGGAGATCCTGCTTCATCAGAGCAGGGCTCTTACACTGCCGCAAATCCTTGGAATGCTGACCATCAACCCCGCCAAGTTCCTTCGTCTCGATCGGGGAACTCTCTCCATCGGTGCCCCTGCTGATATTACGATCCTGGATCCGGATCATGCCTGGACCGTTGATAAGAACGCTTCGGCATCACTCTCACGGAACACTCCTTTTCATGGTCACTCCCTGCGTGGAAGAGCCCTGCGAACGATCGTTGGAGGAAAGACCGTCTGGGATCTGGAAAACGGTTTCAGAAACTGAGGAATTGATTTTTAATTTGGAACTCAGGAACTCAGGAAGGGGAATGAAAGCATGTTGCTTTCCACTTAATCGTTTCCTGGTTTTTACCTTCTTCAGTTCCTGAGTTTCTTATTTATATTTTCAGTCTAATGGCCCTCTTTTTTTCCCTGTGAGTAATTCTGTCTCCCCCTTCACCCTCCTCAAGACTGATGCCTCTAGTAAGGCGCGGGCAGGAATCCTTCATACACGTCGCAGCGATGTGGAGACCCCTGTCTTCATGCCGGTGGGAACTCAGGCCACGGTTAAGGCCGTCTCTCCCGACGAACTCCGAGCCCTGGGTGCGAAGATTATTCTCGGCAATACCTACCACCTGCATGTTCGGCCGGGCGAGAAAGTCATCGAAGAGATGGGGGGCCTTCACCGCTTCATGGGTTGGGATCGATCGATTCTGACCGATAGTGGGGGATTCCAGGTCTTTTCCCTCGCGAAGCTTCGCCGCATTACCGAGGAGGGGGTTCATTTTCAGAATCATCTCGACGGCACACCCACCTTCATTGGCCCCGAGACCTCCATGCAGATCCAGCGTGATCTTGGTAGCGATGTGGTCATGGCATTTGACGAGTGCCCTCCATTCCCCTGCACCTACGATGAGGCAGCAAAGAGTCTCGATCTCACGACCCGCTGGGAGCGTCGCTCCCGCGAGTGGTGGCGTACTCAACCCGAAGAGGGACGCCCCCTGCTTTTCGGCATCGTTCAGGGGAGTTCCCATGCCGATCTCCGGGAGAAATCAGCTCGCTCGCTTGTCGAAATCGGCTTCGACGGTTATGCGGTTGGTGGTGTCAGTGTCGGGGAGCCTGAGTCCGAGATGATGAAGGCAGTCGAATCGAGCGTTCCGTTCTTGCCAGAGAGTGCCCCCCGCTATGCTATGGGGCTTGGTACACCCCCTCAGTTGGTCGAGATGGTGGCACGGGGGATCGATATGTTCGACTGTGTCCTTCCTACGCGGATCGCCCGCAATGGCACGGCCTTCACGGCAAAGGGAACCATGAATCTCAAGAACGCCCCTTACACCCGGGATCCTCTCCCGATTGAGGAGGGATGTACCTGTCCCGCGTGCACGACCTTCTCACGCTCCTACCTAAGGCATTTGATCAAGGCCGAGGAGATCCTCGGACTGCGTCTTGTCTCACTGCATAATCTTCACTTCTACCTCTCCCTCATGAGGAAGATCAGGGAAACGATTCTGGATGGATCGTTTGCAGAATTCCGTAAGGAATTCGTCGCTGGTTACCGCGTCTGGAATGCGGAAGAGAAAGAAGTATAAATGTGGAACTCAGGAACGGAACTGAAGAAGGAGACACTCTTCCTTGAAGGTTTTATTCAATGAGACTCAGTTTTTAGAAAGCACCTTGAACTTCTTCCTGCTTTCCTGAGTTCCATATTTTAAATCTCTCGGCAAGTAAGCTTGAGATAAGCTTCCTCGTATCAGCCATTAAGGCTGATACTACCAACTCTGGATCGAGTATTGGCGGCAGTAGTCGTATTTCGTTTCGAATCCAACCTCTGGTGGGAACTCCGAGTAGCCCGAGTTGAGCCACTGAATGTTGTTGTTGTAAGGAGGTTGGTAGGTGCCGTGCTGGGTAGGGAAGGGGAAGGTCACTGTTTCAAAGATACCATATCCAAGACGAGCAAAGGTTCTGCCAAGACCACGGACAAGACCATAACTGAATGCGGCGGAGTTACCATCCGTGTAATTCACATCCGACATTGAATCAATGATCTCCGTGGTGCCATAGAGCATATTCGCAATACCACGACCCAGTTTACGAGTCGGTCCTTGGTCGGATGCTGGGGGAGCCTGAATGTCTGCAAAAACTAGCGAGCTGGTTCCTGAGAGGAAAAGGGCAATCAGAATGAGGGGAATCTTTTTCACGGGTTGGTATGAATGACTTTTTTTGGTGCTTCTTGGCAAGATTAAAGTAGTGAATCCGAATATTGCTTGGGCGCTGTCATAACTCCCTTCGAGGACTCTTCCTGGAGAGGGAAGTGAGCGAGTGGTGTGACCGGAGCAACTCCCAAGGGACGGACCCACTCCCGTTGTCCATTTGCTGAGGCATTACCGCTGGCGTAGGCTGTGAGGAACATCTCCATCCTAGCATCGATATTGTCCACGAAGTGAAGCAAGGCGGCCTCGGGAGTTTTGGGAAGAACAGGTGAGCCGAATTCAAGCTGTCCATGATGAGAGGCCACTAGATGGAGAAGATGAATGCGGACATCTTCCGATGCCGGTACCATGGTATCCCAGCCTTCCTTGGGAAGATCACGCCAGAGCATATTGACCAGCTCGATGCCTATCGAAAGATGCCCCAGCAGTTCGCCACGCGGTTCCGTCTCGATGCCGAAGCCCCGTACCGGAGGACATGTTTCCCAAAGCTTTCCCGTGTCATGGAAGAGAACCCCAGCAATGAGCAGGTCGCGATGGAGTTCGGGATAGACCGTGCAGAGCGCCAAGGCCGATTCCATCATCCGCGAAGTATGTTCCAGAAGCCCTCCTCGCCGGGCATGATGATTCCCTCGGGCCGCAGCCGCCCTGCGAAAACGTGAGCCATGTTGGACAAGGAAGCGATGGCACAGGGCCTTCATCCTCGGATCACGGATGCTGTCCACCGCATCGGTGATGATAGCGTAGGCGCGATCCAGCAGGACGATCCTCTCGGCAGAGCCCTCCAGCAAGAGATCCACCGACTCGTCGGGGAGAGGAGTCATTTCCCAGCCTTTGGCATCGAGACCATAGGCAGAGCTATGGCTGAACTGTCCTTCGATCATGACGAACTCCTCGGGCTTTGCACCTGAGCATGACTCAAAGGCTACGCTGTCAGCCCAAGCTCTCAGCGTGAGGCTCTCAGTGGCATCCCTGAAGATTGCCTCAAAGAATGGCTTCCCATTGGAGGCCTCCTTGCGCATAATCTTTTCGATCTGGGCATGCACCACCACCTCCTGTGGAGAGTATTCACGAGCAGCTTTCTTTAGTTCTGAAATGGTCATCAAGGGCATAGTGGAAATAGTGAATAGAAGTGAGACTAATGAAATATGGAACTCATGAAATTAGGAAAAAATCAGAGAAATAAAATTGAGAGGAAGAAGCGGCAAGATGAGGTGCTTCAGGATGAATTGATAACATGCAAGTTCATCAAGCAGGGGCTTCAACTCGTCAACTTTAGTTCCTGCTTTCCTGAGTTCCATATTTTCATACTTCCCGTCACACAATCAGCATGCAGTCGCCATAGCTGAAGAATCTGTATTTTTCGTGGACCGCCTCGTCGTAGGCCTCCATGATCAGTTCCCGTCCTGCGAACGCACTCACCAGCATCAGTAATGTTGATCCTGGCAAATGGAAATTGGTTAGGAGCATATCAACTCTCTGGAACTGGTAGGGTGGACGGATAAAGATGTCTGTCGATCCACTCGTTGCTACGAGTTCACCCGGTGGCTGAGATTCCAGAACGCGGGTCGAGGTTGTCCCGATGGCGACGAGGCGTCCTCCATGATTCTTGGTGGAGTTGATGCGAGCCGCCGCGTCGACCGGTAGTGTGTAGTGTTCCAGGTGCATCCTATGCTCCAAGAGATTCTCGGATTTGACCGGTTGGAAGGTGCCGGCCCCCACATGCAGCGTCAGGAAGGAGTGAGGGATCTTAGCGAGGATTTCCGGAGTGAAGTGCAGTCCTGCGGTGGGAGCTGCGACAGATCCTGGATCCTGGGCGAAGACTGTCTGATAACGCTCCTTGTCCTGAGCATCAGCCGGACGATGAAAGTAGGGAGGGATCGGCATTTCGCCATGTCTATCCAGATCGGGTGGAGCGGCGAACTCCAGCAACCGAGTCCCATCCTCATGGATCCCGAGGACTGTAGCCTCTGTTCCGGCCACATCGACACTGGTGCCCTGGCGCATCTTCTTCCCGGGACGAACCATGGCTGACCAGCGGAGCGGGGAATGTTTCTCGAGCAGCAGGATCTCGATCTTTCCCGTAGGATCGTGCAGGCGAGCTGGAATGACCCTGCTGTCATTAAGGATGACGAGATCCGTTGGCGTGATGAAAGAGGGGAATTCTGTAAAATGCTGATGAGAGATCGTTCCGGTGCTTCGGTCGACAACCATCATCCGGGACTGCTCGCGCCTCTCAGTCGGCCGATTGGCTATCAGTTCCGAGGGAAGATGGTATTGATAGTCGGAGAGGCGCGAGGACATCGAAGGAAAATGCTGAAGGATGAAAGCTCAAGTATGAAGAAAAACCGGAGGCTCGGACTCGATTTCCAAGGCTTCGGAATCTTCTTTCAGTCGTCTGATTTGTTTTGACAGAAAAGCCCAAAGCCACAGATAAAGTACGACCGATCATGACTCTCCCAACTTCCCCTCTCAAAGCCTGCTTCAAAGTCACTCTAGGTGCCCTGCTCCTGTGCATGATTCCGCAGCTTCATGCGGGTGCCTCCAACAAGAACGGTAACCCTTACGGCAACGGAACTTTCTTCCAGACTACCGGTACCTTCAGCGCGGTGGTGCGTGGTGAGAATCTCAGTGGAACCATTCTCTTCAGCACAGGAGAGAGTACTAATGGCGTCAGTACCAATTCCTCGGGTTCCTCAGTCATTGTATTTCAAGGCAATACCTACATGGGAAATTCCGCAGGAATGTGGAACCCTTCGTCGGGTACCATCGATGGTCAGATCTGGGGTGGGCAAAGTCTTTCCGGAACCAACTCCTCGACTATTTACCCTGAGATTTTCAACACTAATAATTTTCCGGTCTATATTAATGTGACGACCAATATTCAAGGAACAGTTCAGGGCACCTCTGTAATCAACGGTGTAACAAATACAACTTCAATTCCTACAAATTATATAATTACTAACACTATTGCTCTGGAGCCGCAAGGAACCAACATGGTGCAAGATGGGGTTTATATGAATGGATCCTTTGACGGGAATGTTCAGAACAGTTATCCGAACCAGACATTTACAGCCTCTGGCACCCTAATTCAACAGCAGTTGACGCAACAAACGCCTTTTGGAGTTACTAATAGTGGTCCTGCAATCACGGGAGTGGAAGGAACACTTCCCGTACAGGTTTCCTACAGCAATATCCCCATTACCGTTCAGGGAATCCGTGTGGCTGATACCTACACTTCGTTCAATACGGTTAATCAACAGTCGAATGTTCCTTACTCTGCCATTTATTATACGGTGACGAATCCTCCTCAGTAGGAGTGATGTGAGGGAGAAAAAAGTTATTCTCCCTATTTTTAAAGCCTACTCATCAACTCCATGTTGATACGTCCTATAAGACATCAAGGAGTCACTCTCATCGAACTGATTGTAGTCATTGGGATCGTGGGGATCCTGATGGCGTTGCTTTTCCCCGCCATCAGCACCATTCCAGCAAAGGCAAATGAGATCGTCTGTATGTCGCATCTCCACCAACTCTGGATTCACTTTGCTCCATGTGCCACGGAGCCTGATGGGTGGCCTCAGTTGCCGAAGGGAGTGAAGCCGGGTTCTCCGGAGGAGAGCCAGTTCTGGCTTGAGTATTCCAGTAATAATCTGGATGTTCTTCCCGCCTTGTGGCTCTGCCCTACCATCGAAAGGATCGCTCAGAGAACCCAAGGCACCATTAAGACTCCACGGATCGATTATCTCCCCACGCTTTTTGACTCCCGTCCCGGAACACCGAACCGGTGGCCTGCGATGCCTTGGTTCAGCGAGATCGCCAATGTCCATGGTCATGGGAACCTGACGGTTCGGGCCGATGGCTCTGTCCAGCCTTCAGTCCCCATTGGTTCGGGGGGATCAGCAGGATCCTCACAGTCGCAGCCCTGAAAAGATCTCTTCCGATGAGCCGGTTTGATTCGATCGACTTACATCGCCTGATTGGTGTTTACGGTATTCCCAGGTTGGTTTTACTAGCTGTTCTATCCTGCCTCCTAAGTTGCCTTGCAGGTGTACTCCGTGCTGATATCACCATCACTCCTTCGGGGAAGGGGATCGGACAGGATCGTCGGGGGGGAGTCTCTCCCACCGTGCTTCTTAGACCTGTCACTGGTGAGCTGATCCGCGGGGGAGAGGTTGATTTGCTTATTGCAGTAGCTTCTCCAAATGGAGGCAAGGTCTTACTCCAGATCTCCAAGCCCCCCCGCTTCGGATCGCTGCAGAGTCTTGAGAACCGTTCCTCCGCAGCTTTCCTCTATCGCTATGTGAATGACAGCGCGGTTAAGTCCGAGGAGGATTCCTTTGAATTCCGGATCCAGGCTCCAGGTCAGGCTTGGAGCACTCATACTGCGTCGATTCGGATCAAAGACCCCCCTGGTTCGCTCTCCGTCATTCCCGGGAAGATCGACTTCGGCAAGGTGGCGATCGGATCGACCGCACGGAGAACCATACTTCTCTGCAATAGCTTTGGAGCCGCCGTTTCCGGTACGCTCCTTCTTCCCGCTCCCTGGTTCGTGATCGGCGACGGCGCATTCTCGCTTGCCGAGAAAGAGACGCATTCCTTTGAGATTGAATTCAGGCCTACGGAATCCAAGGAGGAGAGTACGGAGCTCAGGGCCGCTCCAGAGATTCCTAACTTCCCATCCGTACTAGTCTCAGGTGAAGGGATCGTTCCCTTCCTGATCGACACCACGAGTGCGATAGTCAGCACAGAGCATCCGAAGGCTGTCTTTCACATCACGAACTCCTCGGCCCAAGAGATGACCATCGATTGGACCGATGATACCGGACTCCTCTGCTCCCTTCCTGCAAGGATTCCTCCTCAGGGAAGCGGAGAAGTTTGGCTATCGATTGGCTCCCTTCATCTGGAAAACGAGGAGAGGAGAGAACTTCATCCTGCGCTCCGGGATGGGAATTTCACGCTCCCGCTGGAGATCGTCGCACTCGGGCCTCAGGGGAAAATTTCCATCAAAGCTCTCCAGTATCAGCCGCTATCCACGCAGGAGCATCTTCCGATTACCCTGCGCGGTGTCATCGAAAGCACCTCCTCCGTGGAGCGCACGCTGGAGCTGCGTTATCAGGACAGGGGATTGACGCCACACCTTGTTACGAGAAATGTGACGATAGCGCCCCACGGATCGCAAGTATTTCCGATTTCCTGGAGTTCCGATCAATCGGGAGAATTCATACCCGAGGCAACGTTACTTGAATCGGGTCGCGTGATTGCCAAGGCCCAGTGGAAGATTTCCGTGAGGCATCCCGACTCACTTCCCCGGCCGCTCACACCGCTGCTCAAGGAGTCCAAGCCCTCCTCCTCGATGCCCACAGGAGGCTTCTACAGACTCTCAGCGAGGGATAATGACAAGGTTGCACCGAGTCTGAGCGCCTCTCTCCAACAGGGCTTTCTCTGGAATTCCCTCGTGCTACACTGGCGTTATTTGGGGGAGGGGAGTCCATGGTTTATCATCGAGGAGAAAGTTACGAGAAATGCCCTGACAGATAGAACCGGAGATAGTGGAGACGAAGCAAACTCATGGCGCAGGCTTCAGGTCACTCCTACTTCCCAGAGTGGAGCTTGGAGTGCTGGATTCTCGATGCCATGGCCCGGTGAGCATGTCTACCGCATCTATCCCGAGGGACACGACATGGTGATCATAAGTCAGGTTACCTTGCCTGTGACTTGGACCATGTACGCTTGGCCAGCCATCAGGGCAATCCTGGGCCTCCTGTTCCTGATCTGCCTGATTAAAGTCCTGAGGGAGAGGCTTTGAAATAAAACTACATCAAGAAATCTCTCCCCACACAGATTAAGGTGAAATAAGAACTCACACGGAGGCACGGAGGGCGCAGAGGTTTTTAATGAAAAATTGATGGGCTCAACAAAGCATTGTTCGATAGCGTTTATCGCAACGAAGTAGAAGAAAGCCACAAGATGCACAGAATGCACGAATGCATGGGGAGTGTTAGTGCTATCGGATGCTTGAAATGTACTCATCACCATCCGAGCGATACGCGATAGCTCCATGCGAGAGTTGAATTCGCTGAACTCCCTCATTCAGGAAAGGTGGGAATCAGAAAAGATGAAGCCACAAAAGGCACAAGAGACACATAAAAAGAAGATATCCCTGCCAGGACTCGATTCTTATGGGATGCGTCAACTGGCTTCTTAGAACCATTCTTTCATGGCTACTCATGAGCAAGTGTTGTCAAATCAGGCCCAGAAGCCGTTAAGGTTAAAGCTTCAGATGACTGTCCTGGTAGTGACTCTTAGATAATGGAGGTATTATTACCCCAAGAGAAGGTGCCTGTGACACCCGTGAGGTGGGCGACGTGCTCCGCTGCGAGGGTGTCCTGATAGGTGTAGATATCAATAATACCAGCACCCCCTGAAACAGTTTGGTAACCAGCGGAGCCGACATGACCAGTTCCGAAGTCATGGAGTTGGAGTTTATCAGCACCGGCACCAGCGGCAAAGTCGGTGATGGTTGCCACATTCGTGCCACCATTTCCATAGGCATTCTTGGTGTCACCGGATCCAGCCATAATAAAGAGATCGGCACCTAAACCACCGGTAAGAGTATCGCTGGCCGAGTTGTTTGCAGCGGAGCCACTCCATGCCTGTAGGGTATCATTGGCACTACCACCGATCAGGGTGTCCGTTGCAGCTCCTCCGAAAAGAGAACTGGCTGATCCGCTGGCGCTGTTATCCAACTTCACAGAAGTTGTTTGGTAGGCGGCGGCACTCAGTAGTGTCGTGCTGCTTCCTCCGACAACTGTAGAGATATTTGCCGACTCTCCAGAGGCACCAAGTGTTACCGAAGAAGCACCTGTTAGAGAGAGAACCTCTATGCCCGAGACTTTTGAGAAGGCATTATTTAGAGTGACCGCGGAGGTGATGGCGAGAGTATCAGTGCCAGTTCCTCCGGCGATGGAATTGTTCCCAAGCAGAGCGGAGTTAGCGATAGAGATGCTATCGTTGCCGGAACCTCCAATAAGGGTGAGATTATTAGTAAATGTGGCAGTCTGAGTGAGGGTGCTGTTTCCGGAGCCACCATATACTGTGTGAAGGCCCGCATTAAGCGCATTTGAATCAAGCGTTATTCCGGAAGCTCCCGTCAGCGAAATTCCCTGAATCTGGCTCAGTGGTGCAAGTTGGGTGTCAGTAATTGATCCAGCCTGCGTGAATAAGACTGTATTATCGAGAGTTGATCCTCCACTCACAATGTAGGCCGCGGCAAGTTGTGTTCCAGTTGTGAACTCAAAGAGATTATTCCCGCCAGATGCGTAGGAGGCATAGAGGCTATCGATTCCACCGTTTCCAACAATGGTGTCATTTCCGTAGTAACCAACAATCAGATCGTTGCCGGTTCCTCCCTGGAGGTAAGCTGCGTATGTTGTAAGAACAGTATCTCCAATCGTTCCACTGACAGCGCCACCATACACTGATGTGATTCCGGCATATGCTGCGACACCATATAATGCTACTTGCGATGCACCGGAGAGAGATAATGCGTCAATGGAATTTGCGGCAATATTATAGAACTGGTCGTTCAAAGTGACTGGCTGATCGATTTGTAGCGTATTGGTTCCGACTCCGCCTGTTATGGTTGCAGAGGTAAAGTTAAGAGGGGTGGTAAACTCAATCAGGGAAGTGCTTGATGCCTTACCGTTACCCAACTTGATAGAATCATCAACGTTGGACGCCACGATCGTATCACTGCCCCCGCCGCCAATGATCGTACTGCTCTTGCCATAGGCAACAATGGTGTCATTTCCAGTGTTATCCAAGTTTCCAATGATTGAGTCATTGTCCCCATTACCAATCAGAGAGTTGTTGACCTTTGACCCACTCGCAGTTGTGCGACCACCAATAAGCGTGTTGTAGGCAGCACCTACAAGAGTGTTGGTATTGAAGGTTGTGACATTAGATGAAGACAAATCACCACCACCAAGCCAGTTGTTCGTCGTGGTACTGGTCAGGAAGTTGTAAGCGCCACCGCCGAAGAGTGATGTTCCCGTATTATTGGTGGTGAACACATCGCCCCCATAGAAACCCTTGATTGCTTTAATCCCATTATTCTGAGCGTTACTGCCTAAGATTGCCGAAGAGGCACCGACCAATGAAATTGTCTGTACCCCATGGAGATTTGCCAGGCTTGCATCGGTGAGATTCGCCTGATCATTAATCGTTAACAGATCATTGATTCCACCGCTGCCCACGATGGTGTCATTGGCAAAGAGTCCTGTATTGTAGAGGAAGAACGTGTTTGTACCGCTTCCACCGACCAGACTTAGATGGAGAGTGTCTGCAGTTGTCTGGGTGAAACTATTGGTGCCGGGACCGGAGGCCGCGATCAGGGTTGTCCCTGTGGTCTGTGCATTATCTCCTAAGAGTATCTGAGAACCTCCCTTAAGTGAGATGTTTTCGATGCTGTGGAAGTTTTTGAAAGAGAAATCAGAGAGAGTATCTTTGTCAGTGAGTATGAGAGTATCCCCTCCTGCTTCACCGGTTAAGGTGCTGATGCCCATGGCATAGGCATTGGAGAAGAGGAAGAGGTTGGCTGCAGAGCTACCTGTGAGGGAATCGGCGCTGGAAGTATTGGCCGAAGCGTCGATGGTGAGTGAGGAGGAGTAGGCAGAGGCGTCGAATGTGTCGGCATTGGTGCCTGCAATGACGGTGCTGAACCCCGAGGTTGTGCCGTTAAAGGTGACACTTGATCCCGTGCCGAGAGTCGAGCTCGCAAGAGTTAGGATCTCAATAGCCGAATCTTGAGCGAAGGAAGTGGCAGCGAAGGTTCCTGGAGCGGTCAGTTGGAGGGTGTCGATGGCTGACCCTCCAGTGAAGGTACTGTTACCGAGTACCTTTGAGTTCGAAGAAAGGAAGTCAGTGCCAAAGGCGGAGGAGCCGATAAAGGAATCGCTACCCGTACCACCTGCGACGGTATCAGTAGAGGCATCAAGGGTGAGAGGGACGTTGAAGTTGGAGGCATTGAGGGAAACGCCGCCATTGGCAGCAACTACTGTAGCGATGCCTTCGGTATGAGCATACTGGCCGATGGTGTCGTTGGCGCCGTTGGCAAGTTGGAGGATCTGGAAGTTCTTGGTATTGCCAAAGGCATCGTTGAAAGATCCAGCACCGATGGCCAGAGTGTCGTTACCTGAGCCGCCGTCGAGAAGGATGGCGGAGGTGAGTTGGGAGGCGGCGGAGAGGGAAACGAGGTCATTGCCAGCACCGGCGTTGAGGTTGGAAGAGGAGCCGTTGACGATGAGGGTATCGTTGCCAGCGCCACCGACGAAGGTGGTGGAGAGGGTGCTGCCGACTAGTGAACTGTTAGAAGAGTTGGAGGCATTGAGGAGAACGCTCTTAGAGAAGGTCGAGGCGTCGAGGGTGGAGGATCCAGTGCCACCGTAGAGGGAGGAGATGCCTGCAGAGGCAGCATTGGTGCCAAGCACAACGGAAGAGGAACCCGAGAGGGAAAGAGCCTCAACACTGGCAACCTTGGAGAAGGCATCATTGAGAGTGGCGGAGGAGGCGAGGGCGATGGTGTCGTTGCCTGAAACACCTGAGATGGAATCGTTCGCAAGGAGAGCGGAGTTGGCGATGTTGAAGCTATCGTTGCCCGAGCCGCCGACGAGGGTGAGGGAGAGGGTGTCGGAGGCAGTTTGGGTGAAGGTATCGCCACCGTTGCCGCCGAGGATGGTGGCAAAGCCCGCGGTTTGGGCATTGGTGCCGAGGGTGGCGGAGGAGGCACCCGAGAGGGAAAGAGCCTCGAGGGAAGTGATGTTGGCGAAGCTGGAGTCAGCCAGGTTAGAGGCTGCGGAGAGAGCAAGAGTATCGCTGCCTGAGCCACCGGAAACGGTGCTGGCATTGACGACGATCGGATTGGAGAAGAGGAAAGCGTCTCCGAGGGAGGAGCCGACAAGGGAATTAGCACTTGCAACCGGGAGGGCGGAAGCGTCGAGGGTGACGGCCTGGTTGTAGGCTGAAGCGTCGAAGGTATCGCTACCGGTACCGCCAAGGGAAAGGTATCCGACACCTGCAATGGTGGAGGTATTGAAGGATCCCGAGTAGCCTAGAGCTAGGGTGTCGGTTCCGCCGCCGCCGTAGATGGAGTCACCGCCTAAGGTTGGAGCGCAGGCAATCGAGAAGCTATCATTGCCGGAGGCACCGATGAGGGTGAGGGAATTACCGTCGAGCGAGGTCTGGGTAAAGGTATCGCCGAGAGAGCCGGTAGCGCCACCGAAGATGGTGGAGAAGCCCGAGGCCGCAGCGAGGGAGCCGAGGGCAACGGAGGAGTTGCCAGCAAGGGAAAGGGCGTCGATGGAAGACACCTTGGCGAAGTTGGTATCGACGAGGTTGGAGGTCGAAGAGAGGGCAAGGGTATCGGTTCCCGTACCACCTGCGATGGAATCGTTACCAATCTGGTACTGGTTCGATATATTGAAGCTGTCGTTGCCAGCACCTCCCACGAGGGTGAGAGGGTTGGAGAAATTGGAGGTTTGGGTGAAGGAATCGCCGCCAATGCCGCCGAAGAGGGAGAGAATGCCTGCGCTCTGGGCGGAAGAGCCGAGGGTGACCGAGGAGGAACTCGTCAGAGCAAGGGCCTTGATGCCATTGGGAATCTTGGCTAAATTAGTGTCAGTAAGAGTAGTGGCAGATGCAAGAGCCAGAGTGTCAAGACCGCTGGTAGAAGGTGCGATGGAGTCAGGGCCACCGTTGCCCGAGAGGCTGGAGAAATCCTGAATCTGAAAGTAGTTTGCGGCTGTCCGGCTTCCGATCAGGGTGGAACCAACACCAGTAAGTGTGGATGCGATCTGTATATCGCCTAGTGTCGAGGAGCTCTCATCGATAAGAATGGATGAGGTCGATGTGCTTGCGTCGATGGTGTCGTTACCGCCGGGGCCGCCTAGGACTGTGGTGAGACCCGAGGATCCGATGCCGCTGACCTTATTGTTACCTCCTGCAAGAGAGAGTACCTGAATGCTGGAGGTGTGGCTTCCAAGTCCAGTGATGGAGGCATTCCCTGTGGCAATCTCGAGGAAGTTAGTACCAGTGGCACCGGTGATCGTGCTGGCATTGAAAACTGTCGAGTTGGCTACCTTGATCGTATCGGAGCCATTGCCTCCCGTGTAGGAGAAGCCATTGAGTGTATTCGCACTTGTGTCGACGAAAAGACCCTTATTGAAGCCACTATTCAGAGTGGCTGATGATACAATAGTATCGCTACCGGCCCCACCGATCACTGTAGAAATGCCTGTTGCCACCGCATAGCCACCAAGAGTGACGGAGGAGTTGCTGGTGAGTTGCAGCACCTCGATGCTTTTGTCAGCTATGAGGAGCGCGTCGGAGTAGGTTCCAGCTGTTGTTAAACTTAACGTGTCAACACCAGCGCCTCCTATCAGGGTTTCGGAACGCGCATTGCCTTGATTAAAAATATTACCACCTAATCTACTTCCGATAAGTGTATTGCTTCCGACTGTAGCGACAGTCAGGTTATCCCCGAGAGTCGTGGAGGACTCATTGATGTGCACCGGGGAAGTGGCCGTCGAAGCATCGATGGTGTCGTTACCACCTGTTCCGCCAAGGATGGTGGTGATGCCTGAAGAAGCGATGCCGCTGACTTTATTGTTACCCCCAGCGAGAGAGAGTTCCTGAATGCTGGAAACATGATTTCCGAGTCCAGTGATGGAGGCATTCCCAGTGGAAATTTCCAACAGGTTAGTTCCAGAGGCACCGGTGATGGTGCTGGCATTGAGAACGGTTGAGTTGGCTACCTTGATCGTGTCTGCGCCATTGCCTCCAGTGTAGGAGAAGCCATTGAGCGTATTCGCACTGGTATCGACGAAAAGGCCCTTATTGAAGCCACCATTCAGAGTGGCAGATGATACAATGGTATCACTCCCGGCCCCACCAATGACTGTGGAGATACCGGCTGTCAGCGCATTGCCACCGAGGGTGACAGCGGAGTTGCTGGTAAGTTGCAGTGCACCGATGAAGGAATCGTTCGCGAAGAGAGAATCGCTATAGTTGCTTCTGGCAACCGTGAGATTCAGTGTGTCGTTACCAGTCGAACTGCCAGTAAAGGCGTCAGCTAGAGTTGAACCCTGATTGAAAGTGTTCGGTCTTGTGGAGCTGCCGATGAGGGTGGAGAGAGCCGTGGAGGAGGCAGTGAGGTTATCACCAAGGGTAGTGGAAGACTCATTGATGTAAACGGGGGCAGTAGCTGTTGAAGCATCGATGGTGTCGTTACCACCTGTTCCGCCAAGGATGGTGGTGAGGCCAGAGGAGCCGATGCCACTGACTTTATTATTTCCTCCTGAAAGTGAGAGCTCCTGAATATTGATGGTATTAATTAATCCTACTACCGAGGCAGCACCGCTGGCAATTTCCAGAAGGTTGGTTCCAGCAGCACCGGTAATGGTGCTGGCATTAAGAACTGTTGAGTTGGCCACCTTGATCGTATCGGAGCCATTGCCTCCCTTGTAAGAGAAGCCATTGAGCGTATCCGCACTCGTATCGACGAAAAGGCCCTTAGTAAATCCACCGTTCAGCGTGGAAGAGGAAATGAAGGTGTCACTTCCTGTACCACCGATTACAGTAGAGATGCCGGCTGCTAATGCATTTCCGCCGAGGGTAACAGCAGAGTTGCCAGTAAGTTGGAGAGCTCCAGTCTTGTGATCGTTGGCAAAGAGAGAGTCGGTATAGCCACCTTGATTAGTGACGAGCAGGGTGCTGATTCCCAAACCACCAAGAACAGTATCAGTCGAGAGATTAGAGACCTGGAAAAGATTTGTGCCACGGGCAGATCCGATGAGGTTGTCATATCCGCCACCTCCATCCCCGATTGTTGCTGCGCGGGCACTGCCGGCATTGAGCGTCGTTCCGCCCAGAGAGTTGCCGATGATGTCAGTATTCCCATTGCCAGTGTAAATAATGCTGTCGAAATGCAGACTCCCTTTGAGGGTTGAGAAGTTGATCGTCGCAAGATTCGAAAGAGCAGTGTTAGTGCTGGAGTTGGAAGCGCTAAGCGTATCGAGGGCGTGATTGGTGATGAAGGTGTTATGACCCGTTCCTCCTATCAGGCTGCTGCCAGAGAGTGAATTGCCTAGCAGGGTATTGCTGCCTGAAGAGGCACTGGCATTGAGAGTATCACTACCGCCGCTTCCACCGGAGAGGTAGTTATTCGATGCTCCTCCTGCCCCACGGATAGAATTATTAAGTGCATTACCTGTGAGAGTGACTTGAGATGCGGTACCGGCGTAAACCAAATTTTTGATATTCGTGATGCCTGCTCCATTGAGCGTGTCCGAGAGATTGAAAGCCGAGGAACTTCCTGTGAGGGAAACCAGATCCGTGCCTTTGGTTGTCGTCGGATTAATTTTATCTCCAGCACTGATAACGAATGTGTCGTTACCCACTCCTCCCAGAAGAGACGAATGGCCATTGCCTACGAGAGTGTTGTTTCCTGAGCTGATATGGGCATCCAGGGTGCTGGCGCCTGCAATGCCCGCCACAAGGGAATTGCTACTCGTTCCTCCCTGGATGTAGTCACTGAGAGTATTACCAATCAGAGTGGCATTGCCTGTACCTGTGTACGTGAGATTTCGAATATTGAGTACACCCGCACCATGGTTCAGGGTATTGCTGAGATCGAATTTATTGAGGGTGGTGCGGATAACGCTAGCGCCAGTGGTTGCTATTTTACCACCTGTGAGAGTGGCAGCTTGGATCGAGTCGGTTTTGTAGTCCAAGCCAGCTCCACCGGCAACAGAGCTGTTGAGAAGGATCGTATTAAGCCCGCCAGCGTATTGCAGCGTCGAGGAGCCGTTGCCTTGTAGGATACTCGTGGCAGAGGTGAGAGAGTTCCCTCTGAGGGTATTGCCACCAGTTCCCGCGGCAAGGAAGTCTCCATTGCCTGCGGCTACAAGACTGTTGCTCCCAAGTCCTGAGAGCGTTGCTGATGATCCCGTGGCGATGATCGTGTCCCCGGGAGAAAAGCCAGTGAGTGTGGAATTGGATCCCGAGAGGGTTGTAGTGGTGCTCATTAACTTTAAGAAATGTAAGTATAATACTGGGAGGGATATTAATATTTTGCGGCTAATTTTTAATTAATAGGCCTACGATCCCTGCACATAACGGACAAAAGGATTGATATCAGAAAAAGTTGCAGTAACCGGAATAGCTCCATAGTAGGTATCTAAAGTAATATCTGCAATCAGATGATTATTATCGTAAAGCCCAAAGTGATAGTTTGATCGTGTGTTATCAGCACCATTTCCCAAACTGTAGTAATTGTTAGAGTTATCAGCTCTGTTAAGTATTAGATGATCCTCACCTCCTGCACTCAAAGCTGCATTCTGAATTGTTACGTATCCTTGTCCAGGAGCGTAGTAACTTCCAGGTGTTCCAAAAGAATCCGTGTTCGCTAGAACGAAATATGTGGAGGTTTTATCCGAGCTGACTAGCGTGTCATATCCTGTTCCACCACCATCAAGTGTAGCACTTCCATTGAAGGACTTAGCGCTTAGATAATCATTGCCGGTGCCTCCGATAACATCGGAAAGATTGATTTTATTTGCTGTCGCCCCAAGCAGGACACTATTGAGCGTGTTTCCAAGAACATTCGTTCCAGATCCATCTGCAAGCTGAAGTGTTTGGATAGCACCGGATTGTATACCAGAGAAGTTCAAGTCGGTAATGGCTGCTGGTGTTGTGATGGAGAGAGTATTGTTCCCAGTCGTTCCTCCATAGGTAATGAAATCAGAGGCAAGTTGAGAGACAGAAGCAATTTCTATCAAATTTGAATTACTGCTTTCATTAATGAAGAGAGAATTATTTCCGTAGAGTGAATCTTGAGTAATGGTATCTCCGCCACCAGCTCCACCATAGACAGAGGAGATTCCAGCAGCATAGGCAGCTGAATCGAGGGTCACTTGATTCTGGCTTCCGGAGAGAGCCAAGGCCTTTGTCGAAACAGAGGAGAAAATATCATCCGAGATAATCTGTCCACTGGAAGTGAATGTGAGAGTGTCGTTGTAACCAGATCCAACAATGCTGTCTGTGCTCAAGGTGAGCGTGTCCGCAATAGCGATATCGATGGCTTTGCCGAACGCTGCAGCATAGATGTTATCGTTACCTCCGGTGTTTCCGTCGAAGGTAGAGCCATAGACTGTGGAGACTCCCTCGGCTGCGGCATAAGTTCCTATTATCAAATTGTTGCCACCCGAACTACTCAATGCAAGAGCCTCGATGGAATGAAACTGTAAGAAGGAATTGTCAAAGATTCCGCTCTCTAAGGTGAGGGGTTGATCACCAATCTGAAGGGTGTCGATTCCAGATCCTCCCGTCAGAGAGTCGAAGTGTAAGTAATTGGGATCAGTTCCGGGCTTGTAATAATCAATAATCATGTCGACTCCCTGTGTGGGACCGAATCCCTCCACATTGATCGTGTCAGCTCCTGCTCCATGCCCTCCATAGATAGAGGTTAAGCCAGCTGAATCTGACTTTGTGAAATGAACATAGTTTCCGCCGCTACCCTGTGCACCGCTTCCAAGTACTAAGGCATCAAAATTTCCATTCAGTCCGGAATCGACGATCGATGCTGCTGCACTACCTGCGATCTGTACTGTGTCTTGGCCAGTGCCGCCTTGGAAGTTGAACTTTGAAAACTCAGAGAGAGAGGTCACGATCAAGTCATTTCCATTCCCGCCTGTGAAGGTATCTACTCCGGTGAAGGTAGTTACGTCGAGGGAATCACCCTGATTACCCATCACGATATTTGCCCCAGCGGGAGAGAATGCCGTGCTTGCGTTCACGCCAAGGGTAGCAGTATTGGAGGCACTCGAAGAGAGGTTCAATGCCGTAATATTGGCGTTCTTCATTCCTACGAACGAGGAATCGTTGATTACACCGGAGTCAGCAAGATCAAGTGAATTTGCTCCCGAGCTACCGATGATGGTTGCATCAGACATATTGTTGATGATGCTCTGGAAGGTGTAACCACCAGCTAGGCTGTAGGTCATTCCGTTATTGGGAGCAGTGTAGTCGGGCGAGGTGAGATCGACCGTATCCTGACCGCCGCCTCCGATCAGGGTCTTGATGCCTGCTCCCGATAGGGTATCTTCAAAGAGATTGCTGATGAGGAAATGATTAGACCCGGCCGATGCCTGCAGAACGGCAAGTTGCGAGATTCCATTTAGATCTGCATCAGTAACGGAAACACCAGAGGCTGAGTAGCGCAGGGTGTCTGCATAACCGGTTCCCGTAAAGGTGAGGTGATCAAGGTAATTCTTATCAGTGATCTCTAGCAGGATGGATTTGCCACTGCCATTGCCCCCCAGGCTTGTTGGGCCGTAGGAATGTGCGTCAAAGGTATCGCCTCCAGTATCCCCATAGAGTCCCCCAATCAGAGTGGTGATACCAGCCGAGAGGGCATCACTACCCAAGACCACGTTGTTTCCTGCCGATCTGAATTCCAGTTCGGAAATATTTCGAGCGTTGACGAATGATCCGGCAGTGCTTGAAATGCTCGAGGTAAAAGCAAGGGTATCGTTGTTATTTGTTCCGCCGAAGAGGGAGTCCCGAGTAAGGGCTAAACTATCCTGAAGAACAAAGGTATTCCCACCCGACTGAGCACCTATGAGTGTGTTGTATCCACCTATGCTACTACCAAGTAAGCTGCATGCTGCATTAGTACTGCCGTCAAGAACAATGCTGGAAGTTGTTCCGCTAACATCGAGAGTGTCCTCAGTGTTGCTGTAATAATGAGCTGCCGAGAGGGTAAATGGCTGTGTTGCGAAATTGGCAGAATTCCAAGTATCAAAGTTAGATCCAAGGACTACGATATCTTTACCTCCAGCAAGAGAGAGCTTATTCAGATTCGAATAGATGCCGACAAAGTTCGGGTTGTTGGGATCCTTCTTGAAAATCGAATCACCGATCGTTTGGGCATATCCAGAAATTTGAAGAATATTGGTCTCGCTAGCGCCTCCAACGAGAGTATTATGAGACAGGAAATTTGAGTTAGGTAGGAGGAAATAGTTTGTTCCTGTTCCCGAAGAGAGAGTTTCACCAATGAGAATGGCATTTGCCGAGTAACTGGAGGCACCTACCAGACTGTCACCCTGACTGGCGCTACTACCATCCAGCGTTACTATCCCAAAGGGGAGATTTGAGGCATCGAGGGTATTGGAGATTGAACCCCCATAGATGGTTTGTATTCCCGCAGTATAGGCGTTTTGGCCAAGTTGTACGGTATTGGTTCCACCCTCCAAGGAGATAATTTCAACACCAGTAGTGTAGCGAAGAGCAAAATCGTCGATATTGTGGTTGGAGGTAAAATCAAGGGTATCGATCGCAAGTCCACCGGAAACCGTGGTGCCGCCAGTAAAAGCAGTGTTCGTGTTTTGATCATTCCCGATTTGAAAAAGATCACCTAGGGATGATCCACCCAAGAAATTGAAACCTGCGTCGTCAATGAAGGTAAGACTCTTAGTAGCAGTTGCACCATTAATTGTCTCATCTGAAGTGGCGGCAACAATTGTCGATATTCCAGCATTCAGTGCATCTGTCCCGATGTTGTAGGTGCCACGTCCAGCAGTTAGCGAGAGAACCTCAATTCCACTTTTATTTACAAAATCACCCGATGCGAGTGAGTTGCCAATGTAGGTGAGGGTGTCGGTGCCGGATCCTGCTATCAGGGTAGTATTTTTGAAGACAGTTTCCGAATTTCCACCAATAGATGAATAATATCCTTTATAAAGATAGGCTGAGTTGATCCCAAAATTGTCACCCAATGTGGCCCTCGACGCATTGAGATAAAGCGCGCTGTGGATGTAAAACTCGTCTCCTCCCAAGGTTGCCCCTGGAGCAGTAGACTGAGAACCGACGACCGATGTGAAGCCAGCCCCATTCATGTCTCTTGAGGCGAGATCGTAATTCCCTGTTAATGATGAGCTTAATTCAAGGGTCTTAATCCCCGAAACATTTCTAAAGTTGGTGAAGTAATTTCCATCCTCGGCTGTAAGCCATAGTTTATTATCGTAGAGGGCCAATGTATCGCTGCCCGCTCCCTTGAGATAGAGGTCGTAAGCTAGCTCATCTTGACTGCCGACTTCAAAGAGATTTCCCCCCGCTTTGCCACCAACCAAGCTGTTGCCTTGATAATAAATAAATGCTGGTGATGGATTAAAATCGCTTAGTGTATCCCCATGGGTTGCCTTAGACCCATCGACATAGATGCCACCGTTAAAAAAGTTTGTATTCGATGCTCCGGTGATATCGAGCGTGTCATATCCCTGAGAGCTCCCAACCAGTGTGGGACTCTGGTAGTAGACGAAACCACTATTGCCAAGGATGTTGGAGAGGTTCTGAACTTTGTTATGACCAGCTGTCAGGACAATAGTATTGAATCCAACGGCGCTGCCGTTTTGGCCTGCATTCAGAGTTGTCGAACCATTAAAAGTGAGTGTGTCTGGGTTGAGGAAATTAATACCATAGTCGTCGGTGATGTTGTTTCCATTAAGCCCGTTCGTAGAACCATCCAGGATCACATTCCTGATACCCGCAGTGTAGGCATAGTCGTTTGCAGTGTTATTGAGAACGATCTTGTTGTTGGCTCCGGTGACATAGAGTGAACGAATGAGGGAGTCGTTTTTGAGGGCTGCGTCACTGATATTAAGTCCTCCGCCAGTGAGCTGGAGAGTGTCGCCTTGGGCACCGGAAAGACCGTTTCCCTTGATTGTGCTGTTTCCAAGGATGGTGCTGTCCGAGAAGGAGTAAAGGTTACCCGCAATGGCTGCCGATTCATTGATTAAAATCGCCTTGGTCGCATTGACTGCCGAGATCGTGTCTGCTCCCACGGTTCCCACAAGTGACAAAATGCCAGTCTGATCGAGATTACTAATGTTATCGTGACCACCGGTGAGGGAGAGGACGCTGATATTGGAAATCCTTCCTGAGCCAGAAAGGGTGGAGGAAGAGGTCAGGGAGAGAGTGTCGATTCCAGCCGTACCATTCAGGGTGGCGTTGCCAATGTTGTTGGCCCCACCCTTGAGCACAAAGAGGTCGTTTCCAGAACCGCCCAGCAGGGAGTCTGCACCGCTTCCCAGGGAGTCTGCACCGCTTCCCAGGGAGTCGACAAAGGTGACTCCCTTGACAAAAGCGGATGCGTCCAAAGTGTTCGGTGTTTGATTAAGGATGAATGTGCTGAGATTTGCAGCAGAGGCGTAGCTTCCTGCAGTGATCGTGTTATTGGAGCCATTGAGAGACAAAACTTCGATCCCAGAGAGGTTCGCGAACAGGCTGTCTTGAAAGGCGAACGATACCCCAGTCAATGAAAGGGTGTCTGTGCCTGAACTTCCAATCAGGCTGCTCCTTCCGAGTTTCGCAGCTCCGTTGACCTGGAATAAGTCTCCAAGAGTTCCCTGAGAGCCATTAAAGTACAGAGAGAGTGTGGAAGCTCCCGTGTCAACAGTATCCTTGCCCCCGGTTCCGCCGTAGATGCTGGAGATCCCTGAAGAGGCAAGGTTCACTACGCTGTTGCTTCCTCCGGAGAGGGAAAGCACCTCAATGTTAGAAATTTTGGCTGCCTGCACAGCTCCGATCGATACACTGGAAGAAGCCACTTGGATTGTGTCGGTGCCGCCCACGCCATTGATCTTAGTCACGGCCGAACCTGAGCCATTGAAAATAGAGAAGTCCTTGATGCGGATCAGGTCATTGCCTCCGCTTGTGGTGTAGGAAGAACCATTGGCACCGGCAACTGTGTTATGGGTAAGATCAAGAAAGAGACCTCGGGTAGGTGAGCCTGACAGGCTATCGGAGTTGAAGGTGGAAGCATTAATGGTGTCATTCCCGATACCTCCGATAATGGTGGCGATTCCAGCCTTCTTGGCGATCGTATCAAGAATCACATTCGCGGCAGCCCCAAGCTGAAGTACTTCGATGCTGGAGTCGTTGTTGAAGGAACCCGCTCCAAGGGTGGTGGCATTGGTCTTCAGGGTGTCGATACCAGTACCTCCCACCAAGCTTGCTTGGTTGGTGGAGCCGAGCTGGAAAAGGTTTCCCCCTGTGGAAGACCCCACAAGGGTACTGGATGCGCCTGATATCGTGGAGGCGATAAGTGTATCGCCGTTAGCTGAGACTGAGTCGTTGACAACGATACCCTTCGTGGCCGTGGAGACATCAATGGTATCATGCCCTCCCAAACCTCCGTAGATGCTTAGCAACCCAGAGGACCCAATCCCGGAAAGAAGGTTGTTCTGACCAGAAAAAGCGAGCACTTCAAATCCATTCTTGGTGCCACCGAATCCTGTAAGCGTGGAATCCGAAGCGGCCAACATGATGGTGTCAATGCCTCTTCCTCCCGTCAGGGTGCTGGCATTCAGTACAGCCGGGGTTGAGACCTTCACCAGGTCCCCAAAGTTGCTACCCGTGTAGAGCAGTGGCGACGCAGTATCGGCACTCGCATCGAAGTAGAGACCAGTGGAACTCTTGGCGCCGGAATAGAGTGAGGCATTGATTGTCGAAGAACCCGCTCCACCGATCAGCGAGGAGATTCCAGTGGTTGCAGCGACAGTTCCTAGGGAGATGGTGTTACCGCCACCCGAGAGGGAGAGGAGTTCGACACTGGATACCCTGCTAAAGTTTGCATCCGAGATGGATTGTCTTCCGGAACTAATGGCCAATGTATCCACGGAGCCGCCTCCTTGGATGGTATTTGCAGTGACAGAGTGACTGATGAGAAAATTTGAATAGTTGGTCGATCCAATGAATGTGTCGGCACTACCTCCGCCGTCGCCCAATGTTGCTCCCGTGCTGGAAGCAGCACTGATGGTGGAGCCTCCCACAGAGTCTCCGGTGAGTTGAGCAGGGCCACTTCCAAGATAACTAACTTTCGTGAATTTTTGATTGCCGGTCAGGGTACTGAAGTCGAGTTTAAGCGTTGTCGTTGCATTGCTCTTAACATAAGATGTCGCAATCACCGTATTGGTGCTGTTGACCTGCGCGCGAAGAGTGTCGCCCGTGTTGTTAAGATAGAATGTATTGGTTCCACTGCCGCCGATCAGGCTACTTCCGGAATTGGAATTGCCGACGATGATGTTGTTATGCGTCGATGTGGAGGAGCTGGCATCTAAGGTGTCCTGACCACCGTCGCCTTGCAGGAAATTATCTCCTGAACCCCCTTTGATGGAATTATCTAGAATGTTTCCATAGAGGGAGGAGGTAAGACTGCCCGAATAGGCAAGGTTGCTGGCATTGAGAATTGCATTTCCGTTTAGCGAGATATTGGAGAGATCAAAGAGCGCGGAGGAACCGCTTACCCCGGAAAGACTGATTGTGTTCGTGCCGCCGTTGGCGTTCTCAAAAATCTTGTCGCTTTGGGTGATTTTTCCTGAAGTGACAGTTTCGGAAATAATATAGGTGTCATTGAGGCTACTGCCGATCAGGGAGGAAAATCCATTGCCAAGAAGAGTGTTTCCCAAGTTGCTGAAATGACCATCGAGAGTGCTTTGTCCGGTCGTTCCTGCAGCAGAAAGGTAATTGGCACCCGCGCCCCCAGTGATGGAGTCATTCAGGTTATTGGCGTGAAGGGTGGCGTTGCCACTACCGGTATAAACTAACCTGCTGATATTCGCGACACCCTCGCCGTGATTGAGTGTGTTCGAGAGGTCGAACTTATTCAAGACGGTCTGGATGATGCTGGAGCGTGCGATTGCTGAACCCGAAGCAGTAATAATTGAGTCGGTCTTGTAGTCCATTCCGCTGCCGCCAGTTACCGAATTGTTGAGAGCGAAGGTGTTATTGGCCCCGGCGTATTCCAGCGTTGAACGACCATTGCCCTGAAGAGTCGTGAAGTTACTGGAGAGCGTGGCCCCGACAAGGGTATTGATTCCTGTTCCCGCGATCAGGAAATCATTGTTGGCAGCGGCAATCAGGCTGTTGCTTCCTGTGCCACTCAGTGTGTCATAGATTCCGCCTGCAGTAATTGTATCGCTTGGTGCAGCAAGAAGTGACGCCCGCGCTCCTGTGAGGGTTCTTGTTATGGCCATGACTAAGATTGTTAGGGGAGATTGTTGGTTGGGGATTTAAAAGGTGACGTGGCTTGCGAAGGTAGAACCTTGAAGATTGTACATGGCGCCCACTCCGAGGTAGTTGATTCCTGTCGGCCCATCGGATGAAGTAGTACCGCCAAGGTGGTAAGGATCAGTGTTAGTACTGTCTTTACCATCAACGGGTGTCGTTCCCACCGTGGCGATCGAGAGTCCTCCTCCGAGGGCAAGACCCTTAACCTCGGCAATAAGATTAGGTCCCGAAGGGGTCACGGCATAGATACCGAAATCCGTAGAAGTTGATGTAATGGCAGCCCCACCACCGATATTGTTTGTACTGAATCCTGTCGGGGCCGCACCGATGAAGTAATTGGCAGCTCCTCCAGTGAGCACAATTTTGTCACTGGAGGAGAAATCTGTGATGATTGCGTAGTCAGCGTCAGTCCGGAAGCCGGATGCCATAACAGCATAGTTATTTGATGCTGATCCCGGGGTGTAAGTAGCAGCTGCGTTACTGGAGGAGGCAGTGTAATTTCCCCCAATTACGAAGTAGTCTGCACCGACTCCTCCGGTCAATGTATCGCATCCGACTCCTGTTCCTCCTGTTCCTCCCACTCCACCTCCGTCCAAGGTATTGGAAAATTCATTGCCCAAGACTAGATTAGAGCCGGATTCCTGTCCGAGTTTGCCATTATGTTGGTTTCCGGTCGATCCTGTGTTGCCAATGGCGCGAAGTGCGATGGAATCGCCTTTTTCAAGGGTCAGATTGGAGATGTTATCGGAAATAACGCATCCAAGTTTGGACGTGGTCGCGAGGGGTAATCCCGACCAGTATAGATCCGAAGCAGTGTACACAACGGTACCGGTGGTTCCCGCCACAACATCGCCCAGGTTGATATTGCCCTGTCCCGCATTAAAGACATTATTGCTGCCGGATCTCGTGTTGTACGAACTGACGTAAACGATGGATCCTCCGACCATAGAGTCGTTGCCAGCGCCACCGTCAAGCACTCCTCCACCTACCAGTGTGTCTGAATTGCGAAGGGGATCGTAACCACCATTTACCATCCAATACTGGCTGTTATCAGCGGATCCAGGGCCGCCTTTCAATCCTTGTGGCACTGGGTCGGTATCGCGGTAAATGCTGGATGTCTGCCCACTTCCATAGTCGGCCAAGGCTCCTGCAATACTATCAAAACCATAGGCGGTGCCACCGATTAAGGTACCGTTTCCCGCAAGATAATCGCGTCCACCACCCCCTAGAAGGGTATCTTTATTACCAAAGGCATTAAGAGTATTATCAAGACGATTTCCCCCAATGTATTGGAAATCGTACGGGGCTTCAGCCTGATTGATAAACTTACCCTGATTGACATTCGTGTCGCTTAATGAAAGATAACTAACCGCCGAGACAACAAGGTTGTTGAGCGTGGCTCCCGTCAGGGAATCGATCGTCTCGTTGCCGTATTTGATGATGTTGTCGTAAGCTCCAGTGGTCACGATACCTTTAAGTACAGAAATCGTAGTACCACCATTAGCCACATAGAAGGTGTCCGATCCCTGTCCTCCCTCCAGCGTGCAGAGCCCGCTGTAGGTGACCGAAGTCGGGACTCCGTTAAGGTACTCGTATGCTGTGAAGTTATTTCCGCTGCCATCATTGACATTCGGTGCTAACAGAAGATCGTTACCACCGAGACCTCCACTTTCATAGACCGGAAAAAGACCCGAGAATGTGGCAGTAGGAGCATAAGGAGCCGGAGTTGGAATCAAACCAGGCTCGTTCGGATTGATTGGATTATTCGTGAGTATTGGACGCGTGTTGGAAACGCTTGATCCATAGTTATTTAGTAAGCCTCCATAGATTGCGTCATTGCCTTGGCCTCCGAGAAGAGAAACTGGTTGTGCGATGAGATTGCCATACGAGTCGGTGTAGGCTGGAAGAACAGTCTCCTGCGCCGTAACTTTGAAGTTGTAGGAGATCGTTGAATTCGAGGAACTGTAGGTTATTCCAGAGTAAGGATCAGTGAAACTGGTCGGCAGGTTGTCAACGGTTAACTTGGGCTTTAAGGAAGTGCCGATAAGATCCTGTGAGGTTCCGTTGAGATAGGTAAGATAGGGAGTAGTTGAAAGGATATTGCCGGATCCGTCGGTAGCCACCAATTGGTAGTTCACCAAATAACCCATCGTCTGTCCGACTGTCTGTGGCCCATTGGGGCCGCTGATGGTGGGAACTGACCAGCTCAAGTCAACCTGATCTTGTCCCGGGTTGTTCGGATCAGGTGTAAAGGAGCGAACTGAGAGAGAGATATTGGCATCGGGGACATTGTCTGATCCATAAGTCGTACCGTTTGAAATACCGTAAGCCACCTGAAGCTTGTCTGAGTTATTGAGAACGATGGCAGGGGCAGCCCCTGCGATGATGGAGTTGGTATCCGAGTAGCCTCCAGTGGCTCCGGCCACCGCCGCATAGGATGCGGTCATGCGTTGATCTGAGAAGGTTACTCCACCGGAGTTGGCAAACTGCGGGGTGACATTGACAATCAAGTTCGAGACATTGTTTGGATCCTGAGTGAGGTCAACTGAGGTGATGATGGTGTTGGAAGCACCAGTAAGACTGATCAGATCGGCTTGATGACTAACGATAAGGGTATTATTACCACCGGATCCTATCATGGTATTGGAACCACTGCCGTCGTAGAGTCCATCGTCGTAGCCCGAACCTGCATCAAGGTATGATCCAGCTCCGGAGGCTGTCAGGAAATTGTTTCCTGAAACGCCCATCACGCCGTCCACAAAAGCCTGATCACGCGTATCAATCGGAGCATAGGCATAAAGATCAGGGGAAGCGTAGGAAGTGTTGCTATCACCGTAGAGAGAAGATCCAACTCCCGAGGCTGTCAGTGTATTATTGCCACCCATACCGAGAAGTAGCGCTCCGGCTGATGCAACAGACATTGAGTTGTCAAGGGCGTTGCCGATCCCGTAGTTCGCAAATCCCAACAAGTTAAAATTCTGAAGATTGTAGAAACTCGATAGGTCGCTGGAGGCGAAGGAGGGAGACTTTGTGATCGAGGGGGAGTTATCCGGATAATATGGGGAGAATTGTGAAACGGGAGATCCTTGGATCGGATCGAAGTTGACGAAGCTATTAACGATGCCGATTTCTGGTGTGGTTCCTGTTTCAGGATTCAGTGAGTCTGGACCGAAAATGCGGGTGTAACGGTTCCTAACAACGAAGAGATTAGTGCCTCCATCGGCCTGAAGCGTTGAGATCCCATAGCCGCTGTCGAGGGTGCTGTTCCCGACACCCGATTTAATGAGGTTGTAACCGTTGCCGCCGATCAAGCTATTGTTACCGTCACCACCTTTGAGGGTATCATTACCCGATCCGGCAAGAAGCGTATCATTACCCGATCCTCCTTGTATTGATTCATTACCCGATCCTTTAGAGGCATCAAGGTAGACAGATGGAAGATAGTTGATAGGGACTGCAAAGGTGTCAGCGCCCACGCCACCAATAATCGTCTGAATGCCAACACTTGCGGCTTTATCTCCTATCAAAATGGAGTTCTTTCCATTTGCAGTCCTGATGATCTGGGCTGTCTTTGCACCAACATTGATGAACGAGTTATCTGTCAGTTGAACACTGTTAGAGGTGAACTGGATGGTGCTACCACTTTGAATCGTCGAATTATTCTCGATCGTCGGCAGGAGTGTGTCGCCTGGAAGGTTATTCAGAACATAGGTGTTGGTACCGGGTCCTCCTACAAGTGTATTTTGTGCGCCCCGAAGAGAAGCGGTTCCGGAGTTGTTGAACATTCCGGAGACGAAAGTGTTGTCGGTAACAACATGAGAATAGAAGGAGATTCCAGTGGCCTGATTTGAGCGGGAATCCGTGAAAGTAATGTTAGAACTCAGGAGGGAATCCGGCGCTGTGGAGATGGCTCCCTCAACGAGCTCACCTGTGCCCCCAACGACTAGGGAATCACCTTTGGTCTGGATGTAGGTTAAGGGATTATTCTGCTGTGCTTGAAGTGCCTGGACATCGAGAACAAGCTCGTCCGGAAGTCCGAAGTTCTGCAGGTAAATGCCATTATTGGAATTTGAAAGATTCAGTACTTGCTTTAGAGCGGCGGCTCCCTCTGCAGATGTGGCATTTTGACCGGTGCTCAGATGACCATCAATGGTGACGGCGTTAAGGAAGGCGTTAACCGATGTTCCCTGCGCAACCAAGGCGGAAGTTGGCTGGCTAAGATGAACAGTAACAGTCCCGGAACCGCTGTTAAGCGTAGGCGTTTGATCAATGTAAGATCCCGGGGAGATTCCGTTGCCAGAGAGGTAAAGACCTTGTGCAAAACCCATGGTTCCAGAGGATCCATTTTGTAGAGCAAGGGTGATCGTCCTCGAACTCGAAGGAGTTGAAACCTTCACCGTAGCGGTTACAGAAGCAGAAATGACGTCGCTATCAACTCCAGCGCCCCCGATAATCGTCCTGATGCCACTTCCTTGAAGCGAGCCAACAGTATTGATACCACTGGCCAACGATGTGCCTCCGGAAAGAGAGAGTACGGAGATACCGGTGAGAGCATTGAAAGTTTGGGAATTGAGCGCAGCATTACGATTAATTTCCAATGTGTCGGTGCCGCCGTTCCCCGAGATTGTGCTCGTGCCTGAGGTGTTCTGGAGCACAAAGAGATCACTCCCTGTCGATCCCTTCATAATATCATAACCTCTTTGGCTTCCAAAAAAAGTGTCCCCCAAGGCTCCTGCGACAGTACTTCCAACAAGGCTGACATGATTGGTTGCGTTGCCGGCGGCCGCAGAGGCATTGAGCACAGCAGAACTTGTGAATCCCGCGACGCTCAGAGTGTCGCTGGCGGCACCGGAGATCAGGGATTTTACTCCTGCTGTTTGGGCACAAGAACCAAGGCTGATAAGGTTAGCGGCACTGCTGTTTAGATCGACGACAGCGGGGAGATAACCGGCCTGTATATGCGCGAAGAGTGTGTCCGTGACGGATATCGCTCCTGCGGTAATGTCGAGAGAGTTAAGCGATGCTGAGGAGAGTGAGGAGAAGGAAAGGGTATCGAAACCAATCTTATTCGCTTGAGATTGGGAGGTGACGAGGAATGTATTAGATCCCTTTCCTCCGACAAGCGATTCACCGCCCGCGAGACTCCCAGCAATCAGGGTATTGCTACCGGTTCCTCCCACGATGATGAGGGCCGCTGGATTAAGGCTGGCATTCATGTAGTTGGTACCGCTGCCGCCGAACAATGAGTCCTTGCCGAGCCCTGCGATCAGGGTATTTGCCCCTGAGCCACCGAGGAGAGTATTGCCACTTGTAGAGGTGGAGCCTGATACAAGAGAATTTGTTCCGGATCCACCGAGCAAGGTATCCTTGCCACTGCCACCACGGAGCGTGGATGGGCCGCTGATGGCAATGAGGCTGTCATTGCCTGCTCCTGAAATTAGGGAGTTGGAGGCCCCTCCTCCTATGAGGGTATTACCCTGAAGCGTGGAGGTGGAACCAGAGATCAGGGTGTTGGTTCCGCTACCCGATCGAAGAGTGTCCTTGCCAACGCCCCCGAGCAGGGTGTTGGCACCACTGCCACCAATGAGGCTTTGGTTGCCGGTGCCAGCTTTGAGCGAATTATTCCCACTGCCACCGATGAGAGTAGCTGATCCATTCGCCGCGACCATGGTGCTGTTACCAGCCGCTCCCTTGAAGTAATTGGTCTGAGTGCCTGTCCCGCCGAGGAACCAGTTGTTACCCGATCCACCAATCATGCTGGTGGTTGTGGCATTTCCGGCAATGAGGGTATCATTGCCGCTGTTAGCTTGAAGGTAGTTGTATGCGAGAGGGGTGCTGGGAGAATTTCCCGTAAGGCTGATGCTGGCCAGGCCGGTACCAACTAATCCGTGAGATGTTGCTGGAAGTGAGGCTGATACAGCCGTGTAGATAGTATCGTTTGGATTGGTGGAACCGCCGCCACCAGAGCCGCCACTCGGAAGCGTTGGTCCTCTTGGAATGATGCACTCGACGGCAACAAGAGATCCAAGACGCGTGATCACTGCGGTGTCATCTTCGTTCAGGATAGCGGTGATTTCTTCCTCGGTCAGTTCGACTCCACGCACTGTGGCCGAAAAGAGGGCACCCTCGTCACCAGGGGTCTCCTCGGCATTCAGCAAGGCATCGATGTGGTGTCCGATTTCCTCTAAAAGAGCCTCGGTCAATTGATCCGAAGGGATGGTGTCGGAAAGGTAGATGGTAGCGGTTGCGCGGGCATACGCACCGATCGCTGGAGAAAGGATTTCGGAGGAAAGAATCTCGACCCGAGGGAGCCAGGAAAGGTCTTTATTCCTGATCTCACTTAAAAGGGTAATGCTAGACTCAGAATCAACTCCGAAAATTTCCTTGAGATCAGAGGAAGCATCTGGTCGCTTAGCCCATGCTGAGAGTAGAGAAAGAACTTCCGTGGAGTAGATCGAATTCAACATAGGGGGAAAACTTTGTAGGGAGATATGAAGAAAGGGGAAACTTTTCAATAAAGTAGGGTAGATGTGGTGTCTGTCAAATGAAGATTCTTATCTCAATGGAATTCATATTTTAGAGATTCGACACATAACGCGGATGCCTGTTCAAAGAAGCATGATCTGAGATGAAAAAATCCGCTTCCACAGCAAGATACTCGTCCAATCAATCTGAATTAAGAACCAAGGATATGATACAGCCCACCTGCGACTTTTTCCAAAATTTCGGTCGAGTGTTCCGTTGAGAGGAATCCCGCTTCGTACTGGGAAGGGGCGAAGTAGATGCCGTTCTCTAGTGCGGCATGGAAGAAGCGTGAGAAGGCGGCAGTATCGCTCTTCTTGGCATCGGCGAGATTGCGGACCGGGCCTTCAGTGAAATAGAGGCAGAACATGGAGCCGATGCGCTGGAAGGTGAGGGGCTTACCTTTGATCAAGGCTCTCATGGACTCCTCCATCTGGGCTCCGAGGGACTCGAGGCGGGCCCATCCGTTGATCCGCTCCATTTCCTTAAGTTGGGCGAGTCCGGCGGCTAGGGCGAGGGGATTACCAGAGAGTGTTCCGGCTTGATAGACGGCTCCAAGAGGAGCGAGGTGATCCATGATGTCCCCGCGACCTCCGAAGGCTCCGACGGGTAAGCCTCCTCCGATGACCTTGCCCATGGTCGTGAGATCCGGGGTGATGCCGAAAATCTCCTGCGCACCTCCGGGTGCCAGACGGAACCCTGTCATGACCTCATCAAAGATAAGCAGAGAACCATGTTCCGTGCAAAGCTGCCTGATAGCCTCAAGGTAGCCGGGTTCAGGAAGGTAGAGGCCGGCATTTGCTGGCACTGGCTCCAGGATGACACAAGCGATCTCAGATCCCTTATCTCGAAAGACGGCTTTCAGTGCTTCAAGATCATTGAAAGGGACTGTGGTTGTCAGAGCGGCCAGAGAGGCGGGAATGCCGGCGCTATCGGGCTGCCCTAAGGTGAGGGCACCGCTACCCGCCTTCACGAGCAGAGAGTCGACATGGCCGTGGTAGCACCCCTCGAACTTCACGATGCGATCACGCCCAGTGAAGCCGCGTGCCAAGCGGATCGCCGACATGACAGCCTCGGTGCCGCTATTGGTCATTCGGACTTTCTGAACGGAGGGAACCAAGCGACAGATGGTCTCGGCCATCTCAACCTCCAGGGGATTCGGAATGCCGAAACTCGTACCGTGTTTCGCCGTTTCGGTGACGGCATCGATTACGACTTGCGGTGCATGACCGAGAATCGCCGGCCCCCACGTTCCGACAAAGTCAATGTACTCTCGGCCATCGACATCGGTGATGGTGCATCCCTGAGCCTTGTTGACGAAGAATGGTTCGCCACCAACGCCGCGAAAGGCACGGACGGGGGAATTCACCCCGCCGGGAATACGGCTCAGCGCCCGTTGCCAGAGGGCTTCGGAAATAGGGCCGGCGTGGTATGGAGAAGACATAAAAAATAAAATATGGAACTCAGGAACTCAGGAGCAGAAGGAATGAAATAAGAATTTAAAGGTAGTTCACACCTGGATCCCTGATGACTCCACGTGTCTCAGATTTCACCCAGACTACCACTCAATTTCCTGAGTTCCTGAGTTCCATATTAAAATCTCTGATGCGCCCTACTTGCTGAGTTCCAGCATTCTGCGGACGGACTTTTCGGCTTTGGCACGTAGGCCCTCTTCAAGAAGAATCTCAGGCTTGAGATCGCGAAGGCAGAGGAAGAGTTTCTCGAGGGTATTCCTCTTCATGTAGCGGCACTCGGCGCAGGCGCAGGTATCGGTGGGGCCGGGAATAAAGACCTTGTCTGGTATCTCCCGGCGCAGGCGGTGAAGCATTCCCTCCTCGGTCACGATGACGAAGGCATTCGAGGGTGAGTTCTTGCAGTAGCTCACCATCTTTTCGGTCGAGCATACCTCGTCTGCAAGAAGTCGTACTGCCTGCGGGCACTCGGGATGGGCTACAACGATGGCGTCGGGATACTCGCGCTTGGCCCGTTCGATGCTGTCGCGTGTGTACTCCATATGGACATAGCAAGAGCCCTGCCAAAGATCCATGGGACGACCGGTCTGCTCCATCACCCAGGCACCGAGATTTTGATCGGGGACGAAGAGGATGGGACGATCGGCAGGAGCTGATTGGACGATCTTTACCGCGTTACCACTGGTGCAAATGACATCGGCGAGGGCCTTCACTCCGGCACTGCAGTTGATGTAGGCAATGACGTAGTAGTTCTTGTCGGCATGTTCCTTGAGAAATGACTCGAGCTTCTCTGCAGGACAGGAATCGGAGAGGGAACAGCCCGCATCCATGTCGGGGATGACAACGGTCTTCGAGGGACTGAGGATCTTCGCTGTCTCGCCCATGAAGTGGACTCCGCAGAAGACGATGACATCAGCATCGGTCTCCGCCGCCTTCTGGCTCAAGCCGAGGGAATCGCCGACGAAATCGGCAACTTTCTGAATCTCCTCAATCTGGTAGTTGTGGGCCAGGATGACGGCATTCCGCTCTTTTTTAAGGCGCAGAATCTCGGCAACTAGGTCAATGGAATGAGTGGAGGACATAATTGATGAATCTGGAACTCAAGAACTCAGGAAAAAGACAGAGAAGATGGAGTGGAAGAATCCAAGCCTACTCTTTTGATAGTCAGCGGCATTGTAGAAAAGTTGAGAATGATTCCTGAGGTTGCCTTTGCAGCTTTCACGTAGGAACGGACAACGGTGAAGTGAATCGGACCGATTTCCTTTACTGCTTTCAATTCCAAAACAAGTTTCCCGCTTATTAAGAGATCTAGGCGATGCTCTCCAATCTTTTGATTGCGATAAGTGATCTCGATCGTTTTCTGGCGTTCTTAGAGAATGCCAAGAATGTCCAATCCAATGCAGAGAGCCTCTTCGTAAAATGACTCAGGAAAGCCAGGGCCTAGAGAACGATGGACCTCGATTGCGGCACCAATCGCCCGCTGGCTGAGTTCCGCATCCTTCAGGCTTCCTGATTTCCTGAGTTCCAAATTAAACAAATGCCTACTTCGCCTCGTTGATGAGTTGGCGGAGTATGAAGGGGAGGATGCCGCCGTGACGATAGTAGTCGACCTCGATCGGAGTGTCGATGCGGACTTTGACGGTCACATCCTGTGAGGAGCCATCTTTTCGGGAAATCCTGACAACCAGATCCTGACGAGGCTTGAGATCCTCCCCGAGGCCGATGATGTCATAGCTCTCGGTGCCATCAAGTCCCAGGGTTTGGGCGGTGGTTCCCTCATGGAATTGGAGTGGGAGAATGCCCATGCCGACGAGGTTGGAGCGATGGATGCGCTCGTAGCTGGCAGCGATGACAGCCTTCACTCCGAGGAGTCGGGTGCCTTTGGCTGCCCAGTCACGGCTACTGCCGGTTCCGTACTCCTGTCCAGCAATAATGACGAGCGGCGTCTTCTCCGCCTGATACTTGTGAGAGGCGTCGAAGATGCTCATCCTCTCTCCGTCCGGCTGATGGAGGGTTTCTCCACCCTCGACGCCGGGTAGCATGAGATTCTTGATGCGAACGTTGGCAAAGGTTCCGCGGGTCATGATGCGGTCATTGCCACGGCGGCTGCCGTAGCTGTTGAAATCATCTTTGGTAACGTTGTGTTCGCTGAGGAACCGCCCTGCGGGGGACTTCTCCTTGATGGCTCCGGCAGGTGAGATGTGATCGGTCGTGACGGAGTCACCGAAGATGCCGAGGGCACGCGCTCCGGAGATTGGAGTGATGGTGCCTGCCTCCATGCCGAAGTTCTCGAAGAACGGTGGCTCCTGAATGTAGGTGCTCTTAGTATCCCACTCGTAGATGGCTCCGGTGGGGGCGCTGATTTCGTTCCACTTGGGATTCTGACCGGCGAAGTTGCCGTAGAGGGTGGCGAACATCTCTGGTGTGAGAGCGCTGCGGAGCGTGTCGCGGATCTCTGCGAGGCTGGGCCAGATATCCTTAAGGAAGACATCCTGCCCCTCCTTGCTCTTTCCGATTGGCTCTTTGACGAAGTCGATATCGACGCGGCCTGCGAGGGCGAAGGCGACGACCAGCGGAGGGGACATCAGGAAGTTAGCCTTGATGTTCTGATGGATACGGGCTTCGAAGTTGCGGTTGCCCGAGAGGACTGCCGCTGCGACCAGGTCCTTGTCGACGATGGCCTTCTCTACTTCGGGGTTCAGCGGGCCAGAGTTGCCAATGCAGGTGGTGCAGCCATAACCAACGGTCTGGAAGCCAAGCTTGTCAAAATAAGGCTGGAGGCCTGTCTTCTCGAGATACGCGGTGACGACACGGGAACCGGGAGCGAGTGACGTCTTCACTGTGGGATCCATCTCCAGTCCTGCTTCGACAGCCTTTTTAGCCAGGAGTCCCGCTGCAAGCATGACGCTCGGGTTGCTGGTATTGGTACAGCTGGTGATGGCCGCAATGAGGACAGAACCATTGCGGATCACGCTCTTGCCGTCATGCCCATGGTGCCCATTATGGTAAGGAGATTCGGGCATCTGGTGGACGGCATCAGGCGTGGGCCGATCACTGATCATCTCCTCCTCATCGGCGGGGATGGTGGGATTGCGACGGGCGACCAGGGCCTCGGCAGTGAGCGCCCCGCCATCCTTTCCATATCCCCCCTCGGCAACTGACTTGGTGAGGAGTTCGTGGAAGGTGGAACGGAGTTGCGGAAGATCAATGCGGTCCTGAGGGCGCTTCGGTCCGGCAACGCTAGGGACGACCGTTGCAAGGTCGAGTTCGAGATCGACACTGTAATCGATCTCTCCCTTGCGAGGCATGCCGAACATGCCCTGTGCTTTGAAATAGTTTTCAAAGGCGCCGCACTCCTCCTCGGTGCGGCCGGTGGCACGCAGGAAGGAGACGGATTCGGAATCAACAGGGAAGATACCCATGGTGGCGCCATATTCGGGAGCCATGTTGGCGATGGTGGCACGGTCAGGAAGAGGGAGCGACTCGGCACCCTCGCCATAAAACTCGACGAACTTGCCGACGACCTTTGCGGCTCGAAGCATCTGGGTGACACGCAACGCAAGATCGGTGGCGGTGACTCCTTCGCTGAGCTTGCCAGTGAGATGAACGCCGACCACCTCTGGAGTGAGGAAGTAAACAGGCTGGCCGAGCATACCCGCCTCGGCCTCAATGCCGCCGACGCCCCACCCGACGACGCCAAGGCCGTTAATCATGGTGGTATGGGAGTCGGTGCCGACAAGGCTGTCGGGGTAATAGACTCCGCCGGAGTGAAGAACGCCACGGGCGAGGTACTCAAGGTTCACCTGGTGGACGATCCCGATGCCGGGAGGCACAACGCCGAATGTCTCGAAGGCCTGCTGGCCCCACTTGAGGAATTCATAGCGCTCGCGATTGCGCTTGAATTCCATGTCGAGGTTCAGCTTCATCGCGTCGGCCCAGCCGTAATAGTCGACCTGCACGGAGTGATCGACGACGAGATCAACGGGAACAAGCGGTTCGATGATGCCTGGCTTCCCGCCAAGGCGCGCCACGGCGCTGCGCATCGCGGCGAGATCGACGAGAAGAGGAACGCCAGTGAAGTCCTGAAGCACGATACGCGCCACGACGAAGGGGATCTCCTCAGGGGCGGGAGCTTTGGCATTCCAAGCTGCAAGAGCCTTCACATCCTTGTCGTGAACTTTTTTACCGTCGCAGTTGCGAAGAACCGACTCCAGCACCACGCGGATCGAGAAGGGAAGGCGGGAGATCTTACCGACGCCCTGCTCCTCAAGAGCGGGGAGGGAGTAATAAGAGGCGCTGGTTCCTTTTGTGGGCTCGAAGGTGCGGAGTGTTTTGAACGGGTCGGTGCTCATGGAAATTATGGATGTAGGTGCTAGGTGTTTAGGCTTTGGCTCTCTACTTGAGTTCGGCGAGCTTAGCTTGGATCTTTTCGAAGTCTGGAAGCTGCTTCGGATCTTCGTTCGACTCGGCGTACTGAATGATTCCTGCGCGGTCGATGAGGAAGGCGGAGCGTTTGGCGACTCCACCCATGCCAAGACCGATCTGAGGAAGGAAGCTCTCGTAAGCGATTCCGTAAGCCTTGGCGACGGCATGCTCATAATCGCTCAGGAGAGGGATTGTGATCGCTTCCTTCTGCGCCCATGCCTGCTGGGCAAAGGGATTGTCTCCACTGATACCATAGACGATGCAGTCGAGTGAATCATAGGCTCCGATCCCCTTGCTGATCTCACAAAGTTCGGTGGTGCAGACTCCGGTGAATGCCATGGGAACGAAGAGCAAGAGAATGTTCTTCTTGCCGACCTCAGCAGAGAGTGTGACTTGCTTGGGGCCCTCGGCGGTGACGATGGAAAGGGTAAAATCGGGGGCTTTTGTACCGGTGGTGATCATTGTTTTATTGGGTATGGATGTTTGGGATAATTTCTTGAAAAAAGAATCTTTTACAGGTTTGGCGCGGGGGAGGGAAGGCTGGAGGTTGGTTGACTCGGTGAAGCAGCAGGATTCGTACCAACAGTCGGCGATGGCTGGGATGGAGGTTCAACAACGGTTGGCGCAGGGAGCGGAGTTGGCCATGGTTTCTCTAAAGAAGCCCACTCGTGCCATAGGGCCGTCTCGCTGCCCCCGAATTCCTTCCAGAGAGAATGACAGCGCTCCGACCAATGAGCATAATCAGGAGCGGCAAATGGTTTATCGGCAGTACCCGGAAAGACGAGATAGACGACTTCGGGGCGGCTAACGGGGCGCCTGTCGGCTCCGGAATCAGGGAAAATTTCACGGCAGATCCGCAGGGAGGCCTCGCCGATTTTAGAATTCGGTCCGAGATCGCCCAGGATAGCTGGGTAGAGGGTACCGTTTGCTATAACGACCGCGTAGTCACCGATACCGGGTTGACCAGGGGATTTCCCCACCATGAAGGAGGGCAGCACAATAAAAGGATCCGCGGTTCCTGAAAGAAAGCTCCACCGCTTCAACTCAGCGATGGTGGCTTTGGCGGAAGTGGAACGAGCCTCGAGCGAGGATTTTTGTAGGGCACTCATGGTTCCGCTTCCGAGTTCTGCCTCGGTGAGAGCGAGTTGGGAGACCTCTTCCCGGAGACAAGGGTTGGGTCGGTCGCTCTTTTTTGCCCAGCGATAATTGGTCTGAGGCTGGTAGGTGAGCGAGAGTCGGTCGAGGGGGAGGTTCCGGTCGCCATCGGATCCATCCGTATTCACATTCATGATTGCCTGTATGAAGAGGGCGCGGCGGGAGTTCCCCGAGTGATTCAGATCGAGGATGTCGAGGATTGTCTGGCAGTCAAAAAGTGAGTCGCGGTAAGGTAGGCGCTGGAGTTGTCCCAGGTTGTTTCGAAGTGATTTCTCCTTATGGTCGAGGAGTGCGGCAAAATCAGGAGAGAGGACCGCATTGCTCAACAGGGAGTTGAGGTTCGGGAGTAACTCGGCAATCTCCGGTGTGGCGGCTTGCAGATCGGCAATGGTAGTTGCGGCTTTGGGCCAACGGACATGCAGGGTGATGTCCATTTTATAAAAGTTACTGTCTGATCCTGCAACAAGGGCCGTTTCCTGAGAGGGATTACAATCAACGATGCTCTTTAGAGTAATTCCATTGAAAAGCTTGGCAGTATCGTAATTTTTACGAGGAAGGATCGGAATGGGAGAAGCCGTGGGCGTTGGATGTCCGTTTTCCAGATTAGAACGCTGTTTTTTTGAGCAACCAAGTGGAAGAAGCAGTAGCAATGATCCAACCACGCATCCTCGCAAGCGGAGAGACTTTCGAGCCGGCATGGGATAAAAAATCAACGCCTCCTGAAAATACTTAGAGGAAGTCCATTAAAGGTAGGCCAGGAAAGAACCCATCACATCCCCTGGGATGTCGATCATCTTGTAATCCGTTGAAGAGACAAACAGCAGGCTCTGGCTTCCCTTGCCGAGTTGGTTGCCTGCGGAATCATAGATCTCATGCTCGAGGGTCACGAATTTGCGATTATGACCCGCCACGCGGATCTTCACGCTGACGGTCTCGAACTCCTTGGTCTCCCGAACGAACTTATGTTCAAAGGACCGGGTCAGGATGTAGAAGGGGGTCTCCTTGAGATTGAACTTCGGCATCACCTTGTTGAAGAAGAGTTCGCGGGTCTTGCCAACCCACATGGCATACATGCCGAAGTAGACATTTCCCACGGAGTTGGTGTCGGCGTAGGTGGCGATGAAGGAGTGTACGAACCACTTGTCCTCAAAGTGTCCCGAGATGTCATGGGTGCCGGTCGGTGCTGGAGTAAGGATTGTGCCAACAGGGGTGAGGGGAACGACGGATGCGGTGGAGGGCTGTTCCAATTCCTCGGAATCGGTCGTAAAATCCTCTCCGGTGAAGGGCTTGACCATCAACCAGATGACATATCCCAGCGGTAGCAGTGATGCCAAAATCTGGAACATGGGGTCATGCAAGAAGTAGCCGTAGGCGAAAATCACCACCGCCAGTGATCCGATGCAGAACATCTTGATCTGGGGGATGACGTTCACGGGTCCGTTCATAAAGGCGCGCCCGATGGCGAGAGCCGAGTAACCGACGAAGAATGTCGCAAAGAAGATCATGAAATATTCCAACTCGATGCCGATTGCGGCTCCGATCACGGCAATCAGGGCGCAGAGGATGAAAGCAGGGATCGGTGAGGTGATCAGTTTCTGCGGGATCAGGGCGAAGATGGGGTTCTTGCTCCTGCTGGCATTGCTCTTAAAAAACCACTCGAGAGCAATGTAGCCGCTATCAAGCGTGGTAAGGATGCAGCCGCCAAGAAATACGAGATACGATCCGAGCAGCCAGGGATTCACCGGAGGCTGGCTGAAGACCCGGGTGAGAAGCGACTGGGCATAGGGGTAACCGGCAAGACCCTTCTGGATGAATGCGGCACCGCTTCCCTCCATGGCCCAGAGAGCAAGGATTCCATGGAAGAGGAGAATCGCTCCGAAGAGTGTCGCTCCCACGGCATACGAAGCCGTGATGGAGGTGTTTTCCCTCCGCATCTGGATGGCCCTCTGCCATTGCTGAAGATCCAGCCAGGGGCCCACGATAAAGCCGATGCAGATCGGGATCACATAGCCCCAGAAATTCCAATCATGTGTTGGTAGTAAACTCGGCCGATGGAGGCCGCGGAAGTACGGAGATCCTAGCTCAGCGATGATGATGACCACGCATGCAATGATCAGAGCGAGGAAGGCTGCGTGGCTGTATTTGATCCGTCGGATGGAGAACTCCTCACCGAAGAGAATGCCTGCAGCTAGAATAATGAGCGCCGTCAGTGGAAGGTAGAGCGAATCGGGCTTGAGGCCAAGGGGCTGCCATCCATAACGGATCAATGCGAAAATCGTGAGGGAGAGTGCGATGATCTGATAGAGAAAGAAAACCAGACGGAAGGGTCGCGACCAGTTGTTGAAAAATGCAGCCAGACTTTCCGAGCCGGGATGTCGTTTGGCGATGTGATCGGCAACGGCTCCGAACAGGAAAAGTCCGAGGCAATTGGGGATCAAAAAGGTGAGAAGGCCGGTGAGTCCGAACTCGACGGTGAACTGTACGGAGAAAAAGAGTCCAAGCCCCCAGACCCAGGAGAGGGCTACGGTATTTCCCCAAAGGAGAACATTCAGAAAACGAAACCGAGGGGCGGAGAGAGCGGGAGTAGCCATGGCGTTCATGAGACTCTAGTGCCTGATCGACGGGTCTTCAATCTGAATGGGTGAGTACGGGGCTGGAAGATGATGGGAACCCTATGCCCGTCGCCTCCTCCCGCTCTTGCAATTGCCTCTCAGTGGAGGCACGCTAGTTCATTACCACCGATATCTGGTGGGGCTTTCTTTTTCCTGAATCCTTGAAAATCCTAGACCGTTATCTTTTGTCAGCCCTCGGTGTGGCGACCCTGATGGGTGTTGCCTTGCTGAGTCTGGTGCTGGTTCTTGGAAATGTCTTTAAGGAGATGCTCGACCTGCTGATTAATCACAGCGTCCCTCTGGAGACGGTTCTGGGATTTATCGCCTTTGTCCTCCCCTTCTCGATGACCTTCACGATCCCCTGGGGGTTTCTCACGGCCGTCCTGTTGGTTTTCGGGCGCCTTTCGGCGGATAATGAAATCATTGCACTGCGTGCCAACGGGGTGAGTTTTCCCAGGGTCTTCATCCCGGTTCTAGCGATGGCGCTCATGCTTGTCGGAGTCTGTTTCTGGATTAATACCGAAGTCGCTCCCCGTGCCCAATATGCGATGCTGACCTCTTTGTTTCGCATTGCCACGAGCAATCCTGTCTCGATGTTTCAGCCCGACGAAGTGGTCGACCAGTTTCCTGATCGCAGGATCTTTGTGGGAGGGAGAGAGGGTGATGTCATGAAGAACCTGGTGGTCGTGGAACTCGATGACAAGGGCTCTCCCTCAAAAGTAGTCTTTGCAAAGACCGGCACTCTCACCACGGATTCCGAGAATCATCGGCTTCTTCTCAGAGTGCAGGATGCTAACTTTGAGCAACGGGACAACAGGGATTCTCAGAATGTTGCCTTGATTCGCCAAGGGATCACAATGAAGGAGGGAGTCTTCCCGATGTCGATCCAGAAACTGCTTGATCAGAAAAAGAGGGGGAAGCCGCTCACGTCACATACACTCAGGGAGTTAATTGAGGCGATTGCCCAATCTGACTGCCCGCGTCGGCTTGCCTATCAAGTGGAGGTTAGTAAGCGATTCTCGCTCTCCCTAGCCGCTCTTGCCTTCGCACTCATTGCCGTTCCCTTGGGCATCACTGCCCATCGCAAGGAGACGTCTGTGGGATTTGCCCTGAGTCTCGTGATTGCATTCGGATACTTCTTCCTGATCATCATCGCCGATACGTTCCACGAGAATCCGCATGCCATGCCTGTGCTTTTGGTCTGGCTGCCCAATCTCCTCTTCACGGGGCTTGGGATCTGGCTCTTCTCCCGCCTTGCTCGCCGTTAAGCGTTCCTACCCCGTCGATCACTTCACTTCATTCCCTTCATCATCATGCCATCCTCCAAGGAACCTTCACTGAACGATCCCGTCACCAAAGAAACCATCCGTAGTCTTGTCGCGGGTTTGGCGAGTGGTCGGCGTGCGGATTTCCTGACAGATATGATGGAGACGGTCATCAAGTTAGGACTGGATGGAGCCTCATTTGGAGACCTGAAGCTTGTCAGTCGCTCGATGCGTGAGATGCGTTATGCAGCCTCAGTGTTTCAAAAATACAATACGATCCGTAAGGTGGCGGTCTTCGGATCGGCCCGCACTCGTGCCGATGAGCAGGACTTCCAGTTGGCAAGAGAGTTTGCCCGTCGGATCGTCGAGGAGAATTTCATGATCATCACGGGCGGGGGTGACGGCATCATGGGGGCGGCACAGCAGGGGGCTGGAGCTGAGAAGAGTTTCGGTCTGAATATCAGGCTCCCCTTCGAGCAGAGTGCCAACCAGGTGATTCAGGGAGACCCAAAGCTGATCAACTTCAACTATTTCTTCGCCCGAAAGCTCAGCTTTGTTAAGGAGACGAGTGCCTTCGTTCTCTTTCCCGGTGGTTTTGGAACGCTTGATGAGGGGTTTGAGGTCCTGACCCTCCTCCAGACGGGAAAGACTTCCATCGTCCCGATCATCCTGATGGATCGACCGAATGGCTTCTATTGGGAGACCTGGCGGCGTTTCCTGGATAATGATTTGTTGGAGCTGGGTCTGATTTCCCGCTCAGACTTTCACCTCTTCACGATCACGCACGATGTGGATCGGGCCGTGAACGAGATCAAGAACTTTTACAAGGTATTCCATTCCTATCGTTGGGTCCGTGACGAGATGGTGATCAGAATCAACCACAAGATCACTCCTGCTGCATTGGAAAACCTGAACCAGCAGTTCGATCATCTCATTGCCTCGGGCCATATCGTTCAGCGGGAAGCCCTTCCGGAGGAGGCTGACGATCGCGCCTCCATTCATCTTCCCCGGTTGGTGCTCATCCCACACAAGAGGGAGTTCGGCATGCTCCGCCTTCTGATCAATGCAATCAACGACTCCCAGGTGATTGTTAATACTGTTGATCAGGCCGCCGGGATCTAGTTTTCGGTAAAAAGTTTTTTTCCATGACAACGAAACCAACAGTTCTTCTCTACGATACCACGCTGCGCGACGGAACTCAGGGTGAGGGAATTTCTTTCAGTCTGCTGGATAAAATACGGATTGCTCAGAAACTTGCCGGATTCGGTATGGATTACATCGAGGGCGGGTGGCCGGGATCGAATCCCAAGGATCTTGCATTTTTTGCCGAGGCCCGGAAGCACGATTTCGGGAAGACCAAGCTGGCAGCCTTCGGTAGTACGCGCCGCGCGGGAATTGCTGCTGCTACGGATCCTCAATTGGCCCAACTGCTGGAGGCTGAGACTCCTGTCGTGACGATCTTCGGAAAGAGCTGGAAGCTCCAGGTTGAGAAAGTCCTGGGGGTTTCCCATGAGGAGAATCAAGCCATGATCCGCGACAGCGTCGCCTATCTTAAGTCCCACGGGCGCGAGGTCTTCTACGATGCCGAGCATTTCTTCGATGGCTACAAGGATGATGCAGAATTTGCCATGGCGACCCTCGCTGCGGCTGACGAGGGGGGGGCCGATATGCTCGTCCTCTGCGACACCAACGGCGGCACGATGCCTGATGAGATCTCCGAGATCACTGCGGCTGTTGAGAATCGATTTCCCGGTAAGGTCGGCATCCACACGCACAATGATTGCGGTATGGGAGCCGCCAATGCCCTCGCAGCTGTCCGCTCCGGTGCCCTGCAGATTCAGGGGACGATGAACGGTTACGGAGAGCGCACCGGCAACTGCAACCTGACGACCGTGATTCCATGCCTGCAACTCAAGATGGGAATACCTGTCGTTTCGGATCTCACGCGCCTTCGCGAAGTCTCGCTCTTTGTTGATGAGTTGGCTAACTGCCATCCCGATGTGCGTGCTCCTTTCGTGGGCAGCACCGCCTTTGCTCACAAGGGGGGAATGCACGTGAATGCCGTGGCCAAGACCGCCGCAGCCTACGAGCATATCAAGCCTGAGTCTGTTGGTAATCATCAGAACATTCTGGTTTCCGAGCTTTCCGGACGGAGCAATATCCTGCTGAAGGCTGAGGAATTCGGGCTTCAGCTTTCCAAGAGTGACCCCGCCGTGCTTCGGGTACTTGAGAAAATCAAGGCCTTGGAATCCGAAGGATTTGAATTCGAGGCGGCTGATGCTTCTCTCGATTTGCTTATTCGGAAGGAACTGGGTCTTCATGCGCCGCTCTTCGAGTTACAGGGATATCACTGCAGTTTTCGTCGTGATGCCGCCGGATCCTCCACAACCTGCGAGGCAACGGTGACTGTGCGTAAGGGCGCCGAACTACTGGTCATGACCTCCGAAGGTGATGGTCCTGTGAATGCCCTGGATGCCGCTCTTCGTAAAGCCCTGCAACAACTCCATCCTTGGATCGCGGGGATCACTCTTTCCGATTACAAAGTCCGTATCGTTGACGGGGGACGCGGGACGGCGGCGCGTACCCGAGTCCATATTCTTTCAAGCGAAGGATCGGAGTCCTGGGGAACGGTGGGTGTTTCCGACAATATCATCGAGGCAAGTTGGATGGCACTAGTCGACTCTCTCGAGTTCCGCGCCTCGAAACGTTAAAATGTTGAGGATTTCGGCGCATTGCGTCGACATAGCTCCCTTGCCGTAGATTGAACTACGGCTGCGGTCTCATTCTTTCCAACGCATCCGAACTTCTTGACGTTTTTAGAATTAAGATCCCATGCTTCCTCTAGTGACTACTGTGTGGGTCTGCTGAGTTTGAAGACGAGCCGATGTGCTTGTGCTTTTTCTTCGAGTGATGGGTAGATCCCGAGTAGGTCTCCGAGTGACGGGAGTGAGCGGACTTGGAGGGGATCTTTTTCTTCTTGGGATGGAAAAAGAGGCGATGAAAGGACCAGGGGTTTTCGGCAGTCGGTAGCAGAAAGTGTGCCGCCGGGGTCGGAACATTATGCCCGCCGCCATGGAGGTTACGGTGCTCCATGATGAAATCAGTGGGGACCCAGTAGCTGATCAGATCACGGGTTCCTCCTGCATGATTTACCCCGATGCTCAGATCCTTGTGCATCTCAAAGTGAAGGTGAGGGGGGTACATTCCGTGATTATTTCCGATTGTACCGATCTGCTGACCTCTTGTTACCTGCTGTCCTTCCCTCACCATGATCCGGTCGAGATGTCCGTAGAGTGAATCCGTAAAGTGAATTTTTCGGTTCTCGATCCAAGCGTGTCTAATCACCACGACATTTCCCCAGTCAGCACGGATATCGCGCGCCAGAACAACGAGGCCATTTCCGATGGAATGCACGGGATGCCCGAATGCCTGCCCTTTTCCTCCGGCGATGACCCAATCCTCTCCAAGATGACCATGGGGTCGGAATCCGCGGGACTTGCAAAAACCTGACCCGTCGGGGGGGGCCACAGGGAAGTCAAATCCATCTGCTGTCATCGCGGATGTCTCTGGTAAAATCTCTACCGATGGGAAGGAGTGGAATAAACGCACGAAAAATCCTTGAGGAGCTATGACGGAATCATCACCCCGCCCTTGAGTTATCAAGAGGGGGAAAATCAGAGCCCAAAAAAAGAGGGCAAAGAATGGAGATCTTCTAAACACGAAATTTTGATTTTAGAAAGGAAGATGTGATCATGCAACCTCGCGATAAGCCCTGTTCTTGATTGGTAATCTGATTGCATGGAGAAGGCGTGCGTGATGAGATTATTCTGTTTTTCTCTTATTCCCATGCCTGCATCATCCCATCCATCTCCTGCGATCCTAGCCCTTGAAGACGGGCGCATCTTCCCTGGATTTTCCATCGGTGCTTCGGGTAATGCTATCGGGGAGATTTGCTTCAATACCTCGATGAGTGGATATCAGGAGGTGCTCACGGACCCCTCTTACCGTGGTCAGATCGTAACGATGACCTACCCACTGATCGGTAATTACGGTACGGGAGTCGAAGATGGCGAGAGTGCGGTTCCTCAGGTGAATGGATTTGTCATCGAGGAACTCTCTCGATTGGAAAGCAATTGGCGCTCCTCGGAGAATCTGCAGTCCTATCTTCGCCGTCACGGAATCCCTGCGATTTGCGGTATTGATACCCGCTCCTTGACCCGTCATCTCCGGACCCAGGGTGCCATGCGAGCCTGCCTCAGCACGGATGGAGCAGATGAGGCAACTGCTGTGGCTCGTGCCAAAGGTGCGCCTGGGCTCGAGGAACTAGATCTTGTGGGGGAGGTCTCCACCAAGGAAATTTATGAATGGGATCCTGAATGCAAAGAGAGCATCCAGTTTGGAATGACCAGAAAATCAGCCGGTGGAAAAGAGCCTCTTGTTGTCCTCTATGACTTCGGAGTGAAGCGCAATATCCTGCGACTCCTCCGCTGCCATGGGGTGCGCGTCATGGTCGTCCCCTCCACGACGTCGGCAGAAGAGGCTCTTGCTCTGAAGCCTGATGGCATCTTTCTCTCGAACGGCCCCGGGGATCCGGCTGTTCTGACCCAAGCGCACGAGACGGCCCGCCGGCTTGCTGAAGTGAAGCCCGTCTTCGGCATCTGCCTTGGTCATCAGATCCTTTCACTTGCGTTTGGTGCCTTCACATTCAAGCTCAAGTTCGGCCATCGCGGCGCTAATCAGCCGGTACAAGATCTGAGAACAGGCCGCGTGCTTATTACTTCACAGAATCATGGTTATGCCGTGAAAGAGGAGGGACTTCCTTCCGACTTGGAGATTACTCATCGCCATCTCAATGATGGAACAATTGCGGGAATCAAGCATCGCACCAAGAATGTGAGGGCCGTCCAGTTCCATCCTGAGGCATCGCCAGGCCCTCATGATTCTGCTCCCTTTTTCGAGGAGTTTGTGCAGGCAATCAGGGGCTGAAAGGCTAACGCCTTAGGTCGATAGCCTGACGGCTTTTAGACTATTAGGAACTGCCGGAAGAATTCTGATGGCGGCGTTAAGTGATCGGTTAGCTTTCACTGCCCCAACAATCCAGCATTCTTCAGTATAAAGGAATCTTCCACTCCTACTCTCCGAGCTCAACGTTCCAATACGCGAGGTCGATGAAATGACTCCAACTGTCGTCGATGCCGCCTGCAAAGGTAATGTTGACGAAGGGACGCCATTTCGGCCTTTTGGGCTTCTTCAGGAGTTGCATCTTTGCCTCATGCGGAAGTCGATTCCCCTTGCGGGTATTGCAGGTTATGCATGAACACACGACATTCTCCCACGTTGTCTGCCCACCTCGATCCCGGGGTAGCACGTGATCGATGTTCAGATTATTACGCTCAAAGTGATGTCCGCAGTATTGGCATATGTTTTTATCGCGCTCAAAGACGTTGAGACGTGTGAATTTCACTTCTTTTTTCGGCAATCTTTCGAACAGGCATAGGACAATGATCCGGGGAATGCGGATCTTCATTGAGATGGTCTGCAGCATCCGAGGTTCCGGATGGGAGAGGGAAAAATGCCTCCAACTCAGAAAATCGTGTGTTAAGAAATTTTTTTCACCGTCAGTGGCAACAACCTGAGCCTGACCTTGGTATAGCAGAGTGAGGGCCCTGCGTGCGGAGCAGGTGTTGATTGCCTGCCACAATCTATTGAGTACAAGCACGGGTTGGTCTAGCGGGCTATCCATGATCTTGTGGTTGTGTAAGTTGACACCATGAGATCCTCTGCTCATTGATGTCAATATAGCAGGTGCGACATTCTTGACACAAATCACCGAGGATCTCCCTCCGGCAATGCTGTCTCAGAAAGGGAAGTTTGCTCTTCATGAGTAAAACAGGTAACATCACGCGCCCTTCAGGGTACTATCATGAAACGATTCTTTTTCTGCCTTCTTCTCCTCTTGGGGGGGGTGCGGGGACTCTTTGCAGTGGACTCCGCAGAACAATTTCTCAATGCCTACCAGGCCTACCAGCAGGGAGAGAAGTTGGAGCGTGACGGGAGTTCTCCCGAGTCGCTCAAGAAATATAAGTTTGCCCAAAGTCTTCTGCTCGAGATTGAGAAGAACGATCCTTCATGGCAGAAGGCCGTCGTGGAGTATCGTCTCAAGAAGACGCAGGATGGAATTGACCGCCTGCAGGGAGCTGGAAGCTCCAATAATGAAACGATGGCACTGTCTTCGAATCCTCCCTTTGACTCGGAATTGCCGAAGGCGTCGCCTGCCACACCTACTGCGCCCAGCATTTCAATCGTTCCTCCGGGAGCCAAATCCTCGAGCGGAGGAGGGCTCTCTTCCGCAAGAGATTCATCATCCGAAGTGCGTCGTCTTAAGCGCATGCTCGAAACACTCCGCGGAGAACTCAAGGAGGCCAAGGACGCCATGACCTCTGAAAAAAACCGAACCAAGGATCTTGAGAGCATCAAGTGGGTGGAAGAGCGCTCCAACTTGGAGAAGGAACTACAGGCAACAAAGAATCAAGTCTCCGCACTCACGGAAAAGCTTCAAAAACGCGATTCCTGGGAAAATGACCTCAAGACACTTCAAAAGAAATTGGACGATACCGTTGCTGACAAGGTTGCAGTTGAAGAGGAGTACCAAAGCAGGGAAAAAAAGAGAGATGAGGCAGAATCTTTACTGGTAAAACAGCTTGAGGAGGTGAGGCAGAAATTATCTCTAAGTTCCGCCGCCGAGCAGAAATCGCAGCAACTCAGCGCTGAATTGGAAAAAGCAAAGGGGGAAGTTGCGGGAATGAAGGAGCAGCTTGCCCATGCCTCGCAGATAACAAAGGATTATGAGGCCAAAAACGAAGATCTTCGCAAGCAGATGACTGCCACCAATGAGCAGTTGAGTGCCGTTCAGAAGCAAACAGAAGAACTTGCTCCTTTAAGGTCTAAGTTTCAGCAACTCCAGGCACGTTTAGAAAAATCTGACGCGGAGGCAAAGGACTCCAAAAAAAAGATGTTATCTCTTGAGAAAGAATCACTTAAGGGAAAATCAGATGCGACTAAGAGAGAGTCAGCATTGAGGGCTGACTTGCAGGCTCTTGAGGAAGAGAGGAACACTCTTTCGGGAAAAGTTGCCCAGCTTTCGGAAGCGGCAACCGAAGCTGGTAAGGTCAAAGGATTGGAGTCTGAGTCTGAATCTCTGAAGAAAACGGTTGCACAACTTAAGGAAAATGCGGCGAGTGCGGGACGTGACCTTGCCAGAGCTCGGGCCGATTCTGAGGCTTCAGCCAAAGCGACTAAGGCCTCTGAAGAGAAGCTTTCTGCAATGGTTGCTTCCGATGCCGCCGACAGGGCTGTTCTAGAAGAGGAACGGCAGAGGCTTACGACCAAACTTGAGGATGCCACGAAAAGGGATGCAAATTTGAAGAAGATGACTGACACGGTCGGCCCTCTTGCCAAGCAAATCGAGGAACTCAAGGGACAACTGACACAGAATGCAAAAGCCTTATCTGAGGCAAAAGCTCAATACGATAAAGCATTACAGGTTGCTAACGAACGCCAATCAGAAGTTCAAAAGAACCTTGATGCATCAATCTCGCTGAAGCAAGTGCTTGAAAAACAGAATTCCTCCCTTCATGAGCAACTCAAGACGGCTATGGGTCAAATGGCCTCGCTTGTGGAGCATAGTGAGGATTCATCCGGACTTCGTGAACAGATTAAGAAGATTCAGCAGCAGATGGATTCAACTGCTGCAGACTATGCCAAATCTCAACAGCAGATTGAGGAACTGGCTAAGGCTCGTCCCGAACAGGAGAAGCTAATCCAGCAGAAAGAACAGGAGTTGGCTGCCGCCAAACAAGATGCTGAAAAGCTCCGTTCGGAACTTTCTGCCGCCAACCAGAAAAATGCTGATCTTCAGCGCCATACAGATGAAGGTGATGATCAGCTAAAAAAGCTTCAGGATCAGCTGGCTGCTCTTTCAAAGACGATGCCTGAGAAGGATAAACAACTTTCCGATGCCAAGGAGCAGGCAGGCAAACTTCAATCTGAACTTGCTGATGTGAAAGCCAGGCTTTCATCACTACAAAAAAAGAATGGTGCTGGTGACGATCAGTTCGCAGAACTCAAGGACCGCCTTCAGCAAAAAGAGGAGCAACTTGCCCGATACAAAAAACGTAAGAATAAGTCGGGAGGTGATGCGAATCTTGTGGAAGAAAACGACCTCCTTCGTGGAATTGTTTTACGTCAGGTCAAGGATGAGGCAAGGCGATCTCAAGCGCGTCGGCTTCTTGAAGATGAAATGAAGCGATTGAACGTGCAGTCCCAGACCCTGGTTGACCAGGTCACGGTCCTCTCATCCCCTTTTGCGGAATTGACTCCTCAGGAGAGATCGCTCTTTAAAGCTGGTCAGCTTGTTGTAGTCGATTCGGGGGATGGTAAAATTCAAGCATCCATCTCTATCAAGAATGAATCAGATACCGCATCGAGTGCAATCAATCCGGCTGATAAACAGAATAAAGATACCGCTGCTGGATCAGTAGAAACCAATACTCCTGCGGCGACTCCCTCACCTTCAGCAAACGGTACTCCTAACGCCGCCAGTAACAACACCTCAGCAACGGATATACCCTGGGAAGGAAAGCTCAAGGAGTGCTTGGCAAAGGCCAAAGATGAATTCGACAGGCAGGATTATCTCCAATCAGAAAGCACCTTTCAGGAAGCGTTGAAGATTTCTCCAGATGATTATTTTGCGCTTTCCAATATAGGAGTCGTGGAGTTCCAACTCGGCAAGATGACTGAGGCCGAGGGATATCTCAAGAGGGCCTCTACCAAGGGAACAAATAGTTCTTTTGCTCTTACCACTCTAGGGATCGTGCACTACCGTCAGCAGCGACTTGATGACGCACAAAAAGTTCTCAAGAAAGCCGTTGAGATCAACCCACAGGACTTTACTGCGCACAACTATCTTGGAATCGTCCTGGCGGCCTCAGGTAATGGAAAGGCCGGTGAGGGAGAAATCATGAAGGCCATTGAAATCAACCCTCAGTACGCCGACGCTCATTTCAATCTTGCTGTAATCTATGCCACAGGTAAGCCTCCGGCAAAGATGATGGCGAAGAAGCACTATGCAAAAGCCATCGAGCTCGGAGCACCACCCGATCCCTCCCTGGAACGTCTAGTTCAGTAGTCTGGAGAGTAAAAACAGGATTTTCTTCAGAGCGCTTCTTGGATGATCCTGTGAATCTCTGTCAGGTCGATGAATCCGTGGATCTTTTCCGATCCTGGACCAGTTCCCAGGGAAAGAACGTCTCCTGCCGTCCCAACTGAAGAGGGTAGTCTGAAGGCTGGGGGTTGAGTCAGGATGCCAACAGATGAAGTGTTCGTTTTTGACGAACTGGATGAATGAGTCACTTTTTCAGGAGCGAAGCCTGGCCCTGTGGACCAGCAGATGGAAGGGTAACCCTCATTATTCAGGGCAAGTACCGAAACCCCCTTGTCCCTAAGAAACGGATATCCGTTTAGTGACATGCCGCCGATGTTTTCTCTGCCTGTCACGATCACTAGGGCATTCTCTCCGGCATAGCGCCGCGCTGTCGCAACAGCTCGATCGAAAGAAAGAATACGTCCCAGCATGGACTCAGCATCATTGGAGAGTGCTGCATCACCGATCATTGGATCGTCTATGACCAGGAGATAACCCTTCCCATTGGATTGTAAATTTCTGATTGCGATGCGAACCAGATCGGAGAGTGAGGGGGCTTCGGGATTTCCCTCTCCAAAAACACTTTGCGAGAGAGTGGCAATTGGGAGGATACCTAGTGTTGGTACTTTTTTCCAAAAAGGTTGATTTTCAAGTTCCGCAACCGAGCGAATGATACTGTAGGAGCGGACGCCAGATAGCGTCAGGTCCGTAGTCTTGAGCCCCTTTTGGGAATTATGATTCTCCAAGGAGGGAATTGTCTCCTCGCCTCCGCCTCCCACGACAAAGTCGAAGGGTTGATGATTTGCAAATTGAGTCAGAATGCTATTGGTGTCACCCGCATTGAGCATTTTGGAATAATAAACGGCAGTTGTAGGAGCCGTGAGTTTTCCGGTACTGAGAAGTCCCGTAGAGCGTCCCTGAGTCATTGCCTCTTCCAGCAGGCTGTTGAGTGAGGCTCCGGAAGGCATCATGCAGAGGGCTCCCCTGTTTACTCTTTTTCCTGCAGCGATAGCCGTCGAGGCGGACGCGGCATCCGGAACGGAATAGTCGTTTGCGGAATTGCGGGATATCGCAGTATTTGGGAGATCCTCTAGATGGAGCCTTGCATCACCGCCGCCAGTAAACAGTCTGGCTGCCGCCACGCTGGAGGGGGAGATATTGTCCGCAACAAAGACGATGACAGCAAAAGGCTTGCGGTTAGTGGTTGTGAGGAAGAGTGCCGCTCCAATGGAGAGGAAAAAAATCAGGCAAACCAGTGCGATCAGCCTGTTACGAAGTTTCATGCTCATGATGTCTTCCTATGAATGAACAAGAGTGGAAGCCAGTTGAGAAGGCTATTTGACTTCCAGATCATTCATCATCCTTCAAAAGTTCGGGATTTCTCGTTGCCGTACGAACGTCCCGGAGATTAAATAGGAGATTCTTGCCCTGTGGTGTAACGGTAACATATTTTTGTGTTGTGTAGTGTGGTGGTTTACTCTGTTAGCCTGCATTACTCTGCAAAATCTCTCTTCCTTTGTGGGGAACAATAGGGAACTCTCTTTCTATGGCTTACCTTCGCAAAGTTTCCCGCTCGCCGTTCTGGTTTCTCCGTTTCCGTGATCTTGAGACGGGAAAATGGTGCGAGGAGAACCTGAAGCTGCGCGTCGATGACCCGAAAGCCACTCTCAAGGCCCGTAAAGAAGCCACGAAGAGGACGGCTGCCGAGCAGTCCGGACCCGTTAATAACCGAGAAAACTTCGCCGTGTGGGTACCGGATTACACCCGCGCCCACTATCGCAATGAAAACAGCGCCAGCCGCTATGAAAAAGTGTGGCTGAATCTGAGTGCCTTTCTCACTGAAAAAGGAGTTAGACACCCGCGTGAGCTTCGCTACGAACATGCCTACGACTATATGGCCTGGAGAAAAGGGCAGGGGATTGCACACAACACCGCCAGACTCGAGATCAAACATCTCTCCTTTCTGATGAGTGAGGCGATCCGCCGAGAGTATGCAGACAAGAACCCCATTGCCCTGGCACGCATCGAGCTTGCGGCAAGTAAGGAAAAGCAGGAGCTCACCGACGCTCAAATCCAAAAAGCTAGAAAAGCATTCGCGGATCGCAAAGATGCCCCCTGGATGGCTACCATCTTCGAGATTCTGATTCATCTCGGCTGCCGGTTCCATGAGGCTCGCATCCACAAAAGCAAGATCAACTACAAGGAAAAGAGCATCCTGCTTGAGGACTCGAAACGATCTGAGACCGATCCGAAAAAATGGTTTACTGCTCCGCTGCCCGACCAGCTTGCCACCATCCTGAAAGAAGCCCCTTCTTACCACGGCTGGACGATGCCCGAGGCCAAAAGCACGACCAACAGGGATTTCAACCTTGTGCTGAGGAAAGGGGCCAGATTTGCGAGTAGTCATTGCTGTCGCGTCAGTTTTATTTCCCGGTGCCACAGGGCTGGGCTTTCAGAGATGCAGACAATGCGTCTCGTGAATCACTCGACGAGGATGGTGCACCGCGTCTACTCGAAACTGAACGTCGCGGACGCACGGCTCGCTCGCGACATGGTGCCGCTGCCCCCGCCTCCTGAGCTAAAAAAGCCCTGACCCAGCGAAGAGTCGTTTTGCGTCCATAGAATGGGCACCCCTTTACCTTGAGATAGGCCAGCTCACGGATCGACAGACCAAGGATCGGAGCCAGCTCCTTGGGGAAAGCCATTCGGTCGAGATCAGGCTTGGAAGCAATAGTAACCATGGAAAACAGCTTTTAGGAGACTGCTTGATCGGCGGGATCGAGATCGGCGGGATCGAGATCCTCGTGGAGGAGATCCATTGCCTCTTCGACTTTACCTATTCCGGCCGTGATCGCTTGACGAAGGATGGCCGCCTCACTGATGCCCGTCTTTTCCTTGAGGGCTTCAGAACGGGCCACAAGTCCTGATGGAAGCTTGATTGAGACTGTTTTTAGCGCAGTGGTCATGTGTCGTGAATGTCGTTTTTGTAGTGGTTTGTAATTTATTTGCAAATAAAAAATGTGTTTTTTCTTAAAAAAGAGTAGAGTGTCAAAGTCATGAAAAACAAAACTGCCCCCATCAGCTTGCGAATAGCCCCCGAAATTGAGGCACGAGTTCAAAAAATTGCTGAAAAATCAGGATTAGCAAAAGCAGCCATCCTTCAACTCTGCATCCGAGCAGGACTTCCCGAAATCGAATCAGGAAGAGTAAATCCTTTTGTCAGCCACTCCCCCACCGGCGAGAGCATCCTTAAAAAATCGGACCAAAAGTAATTTTCTCCTTTCCCGACGGACTACCTTTGTATCAAGACTAGCGATCTTATGGAATTCATCAAATCATTACTAGAAGGCGCAGCTGGCTTTTCTTTTCTTTGTCTGATCGGGGGAGCTTTTTATCTGATCCTCCCGATCTTGATCTGGCTCGACGCCATGGCCATCCGGAAAGCCAGTGCTGCCGCACTTGCCGAGTTGAAATGCCAAAATCTCCTCACCCGACAGCTTTTGAGGGCCTACGGACACAATCCTGAGGTGTGATTTACTTATTCAAAAACGATCAGCAAGAGGGGCCCTATACCCTCGAATACATCCGCGCTCAGATCAAAATCGGGCTTCTTTCCCCGCAGGATTCAGCGTGGTGGGCGGGATGCGAAGATTGGAAAACTGTTTCTGAGATTCCGAACTTGTCCGCACCCGAGCCACCTCCATTGCCTTCACAGCCTGTATTGCCTACCCTCACGTCAAGAAAAGTGATCGATATCAGGGGCGCGTGGTGCCCCCATTGCGGCAACCGGGACAGTTACCGTTCCATGGAGGGGTTGGGATGCTTTCTCGTCTTGATTCTTTTGATTACTTGTGCCGGGATCATCTTCATCCCTTTTTTACCGAAATCCTGGCATTGCAGGATCTGCAAACACGTGTGGAAATAATCGCTTCGCTGCGCGCGCAGCGCGTCAGGTAAGGATGACCGGCGTCACTTGTAGATCATTCATGATCTGAGTTACCGATCGAGGAGCAGGGACTCGCGGCACAGCCGGAGTGGCTATCACTGCTGTTGCATCCTCGGGCGTCGTCGGATCGATATCGACGAAGCGAGCCAGCAGATGTTGATCTCGTCTCAGCCAATCAGTCAAAGCATAAGCACGCGCGGGAATACGCGCTACGATTGCGCGGTAATGAGTATCAGCAACCACAACGCAGGCCCGACAGAGGGCACGCGTATCGGTATCAGCATTTGCAGCAAGGAGTGTGGCGGGTCCGATTTGACCATCCTCATAAATACCAGAACCCCGAGCAGCGAGAGCTGACTGAAGCACACGCGCAGCACCCCCGAGACCCATGTTGACGCGCCAGTTAGCAACGCACTCCAAGAGCGGAGATGGCAAACCGGCGACTCCTTTCCAATAGGGAATTTTTCCCGAAAAATAAGAACCGGCCACCCAGGAGGACGAAAGATTGTTCAGATCCAGACCGTCGGATGCCTGAGTCAGACCGCAGAACGTCACCCCTTGCCCATCGTGATCATTTTCGGAAATGATCATGCCGTTTTTCGTTGAGGCTTCTTCTTCGATGATGAAATCGAGCCATCGCACGAATTGAGATCCGTAGACGGCCGCCGCAGAGAGAATGTCTTTTTTAGTCATTCGGAAGAAGGGGAAGATGGTGCAGAGGGCTGTTGTTGGAGTTCTTTACTTTCCTGGGCACGCGCATAGGCCAAGAGGGCTGTCACCATGCCCGACATGATGCCAGCATAAGCAATCGACTGCCCGTCCATGGCTATCCAGACACCAAGGAAAAGCAACCTCAGCGTCTGCACCCAGACCGGCGCACACATCGTGATGATCACGACTCCAAAGAGCAGGCGGATCGAAGAAGGCTCTTTCGACCCGGCAGTCGAGAACGCTGTGCGAAAAAAGCTCAAGGAAGAAGGCGAGAGCCGTAGGAGGCAAGAATCCTCGCCCCAGCGAAGCCAAGCGCTGCACCCATGGCAAAAGCGATTTCCGGAGCTGCCAGGACAAGCAAAGGCCCAATGTAGGGAATCACCCTGAACCCGGCGACGAGCGTCGGAGTCACGGCGCGCAGGAAAGCCCATCCGAGCACGAAAGCAATCAGCCACGGGTAGAAATCGCGCTCTTTAGCTGTTGTGTGGAGATCGCGCTTGAGCGTGGCGTTATCGTTCTTAAGTGACCCATTCTCGCCAGTCAGACGAGCCCAGTCCGCCTCGTACCATTGCACCTTGCCAGTCATGGCATCGAATTGAACCCCCAGACCGGCAAGCTGGTTCCGAAGATCAGAAATCGCCGCAGAGGTTGCCGGATCCCTAGAGCGAATGGCGGCCGCACTGGCTTGCACATGCACGATCGCCGCACGGGTAGAGGACACGCTGGCATCAAGAGCTGTACGGGTGACGGGAGCCGTGGAACACCCGCAGAGCAGCAAGAGCAGACCAAAAGTAAAAAAGAAAAAAAGAATTCCCGCAGGAATGATGGAAAGGTTTTTTTTCATGGACGCTTGTTTTTCCAAAGCGCGAAAGAATGAAGCACCACTGCCGTGATGAACGTGAGAATCGAGACCATGCCCGCACAGAAACTCACAAGAGCCATCACGTCTTGAACCCAGGCATGCGTCGCAATGAATGAAACATTGCGGGCCGTGATCGAGACGGCCGCTGATCCGCTGATCGCGGAAAACTCAGCCATGAAAGGAAACGGGGTAAAGGAATGATGATTCATGCCACTCGCCCGAGGCGGCATGTCAAAGAGCTAAATCAGGCTCAGGAACCATAAACACATCGGCCACCGGTTCGTAAACCATGCCGATTCCGGCATAGCGACCACGGATGCGCCCCGAGTAACTGGTCTGAACCCATGTGGTGTCGGCACCGAAAGTTTGCTTAAGAAACGCAATACCTAGGGATTCCTGCTCCGTTCCCGTTTCATCGAGCAGGATTGAGTTATCTACGACGATTACGTTGGCAACCGTGTTGTTGGAATATAGCTGTGCGAAATGAGCCATGTGATTATGCGTAGAAAGTGCCGGATGAGGGAAATACGAGAACAGTATTTGTACCGTTTGCATAAATACTCGTCGCCGTCATTGAAGTAGAACTCACCGTTTGTGTGTTGTTTACAGTCCAAGTAGTCGACCCTAGATTTTCGGTGATAATGGTTCCAGCACTTACACCTGTTCCGGTGATTTTCATGCCAATAGTAAGAGATCCGGTTAATGAAGAAGAGGTAAGCGTGGTTCCTGAGATACTTCCCGTAAACGATCCGGTAGTTGCGTTGTTCGCCGAGTTGAAATTTGCAGAAGGTGCGGAAACGATGACAATCCCAGATCCTCCGTTTGAACCTAATAGCGAACCATAAACTGTAACATTGAAAGTTCCAGCAGCTCCACTGCCAGTGTTTTGAGTTCCACTGACATACGCAGATCCCCCGCCCCCGCCCTGTCCTCCGGGGCCATAGGTCTGAGGTACTTGACCTAACCCACCACCTCCTCCTGCGGCCAGAAAGATTTGCGCTCCAGTAAGTGTATTAGCCGCACCGCACCCTCCCATTCCAGAACCATTAACTCCAGTGCCTTGAGATCCAGTCCCAGTTCCCGTAATCGTCGTTGAAGCTACGGTTGCCGTCGTCGTTGATGTTGTCCAGCCCACCGTATATGTACCCGTGCCACCTGTTCCAGTAAGCCTATTTTGAATATATGTGGAGGCAGGAACCGAAGTGCCTGTGAGAATTAGCCCATTGCCTATTGCTCCAGAGGTCAATGCTGTCACAGTCAATGTGGTTCCAGAAATGCTTCCGGTAAAAACAGCATTTCCCGCCCCTCCGCCACCAGAACCGTTTGATTGTGTGGTAGCCATATACCCGCCGCCAGAGTTTCCTTGGCCAGAGATAATCGCAATAGCAGGAAGAACCGTGGAATTGTTGGCCGAGCATGATCCCCCACCAGAGCCTCCAGAAAATCCAACACTATTTGTTCTGTTCCCTCCTCCCCCGATTGCAATTATATTTCCAAATTGAGAATTTCCTCCATTGCTTCCTTGAGAGCCTCCTGAAGTAGAACCTCCTGCTCCACCCGCCCCTATTATTACAGGGTATGATTGACCTGGTATTAATGTAATTGACGAAAGATAATTATATCCACCGGCCCCTCCCCCTCCCATACCAAGACCGCTCGTTGCGTTATTTCCGCAAGCACCTGCACCTCCTCCCACGACAAGAAGTTGAGCATTATACGTTTGCGTTACTGTAGAGCCGAAGAAGGGCATTAGGCGGATAAGATGCTGTAGGTGACACTGGAGGTGGAACCGAGCAACCAGCAAGCCTGTGTCGGAATCACGGGAAACTCGTAACCTTGACCTGCGGTGAGGGCAAAAGAAGCCGAAGTGCAGACTGTGGCGGCAGAACCGAATCCGATGTAGAGCGTCCCGCTTGTCGCCGTATTCTGAATGGCAAGGAGTTTGGAGGCCGACGATGCCGCAAGTGCTTGTGCCGAGGTTCCCGTTGCCGCCGTTCCCGTGGTCTGGGTCAGGGTCGAAATGGTGGGAGGATTTGCGGTAAATGACGTGTTTGATATTCCCCCACCAGAAATATAAACGGCCTGCTGTCCTGCCATGCCAACCGAAGAAGAAAGGGTGAGAACGATATTTGTCGTTCCAGCAGAAATGTTGGATACGCAACGCACTCGGACATAAAGCGCCCCAGCAAGTTGGATAGTCCAATTACCAATTGTATTGTTAAACGTGTATTGAGTATTTGACCAACTAATCGAAGAGGAAGTTGGATTGTTGTATGATGTAAATGCCGTAATCCAATTTGAGTTATCGGAAGAAATTTCTACCAAAATTGAGTTCAAAGTTGGAAGTGCGTTTAGGAAAAGGCAAGCTTGCCTCGCTCTTGAACAATCAACAGGCCCGATAAGAACGGTTCCAGAAGTGATTGCGTTTGTATTGGTATAGGTTGTTGCCGTTGTTGGGGGTTGATTGGTCGTTGCAGCCCCAAGCGAATCAACGGCAAGTGTATTGGAGCCGTTGACCACATTGACTCCATGAGTCGGAACAGTCGCAAGAGAAACGGGAAGAGCAGTCAGTGAACTACCGACAAGCGAGACGTTCTGGATCGATGGAAAGTTTGAAATCGACGACGAAAGCGTCGAGCCATTAGCCAGGGCAGCCGTGAGCGTCTGACCATTTGCTAGAGCCGAAGTGAGGGTTTGACCAGTTGCCAAAGAGACCGAAGGTAGCGAAGAAATTGTTGCTGTAAGCGAATCGGTTGAAGTGGCAAGATTCCAGTTCCTGCCCGAAGTAACAGTTCCCGACACCGCTTGTAGTAAGGGAAAATTACTGATCGAGGAAGAAAGCGTCGAGCCGTTTGCAAGCGAAATAACAGGTAACGAGCTGATGCCGACATTTTGACCGGAGGCCAGCGAGATCCCTGCCGTCAGGGAAGCGGGAATGGCCGTGAGGTTATCTCCTACGAGCGAGACATTCTGAATAGCCGGGAAATTTGAGATCGAGGAAGAAAGCGTCGAGCCATTGGCTAGGGCTGCCGTGAGCGTTTGGTTGCCTGCAAGCGAAACTCCTGACGTCAATGAAACTCCAGTAGGTCCATTTGTGGCCGTTACCCCATCGTCATAGGTAATTGCCAGCACCGGGCCGATTGTACCAGTTCCCGAGAGCGTCAAAACACTATTGGTTCCTTGCACATAGGTGCCATTGCCGCTTTTGAGGCTATAGAGGATGCCGCCATTGCTCACATCCGTAATTAGAAGGATATGGTTTTGCGGAAGGTTGATCCCGGTTAGCGTAATTGCACGACCGGAAATAGTATAATTATCAAGGAGTTGTTTCATTTTTTTATAGAGCTATCGAGTATGCAAGCGCGTCATCATCGGCAGCTTGGCTCACAACTACCGAGAATCCTTCGGCAGTTGAGACAGCTGTTGCTAGTTGAGCAGGTGAGACGGGCGTATAACCGAGAGCGGAAGCAATGTTTCCTTGGGTCACATTGGCATCCGAGCCATTGGTTCCGTTTGTTCCAGCGGGGCCTGTAATTCCTGGAGCACCCGTTTGAATTTGAGAAACAATGGTTTTTGTTTCCGGTGCGACCATCACGGTCAAGACGGGTTGAGCCGGAACAATTTGCACGAGGATCGGCGTATCCATAACAAATGGCGGTTACGGAATGACCTGTACCGGTCCGTTGCCCATCGGCAGCACGCTGCCATCGGCTGTGGTTAACAAGAGCTTCAGCCACCAGGTTGTCGGCCCGCCAATCGTGATCAGCGACGTTTGCGAAGCAGGCAGCTTGCAAATAATTGGCAAACCAAGCTGTGAGGGCATCGAAACACTCAGTACCTCCACTTCATTCCCCCCCTGCGAATCATACATCGTGGCAGTCAAATAGCATCCGGTCAGATCGAGATAGCTTCCGTCGGATTTGTTAATAGGCAACACTCCGAACGCATAATCAGCCCCCAAGGTCAACGGAGGCGTGAGGTAGGTTGAATTTGTTGCAGTATTGAAAATCGAAGCATTGGCAGATGTTCCCTGAGACAACGCCGGAAGAATCGTCACCGGATATTGGGCCAGCGTTTGGGTAGACCCGTCGATCGTGGAAGATATTTCCAAAATGATCTGCGAACTCGAATTGCTGACCAAGGTTTTCAAGGCCGTTCCCGCTAGGGACAGAGAACCGGATTTGTACGGCGTCGAAATGAAAGAACTGGTGATTTGCAATAATGGAATGGCGACATTCGCCAGGGCATTTACAAAACTGATTGAAAATTGAGGAGAATTTCCAGCCACCAACACATTCCCCGATTTGATACCGGAAAGAGCACTGAGCGCGGATTGTATTCCGGCAGCTCCCGATGTTGCCAAGATATTGGTCGTCGTTTGGGCGGCACAGGAATAATTCCCCGTGAAAGAAAACGAAATTCCAGTCAACATAGCCCCCCCAGATGTGGCGGCCAAAGTGAACGTCAAGGAAGTCGGAACCGCCTGGACATAATATGTCGTTCCAGCCGTGAGTCCGGTAAAGATGCCGCTTTGCTGGAAGCTAATGATATCTCCTACAGAAAACCCATGGGCTGCCGACGTCGTGAACGTGTTTGCAGTCAACCCCACAACGGTAGCCGTTTGCCCGGTTGTAGAATTGGAAAAAATACCCAGTGTTGCCGCTGGGCTAATATCGTTACCGGGGGTCGTCGTTGCTACCGTGAATGTGGTCGGCGTCGGCGTGGAATTTACATAAAACGTCCCGCTGTAAGGAACCGATGTGGAAAATGCCGGAATCAAAAACGAACTCCACGAAAGCGCAATGGTTTGTCCGACGACCAAACCATGATTCGTTGAAGTCGTGAAACTCGTGGCATTAGCCGAAGTGGTGAACGTCCCCGTCGTTGCCGGTAGCGTCAATGCAAACGTGCCCGAATTAGGCACTGCATTAAATGTCATGCTTTGAACGGAATTTGTTGTCGAAGAACCATTCGACACACTGGAAATCGTTGCGGTGATCGGCAGATTGTCATTCCAGAGCGATGAAGAAATGACCGCTCCCGTTGCCAGAGTCCCGACCGAAACAGTCACCGGAACGCCCGTCAGATCGACCGGAGAAAGCGGAGAATTGGTTTTTCCGGTTTCTTTTAAGAACCCAAGATTTAAATTGACGGTATCGCCGAAATAAAACGACAAGGCAGGAAGTGGCGAAAGACTGGCATCCGAAGATAAAAGCGTATGGGATGTCGTGTCGACATAAAGATCGATGGCCATACCGGAGATTCCATGTCAAAAGACCGGCTTACCTGTTTTTAGATCGGGGTCATATTTTACCACGACAACAAAAGCGACAATCAATTATGCAAAAGCCCATTGTTCAGAAATTACCATTGTTAAATCACACTGATCGATTGATACTAATAATCCCGATGTTCCGGTGGCAATTTGAAATGGGATGTTATATGTGTTTGCATTTATGACCATCTTTACATTTCCGGAATATGGATTTCCAATAATGCTATCTCGTTGAATGGTTGTAAATCGAAGCAACCCATCACCTGTATTTAACGTCCACCAAATGCAAATATAATAAAGTCCGTTGTAATAATAACCCAAAACCGGGCTTGTTATCCTTAAAACATTTCCATACGCAAACCACGGTCCGGAATTCCCGATTGTATTGGCCCCACTATTTGCAATCGTATTGCCAGAATCAAACAAAAGTGGCTTGGTTAACCCTAAACAAATATAATCTAATTCTGAATTTGGTATAAATCCGCCATTATCTGCATTGAATGTATAAAAATCATTGATTGCGTATGAATTTTTCGTGTTGGAAGGAGTGTTTGTAAATGTTGTTTTAATTGTTCCGGTAATTTGAAATTTTTTGGATTTCCAGAAAAACGTCATGGCGTCAACCAAAGTCATTCCCACAGGATACGCCGTTCCTTTGCCCACAAGATTTCCATCTGTCGTAGGCTGAATGCACATCGGGAAAATGCCAGGATACAATATCTTGGCCATTTTATTGCAAATAACCTAAAACAGTCAGGAACGCTGGATTTCCATTGTTGCAAATCGTCAATGTGAATGTTTGAAACGTCGTGCCCTCACTGGTCATTTGAAAAATTGGTTTCCCCACGGGGTTGATCGGCGTGAGCATCCGAAAGTTATCATCGAGATCCGATGCCTTGATATGCGCCCGAGCGCTTTTGTCTCCGCTTTGGAGATACCCTTTAAATTCAATCAATCCACTGGTATTTGCCATAACGCGTTACAATTACGAGAACGTCAATCCCGAACTGATCGCAGCTCCATACTTTACCGTGACTTCACTGACGGTTCCGTAATTGGTCGAATCAATCGACACCACTTCGGGGATTAGACTGACAGTTGGTGATGTGTTTTGAATTGAAAAGTTAGCTGAATTTTTTAACCCAGGAATCGATGCAACCGCTTGATTTAAACTACCTAGTTGAGAAATCAACGAGTTCAAGGGCACCGGAGCGTTACTGACATTTGTCCCCGTCAAATTGACATTTGTGAAAACCACATCGAAGAGTCCTGCACTATTGTAGGGAAGTTGTGGAACAACCGGAACAATCGCGGCCGAGGAATACTGAACCCAACTTTGCGTGATCACCGGAGAGACATATTTTGCCGTGAACGTGAGATTTGTCGAACTCGTTCCCGATCCGTACAGGGTATATTCGCCGGTCACGGTACGAACTTCAGATCCCGTTGTCGTATAAACCTGTTTTAGATCATTTGCATCTCGGACGCCATAGTATTGGCATTGCAACGTCGAAAATACCTGATCATTATTCTCTGTTGGTTTTCGGAATAAATAGACGTTTGGATATGCGACTGCGTTTTTAGGCGTGTAGGGTGTCGATCCTATCGATAATGTGGCGCGAGCGGTTGGTAAATACGAGAGAGCGCAAGAATAAGTGCGAGTCAGAATAGCCAATTTGCTTGGCTGCACTACCAATTGATCCTGGGCACTCATGTAGAGTTGTTGCGTATTTCCAAGATAAGTAGGGCTTTTGAACGCCACTGCTGCAGATACTGTTGCAAAGACGATATTGTACGTTCCCGCAATGATCTTGTCGCTTGCTGAAAGCGCCGTGAATGGCGTGGATGCTTGCTGAACCGCATAAACAACGATTGTCCCCGTCCCACTTACCGTTAACGAAAGCCCGTCGGCACTCATCACCCCCGGCCCCGATGCCACCGCATAAGTCAAAGCCCCAGGCGACGTCGATGAAGCTTGAGGAGTAATCGTCAGTTCGGGGGAATAATTTAGCGTCTGGTAGGGTTGCTTCGTAATTGTCGGGGCACCCGTTGTCGAAATGATCGTCCCCACCGTGACACCAGAAAGCGATGAATAATTGGCGGATATTTCCTGAGAGACTTTGACAACAACGGTTCCCAATCCTCCGACGCCAACCGTACCGGTCGATGGATTGATCGTTGTTCCCGTAGGCGCTCCAGATGCTAGGGAATATGTAAGAAGCCCCGGAGATGTCGAATTGACCGACATATCGACGCTCTGGCTTGGCAAGAATGCGCCGGTGACAGTTTTTGGCACGGCGGCCCCCGAGGGTGCTGTCAGCACAGGGGCAATCGGCAAGATTTCCAGTGACCCCGCCGCCGTGGCATTTGTGATCGCGGCATAGTTCCCCGAAGCAGCTTGCGTCACCGAGATGTAAATCTTCCCCACGGCAGCTCCAAGTGTCACAACGCCATTGCTGGCAACCACGCTCCCATTTGGCCCTCCAGACATTTGATACGTCAATGTCCCAGAACTATTGGAAATTGCTGTGGAAGCAAAATTGTATGTCGATCCGGCATTATACGCCGTCGAAAGAGTCCTAGGGCTAATCGTCGGAACCGCAGGATTCACCGTAATAACCGCCGCCGTGGCGTTCGTGATCGCCGTGTACGATCCACTCGCATCCTGAGAAACAAGCACCGTAATCGGTCCGGCTTGTCCCGTAACAGGAATGACATAATTTGCCAACGATACTTTGCCCGATCCGTCCACGGTAGCCCCTGATGCCGGAGCCTTGATGGAATAATGATATGCCCCTGGTGACGCATTGGCCGCGACATGAGCATCCACCGTTTGCGTCGGTGACCACGTGACTGTTTGAGCCGATCCAGTTGTGATACTTGGAGCAACCAGCACTGTGATCGCCGCAACTTGCTGAACCGTTGTCACGGCTAAATACGCTCCATTTGCGGCTTGAGTGACTCCGACCAAAACCGTTCCCGTCGTGCCATTTAATGTGACGACGCCAGTAGTAGGATCAACCGAGCCAGGTCCTGAGATTTTTGACCAAGTAAACGCGCCATTTGAAGGCGATGACGGTTTGGATAAAGCAACCGTGGATGCGGTTGAAGAATAAACAACAGTCTGTGCAGGAATCGCTTTAATCGTCGGTACATCCAATGCGGTGAAAGATCCGGCTGACGCATTGACCAGTGGTCCCACCGTGGCACTCCCGCCATAATTCACAATGCCCGAATAAGTGCCAGCACCAGCCCCAAGCGTAACAATTCCCGTGGACGGATCAATCTTGCCCCCGGCAGGATAACCAGGAGCCAGCGAGTAAGTAAGAGCAACCGAAGGGCTCGTCGTTGCCGACATCGAATAAGTCGCGCCAGCCGCCGCCGTGATATTCGTGCCGTTATGAGCATTTGGCGTCAGTGTGGGTGATGGCGCGGCTGTCAGCGTGACCAATGGAACATTTGTTGTCGCGGCATACGTCCCATTTGCTGCTTGAGAAATAAAGAACGCAACGGTAATTGGAACAGTAACACCGTTTTGTGTGGAAGAAATAGCAGCTGGAAAAGATTTTCCAGTAATCGGGACCGAATTACTAAAAAGAGTCGTTGGCGGCGCTTTGAAATTGTATGTGCAAGCACCAGCCGAAGGTGAAGTAAAATTAATTGTTACATTTGCCGTGGTGGATTCCGGAACATAAATTGGCGTTGTCGGAGATGCCACGGGAATCGGCGTAGCCCCGTTAATCGAAACCGTGCACGTATATGTAGGTGTTATTAATGCCATATTCCTTTATGCCAGAACTGCAAAGTTTTCGGTGTTGGTCTGGATGTCGTCAGCAGACTCGTCAATGCTTGGAAGGTATTTGCTAAGTAGCTTGAGAATGTCCCCCATAGGGTCTTTTGTTGCCGCTGATGCTCCTGCATCACCAGCAGTCCCAGCGGATGTAGCAATCGGGCCAGGGACTTTATTGATGTCGTTGTAGAGCGGGGCAGGGGTTGGACGCTTGGTGATCGGATCAAAGGTTGCTCCTTTTCCGGCTCGTTCTTTCTCAATCTGCTCACGAGCCGCTGCCGAAGACCAGCCAGCGTCTTCCAACTGCGCCTTCCGTAATCCGATCTCTTGCTCCTCCTGTTGCTTTTCGGCACGCTTGCGCTCCAGGTAAGCCGCTCCCCGCCAGTCACCGGCAGCCTGAGCCGCTTTGATACCAGGATCGAATTGCTTGCTAAGCTGGGAAGAAATCCCCATCGAAGAAGCCGCGAGCTTTTCCTGCATATCGAGCCCGAGATTGGTAGTGTTCTTATAGAGTCCTGTCGCCACCATGGCTGGGTCAATAATAGGCGCAGCTTTGGCAGTCCATCGGGCTCCCCCTGTTGCATTGGCATTTGCCGCATTGGCCGCATTCATTGCCGAGGCCCCTTCCTTGAGTGCAGCGACCGTCGATTTCGTATGCTTGGCCGTAGTCTCCGTTGCCTTTGATTCTTTCTCTTTTCCCTCCGTCAGCTTCTTTTGATGCTCGAGCTGTTCTTTGGTCAGACTTGCAATTTTGTCTTGCTGTTGTCGAACGTCAAAATGAGCTTCTGCTGTTTTGTAAGTCTCTTCCGTTACATTAGCAGCATGAGCGACTACTTTGCCCAGTTCGCCAGCTGCCACATCGAACCCTGAGGCAAGAGCCTCTTGAGACATGCTGATTTCACGATTCGTCGTCTCAAGTTGATATTTTAAAATCGAAACTTCTTTAGAAAACATCGGAATGCCATCCAGCATGCCGATCAAGGCTTTCTGAAGAGTTGACGCAATGTAATCACCGAGAACGGTGAATGCTGTCTTGATGTAAGCGAGCAAATAGCTGTCTGGAGAAAACGCACCCGCTAGAAAATCCGACACGCCAGCAATCGCGGCATCAAAAGCACGAAAAAGTTCATTGCCCATTTTCATGGCTTGCAATTTCACCAGCTCATAAGCCAGCTCGAAGGCATCTTTGAAATTTCCCGAGGTCAGATCCTTGGCGATGGCCAGTAATGGCTTTCCTAGCCCGTCGGTGATCTCTTTACCGAATTTTGCAGCATCGAATTTGGCAATCTTGTCCGAGAGCTCCTGGAGGCCACCGGTGGCATTACTGAGCGCGCCGGCTGTGAATTCGATCAGTTTGTGACCGATCCCGTTCTTAATGGTATCGCCGAGCTTCTCGAACTCCTCGGCATTCATTCCCATGATCGACGAATACTCTCCGAGCTGCTCTTTCGATTCGGCAACTTTTTCATCGAAATCCTTGAAGAACGTCATCAGTTTCCCGCCGCTCTTGCCGAAAATCCCGAGTGCCGCCGCCGCCCGTTCCGAACTATCCGGGATCGACGCGATGGCTTGCCCGATGGCTTTCAGTTGCTCATCCGGGGTCATTTGCTGGAGTGTGCCGAAATTCAGCCCCAGTTGGCCGATATGATAGGCCGCTTCGCTTGTGGAATCACCGGCCTCGACCAAAAACTTCTGCATCTTATTGACGACGCTCCCCATCGTCTCGGCTTCCATGCCGCTATTCTGGAAAGCACGTTCCAGAATGGTCAGTTTCTCGGCAGCAATTCCCGTTTGATCACTTAGATTTGTAATCCGCCCCCCTTCTTCAAGGGTTTGCATGAAAATCTCGGCACCTTTTTTCAAGGTTTCCCAACCGATGAAGGCTTCCGCAAGTTTCTTGGTGTGTTCCATGAGCGCCTTGCTCATTTCTTCACCAGACTTAGCCACGTCATGGAAAGCACCCGTGATCAGGTCTTTCCCGGTGACGCCGAGAGCTACTGTGACGTCACTCATCAGTAGGATTGGCTCAGAAGCCTGTCATCGGCCGCGCTCTTCATTTACCGACGCGCGAATGTCAAATCATCCTTCTTCCCGTGCTTTTTTGAGTGCCATTCGGATTTCGATTCCGAGGCTCTTGTAAAACTTCTCCCGCGAGAGGCGGATGGCTTCTTTGTGATCGTTGGACCGCAGGGCTTTATCAGCCCAGGGAACCTTGCTGGTGAGCTTAATGAGCGGGAGGGATTTCTCACTCTGATCGTCCACTGCATGGGACACCTTGCCCACATGTCGCCTCACCCAGGCAGGGATGCCACTGAGTGCATCTTTCACATCCGCCTGCACATCGAGGGCACAGGCAGCCCACGCGGCTTTGGTAAGGCCGACCAACTCTTGTTTGCGTTGGATGAAAAACTGAAGGTCCCGCGAGTTCATCACGACGTTGCGACCTTTCCACCCCTTGCGGACGCGTCCGTATGCATTCCGAGTCCGGGCATGCACACTCCGATCCACTCCATGGTCAAACGTAAGTTTGGAAAATGTCGGCAATCCCGAAACAATACTTCGCAACCGCTCAGGATCAGCAGCCTTCACGGCTCCGAGGATTGCTTGCTGGAGCTTGGGACTTTTCGTCAGGAATTTTTGAATCTGCTCTTGAAAACTCCATTGAGTCGTCGGGTACTTTGTGCTGATGGGAGTCGCCGGTGTGTAGATCCTCAAGATGTCGTTTTGAACGGCACGCTCGCCTAATTTCCGAGCCGTCGCATCTTTGCCAAAAGGGGGAGTTGAGATCGCCAGATTGACTGCCATGAGACGCGCACCACGACGGAGCGAAGCTGCCACTTCCTTGCCCGTGACCTCCTCATAACGCTTCATGCGTTTGAGAAGTTTCGAGTTATCAATCGTAATTTTCGGCTTCGCCATCCTCTAGGTCATCGATGTCAACCACATCATCGGACCAGCGAAGCGATTTCCCATCACGCCAGACGTGATAATCGAGGATCCGGAGACCTTCTGTAAAAGGAAGCTCCCAGAGGATGAAATCAAATGACCAAGAAGTTTTCTCGGCCAGCCTAGCAACGTAGCTCGTCAGCCAGCCTGGCCGCCAGCTTTTGGGTCGGACTCTCCACCCGATCCGGAAGCCTCGCCACGGATGGCGGTGCGAGCGGAATTCATCCGCTCGACAAGCTCGACGATCTTCGGAGTCGCTTCCTGAAAGACATCGGGCTCATACATGTCGAGGAAATCGTAGACCATGTCACGGAAAGCCCCTTTTGCCCGGCCTGCCACCCGCCGCACGGTCTCGCGGGGCCTGCTCTGCGAGTAAAGGATTGCTCCGACATCGAACGCTATCGAATCAGTCCGACCGACCACGATCCCAACTCCATTCTCAATGAGGAGTGCCAGATCCCCCGCCGTGATCGATCGAAGCTCGATCCCAGCGATTTCGTCGCCGCTCTTGAGCATTTCCGTGTCGAGAGCGCGGTTGCGTTCGTCGGTATTCAGGTCAGGGGACATGTCGTCGATCATATTCAATGGTTGTTAGCGGTGGAAAAAAACTAGGAGGCGAGTTGAGCAAGTTTCTGGCGCTCTTCCCGCCCGAGGCGTGCCGAGACGAGCAAACGCTTGTCGCCTCGGTTGCGAAGCGTGGCTTTGGGAACCTTGTGACTCTCGGCAATGATATGCGTGCGCGCGAACATCACTTCACGCGCCACTAGGAAAGCAACCAGATTCGAGGGGCGAGGCATCGACAATCCATCGCTCTCCCACGCTGAAAGGAAATTCACTATTTTCTCCCCGTCGGAATTCATGGTCTCGAAATGCCAGGTGAAAATCTCCCGGTTCTGAGGATCGGTCAGTCGCGTGCATTCTGCATTTGCCTTAAACGGGAAACCCGCCACCTGGAGCGCTACTGCGAGCTTGAGATCGGAAGTGGAAAACCATCCACCTTTTACGGAATCTTCTTCGGAGGACATATTCAAATATTCATTGGCGAGCCCCTACGAAGCCGGGGCTCATGGCTGTGAATTCAATCAGGAAATGTTTGGATTGCGCTCGCCCGAGACCGTGATTTCTTTGAAGCCATCGGGCTTTTTGTTAATGGCAACCGATTCAACATAGGATCCACCTCCGGAAACTCCTCCGACAAGCGTGTCGAGGTTTGCTACCGTCAGAAGCCCGGCTACGGCAGCCGCAGCGACACCAGTAGTTCCGGTGATTGTTCCAGAAACCGAAAACGTGGTTTTGGGGTTGTAAAAAGCCTTAAGCACCACATCGCCGTCGTTGTCGCGGACTTCGGCTTTATCTGCCGTGGATGTCTCAGAAAATGAAGAAACAAGAATTCCCGTTTCAGCAGTGCAGCCGAAAGTTGCCGAAAGAAGAGAGGATCCAAGAATAGTTGCAGCCATAGTAGTTGGGTTGAGTTACTGAGGGCGAGGTGTCAAATCGCCCCGATACCGATCAGGAGCCGCATTTCTGCCGTCCATTGATCTCCCTCACGTCCAGTCGTTGTCTCCTGAAGCCAGCTTCCGAAAAACCCAATCGAATTGCCGGAAGGCCAGTGGCTGGTAATACTTTCCGACGCGGTGATGATACCGAGCACATCGAGATAGGCACTCATGTCGGCATACATGGAATCTCCCAAGAGCGCCGGAGCCGTCAGACGGATCAGCACCGGCGAGGTATAGAGTCCAGGGCCTACCGGCGTCATGGTTTCAACTCCTACCGAGAGATTCACGCTCTCGGGTGTCAGGATCTGATCACTTGTCCCTGCATAAACGGTGGCAGCGGAAAGCGATGTCCCGGCCAGCGAGGCCGTGAACGCGGAAACGAGCGCTTGTTCGATAAGAAGTGGATTCATGAATTAATGGATGAGGCACTTATTGCCATTCGGCTTCGGCGATGTGCTCCGCAGCTAACGGGCTGATCGTGGCTGGCACAACCCCCCGGATCACAAAGGTTTTTCCGGAAGCCACATCCTTGACTTTTTCAAGCGCGGCCGGAGGTGGTGTGATCGACGCAGGGAATCGAAGACGCCAATTCTGCTTTTGAGAAAATCCACCACTAACCAGATCAAGCGCCGGTGGAGCGGTGCTGATGCGGATATTCATGGTAACTCCCCGGAAAATGACGGAGGTGCCCTGAGCGGAAATACCCATCGCTGCTCCACGGGCGGCGAAACTGGCAATCTGTTGGGGATTCATGTGGGGTAAATTAAAAAAGCAAAAGCCCCTCTGAGGATCCTACAACCTCAAGAGGGGCCACGTTGCCGATGAGAAAAAAGAGGTTACTTGGAAGCCTTTTTACCGGATTCCATCG